>Ga0307446_1000758_pt1 | contig 11043 bp, 9 predicted proteins | sample SalMarSW160320MG_FD_202141 | JGI IMG/M metagenome (GOLD analysis project Ga0307446, IMG submission 202141) | Salt marsh sediment microbial communities from the Plum Island Ecosystem LTER, Massachusetts, United States - SW1603-20 | ecosystem: Environmental > Aquatic > Marine > Intertidal zone >... | reverse complement strand
CGGGCCGCTGGCGGCGCTCTCGCCCGAGCGCCAGAACCTCGCCGACTACTTCAAGGAGACGGTCGCCGTCGTCACCAACCCGGCGCTCGACCGCGAACGAGAGCTGGAGCACTTCTCGACCCGGGCGCTGTTCGGGCGCCGGCCGTCGCTCGACTCCGCCGGCGTCGACACCGGCACCGTCGAAACCGAGTTCCCGGTGATCCTCGGCGGCCACCATGGGCTGGCGCCGCTCTCCGACAAGACCTACCGCAGGATCGCCCGCGAGCACCACACCTACCTGCTCGAGGACCTCTGGGAGGAGTTCCGCGGTCGCGCCGGCGCCGTCGACATCTCGCTGCTGGAGTCCGAGACGACCGCCGGCGCGATCGAGCGGATCAAACAGGAGGCGGTGAAGAAGGTCCGCGACGGGGCCGAGCTGATGATCCTCACCGACCGCACCGTTTACGACGCCGAGCGCCGCTACCTCGATCCGCACCTGGCGACCTCTGCCGTCGATCAGGCGCTGAAGCAGTTCAAAGTCGAGCGCGGCGAAGAGAACCTGCGCCGCCGCTGCGGCATCGTCCTGCGCTCGGCGGCGATCCGCAACGTCCACGACGTGATGCTCGCGCTCGGGCTCGGCGCCAACGGCGTCTGCCCGTACACGATGGTCGAGGTGATCTGCGTCGAGGACTATCAGGCCGACGTCTCCCACCTCTGCCAGGCCCTGCGCAAAGGGATCGAGAAAGTGGTCTCGACGATCGGGATCCACGAGGTGCGCGGCTACGCGCGCCAGTTCTCCTCGATCGGGATCAAGCCGGAGCTGGCCGAGATCTTCCAGACCGAGGCCTTCGCCGCCTCGGCCGAGGGCGGCACGGGGTACGACGATCTCGACGAGGACACCAACGAGCGCGCCCGCATCCTCGCCGGCGAGGAGCCGGGCGCCAAACCGGCGAAGACCTTCCGCTTCTACCCGAAGGTCTACAAGGCGGCGATCGCGACCGCCAACGGCAGCGGCAGCTACGAGGAGTACTCCGAGAAAGTCCGCGACCTCGAGAAGCAGAACCCGATCTCGATGCGCCACATCATGGCGCTGAAGGGCGACCGCGCCCCGGTCGACCCGGCCGGGGTCGACGCCGGCGTCGGCCACCACGACTACCCGATCGTGATCTCCTCGATGAGCTTCGGCTCCCAGTCCGAGTCGGCCTTCCGCGCCTACGCGGAGGCGGCGAAGGCGACCAACATCCTCTGCATGAACGGTGAGGGTGGCGAGATCCGCGACATGTACGGCCAGTACCGCAACTGGCGCGGCCAGCAGGTCGCCTCGGGCCGCTTCGGCGTCTCCGCCGAGATGCTGAACTCCTCCTTCGTCGCCGAGATCAAGATCGGGCAGGGCGCGAAGCCGGGCGAGGGCGGCCACCTGCCGGGCAAGAAGGTCTCGGCCAAGGTCGCCGCGGCGCGGAACGCGGCGCCGGGCACCGATCTGATCTCGCCTTCCAACAACCACGACCTCTACTCGATCGAGGACCTGGCGGAGCTGATCGACGAGCTGAAGACCGTCAACCCCGACGTGCGGGTCTCGGTCAAGGTGCCGGTGGTGCCGAACATCGGCACGATCGGGCTCGGGATCGCCAAGGCTGGGGCGGACATCATCACCCTCTCCGGCTTCGAGGGCGGCACGGGAGCCGCCCGCCAGCACGCGCTGCGCCACGTCGGGCTGCCCTCGGACATCGGCACCCGCGCCGTGCACCGGGCGCTGATGGAGGCGGGCCTGCGCAACCGGGTCGAGATCTGGGCCGACGGCGGCTACCGGACCGGGCACGACATCGTCAAGCTGCACTGTCTCGGCGCCAACCGGGTCGGCTTCGGCACCCTGGCGATGGTCAGCCTCGGCTGCACGATCTGCCGCGGCTGCCAGCTCGACACCTGCCACGTCGGCATCGCGACCCAGATCGAGACGATCGAAGAGGCGCAGGAGCACGGCCTGAAGAAGTTCACGCCGCAGGAGGTCGACCGCGCCGCCGAGAGCTGCGCCCGCTTCTTCGGCGCGATGGGCGAGGAGGTCAAGCAGGTCGTCGCCTCGCTCGGGTACGAGCGCGCCCAGGACCTGGTCGGCCGCTACGACCTGCTCGAGCAGGTGGCCTCGAAGGAGAGGATCGACCTGACGCCGTTGATCACGCCGCTGGAGGAGTTCCTCGACCTCGAGCCGCTCGACCTGCCGGTCGCCGAGGAGGCGGCCGACGCGCGGGCCGAAGCGGGTCTCGTCGTCGCCCGCCCGATCCGGATGGAGGCGAAGGCCGCCTCGGCCGAGATCGCGGCGCTGGCGCCGGAAGTCTGCTCGGGCCGCTCGATCCGCAGCGAGTTCCCGCGCCCGACCGACGCCAACGACCGCGTCCTCGGCACCGAGCTGGCGGGCGCGATCGCGCGCTCGCGGGTGTTCGGCGGCGGGCCCGAGTCGAGTGAGGAGATCCTCGCCAGCCTCGAGTTCAACGGCGGCTCGGTCGCCGGTCAGGGCCTCGGCGCCTTCAACGCCTACGGGGTCTCGATCCGGGTCGAGGGCGGCGCCCAGGACGGTGTCGGCAAGACGATGCTGGGCGGCTCGATCGCGATCCTCAAGGGCAAGGGGGCGAACGGCAAGCGGCTCAACGGCTCGGTCGGCAAGTCGTTCGCCTACGGCGCTCAGCGCGGCCGGCTCGTCGTCCAGGGCTCGGCGGACTCGCGCTTCTGCATCCGCCTCTCCGGCGCCGACGTCGTCCTCGGCGGCGAACCCGAGCAGGACATCGACGACAGCCGCGGCTGCCTCGTCGACCGCGCCAACGCCAAGGGCTTCGCCTTCGAGTACATGACCTCGGGTCGGGCGATCGTCCTCGGCGACATCGGGCCCTGGGCCTGCGCCGGGATGACCGGCGGCCGCGTCTACGTCCGCCACAACGCCTTCGGCATCGACCGCGAGGCGATCGAGCGGCGGCTCGGCGAGGGCGCCAAGGTAGAACTCAAGGACCTCGACGCGGAAGCCCTGCTCGACATCGACGACCTGCTCAGCGGGTACGCCGAGGAGCTGCGCGCCACCGATCAGGCCGACGAGGCCGAGCGCGTCCTGGAGCTGGCCGCCGACGCGACCAGCAACTTCATGATGGTGATCCCGAAGAAGGTCCAGGCGGACCCGAGCATCTCGACCGAGTGATCTAGCGCCGAGCGGGGGCTAGGAGCCCTTGGTGAGGAGGTCCGCGATCGCGCGGACCTCCTGCAGGAGGCCGTCGAGCATGCGCTCGGTCTCGGCGTGGATGCGGTACTCGGCGGCGGCGCGGTCGGCCTCGACCTGGTCGATGCGGCGCTCGAGACGCTCGGTGCGCTCGTCGATCTTGCGGACGGAGCGCTCGAGCTTGCGCTCGGTCTTGCGGACCCGCTTCTTGACGTAGAGGCGGGTGTCCTCGCGGAGGTCGTTGAGTTCGCGTTCGAGCTCGGGCCCGATCGGCGTGTCCTGCTCGGCGAGCATCTCTTCGACGCCGAGGCGGACGCGCTCGATCTCCTCGTGCAGCTCGGCGCGGGCGCGGTCGGCGGCGGCGGAGATCGCGGGGGAGCCCTGCGGCGGAGTGGGGTCGACCGGGTTCGGGGCAGCGTTCACGCGCACAGATGCTACGCCCGCCGGTGGCGGCAAAGAGGGGGACGGGGGAGCCGCCCCGCCGTTCCGGCCCGCTCTCAGGTCTCGATCGCGTAGAGGTCGAAGCGGCCGATCGTCAGCCGGTCGCCGTCCCGCAGCGGGCTCCAGTCGATCGCGCGGCCGTTGATGAAGACGCCGTTGAGGCTGCGGTCGTCGAGCACGCGCAGCTCCCTGCCCGGCTCGGCGACGATCAGGGCGTGGCGGCGGGAGACGCTGGGGTCGTCGAGGCACAGGTCAGACCTTCGGCTGCGGCCGATCCGGGTCCAGCCGCGCACGATCGTCAGGGTGAGGACGGTGCCCGCGTCGTCGCGGTAGGAGAGGTGGCGGCCGGCGCTGAGCTCCGCGCGCACCCGCGGCAGCCAGTCGGGTGGCGGTGCGTTGGCCGGCAGCGCCACTTCGGCGGTCGCCTCGGCGTGGTCCTGGTGCGCGGTGAAGATCGAGTCGCGGCGGAAGCGGGAGCGGCCGCAGCGCGGGCAGGCCGGCAGGCAGTCGGTCTCCTCCAGCGCCAGCTGGGCGCCGCAGTGGATGCAGAAATAGGTCCCCCAGCCAGGCATCGAGCCTTGGCCGATGGCCTCGCCCGGCCAGCCGGAACCGATGCTGTCGAAGATGGTGGGCTCCTTTCCACGCGCTCCCGCGCGCCCCTCTGCCGACCCTATACCCGGCTCGCCGCCGCTGTCACTAGAATCGCGCCGCGATGGGTCCGATCCGCGCCGAACTCGAGATTGACGCTCCCCGCGAGCGGATCTTCGACCTGATCGGCGACCTCTCGGCCCGCCCCTCGTTCACCGACCACTTCCTCTCCGACTTCCATCTGACGCGGATCGAGCCGCGCGGCGTCGGGGCGGGAGCGAGGTTCCGCGTCAAGGCGCCTCCGCGCTCGGTCTGGATGGACACGGCGATCGTCGAACAGGAGGAGGGCACCCGCATCGTCGAGGAGGGCGCCTGCGGCCGCTCCAACCGGATCCCCGCCCACACGGTCTGGGAGCTGAGCGGCGGCACCGGCGGCCTGACGGCGGTGACGGTCACCCACTGGACCGCCCCGACCAACCCGCTCGACCGCGCTCTGGAGACGCTCAGCGGCGGCTCCTTCTGGATCGAGAGGGGTTGGCGGGAGGCGCTGCGCAGGCTCCGCGAGGCGATCGAGAACGAAGCCCCGGCGGGCGAGAGGATCGCCGTTGCGGGGGGCAACCGCTACGCGACCGGCATCCCTTAATAGACTCCGCCCCGCCGATGTCGCTGAACCGCAGATTCGCCCTGCCGCTCTTCGCCGCCCTGGCACTTCTCGTGCTCGGGATGGGCGTCAGCGCCTGCGGCTACAAGAGCAGCTCCAAGGACGTTGCCGAGGGTGAGTCGGCCTACCTCGGCGACCTGCAGTTCAACGTCCTCTTCTCCCGCTACCTGAACCCGAACGACACCGAGGATTCCGCCTACCTGGTCGGCCAGCCGCCGCCGCCGAACGGCGAAACCTACTTCGGCGTCTTCCTCGAGGTCCAGAACGAAGCGAACGAACCGCTGCCGCTGCCGCAGACGGCGTCGATCACCGACGTCGTCGGCGAAACGTACGACATGATTCCGAGCGAAAGCCTCTACGCCTTCCCCTTCGGCACCAACGTCGAAGAACAGGAACAGGTGCCGATCCTCGACTCGACCCCCCAGCAGGGCCCGCTCCAGGGTTCGCTGGTGCTCTTCCTGCTGCCCGCCGAAGCGTCCGAGAACCGGCCGCTCACGCTCCACGTCCCGGGCGCCGACGGCGAAGAACTGGGCTTCGAGCTCGACCTCTAGCTAGCGGAGGGACTGGCTAGAGGCCGGCGGAGAGGACCTGGGCGGCTGCCGGCGCCGCGACTTCGCCGCCCGCCGCTTCGGCTTCGACCAGCTCCACGCCGATCGCCAGCCGCGGCTTTTCGGCGGGGGCGAAGGCGGCGAACCAGGCGTCCTTGCGCTGCTCCGGTTTTTCTTCGTGCTCGGTGCCCGGTTTCGGCCCGAGCTCCGCGGTCCCGGTCTTGCCCGCGACCTGGGCCTGGACGATCGCCCCGGCGGTGCCGGTGCCTTCGACGACGACGCCGACCATCAGTTCGGTCAGTTCGTCCGCGATCCGCTTCGAGATCACCCGCACCGGTTCCGCCTCCGGCCGCAGCTTCTCGTTCTTGAGGATCGAGGTCGGCTCGCGGACGCCGCCGTTGGCGACGGTCTGCGCCACCATCGCCATCTGTAGCGCCGTCGCCTGCACTTCGCCCTGGCCGATCGCGGAGACGCCGAGGTCGATTTCGGCGCCGATTTCCTTCGGGATCGTGGATTCCGATGGGCTGAGCGAGGAGGGGAGGCGTTCGGAGTAGAGCAGCGGCTTCGAGTTGAACCCGAAGCGCTCGGCGGTGGCGACGAGGTCGTCGTTGCCGACCTGGGGGCCGAGGGGGGCGAAGTCGGCGTTGCACGACTCGGCGAAGGCTTGGCGGAAGGTGCCGCCGCAGAGCTCGCCGTTCGCGTTTTCGATGAAGCGGCCGCCGACGTTGACGCCGTTGGTGTATTCGAATTCGTCGTCGAGCGAGACGATGCCCTTCTGCAGGGCGGCGGCCGTGGTGACGATCTTGAAGGTCGAGCCCGGCGGCTGGGGGGCCGAGTAGGCCTGACCGGCGAGCCCCCGGATGTCGCCGTTGCGCGAGTCGAGGACGGCGATCCCGCCGTAGCGCCCGGCCAGGGCGGCGACCGCGGCTTCCTGGATCGCCGGTTCGATCGTCGTCTTCACCGGTGCCCCTTCTTCGGGTTCTGATTCGGTGATCGTGCGCGAGGAGCCGGAGGAAGCGACCGCGAGCAGCTTGCCGCCCGGCTTGCCGGCGAGGCGGAGGTTGACTGCCTGCTCGAGGCCGCTGGTCCCGACCGGGGTGTCCGGGCCGAAGCCGTCGCGGGCCAGCGCCGGCAGCTCCGATTCGGGCGCGGTGCCGACTTCGCCGACGAGGTCGGCCGCCGTGCTTCCGAGCGGGTATTCGCGCGCGTCCGCCGGTCCCTGGGCCAGGGGGGTGCCGTCGTTGGCGAGGATCGGCGCCCGCGGCGGCAGTTCGATCTCGGCTTCCAGCTGTTCCCCTTCGCCGAGGCCGGGGAAGACGAGGTTGCGGCTCCAGGCGACGCCGCCGTCGGCGAAGGGCAGCGCCAGGGCGTCTTCGAAACTGCCGAAGGCGACGGTCGAGACGACCACCGGCACCCGGACGACGGTGCCGCCTTCGTCGGAGGTGACGTCGCCGGCCCTGCCCGGCTTCAGCCGTTTCAGCGTCGCCGTCTGGGCGGCTTCGCGGTAGGCGGCGGCGAACTGCTTGCGGCTGATCTCTTCCTGCGAGGCGCCGTTCAGTTCTTCGTACATGGCGGCGAAGTCGCCGCGCGCCCAGTCTTCGGCGAACCGGTTCGCGGCGTCCTTCTCCGGCGAGCCGGGCGCGCCCATGGCGGCGCCGACTACGAACGCGACTATCGCGATAAGGGAGAGGGGGAGGGTCCGGGTGACGAGGCGCCGTCGCCGCTCCACCTCGGGGGGCAACCGTCTCACCGACAGAAAGGTATTAGAGGCACTCCCCGCATGCTTCTATTCAGTGATGACCGTACTCGATTGGGGGATCGTCGCCTTCACCCTGGCCCTCGCCCTCTGGGGCTACCGGCAGGGGCTGATCGTCGGCGCGCTGACCCTGGCCGGGTTCGGATTCGGCGCCTTCGCCGGCAGCAGGCTCGGTCCGCTGGTACTCGACCAGGGCTCCGATTCGCCCTACGCGCCGCTCTGCGCCGCGCTCGGAGCGCTGCTGGTGGGCGCGGCCGCGGCCGTCACGGTCGAGAGCTTCGCGCTCGGCCTGCGCGCGAAGCTGATCCGCCGGCGGGTGCTGCACCACGCCGACGGCGCCGGCGGCGCCGCCCTGATCGCCGCCGTCGCTCTCGGCCTCGCCTGGGTGTTCGGCGCCGTCGCGCTGCACGCACCGGCCACCGAGCGGCTGCGCGTCGACGTGCAGGAGTCGGTCATCCTCGGCAGCCTCAACGAAGTGCTGCCGCCGAGCGGGCCGCTGCTCAACGCGCTCGACCGCGTCGACCCGGCGCCTTCGGTGCTCGGACCGACGCCGCCGGTGGCGCCGCCGAGCACCGGGATCGCCGCCGACACCGACGTGCTCGAAGCCGGGCGCTCGGTCGTGCGCGTGCTCAGCACCGCCTGCGGGCTCGGGATCGAGGGTTCCGGCTGGGCGGCGGCGCCCGGGCTGATCGTCACCAACGCCCACGTGATCGCCGGCGCCGACGACACCACGGTGACCACCCAGGACGGCGCCGAGCTCGACGCGACGCCCGTCTACTACGACACGCACGACGACCTGGCGCTGCTCCGCGTCGGCGCCGACATCCCCGCCCTGCCGATCTCCTCGCAGCGCCCCGAGGGCTCCGACGCGGCCGTGCTCGGCTACCCCGAAAACGGCCCCTACGTGCTCTCCCCGGCGCGGGTCGGCCAGACCCAGGCGACGATCAGCGAGGACTCCTACGGCCGCGGCCCGGTCGACCGCACGATCATCTCGCTCGGCGGCACCGTCCGCAGCGGCAACTCGGGCGGCCCCCTGGTCGACGCCCAGGGGAGGGTGATCGGGACCGTGTTCGCGACCACCACCAGCGGCTCCCCGGGCGGCTTCGCGATCCCGGCGGAGCTGGTTCGGCGCGCGCTCGACCAGACCGCCTCCGAAGTCAGCACCGGCGCCTGCACCGGGTGAAGGTCGGCCGCCGAGCACTTACGTTTAGTAAGGTCGTATCTGATGGAAGCGGTCAGCTCGACCCAGGTCCAGTCCGAGACGCCGGTGCCGGGGGTCTGCCCCCACTTTCATGCGGCGATCGAGCTGATCGGCAAGCGCTGGACGGGCGCGATCGTCTGCGCCCTGACCGAGCGGCCGATGCGCTTCGGCGAGCTCGGCAAAGCGGTCCCGGGGCTCTCCGACCGACTCCTCTCCCAGCGGCTGCGCGAGCTCGAGGAACAGGGCCTGGTGGAACGCGAGGTCGAAGCCGGCTCGCCGGTGCGCGTCACCTACTCGCTGACCCCGGTGGGGCAGCAGCTCGATCCGGCGATCAAGGAGCTCCGCATCTGGGCCCGCCGCTGGAAAAACACCGGCTGACCTACCTGGGGCGGCGCATATCGGCGTCCTCCCTCGCTTGTGTGCGGAGCACACGGCGCTCGGTGCGTCCTTGATCTGCTTGCCCCAGGCCCGTCAGGGGCTTGGAATAGCCTGAATCCATGGATCTGCCTGGGCCGTTTCCCGTCGGTCGCTACGCGCGCAAGCTGCAGGAGGAGATGCGCAAGCGGGCTCGGGTGCAGCTGATGGGAGAGGTGACGGGGGTCGGGCGCAGCAGGAAGCAGGCCTTCTTCGAGCTGCGCGACAGCGAGGGCGCGGTGCCCTGCACGATGTGGCTCAACGACCTCGAGCGGGCGAAGCTGCCCGAGGGGGCGCTGCGCGACGGGGCCGAACTGGTGATCGCGGGCGGTCCCGACTACTTCCCCGGCAGCGCCGCCTCCTCGCCGAGCTTCTCCTTCCGTGCCACCCACGTGCGCCTGGCCGGCGAGGGCGACCTGCTGGCCCGGCTCGAGGCGCTGCGCAAGCAGCTGCGAGCGGAGGGCCTGTTCGAGCTGCAGAAGCAGCTGGCGCGGCCGCGGTTGCCGAAGACGATCGGGGTGGTGACGGCCGAAACCGGCGCCGCCCGCCGCGACCTGCTCGCCGGTCTCGCCCGTCGCGGCTGGGGCGGCAGCGTCGTCTGGGCCTTCGCCCCGGTCCAGGACCGCCACGCGGCGCCGGCGATCGCCACGGCGCTGCAGGACCTGGCCGCGCGCCCGGAGATCGAGGCGATCGTCGTCACCCGCGGCGGCGGCAGCCTCGCCGACCTCTGGGCCTTCTGCGACGAGACGCTCTGCCGCACCGTGGCGCTGCTGCGGGTGCCGGTGATCAGCGCCGTCGGCCACGAGCGCGACTCGACCCTGATCGACGACGTCGCCGCCGTCGCCTGCTCGACCCCGACCCACGCGGCCGAGGCGGCGGTGCCGCTCGACTGCCTGGCGGCGCGGCGCGAGCTGCAGCGCGCGGTGGCTGCCCTGCGGCGCTCGGGAGAGGGGGCGATCGGCTCGCGGGCACGTCACCTGGGGGCGCTCGCCCGCGGCCCGGCGCGGGCGCTGCAGCGCGAGCGCAGCGGCCTCAACCAGAAGATCCGCGAGATCCGCGCCGCCTCCGAACGCGGCATCGCCGACCGCGGCGCCTTCCAGCGGCGGATCGCGACCGTCGTCCTCAGCCGCGCCCGCCGCCGGGCGCTGCAGCGGGCCGAGGCGGCCGTCGCCGAGGAAGGCCGCCGCGGTGCCGCGCTGGAGCGCTCCGCCGAGCGTGCGGTGCGGCGCCGCCGCGAGGCGCTGGCGGGGGTCGCGGTGGCGCTGCGCGCCCACGATCCCGAGCGGACGCTGGAGCGCGGCTTCGTGCTGGCCGAGACCGGGGAGGGGGAGCCGGTGACGAGCGCCGCGGCGGCATCCGCCTTGGCTCGCATTAGGCTGCGCTTCAAGGATGGTCGCGTAGACGTCACGCCCGCCGCGGCGGACGCGGAGGCGAGTGAGCGAGCGTCCCGGCGACCATGAGCGAAAACGAGCCAGAGCAGAGCACGCGGGCGGAACCCGATTCCTACGAGAGCGCCGTCGAGCGGCTGGAGGAGATCATCGACCGGCTCGACTCCGGCCAGGCGGGATTGCGGGAGACGCTCGAGCTCTGCACCGAGGGCCGCGAGCTGGTCAACTACTGCGCCGCCGAGCTCGACGCCGTCGGCGAGGGCCTGAAGGAACTGCGGCTTGACGAGCTCGCCGCGAAGCTCGACTCTCAGGCGGCCTGACCGGCGCATATCGGCGTCCTCGGTCGCTCACGTGCGGAGCACGCTTCGCTCCAGCGCCGAAGGCGCGTGCGAGCGCGCAGCACGAGATCCTTGATCTGCTTAATCAGGCCGCCTGAGAGGGGCCCGAACAGAGGTTGCCGACGGCGGGGCAGCCGCGGCATAGGTCCCATGACCGGCGCTGCTCCGAGGCAACCGGGAAGTCGCCGCCGGCGATGCGGCGGATCGTCGTCTCCAGGTGCTGGCGGGCGGCGCTCATCTCGGCCCGCTCGAGGGTGGTGACGACGGGCTCGGCGGGGCGCTCGAGGAAGACGTAGGCGACCTCGACCGCCGGCACCGCAAGCGACTCGGCGGTGGCGAGGGCGTAGATCGCGCGCTGGGTCTCGTAGTGGGCGGCGCGCGAGGCGGGGTCGGCGCCGGCGAGGCGGTCGGTCTTGTAGTCGACGACCAGCGGCGGCGCCGCTCCGCGCTCGACCAGGAGGTCGATCGAGCCGCGCAGGACGGTGTCGCCGAGGCCGAGCAGGATCGGCACCTCGGCCCGCACCCGCGCC
>Ga0307446_1000754_pt1 | contig 11078 bp, 9 predicted proteins | sample SalMarSW160320MG_FD_202141 | JGI IMG/M metagenome (GOLD analysis project Ga0307446, IMG submission 202141) | Salt marsh sediment microbial communities from the Plum Island Ecosystem LTER, Massachusetts, United States - SW1603-20 | ecosystem: Environmental > Aquatic > Marine > Intertidal zone >... | reverse complement strand
CACGAGACCGGCTCGGAGCCTTTGACGCGACCGCCGGAGAGCACTCGGGCCGCCTTCCCTCGATGCTGTAGCCAATCCTCTGGTCGCCCAGGGGCGTGGTTACTCGGCGCCTTCGGCGACGGTGAACCTGTGGAAAGCGAGATGGCCGTGAGGCCAGCCTGCCCCCTCTTCGACCCCCCTGGCCACGGCCATGAGCTCGCTTTCCTGCAGGGTTGTCCCCCCTTGACGTCTCTCGCCAGCGCGTACCGCTTGTGAACGCTCTCCAGAGAAACACCAAGGACGGTACGGCCGTTTGAGCGCACCGTGCTCTTGAGCGCCCTTCGCGCGTGTTTTGCGGTGTGGGCGGGGGAAACCTAATCACCTAGTAACTTAATAACTTAACCACCTGGTGGGGGGTCCCCGTCACTCCGTCCCTTCGTCACTCCGTCACCGGCTGGGTGGCCGGCGTCCTTCACCGGGAAGTGTGAGCCGCAGTAGCGGCACACCAGCAGACCCTTGCCGGCAGGCTCGAGCTGGCCCCCGCAGTGTGAGCATGCCTCGTGGACGCCAGCGAAAGGAGCTGTGATCTCACCGCGCTCCCAGTCAACGTTGCCCGCAAGCAGGTTGAGGCCGACCAACTGCTCCAGCGCACGCCGCAACACGGTCTCTTCAACCCCCCACTCCGTCGCCAGCTGACCGAGACGCACGATGCCGCGCGTACGAACCGCCTCGGCGATCCGTACCTCGAGATCGGCATCGGCCTCCTGGCCGCCCCGCCGCCGTGCGCGAATCAGGACCACCGCCGCGGCGACCCATGACACCGCAGTCGGTAGCAGCGCGAAGAGCAGGAGACCGAGCAGCGCCGCGGCGAGGTCGAGCCGGCCCTGGGCGTGCTGAGCCGCGACCCAGCCGCCCCACAGAAGCGCCCACACAGCGCCGGTTAGGATGAGGCCGATTCCGAGCGCGCGCAGCGCCCGGGCGCTCACCAGCCTCCTCCGCCCCCACCGCCGCCGCCTCCTCCTCCACCGCCCCCGCCCCCGCCGCCCGAGCCACCGGGGGTCGACGAGAGCGTCGAGGACAGGCTCGACAGGGTCGATGACAGCGAAGTGGAGAGGGCCTGCAACGAGACGCTGCCTGTGCCCAGCCCCGTACCGCCGCCTCCGATTCCGCCGGATGACCCGCCGGTATGGGAGATGCTGTACCAGCTCGGCGCCGGAACCTCACCCAGCGGCTCGAGCTGCGAGAACAGGCTGCGGTCAAGGCCAAGCGCGGTGGCGTAGGGAATGAGCGTTTCGAGGCGGTCGCGGGCCTCCTCCACGTTGCCGAGGTCCTGCAGGTGCTTCAGGTAACGCGAGAAGGCGCGCACTTTCTCGTACAGTTCCGCACCGGCAGCGGTGCGCTGTGGCATGAACGGTGCGAAGACGAGGCCGACGATGAAAGCTGCAGTCGCTGCAGCGATCGGCAGAAATGGCAGGCGAAGGCCCAGGACGGCGCCAGGGTTGTGACCGAAGCCCCACAGCACCATCAGGAAGAGGGCCAACAGCAGGGGGACGCCCCAGCTCCGCTTGGCTTTGCTCAGGACCTTCTTTCCGGCAAACACCAAGATCAGGATGAGCGGGACGAGGCCGATCAGTGCGATCACGGTGCCCGGTCCAAGGGGAACCCGGGGCAGCGGAGCGATCAGCATCGCGAACAGCCAGCAGAATGCGACTCCCACCTGTCTCATCCGTGCCTTGCTCGGCGAGACCTCGAACCAGCCCTGCTTCACCATCTCCTTGAACACGGCGTCTCGGAACTTGGGTACGGTGGTGTAGAACTTGTTCTTGAGCTCATCCGTCGTGACCTCGGCACCAGCGTGCGTGAGCTTGAGCCCCGAGAGCACCTCCTTCTCCCACGCGGTCAGGTTCTCTCCCATCTGGGGGCGGGAGATCGTCACCTTCTTGACCGTGAAGATCCCGATGATCTTCTGCGAGGACTCGTCGATGTGGAGGATTCCGCGGCGCGCGAGGTCGAGGATGGTACCCAGCACCTCCGGCATGCCGACCGCACTGTCCAGTCCTCCGGCGAGCGCGGCGTCGACGCCCTGCGGGGCCTCCGTCAGGTAGGCGATGTGGTACGGCGCGTCCGGGTCATGGCCGTGGCGCAGGAACCGCGTGGTGTGGATACCGATGCCGCCGACGAGGAAGAGAAGTGCCAACCACACCACGCCGACCCGGTTCGACCACTGCTTGAGGTGGAAGGACCGGGCCACGACGCCGGTGGGGAAGGACACCTGGAGCTGCATCGCGTCGCCGGGGCGGAGATCGCGGGCCACGGCGTGCACGGAGCCGTCCGGCCGCACCTCGACATTGGTCGCGGTGGAGAACGTGGCGAGCCGGGCGCGTACCTTGGCCGGGTCGATGCCGGGCGGCAGGTGGAGTGTGGCCTCGGCGACTCCGATGTGGGTCGGCCGGTCGGGGAACACGCAGTTCCACCGCAGCGTGTCGTAGGTGCGTCCGTAGCGAACGACGCCGCGTGCGGTGTAAGAGAAGATGAAGGTCACGTGGGCGTTGGAGTAGGGCGGATCGCTGGGGCTGCGGGAGCGCCACTTGACGTACAGGCTGTCGGGCCTGGGCTCGACCGTGAACCCGCCGACGTTGCGCACGCTGCCCCGGTGGTACTCGCCGAAACCTTCCTGGCTCAGGCTGATTCCATCGTAGCCCTCGACCCACTTCAGCGGCAGGTTGCGGTAGCCGCCGTTCCACGCGCCGTTGAAAACGTAGCCAAGGTGCTCGACGACCTGCAGGTCGCCTTGCTGGGTCAGCGTCAAGTCGACGCCGATCTTGTCCCAGTGCAGCTCCCTCGCCGAGGTCACAGCGGCAGCCAGGAGACAGAATGCCAGAACGAGCGCTCTTCGGGTCATGTTCTCCTCCGGTGAAGCTCGGCACTATTGTACCCGTGCACCCGCCCACCCGGAGGTGAGGAAGTGAGGAGGTGAGAAGGTCCCGCCCACCCACCCGGGGGAGTAATTAAGTGATTGAGCGATTAGGTGATTAGGTTCCCCCACCTGCCCGAAGAACCAACCAGTCGCGCCCTCCAGGGTAGGGTACGCTCGGCGGAACGTGCCATTCATGACATTCTCGCTGTACGCACTTCACGAGTTCATTGCGCTGAGGCGAAATGTCATGAGTGGCAATTCGCGGGCAGGGTGATCGGCTGTGTGGTATCAGCTTCGAGGGAGGCGCCTCGTTGCCTGCCCGGAGCGGGCCTTGAGAGCGATGATCCGGTGGAAATCCTTGCCCGCTCCGAGGCAGGTGACGACGGGCGTCTGCAGAGCAGACGTCCGGGCGCCGGAGTCTCGGAATAAGGGCCGCTCCCTCGACCCTTTGCGATGGGAGCATCGGCCACACGATTGGAGGAGGCGGCCCGAGTGGCTTCCGGCGGTCGCCACGGAGTCGATCATTCCCACTCGCTGCCTCGCGACCGCCGGAGAGGCGAGACGTGCGGTCGCCTTGGACCGCACGGCCGCCGGAGATGCAGAGTAATCTCCCAAGCCGTCCCGGCACCGGTCTCCCGGCCCACGGATCAGCAGTCGATCCCCCCCACCCAGATCCTTCTTCGCTCGCAAGCTCGCTCATCAGGATGACACCGGGGTGGTGGCGCTGGGGTCCCCTCGTCTGGACCATTGGTCGAGATGAGCTCAGGTGAGGGGTTCGTGTTGAGGCCGTAAGAACGAGTGAGGAGGGCGCCGTTGCTGTCTCGCAGTGAGCACCATAGCCCCTGCCTTGCCAGAAGTGCCTTGCCCGGTCATCATGCGGCCATGACCGTTGATCTGAAACGCACATATGTGATCGGCATGGGCGAAGTCGGGAGACGGCTGGCCGGAGCGCTGGAGCGGGCCGGGGTCGTGGTACATCCGGTGACCCGCGCTGATGGCTGGACGGAGGCCGCAGCTGACCCCGACGGGCTGCGCCTGCTGTGCATGCGCGAGCAGGACCTGAGCGGGGCGCTGGAGCGCCTGCGCGGCGTCAATCCCCGTCTGCTCGTCGCGGTGCAGAACGGCTGGGTGCGGCCGCTGCTCGAGGACTTTCCCGGCTGCGGACGCGGCCTGATCTGGTTCATGAGTAAGGGTGAGCACTACCATCCGTTGCGGCCGAGTCCGTTCTCGGGTCCGCACGCGAAGGCCCTGGTGGCGGCACTTCGTGCTGGAGGCATCGAGGCGGTCGCCGTCGACGACCACCAACTGGCTGTGGCCGAGGCCGACAAGATGGGCTTCAACTGCGTCGTCGGCCTGCCGTTGGCGGTCCACGGTATCACCCTCGGCGAGTACCTCGACCACCACGTAGAAGAGGCGCGGGCCGTGTTCTCGGAAGCGGTCAACGTGTGTGCGGCGGCGCTCGGCGTCGAGCCGCCCGCAGGGGCGTTCGAGGAGTTCGTGCGCTCGGTCGAGCCGCTGCGGTTCGTGGCCACCACCACCGCCAAGGCGCTCGAGCTCCGCAACGGCGCCGTCGTCAAGCTGGCCGACGAGCTCGGCCTTGACGCTCCGGTCAACCGGGCTCTCCTGGCGCGCGTATGACGGACATGCCCGCGGACGGTGCGGGAGCGTGGCTTATGAAGGTGGCCCTGGTTGCGGCCGTTCTCCTCATGCTCCTGCCCTCCCTCCCGTACTGGATGCACCTGTCGTCGTTCGGGCGGCTCCAGTACAACGACTATTACCCGATCGTTAACCAGGTCACGGAGGGAAACCACTTCTCACACGATCCGCTGACGTGGCTCGAGCTCAAGTCGAACGAGCACACGGTGACGCTGCCGGCGCTGGTGTACGCCGCCAACGCCATCGTCTCTCATGGTGACAACCGCGTTCTCTCCGCGTTCTCCCTGCTCCTTCTCACGCTGTGCGGCCTGTTCCTGATGCTGCTTCTGCCGGAGGAGATCCGTGGACGCCCTCTGCTGCTGTCGGCGTCGGGGCTCGTCATCGGTCTGCTGGTGTTCAACCTGGTTCAGTCCCACAACGTCGTCATGGGCTTTTCCGGAACGATTTGGTTCCTCTCGAACATGTGCGCGCTGGCCGCGATCGTGTCCTTCACCTGGAGTGTGCAGAAACGTGCGGTGAGGTGGGCGTGGTGCGCCGCCGGCCTCGGTGTTGCCGGCGCCTTCTCGTACTCGACGAACCTGTCCCTGTGGCCGGCTCTACTCGTCGGCGCTCTCCTCCTGAGAGCGCCGCGCCGTCACACTGTGATCGTGGTGGGTACTGGCCTGTTGGTGCTGGGACTGTTCTTCGTTACCTACCACACGCCTCCGTGGTCGCCCACACTGAACACGACCCACGACGTCACGCTGGCGGAGTACGTGGCCACCTACATGGGTGGTGTGGCCTTCGGCACGGCGCGCTTGGCCGCCATCTATGGCGCTTTCGTACTCGTGGGCGCTGGCCTCCTGATCCTCGCAATCCTCCGTAGCCGCGACCGTGCCCTGCGTCACGCGATGGCGCCGTGGATAATGATCCAGGTCTACGCCCTTGGAAACTGCCTCGGAACGGCGGTCGGCAGGTCCGGCTGGGGGCCGGGCCAGGCGCTCTCCTCGCGGTACGCGTCGCTGCCGGCCCTGTTCTGGGCGGCGACGCTGGTCGAACTGACGACTCTCCTGTGGCGCCGGCAGGTTGCAGGCTCAACCGGCAGGGCCCCTCGTGCGATTGTCATGGGCATTATTGTCCTCGGCCTGACTCTGCCCATGGAGTACTACGGTTTCGGCCGCTACCGGTACCACTTGGAACGAGCTGCACGGCTGCCGCTGGCCGAGCTGGCCATGCGCTACCACGTGAACGACAACCAAGCCGTACTGTTGTTCATCCCCTGGCCGAAGCATCTGCTCGACTCTCTGCCCTTTCTCGAAGCTACCAGGCACATCCCCTTCGACAGGCCTCCGGACCCGAGCATCGGGCACTCGTTCAGCCCGGGCTGCCAGGCCGCAGTCAGCGCTCCCATAGTCGATGGCCAGGCGACCACGCTCGAAAGGCTGAGCGGCAGCGTGGCTCGCATTCGAGGGTTCGCGGTAGCCCACGGAGAGCGGATCAGGGAGATCTTGGTCGTCAACTCGGCGTGCATCGTCCGCGGCAGAGCGTTCTCCGGCTTCCCGACACCCCCCTCGGGCCGCAAAGCCGCCGGGTCCAATGACGGCTTCCACGGATACGTGAACGCGGTTCCCGGGGAAACTCTGTTCACCTACGTCCGCTGTGAACCCTCCGGCAGCTGGACCCGGCTCGAGGGCTCGCTCATCGTTCCCGAGGCGCGGAGCGGGCCTTCATGAGCGAGGAGAGCCAGGGCAACGGCCCTGCATCACGGCTTCGCCGGTACGGCCCACGCATCGGTCTCGTCATTCTGATGCTCTCGCCGTCGCTGCTGTACCTGAGCAAGCTACCGGACTTCGGCCGTTGCCAGTACAACGACTACTACGGCATCCTCATGGTCCTCATGGACGGCAACAGAGTCACGAGGAATCCGGTCCGGTGGCTCAAGCTCAAGTCCAACGAGCACACCGTGACTCTCCCGGCTCTGGTCTACGTTGCCAATACCGTCCTGACCCACGGTGACAACCGCGGTCTGTCCGCCTTCGCGCTGCTCATGCTGTTCCTGACATGGGCCGTGCTCTATCGAATGGTGGTCCAATCGCTCGACCTTCCGCCACCAGGGCACTGGCTGGCCGGCTTCATCCTCGCGTTGTTCCTGTTCTCCCCCGCACCGACGCACAGCGTCGTGTTGGGGTTTTCCGGGACAATCTGGTTTCTGTCAAACCTGTTCACGGTCGCCGCTTTCGGCCTTCTGCTGAGAGAGACGGGGGAGAAGCCGCCGCGCATCGTGCCGGTGCTGCTGGCCGGCTTCCTGGGTGCCCTGAGCTACTCGACCAACCTCTCTCTGTGGCCGGCCCTGATCGTTACCGGCCTGCTGCTGCGGCGACCGCGGCGCCAGATCCTCGCGGTTGCCATAACCGGCGGGGCGATCTACTTAGTGTTCTTTCACTTCTTTCACCCGATGCGGGGACATCCGACGCTGGATACCTCCCATCCGCTGGTGCTGCTCGGCTACACCTTCACCTACCTGGGCAACCTGTTCTCGGCCCACGCGGCTGCGGCGGCCGTCATCGGCGGGATCGGTGCCGCGACCTTTGTGCTTCTCACCGTCCATGCGATCCTCTCGCGTTCTGAAACGCTGCAGCGGCGCGGCGCGCCGTGGATCGGTCTCCAGGTCTACGTCCTGGGCAACGCCCTGGGCACCGCGGTCGGACGTTCAGGCTTCGGCACCGACCAGGCTCTCTCGTCGCGGTACTGCTCGGTTTCCACTCTGTTCTGGGTTGCTCAGCTCGCTTTGCTGGCGGTCATGCTCATGTCCGGCAGGTCTGCTCGGGAGCAACATCGCCGTTGGCTGTCAGGTGCCACTCCACTGGTCGCCGCTGCGCTCCTTCTCGCGCTCACTTACCATCACGGGCTGGCGGTGTACCGCGCGTACCTCCATCGTGCGGCTCGCGAGCCATTGGCGGCCGAAGCCGTGCGCCGGGCGATCCCCGACTGGAAGGTCCTCCGAATCCTGACTCCGGCCCCCGAGCAGATTCGTTCGGTGTGGGCCTTTCTGAGAAGCCACGGCCAGGTCCCGTTCGACCGGCCGGTGCGACCGCTGCCCGTGGCGCCGATCCGGATCGAGGGTAGCGACCGGAACAGAGTCGCCGTGCGCGGACACTTCGACGCCCTGACCAGGGTGGACGACCACACTTGGCGAGCCTGGGGCTGGGCGTACGACGGCAGCAGTCCGGTCAAGGAGGTGCTTCTGGTCAACCGGCGAGGGGTTGCCGCAGCTCGGATCGTCATCGGCCTGCCGCGGCCGGGTATCGCCAAGGTCGTCGGTCAGGAGGCCTCGAGGTCCGGTTGGGGCGGATACCTGACGATTGGAGAGTCCGAGCCTCTTCCCCGCGCCGCGGTGGTTCTGGACGACGGCACGGCGGTGCTGCTGCACGGAACCCCGCAGGTGATCAAGGATGACACCGCGCAGTAGGGGGATCCTCCCCTGTACTCCGGCGGCCGTGCGGTTGTGTGGCGTGCGCGTTGCCGGGGTGGGCGGCGTCCCGGGAGGGGCAGGCGAGACGCCTGCCAACAAGATGGGGCCGACGTGCACCGCCCCTCTATTGTGGCGGCCGGCGTCTCGCCGGCCGGGGTGGATGGAGGATCGCTTCTGGCCCCGAGCGTGTTCCCGGGTGGGTGGGAGAGCTCAACCACTCAGTCGGTTCCCGCGGACCCGCACTATGAGGTCACGAAGCCCTGGGTAGGATATCGTTCCATTGAGGAGCCGGTGTGGCGATTGAAGGGAAGCAGCCCGACCAGCTGAAAGAAGCCGCGGCGTTCTGGGACCGCGAGGTCATCAACCCGACGCACGTCTCGTGGATGGCGCATCCAGCAGTTCGGCGGTATATCAACTCATCGATCTCCGGCGATCCGGGCTGCTGGCCGATCGACTGGCTCGTCCGCACGTTCCCCGGCCTTCACGTGTCGAGCGCGCTCAGCGTCGGCTGTGGTACCGGCGCGCTCGAGCGCGACCTGCTGTCCCGCGGGATCTGCGAGAGCATGGTGGCCTTCGACGGATCGCAGGTGTCGATCGATATCGCCTGCTCCGAGGCGCAGAACGCAGGGCTTGCCCATCGCGTCACCTACTACGTCGCGGACTTCAACAAGCCGAGACTACCGGTGAGCGCGTACGACGCGGTGTTCTTCCACCAGAGTGCGCACCACGTAGCCAAGCTCGAGAAGCTGTTCCGCGCCGTGCTCCGCGCACTCAAGCCCGGTGGCATGCTCTATCTCGACGAGTTCGTCGGGCCGTCGCGGTCGGACTGGAACGACGAGCGGGTCGGGGTTCTTCGCACTGTCAACGCCCTGCTGCCGCCGGAGGTCCGCCTTCATGACGAGCTTCCGCTGCCGATCCAGTGCGACGACCCCTCGGAAGCGATCCGGTCGAGTGAGATCCTGGAGCAAGTCGGACTCGGGTTCGAAATCGAGCACCTGCGCGGCTACGGCGGGAACATCCTCTCGGTTCTCTTCGAGGCGATGCGCAATCCCGGCGACGACCTTGTCGACCAGCTCATCGCGGCTGAGCAGGAGATCCTCCGCGCCGGTGAGCCGCCGTTCCACGCCGTCATCGTGGCCCGTCCCAAGGGGGGGGTGCGGAAGGCCTTGGCCAGTGTTCGGTACCTCATCGAGCCCAAGGTTAGTCTGCGAAACGCCGTGGCCGGCGCTCGGTACTTCGCCGAGCCGAAGCTCAAGCGCCTGGTTCGGAGGGTGCGACGGCGGGTGGGGTGATCTTGCGGCCGTGGCTGGTCGCTCCTCCCTCTCGCATCCGGCACGCCCCTCGTGTCATCCTGATGAGTAAGCGTAGCGAGCGAAAAAGGACCTGGTTGGGGGGGTTGGTGGCTTGACGGTCCGCTGGGAGCCCGGATGTCGGAGTGCCGCGGGGATCTTCTCTTTGACTCCGGCCGCCTACCTCAATCGTGGGGCCGATGCTCCCATTGCCAAAGGCCGAGGGAGCGCGGCATTCTCTGTAGATCCGGCGCCCGGACGCCTGCTCCGCAGACGCCCGTCGTCACCTGCCTCGGAGCGGGCAACTTGGGGACGACTCTGCGAAACCCCGGCGGCCGCGCGGTCCAGGACGACCGCACGTCTCGCGTCTCCGGCGGTCGCACGGCCACGAGAACGGATCGGTAGCCTCCTGGCGACCGCCGGAGCCTGCTCGAGCCGCCTCTTCCAATCGTGTGGCCAATACTCTCATCGCCAAGGGCCGAGATTACGCGTCGCCTTCGGCGCCGGTGACCCTTTGGAAAGCGAGATGGCCGTAAGGCCAGCCCCCACCCTCTCTGACACCCATGGCCACGGCCATGGGCTCGCTTTCCTGCAGGGGTGCCCCCCTTGAGGTTATTCCCCAACGGGTGTCGCCCGTCATGGCGCTTCAGAATAACCTCAAGGACGGCACGTCCGTCTGGAGTGCAGCATCCTCTGGAGCGCGCTACAGCTACGTTCTGCGGGCGGGCGGGGGAGCGTTTCCCGTCTTCCGTTTCCCTTCCCGGGCGGGTGGGGGAGCGACTCAATCACCTTCCGAGTCGGCGACAGCCGACTTCGGAACGTATCTCGGATACGGCTCCGGTCTTCCCTGCAGCTCACCGATCCTGATGACGAGCACCATGCCCTCGGGTGTGGCCACGAGCCACTTCTCGATGCTGCGGTTGAGCTTCAGGCGGGCGGCAGGGTTCAGGTCCAGGCCGACTTCCGCGAGGAACTCATCGACCAGCTCCTTGGCACGCGGCGTGACCTCCAGCGTGTCCTTCCACTCCACCAGGAGCGGGTCCTTGGGCGTGTCTTGGAGAACAAGCTCCCCGGACCACAGGGTCGTTTCGGACGGAGATGGATAGTTGCCGGCAATGGCTGCGGGTCCGCTCCCTTCCTCAGTCGTGGACCCTGTCTCGCCAGGCTCGCCGGCCGCGGATGCCGCGGGAAGAGCGGCGGCGATGGTCTGCCGAGTCTCGAACGCAAGGCGCGCGATGAGCTGAAGGCTGGTGAGCTCGTCCTCCGCGACGTCTGCGTCGGCATGATCGGAGAGCCAGTCGGCAGCTCGGTCGACGAACGTGCATGCGCGAGAAACCTCGTTCGCCTGCAGGGGCGGCCGAGGCTCGGTGTTGGTGACGGGCGCGGCCGAGACCGCGGTCGCCATCGGCAGGCCATGGCTTTCCAGGACGTGTTGCACCGACTGGCCGCAGCGCCTGAGGGCGTCTCCGAGAGAGCTCAGGGCGCCGGCCACCTCCTCATCCTCCGCCGGCACGGCGGCGGTCGAGATGCTTGCCCATATGACCTGGAAGCTGTCTGCAGCCTTGCGAAGCTTCGCAGGGTCGAGATGTGTGGAGTCGATCGCCACTGTGCACCATCCGATGAGGTTGGGCCGATGACCCGTTAGTGGGGCGAGTATATCCCAACCGGATCCCCTCCTGAGAGGGACGTGCATCGGAGACGGCAGGCGGCTGCTGGTGAGAAGTGCGGGCTACACGGTCCGGGAGTAGACCGGGCGGTCCGAGGGCTTGCGCAGGTAGGTGTCGAA
>Ga0307446_1000750_pt1 | contig 11090 bp, 8 predicted proteins | sample SalMarSW160320MG_FD_202141 | JGI IMG/M metagenome (GOLD analysis project Ga0307446, IMG submission 202141) | Salt marsh sediment microbial communities from the Plum Island Ecosystem LTER, Massachusetts, United States - SW1603-20 | ecosystem: Environmental > Aquatic > Marine > Intertidal zone >... | reverse complement strand
CAATGTCATCTGCGCGCTCGGCATGGCTAAGAATGATCTTGGCCTCGCTCACGTCGAGCGCGTGATTGATCTCCTTCGGTGTGTAACGGTAATTGAGCGGCGTAAGCACGAGACCTGCCTTGAAGCAGGCGACGTAATGCACGATAAGCGCCGCGCGGTTCGGCATCAGCGAGGCCACGCGGTCGCCGGGCTTAAGCCCAAGCGCGAGATAGTTGGCGGCGAGCCGGCTCGATGCGCGGTCGAGATCGGACCACGACACGACGGACTCCATGGACGTCACGGCCGGATCGTTCGGACGCTCTTTCAGTCCAATCTCCAATAGATCCTGAAGCTTGAGACGTGCTTCCAGCAAAGGGCCCGGGTGGTGCATCGGTCTTCCCTCCTCCTTGGGTCTCGAGGGCGATCCTCCGACGAGCGGCTTACCGGTCGTAGCGGTAGAGGCCGTAGAATCCGGTTGGATCGAGATAGATTTGGCGCGCCTGGGAGAAGCCGGCCTCGCGTCCAAGCGCGATCCAGGTGGTGGCCTCTTCCGGCAAGTCGCATGTGGTGACGTGGCGGTCGACTTGCGTCCACTCTTCCGATGTGAGGAAGGGCCAAGCGGGTCGGTTCACGCGCCGAAACCGCTCCAGAAAGACCTCGCGGTCCTCGCCCTCGGCGAGGGTCGGCTCGTAGATCATCAAGAAGTCGCGGTTCGCGCCGCGGATCGCCGCGAGCAGTTGGCGCTTTCCGTCCGTAGAGAGATGGTGGAGGGAGAGGCTGCACCAGGCAATATCCGAGGGCTCCGGCTGCTTGGTCAGCAGCTCCACGAAATCACCATGGTCGAGATCGACGGCAAACGGCGCGCCAGCCAGGTTCTTCGCGGCGAGCTCAAGCGCCGGTGCCGACAAGTCGATGCCGCGATAATGGCGGATCTTGGTGCCTTCCAGCGCCCGCCTCATCTGGCCCGCGTCGCCGCAGGCAATGTCCAGGAAATCGAACGGCTTTTCGTGGGCCTTCAGTGCGTCGTGGAGGAGCGCGGCGGACTCTTTATGGGCCAGCGAATCATGGTCGACCACCTTCTGATAGGTCGTCCATTGCTTCTGGAACTGCTCGAGCGCGGCTTGGTCATCGACCGCCCCGCCCGGCTCAAGGTTATGAATATGAATGCTCATTCGCGCGCGCCAACCGTTCTCGCCTCGTCGGCGAGACTTCTACCGCAAGGCGGGTTGTCATTCGGTTAGCAACTACAGCGGGGATTGCGGCCGTGCCGCCTTAGATGTCCCAGCCCGGGTCGTGAATAATGTCGTGGAAGGCTTTGTGGATCGCCCCGCCCCAGCCCTCGCGGATCGCCTGCAAATAGGGGTCGTCATCCTCGAGCCTGATCGAGAAGCCGGGCTTCAAGGAATCGCGGCGATAGATCATGAGATCGATGGGCGGGCCCACCGAGACGTTGGAGCGCATGGTGGAGTCGAACGAAATCAACGCACATTTTGCGGCGTCGCTCAGGCTGGTGTCATGGCGAATGATGCGATCGAGGATGGGCTTGCCGTACTTCACCTCGCCGATCTGGAAATAGGTCGTATCACCCAGGGCTTCGATGAAATTGCCGGCGTCGTAGATCATGAACAGGCGAAGCTGGCCGCCCTTCACTTGGCCGGCAAGAATGAACGAGGCGGTGAAATCCACATCGTGCTGCTGGAGATAGCCGGCGTCGACCTTATGGATCTCACGCACGGCGGTGCCGACGACGCGTGCCGCGTTGAACATCGAGCTGACGGCGAATAGGTCGCGTTCCGGGTCCTCGCTGTTGAGCCATTCGGTCAGAAAGCTGACGACGCCTTGGGTGAGCGAGAGGTTGCCGGCGGTAACCAGCGTGAAGAAGCGCTCCCCGGGCTTCTCGAAGGTGAACATCTTGCGGAATGTGGAAACCCGGTCGATGCCGGCATTGGTGCGCGAATCCGACGCAAGCACCACCCCCTCATCGAGCAAAATGCCGATGCAGTACGTCACTGTCTTACCCTCACTGGGCCTGCTGCTGACTCGGGAAGCTTACCCTGACCGTCATCGTCTCGAGGCCACCCCCCGCTCGGACACCCCGCACCGGACTGGCCTCAGAATAATCGAGACCGACAGCCGTGCGGACATACGACTCGTCGGGGCAGGCGCGATTGGTGGGATCGAAGCCCACCCAGCCGAGAGAGTCAACGAAGGCTTCGGCCCAGGCATGACTTGCCGCGTGGGCCTCATGGCCGAGGCCATGGGTCAGATAGCCGCTGACATAACGAGCCGGTATGCCGAGCGCCCGGCAGACGGCGCAGAAAACATGTGCGTGATCCTGACAGACACCGCTTCCCTGCGCGAGTGCTTCGGCAGCCGTCGTGTGCACATGGGTGTCGCCAGGGCTGTACTCCACGGCGTCGGCAACGCCGAGCATGATCTCGTGCAGCGTCTTGATAAGGTCCTCTTTGGGCTCAGGCGAAAAGCCTCCGGCGAAGCCGCGAATCGAGTCGGAGACAACCGTATAGGGCGTCTCGCGAAGGTAGAGCATGGACGGCAGCTCCGACGAGGCCGTGCCGACCACGCCGCTGGTGTCGCGGGTCCGCACCAGCCCGCAGACCTTAATGTCGAGATGATCGACCGGTTTTGGCACTGTGAGCGTGTGGCAGATATTGCCGTACTGGTCCTGCCACGGGGTCATGGTCGCCCCCGGACAGGTCAGCGCCCAGCTCTCGACGGCCTGGGTGCGCCCCGATAGCGGCGTCATACGCAAATACTGCGTCGTGGCGAGCACCGGCTCGGAATAGTCGTAGGACGTGGCGTGCTCGACTCTGACCAACATGGCCTACACCGCCTCCGCCATAGCCAATGGCGTCATCAGGAAGTCCTCTTGAATCTGGAAGCCGAGTGCGTTGTTACGGGTGATGAACTCGGTCAGGAACTCGTGCAGCCCCTCGCCGAAGACCTTGTCGATGCGGCCGTAACGCAGCTGCGAATAGGTCTGGCCGGCGATGCGGCGGCATTCGAGCGGCTTCTTGCTCGCGAGGTCATCCAGCGTCGAGACCACGACCTCGTAGCAGTGATGCAGCGAGCGCGGCATGTCCTCGCGCAAGATGAGCAACTCGGCGATGCGCCAAGGATAGACCATGTCGTGGTAGACGCGGCGATAGGCACGGAACGCGCCTACGGAGCGGAGCAGCGCGCCCCATTGATAGTAATCGACATAGCCGCCGACCTGCTCCGAGTCCGGCAGCAGCACATGGTATTTCACGTCGAGAATGCGCGCGGTGTTGTCGGCGCGCTCGATGAAAGTGCCGAGTCGGATGAAGCGGAAGCCGTCGTCGTGCAGCATGGTGCCGAACACCACGCCGCGGAACAGGTGGGAGCGCTCCTTCACCCAGTCGAAGAAATCGCGATAGCCCCAGCGCATCAGGCCTTCGTAATCGAGATTCTGCACTTGCAGCCAGGTCGCGTTCAGACTCTCCCAAGCCTCGCTTGAGATCGCCGAGCGCTGGGCGCGGGCGTTCTCGCGCGCGTTCCTGATGAGCGAGCAGATGGAGCCGGCGTTCTCCTGGTCGAGCGCCACGTAACGAATGATGTTCTCATGGCTGAGCTCGCCGTAAAGCTCGTGGAAGCGCCCATCGCCAGGCGCGATTGCCAGGACTGGCTCGAACTGGGCCTTCTTGTCGAGCGAGGACGGCAGAAGCGACATGCGAAAACTGACGTCGAGCATGCGCGCGGTGTTCTCGGCGCGCTCCATGTTGCGGGCCATCCAGAACAGGTTCTCGGCGGTGCGGCTCAACATGACTTGTTTCTCCGCATGATCTTGCCGGAAAACCGGTTCCCACTTTTCCGGATCATGCTCAGCGCTCCAACACCCAGGTGTCCTTGGTGCCGCCGCCTTGGCTCGAATTGACGACGAGGGAACCTTCGCGGAGCGCCACGCGGGTCAGGCCGCCGGGGATCACGCTGGTCTCCCTGCCAGACAACACGAAAGGCCGCAAATCCACATGCCGCGGCACGATCTTGCCGTCGCGCAGCGTCGGTGCCGTCGACAGCGAGAGCGTCGGCTGGGCGATAAAGTTATCGGGATCCTGAAGGACGCGCGCCTTGTAGGCCTCACGTTCCGCGGCGGTCGAGGCCGGCCCGATCAGCATGCCGTAGCCGCCGGAGCCCTGCACCTCCTTGACCACGAGATTCTCGAGGTTGTTGAGCACGTGCTGGCACTGTTTCGGGTCGCGCAGCACATAGGTGTGCACGTTGTTCAAGATGGCGTGCTCGCCGAGATAGAACTCGATCATGCGCGGCACGTAGACATACATGGCCTTGTCGTCGGCGACACCGGTCCCCAGCGCATTGGCAAGCGCCACCCGGCCCGAGCGCACGGCCGACAGCAGACCCGGCACGGCGAGCATGGAGTCGGGGCGGAACGCCAGAGGATCCATGAACTCGTCGTCGATACGGCGATAGATGACATCGACCTTGACCGGGCCTTCGGTGGTGCGCATCCACACATCGCCGTCGCGCACGAAGAGGTCGCCGCCTTCGGCAAGCTCGACGCCCATTTGCTCGGCGAGAAACACATGCTCGAAATAGGCGCTGTTGTAGCGGCCGGGCGTCAGCAACACGACCACGGGATCGTCGGCGCCGCTCGGCGCCACGGAGCGCAAGTTCTCGAGCAGGCGCTCGGGATAGGTGCCAACCGGGGAGACGCTCTGCCCGGTGAACGCATCGGGGAACAGCCGCATCATGATCTCGCGGTTCTCGAGCACGTATGAGACGCCGGATGGCGTGCGCACATTGTCCTCGAGCACGAAGAAGTCCTGGGGCCCTGTACGGATAAGGTCGATGCCGGCAACATGAGCGTAGACATCGTTGGGCAGATCGACGCCACACATCTCGGGCCGGAAAGCCGGATTGAGCAGGACAAGCTCCGGCGGAATGAGGCCGGCCTTCAAGATCTCCTGGTCGTGGTAGATGTCGTAAAGGAAGACGTTGATCGCCTTGACCCGCTGCAGGCAGCCGCGCTCCACCAGCTCCCACTCGGAGCGGTCGAGAATGCGTGGGATGAGATCGAAGGGAATCAGCCGCTCGGTGGAGCCGCCCTCCGCATAGACGGCGAAGGTGATGCCCAAACGCCGGAACAGCTCGTCCGCCGCGTTCTGCTTGGTGACCAGAGACTCGATGGACAGATTGTCGAGGAGTTCGGCAAGCGCTGCGTAGGCCGGGCGCACCTCGCCGTCCGGGCCTCGCATCTCATTGAAAAACTTGCTGTAATATTCGGCGGGACCATCTGCCTCAGTCGCCACCGTCAATGTGTTCGTGTCCTGCGGCAAGCCCGCTAATCCCGGTTGGTCGTTCTCCCCGACCCTCTTCGCCAGCGTTTTCCGTCCCAGTGTTATATTTTCGGGCATCATAGTCCGATGCCGCTCGCTTGGGCAACTCTTGCGCGTTCGGCCGCCGTTCCGGCGCCCCAGACGACGTGCTAGAAGCGCTCAACCCCCAATTCTACGCCCCCATGCTGGAAACCGCCCTCACCGCCTTCACCACCTTCTTCGCCGTCATCGGCCCGATCGACACCGCGGTCTTAGTGGCTTCGATCACGCCGAACATGACGCGCGCCGAGCGCCTGGCGCTCTCCATCAAGGCGGTGTCCATCGCCACCACCATCATCCTGCTCTTCGTGCTGGTGGGTGAGCCGGTGCTCCGTCAGCTCGGCGTGTCTCTCGCGGCGCTGCAGACCGCAGGTGGAATCATTCTGTTCATCATCGCGCTCAACATGACGCTATCCAGGCGCCCGGGTCCGGGGGCGCTGACCATGCGCGAGAGCGCCGAAGCCGAGAACAAGGCCGAGGCGCATGCCGAGATCGCCGTGTTTCCGCTCGCCACGCCCCTCCTTGCCGGCCCCGGCGCCATGACCGGCGCCATCGTGCTCGCCGCGGGCACCAAAGGCGACTTCATGCTGCTCACCGCCGTGATCGGCGCGATCATCGCGGTGATGCTCGTCACCCTTGTACTCCTCCTGCTCGCGCAAGAGGTGCATCAGCTGATCGGCGTCACAGCGCGGAAAGTCATCGTGCGGGTGTTCGGAGTGCTGCTGGCGGCCCTTGCGGTGCAGCTCATCTTCGATGGCATCTCCGCCGCCCATATCTTCAGCTGAGGACTATTCCGCTGGAGCGCGGCGTTCGCTGCCCTGCTCTTTCGGCTTCCGCGCGAATTTCCGCACCACGACGTAGAAGATCGGCGTGAAGATCAGGCCGAACACGGTGACGCCGATCATGCCGGAGAAGACGGCGGTACCGAGCGACTGCCGCATCTCCGCGCCGGCGCCCGTGGCGACGACGAGAGGCAGCACGCCGAGAATGAAGGCGAACGAGGTCATGAGAATGGGCCGCAAGCGGACGCGGGCGGCTTCCGTTGCCGCCTGGAAGCGGTCCTCGCCGTGCTCCTCGTTCTGCCGTGCGAATTCCACGATGAGGATGGCGTTCTTGGCGGCCAAGCCGATGAGCACCACGAAGCCAATCTGCGCCAGGATGTTCACGTCCATGCCGCGCAACAAGAGGCCGCTGACGGCCGCGAGCAGACACATCGGCACGATGAGAATCACCGAAAGCGGTAAGGCCCAGCTTTCGTACTGCGCCGCCAGGAGCAGGAACACGAAGACCACCGAGGCCATGAACACATAGATCGCGGTGTTTCCGGCAGTGCTCTCCTGATAGGCGAGCTCGGTCCACGCGTAAGAGTAGCCTTCGGGGAGGTTCTGCTGGGCGAGCTTGGCCATCGTCTCGAGGCTGTAGCCGGAGGAATATCCGGGCTTGGTTCCGCCTTGGACCGCCGCCGACGGATAAAGGTTGAAGTGCTCGACGCGATAGGGACCCGTAATGTTGCGGAAGGCGGCCACCGAACTGAGCGGCACCATCTGGCCTTCCGCATTGCGGGTCTTAAGTTGCCCGATCTCATGCAGATCCTGGCGGAACTTGCCGTCGGCCTGCGCGGTGACCCGGTAGGTACGGCCGAGGAAATTGAAATCGTTTACGTATTGAGAGCCGAGAAAGACCTCGAGAGTTTGGAAGATGTCGTCCGGATTGACCCCAAGCATCTCGGTGCGCACGCGGTCGATGTCGGCATAGACCTTGGGCGTGCGCGTATTGAAGGTCGTGAACACCCCCGCAAGGCCCGGCTGCTGATTGGCAAGGCCGACGATGATTTGCGCCACCTTCTCCAATTGGGAAAGATCGCCGCCGTGGGTATCTTGCACCTGCATCTTGAAGCCGCCCGTGGTGCCGATACCGCGAACCGGAGGCGGTGAGACGCTGATGATGAAGCCGTCCTGGATTGCCGCAAATTTCTGATTGAGTTGGGCCTTCAGGGCGTCGGCGGTCTCTCCTTTCGCGGCCCGCTCCTTAAAGGGATCGAGGGGCGTGAACACCACGGCGGAGTTGGGCGCCGTCGTAAAGGTGGCCCCGTCGAGCCCGACAATGGGAACGGCGTGCGCGATTCCCGGCGTGTCGAGGGCGATCTTGGTGACTCTCTTAGCCACCTCGTCGGTACGCGCCAAAGACGCGCCAGGGGGCAACTGAATGATGTTGATGAGATAGCCGAGGTCTTGGTTCGGAATGAAGCCGGTCGGCGCGATACCGAACTGGTAGACGGTGACCCCGATCAGGCCGAGATAGATCGCGACCATGACGGCCGAGATCCGCACCAGCTTCCCGGTCAGCGCGCCATATCTCGATGAGACCCACTCAAAGGCGCGGTTAAAGCCATTGAAGAACCCACCGACAAGACGCGACAGCAGGCTCTTGCGCTGCTCCTGCGGATCATGCGGCTTGAACAACAGCGCGCAGAGCGCGGGGCTCAAGGTCAGCGAAACAATCAGCGAGATGCCCGTGGCCGTGGCGATGGTCACGGCGAACTGCCGGAAGAACTGGCCGAGAATGCCACTTAAGAACACGGACGGGATGAAGACCGCCGTCAGCACCAGCGCGATGGCAACCAACGCGCCGCCGACCTCCTCCATCGTCCGGTATGCGGCTTCGCGCGGGGATAATCCTTCGCGGATATTGCGCTCGACGTTCTCCACCACGACGATCGCGTCATCGACCACGATGCCGATCGCAAGCACGAGACCAAACAGAGAGAGGTTGTTGAGCGAGTAGCCGAGCGCCGCCAGCATGGCGAAGGTGCCGATGAGCGAGACTGGGATCGCCACGATGGGCACAATCGACGCGCGCCAGGTCTGCAAGAAAAGGATGATGACGACGACCACGAGCACGACGGCTTCGAGCATCGTCTGAATCACCGCATCCACGGACTCGGAGATGAAGACCGTGGGGTTGTAGACGATGTCGTATTTCAGCCCCTTCGGGAACGACTTCGAGAGCTCGGCCATGGTGGCCTGGACCTCGTCCGCCGTCTCCAGCGCGTTTGATCCAGGTCGCTGGAAGATACCCATGGGAATGGCCACCTTGTCGTCGAGATAGCCGCTGCGGTTGTAGTCGGCGGCGCCAAGGTCGACGCGGGCGATATCGCGCACCCGCACGACGCGGCCGTCCTTGTCCGACTTGACGATGATGTTGCCAAACGCCTCCGGCGTGGACAGCCGGCCTTGGGTCTCGACGTTCAACTGGAAGGCGCCAGGTTTCGGCACTGGCGGCTGGTTGATGACGCCGGCGGCGACTTGGACATTTTGCCCACGCAACGCCGTCAAGACGTCGCCGGCGGTCAGGTCGCGCGCCGCCATCTTCTCCGGGTCGAGCCAGATTCGCATCGAATAGTCGCGGGCGCCGAAGATCGTCACATTGCCGACGCCGCCAATGCGCGACAGTACGTCTTTGACGTGCAACGTGGCGTAATTGGAAATGTAGAGCAGGTCGCGGCTGTCATCCGGCGAGTAGAGATGGATGACCATCATGAGATCGGGCGACTGCTTGACCACTTGCACGCCCAGCGACCGCACCTCCTCGGGCAGGCGCGGCGTGGCGATGGCAACGCGGTTCTGCACCAGGACTTGCGCCGTATCGAGGTCGGTGCCCAGCTTGAAGGTGACGGTCAACGCCATGGAACCGTCGCTGGTCGACTGGGACGTCATGTAAATCATGTTGTCCACGCCGTTCACCTCCTGCTCGATCGGCGTGGCGACGGTCTTGGCGATGATCTCGGCCGAGGCCCCGGGATACGAGGCAGTGACCTGAATCGAAGGCGGTGCGATCTCCGGATACTGGGCGATAGGCAGACTCAGGCCCGCCACCCCGCCGATGAGGGTGATCAGGATCGAGATCACGGCCGCGAAGATCGGCCGGTCGATGAAAAAATGAGATAGCTTCATCGGCGGGTCAGAGCTCGATCTCTCACTTCTGACTTTCGGGCGCGGCTGCCGGCGGCTTGATTTCGCCGGGCTCGGGCGTGACTTTCTGCCCGGGCCGTGCACGCAGCAGACCGTTGATGATCACCCGGTCGTCGGGCGTAATGCCGCTCTTGATGATGCGCAGATTGTCGTCGGCCAAGGAGCCGAGCTCGACCGGTTTCGGCACCACCGTGCCGTCCTTCGCCACCGTGAACAGCATCTTCACCGACTGGTCGGTGACGACCGCAGCATCGGGCACGAGCATCGTCGGCTTCTCTTGCGACATCGGCACGCGCACGCGCCCGAACTGACCCGGCGTAATAAACAGATTGGGATTGGGGAACGTCGCGCGGACGCGGATCGTCCCTGAAGTGCGGTTGTACTGGTTGTCGACGAAGTCGATCGTGCCCTTGAGCGGCCACGTCGTCTCGTCCATCAGCTGGCCCTGGACCTCGACCTTGTTGTTGCGCGCCGACTCGACTTCGCCCTTCTGCACCAGGCGCTTATAGGCCATGCCGTCCCCCTCGCTGACATTGAACTCAAGCCAGATCGGATCGAGAGAAACGATGGTGGTCAGTAGCGTCGTCGAGCCGCCGGTGCCCCCCATGACCAGGTTGCCGACGCTCACCTCGTGCTGGCCGACGCGGCCGGAAACCGGCGCCATCACGCGGGTGTAAGCCAGATTCAGTTTTGCTTGGTCCACCTCGGCGCTCGCCGCGTCGCGGGTCGCCTTGGCCACGTTCACCTGAGCGACCCGCTCGTCATACGTCTCTTGCGAGGCATAGTCGTTCTTGCGCAGTTGCGCCGTCCGCTCGAGCTGCGCCTGGGCGAGCTGAAGCTGGGCCTCGGCCTGCGCGAGCTGAGCCTTGGCGTTTTCCAGAGCAATCTCGAATGGCTTCGGCTCGATCACGAAAAGCAGATCGCCCTGCTTGACCAGCTGACCGTCGCTGAAGTTGACCGATTCCAAATACCCGCTCACGCGCGCGCGAATCTCCACGGCATCGGGCGCGGCAAACTGGCCGGTGAAATCACGCCACTCCCTGAGCTCCTTGACCAACGGTTTGGCCACAGTGACCGGCGGCGCCGGCGGCGCCGCACTGGGGGCGGCTTGCTGTCCCTGGCCGCTGATCATGTAGTGATAAGCGAGCGCCGCTGCGGCGATCACGATCAGCACAATGAGCAGAATCCGCCCGCCGCGCTTGGCGACTTGCGCGTCCGCGGTGGTCGGAGATGTGGGGGCGCGCGTCGGCTCGGCCGCGGGCGCCTCCGCCTTCGCTTCCTTAGGCGGATTGGCGGCGCCACTCTCCTTGTCAGCTTCCGCGCGCTTCGTGTTTCGGTTTCTCTGCTGCATCATGGCTTCTCAAGCCGGCGAGCCCGGGTCTTGGGGGGACGACTTGCTGCAAACTTTCCAGGGATGACGCTACCCCAATCAGGCGGGTGAACCCAGTGGGCAACGGGGACAATAGATAAGGATTGCTACAAAAGCATAGTAATCCCAACCGTGTCATTCCGCCAAATCCCGGCAATTTGTCCCATGGTCCTTAAGCGTGTGGGGCCACCTCCTACACGCGCAACGCCGACCAAGGCATTATATCTCCAACCCTGGGACAGCGCGCACCAGGTCGAGGAAACGCACCATGCCGAGCCTGCTTGGAAGACTGCTGCTCATCGCCCTCCTCACGCTCGGCACCGCCGGCTGCGGGGACGAGGCGACACTGCCGGTTGCGGCCGGTACCGGTCCGAACCCAGAGCTGCCTCCACCGGTGCA
>Ga0307446_1000747_pt1 | contig 11148 bp, 9 predicted proteins | sample SalMarSW160320MG_FD_202141 | JGI IMG/M metagenome (GOLD analysis project Ga0307446, IMG submission 202141) | Salt marsh sediment microbial communities from the Plum Island Ecosystem LTER, Massachusetts, United States - SW1603-20 | ecosystem: Environmental > Aquatic > Marine > Intertidal zone >... | reverse complement strand
GACCACGGCTGGAGCTAGGCTCACTACGAGGCTGGCCAGTATGTCGAGCAGATGATCCCCGGCACCAAGATGATCTACATTGACAAGGTCAACCCCGCTGATCGCCCCGGTACCACCCCGGCTCAACTGGCCGAGGAATTGGTTTCCCAGGGCGCCAAGCTGATCATCTTCAACTCGGATGATATGAAAGACAGCAGCACGGAATTTGCCCAGGCACACCCTGACATCTTTGTCATTATGGCCTCCGGTGACCAGGTCTGGCAAGATGGTAAGGACTACACCGCTATGCCCAATATGACCAACATCATGGGCAAGATGATTTATGGCAAGATGATGGCTGGTTGCGCGGCTGCGTTGACCACCCAGACCGGAAAGATCGGTTACCTTGGACCATTGATCAACGATGAGACTCGCCGCCTGGCATCTTCCGCTTATCTGGGCGCCAAATATTGCTGGACAGAATACCTGGGTAAAGACCCGGCTGCCTTGCAATTCAAGGTTACCTGGATTGGTTTCTGGTTCAATATTCCTGGTGTTACCTCTGACCCGACCCAAGTTGCTGACGACTTCTATAACAGCGGCTATGACGTGGTTATTTCTGGTATCGACACCACCGAAGCCCTGGCTGAGGCCAAGAAGATGGCCGATGGCGGTAAAAATGTCTGGGCGGTACCCTATGATTTTGTAGGCGCCTGCGCTGAAGGCTCGAGTATTTGCTTGGGCGTCCCGTATTTCAACTGGGGTCCCTCCTATGTGATCGCCATCAAGAGTGCCATGGATGGCAGTTGGCAGTCGCACTTTGAATGGAATGCCCCCGACTGGACTGACATCAACAACAAGGACACTTCGGCTGTTGGTTTTGAGAAGGGTCCGGCTTTGAGCGCGGATGCTGCTTCCAACCTGGATCAATTCATCGGCTCTTTGGCCGGTGGGCTGGATCTATGGACGGGTCCAATCTCCCTGCAAGATGGCACAGCTTATCTGCAGGATGGCGAAGTTGCTACTGATCAGCAGATCTGGTACCTGCCGCAACTGTTGGAAGGCATGGAAGGCCAGAGCGTTTCCTCTCAGTAAACTTTGTTTTGACATGGGGGAGGGCCTTTTCTGCCCTCCCCCTTCCTTCAACTGTCACTTGGCGACAGCTTTTGTAGACAGGACGGCCCATGAACGTTGAACTCAGGCACATCCACAAGCACTTCGGTGCAGTGCATGCGAATGATGACATTACACTGAGCATCCCGGCTGGGACGATTCAGGGGATTTTGGGGGAAAACGGTGCTGGAAAAAGCACCCTTATGAAGGTTCTCTCCGGATTTATTCAGGCTGACAGCGGCGAGATTTTACTGGACGACCAACCTGTGATCATCAAATCCCCTGCGGATGCCATCCAGCATGGGGTGGGAATGCTGCATCAGGACCCGCTGGATTTTCCACCGATGCGGATCAGCGATAATTTTATAATAGGTCGCGGCGGCGCCTTATTTCCCAATCACAATGCGATCGTACGTGAAATCAAGCAGCTGGCTGACAAATTCGGCTTTTCGCTCGACCCCGAAGCCTACGTCGATTCGCTAACTGTTGGCGAACGGCAGCAGCTTGAAATCATCCGTCTGTTGTGGTTGGGGGCACGCGCATTGATTCTGGATGAACCAACGACAGGTATCAGCGCCTTGCAAAAAGAGAAATTATTTACGACCCTAAAGCTTTTGGCTGAACAGGGCAAAACGATCATCTTTGTTTCGCACAAGCTGGAAGATGTGGAACAGCTTTGCCATCGCGTGGCTGTCTTGCGGGCGGGTCAGTTGGTGGGTGAGACGAAAGCGCCTTACAAGATCGAAAAACTGGTCGAGATGATGTTTGGAAAAATGATCACACTGGGCAAACGAAAATCATTCAAACCCGGACCGGTAATTTTAAGTCTACGGGATGTTGCCATTGAAGATGCACGCTTAAAGTTAAGTGATATAAACCTGGAAGTCCATGCCGGAGAAGTAATTGGCCTGGCAGGCATGGAGGGCAGCGGGCAGGGTCCGTTCCTGCGTGCCTGTGCCGGTCTGGTGCGGCCGGTCAACGGGAAAGTTATTGTTGGTGATAGTGATTTGACGGGCAAGAACTACCACGGCTTCAAAAGGAGAGGGGTCAGCTTTTTACCCGCTGCCCGTTTGGAAGACGGACTGGTGCCCGGATTGAATCTGACCGAGCATTTCATCCTGGCTGAGAAACCGCAAGGGCTTTTCATTGATAATAGCTGGGGGCGTAAATTGGCTGAGGAACGAATCTCCGCCTTCAATATTCGCGGTATGCCAGTCAGTCCAGTCGAGTCACTCTCGGGAGGCAACCAGCAGCGTGCCCTGTTGGCCTTGTTGCAGGATCCGCTTTCCCTGGTATTGCTTGAGCATCCCACGCGCGGCCTGGATATCGAATCGGTCATCTACATCTGGAGCAAACTCAAAGAACGCTGCCGCCAGGGGTCGGCGATCATCTTTATCTCGTCGGACCTGGAAGAAATTCTGCAGTACAGTGACCGTGTCCTGGTTTTCTTCAGCGGGCAGGTTTCCCCGCCCTTGGAAGCGGAGAAAACGAGTGTGGATCAATTGGGTTACCTGATTGGCGGAAAAGGTTGGTCAGACACCTTCGCATCACAAAGGAGTCTTCATGCTTAAGAGCAAGCGCTGGATCAATTTTATCTTCCAAATCGCAGCCCTGGTATTGGCTCTGCTCTTTACCTCGCTGATTCTCCTGGCGGTGGGAGCGCCTCCACTTCAGGCATATAAAAACATTCTTGCCGGGGCATTTGGCTCGTGGGACAGTTTTTCGAACGTATTGGTCGCCTGGGTTCCGCTTCTGCTGACCACCGCGGGACTGTTGATCACCTTCGCAGCCGGGTTGTGGAATATCGGTGTCGAGGGGCAGATTGTCCTGGGTGCGATCGGCACGACCTGGGTCCTGCGCTTACTGCAGGACTCGAGCTGGCCACCGGCCCTGATCCTGATCCTGGCCATCCTGGCTGGTATGATCGGAGGTGCGCTTTGGGCAGCCCTGGCCGGAGTTTTGAAGACCTTCGGTGGCGTGAACGAAATTTTTGGAGGTTTGGGACTTGACTTCGTCGCCACCGCCATGACCCTCTGGTTGATCTTCGGCCCGTGGAAGCGGCCGGGTATCGGCTCGATGAGCGGTACGGAACCCTTCCCCGAACACCTGTGGCTACCGCAGATTACGGATTTTCGGATCAGCGCCTGGGCCTTGGGTCTGGCGATTGTTGGGATGGTGATTGTCTACTTTCTCCTGCAAGGCACTTATTTTGGTCTGAAGCTCAAAGCTGTGGGCAAGAACATCAAAGCCGCTTTCCTGTTGGGCGTTCCTACCTGGCAGTACCTGATGCTCTCCTTCATCCTGTGCGGTATGTTTGCCGGGACGGCTGGCGCCATCCAGGTGACAGCCGTCTACCATCGCCTGATCCCCTCGATCTCGAGCGGTTATGGCTGGTTGGCGCTGCTGGTAGCCATGCTGATCAATTACCAGGCGATCTGGGCTGCACCGGTGGCTTTGTTTTATGCTGCCCTCAATATTGGCAGCATCCGCTTGCCGATCGTCTTGAAACTCGATTCGTCACTCTCTGGCGTGCTGCAAGGCATGTTGGTACTCTTCGTCCTACTCGGCGAAGGGGTACGCCAACGTCTGCTGCGCCGTTCGTGAGGTAGCTATGACTACGGAAACCATCATAATTGGATTAGCTGGAGTATTGGCCTCGGCAGCACCGGTTCTGTTTGCCGTGATTGGCGAGACGATTTCCGAACGAGCGGGCGTGATCAACCTGTCCGTCAACGGGACCATCATCCTGTGCGCCATGGGCGGGTTCGCCGTCGCGGTTCGGACCGATAGCCTGCTACTTGGATTTCTGATGGGCGCTCTGATCGGCGCCCTGGTGGCTTTGATCGTGGCTTTCAGCAGCATCACCCTCAAACTATCTCAAGTGGCGGTTGGTTACGTGCTGGTTTTGACCACCCGCGACCTGGCTTATTTTCTCGGCAATCCCTTTATGGGACTCCCGGGTCCGCGTCTGCCCGGTTGGAATCTGCCGCTCTTAAGCCAGATCCCGATCCTGGGCCCACTGTTTTTTCGCCAGGACCTGATGACCTACCTGAGTTACCTGTTGATCTTTTTGGCCTGGGTGTGGATCTTCAAGACCCGGCCGGGATTGATGCTTCAGGGGATCGGCGAACGTCCGGCGGCTGCCTTCGTACGTGGGGCTAATGTTACGCGTATGCGTTACTTCTACACAGTCTTGGGCGGCGCCTTGACGGGTTTGGCCGGCCCGATGTACTCTTTGAGTGTCAAGGCCGGCTGGAAGGGGACCATTTCTGGCCTGGACGGGATCGGCTGGATCGCGCTGGCGATAACCATCTTCGGCGGATGGAATCCAATGCGTGCAGCCTTCGGTGCTTATCTGTTTGCTCTACTACAATGGTTGGGATTGGTATTGCAACCCAGTATGCCGGGCATTCCCTCGCAGGTATTGCAGGTGGCTCCATTCCCCCTGATGATCTTGACGCTTTTGTTGGTCAACATCGGCAACGCCGAATGGGTGGAACGGACACTGGCTTCGCTACCCGAGCCGACGCGGCGTTTGATCGCTCGCATCCTGCGCTCGCTGCGAGCTTCTCCTCCGGCCGCGTTAGGCGTACCCTTCGAATCCGAATAACTTAAAAAATCAGAATTTGGTCAATTGACACTTGCAATCGGTTGTGAAATATGATACAAAATAAACGTCAGACGACTATCATCCAACAAATCGATTACCAATGCGCATCATTCAAGCGAAAACGATTGCCAATCAGGTCGACGAAATCCTCCTTGAGCGGATTCGAAGTGGTGTGTATCCAGCCGCTGGGCGCATGCCATCTGAAATCGAGTTGTCGGATGAACTGGGGGTAAGCCGCGCCACCATCCGGACGGCGCTTGCTAAGCTGGCAGCTAATGGTCTCATCATCCGCAAACAGGGGGATGGCACATATGTGAACGCGCGCGTGCAGGAAATCAGTGCGCACTCAGGAAATTTGTGGGACCTGGTGCAGTTGATTGAAAGCAATGGATACAAGCCTTCCATCCGCTCACTCGCCGTAGAGCACAGACCCGCAACGGAAAAAGAAGCACTTGCCCTGGCTCTGGAAACGGGGGAGAATTTACTTTTGCTGCGCCGCTTATTCATCGCTGATCAACAGCCGGTCATCCTGTCAAATAATGTGATCCCCCTTTCATTGCTGCGGGAGCCGCTGGAAAGTATTGATGGCGAACTCCATATCCGCGAGATTCTCTATCGGTATTGTCACGAAAAGATCGCATTTGCTATCACAGATATTCATTCCACATTGATTGGATCAGAGACGCTTGAACTTTTAGGAGGCGAGGCAGGCAGGACTATTCTGCAATTACAGGTGGCGTTTTATGGCAAGAACAATCTACCGCTTGCCCTGGGTGTGAATTACTTCGATGATTCAAGCTTGCGACTGAGATTGGTGCAGGCCTGGACTTGAACTCGTTCCCTTGGATTTCTGCTCCTTTGATCCGGCACTGAGGAGGATAAGGTCTCGATGCGAACAAAACTGAGTGCCATCTTTGACGCTTTACTGCCAGTCATTGCCACGCTGGCTGCCCTCATCGTAGGGGCAGTAATGCTCCTGTTACTTAAGGTCAACCCAATTGAGGCATACGCGGCTCTGTGGGATGGTGCTTTCGGAAGCGCCAACGCCTTTGCGGAAACGCTGGTCAAGGCTACGCCGCTGCTTCTGGTGGGACTGGGGATTTGCATTTCCTTCCGTGGTGATGTGATCAATATCGGCGGTGAAGGTCAGATGATCATCGGCGGTATTTTTGCCACATGGATCGGACTGGCATTCACTAATCTGCCTGGCTGGCTTGCGATCACACTGGGTCTATTTGCAGGTTTTTTGGGCGGCGCAATTTGGGGCGGAATTCCGGGTTATCTCAAGGCATATTTTAACGTCAACGAAATTTTAAGTACTGTGATGATGAACGCCATTGCTGTGCAGATCATGAACTTCATGCTGCGCGGACCGATGATCGATCCGGTGCAGGCTCAAAAAGCTTCAAGGATTCCCCAAACTGCAAGGTTGATCGAAGCCTATCGTTTAGCGCGTTGGGCGCCTACCCGTTTGCATCTTGGCGCATTGATCGCGGTTGTCCTTGCTATTCTGGTCTACATTTTATTATGGCGTACCACCCTTGGATATCGAATCCGCGCGGTGGGATTAAATCCGCAGGCTTCGCGCTATGCGGGTATCAAAGTCCCGCGGTACGTTGTCATGGCATTGTTACTGAGCGGCGCTTTTTCTGGATTGGCAGGCGCAGTTCAAGTGTATGGAGTCAACTTTCGCATGATTACGGATGGTTCGGCTTCAGGCTTTACTGGCAATGCGGGTTTCAATGGGATTGTTGCGGCGTTGTTCGGGCAGTTGCATCCAATCTGGTCTATTCCGGCAGCAATATTGTTTGGTGCTCTTTTGGTCGGAGCGAACCAAATGCAGCGGGTGGTGCAGGTTCCTTCTGCATTGATCACCGCGCTGAATGGCCTGGTAGTTGTGTTCGTTGTCAGTAGTGAATTCCTGCGCAGGCGAAGACAGCGTCAGCGCCTGGCGCGTGCTAATCTGGATGATTCTTCGCCTCCGGATAATGCCTCCCAACCTGTGGAGGCAAGCTCATGATCTCGGAGCTCTTTACCGTCACCGTTTTGATCGGAATCCTGTCATCCGGCGTCCGTCTGGCCACCCCGTATTTATATGCCGCTATCGGCGAAACCTTCGGACAACGCAGCGGCGTTCTGAATCTCGGTGTGGAAGGACAGATGCTGCTTGGCGCGTTTGCCGCGTTTTATGTGGCGATGAATACCGGAAACCTTTGGCTGGGCGTGCTGGCAGCCATGTTTGTCGGTGCCCTGATGGGACTGGCCATGGCATTTGTTACTGTCAATTTGCAGGCACAACAAGGCATCAGCGGGATTGGTTTTTACCTCTTTGGCTTGGGAATGAGCGACCTGCTTTTTCAAAAGTTGATGGGTACAGTGCATACGGTCGAAGGTTTTCCAAAAATTGCTATTCCCATCCTGAGCAAAATTCCTGGCCTTGGGGAAATACTCTTCGATCAAAATATTCTGGTTTATGGCGCCTTTCTTCTCGTCCTGTTGGCAGGCTTCGTATTGAATAAAACGAATCTGGGATTGATGATCCGCTCAGTAGGTGAAAATCCGGACGCGGCAGATTCGCTTGGCGTGAGCGTGGCGCGCGTCCGTTATTTCACCATTATCCTGGGAGGAACCCTCTCCGGGGTTGCCGGAGCCTCACTCTCGATTGCCCTGCTTAATGTTTTTCAGCAGAACATGACCAGCGGACTTGGTTTTATCGCGGTCGCATTGGTGTACTTTGGCGCCTGGCGGCCGTTGGGGGTTTTGGGCGGCGCACTATTGTTCAGCCTGGTTAACTCATTGCAATTGTGGATTCAGGTCTTGGGGATCCCCATTCCATCGGAGATTGCAGTGATGATGCCATACGTGCTTACGATCCTGGTTTTGGTTGTCACCGTTTCAAGGGTTCGCTCTCCATCCGCGCTGACGAAACCTTTTGGGCGGGAGGAATAGGTTCATTTGGTAAAGGAGGTTGCTTGTAGAAATCACCCGACACAACCTGTAAAAAAGTGCAAGTCCATAAGTTAACACATCAAAAAAGGAGAAGAAAATGAAGAAAATTGCAAGTATGATCACGTTGCTCATGCTGGTTGCCCTCGCCGTCAGCGCCTGTGGAACCCCAGCGCAGCCAACCGCCGCTCCAGTTGCCACAGAGGCACCTGCTACCGAAGCACCCGCAGCGGCTACTGAGGCACCTGCGGCAACTCCCTTCCGCGTTGCAGTCGTGATGCCCAGCGCCATTAATGATCTGGCTTTCAGCCAGAGCATGTATGATGCCCTCATTCGCGTTCAAACCGAAATGGGCGGGCCTGACAAATTCGATTTCGTTTACTCGGATAATATGTTCGTCGTGGACGACGCTGCGGCGGCAATCCGCGACTACGCTTCTCAAGGCTTTGACTTGATTATCGCTCACGGTTCGCAATATGGTTCATCCCTGCAGGAAATCGCTCCGGATTTCCCCAAGACCAGTTTTGCCTGGGGTACGACGGTGGATACCTTTGGAGAACCAAATATCTTCGCTTATGAAGCGGCCTCCCAAGAGGGCGGCTATGTGAACGGTGTGATGGCAGCCTCCCTGACCAAGTCTGATGTGATCGGCGTGGTCGGCCCCATTGAGACCGGTGACGCGAAACTGTATGTGGATGGTTTCAAAGCCGGTGTTGCAGCGACCAATCCCAATGTCACTGTGAACGTGAATTACATCGGATCGTTCTCGGATGTGGCGCTTGCTTCTGAAGCTGCGACAACTCACATCTCTGCTGGTGCGGATGTCCTGACCGGCACGGCTCAAATGGTTGTTGGTGCGATCGGAAAAGCCAAGGATTCCAATGTCCTGTGGTTTGGCACGCAATCCAACCAGACCTCGCTTGCCCCTTCTATCGTGGTCGCCAATCAGGTCTATCACTGGGAAGGTGTGTTGAAGCAAATGATCAGCAAGATCCAGGCCGGAACCCTCGGCGGTGAATCCTTTACCATCAACCTTCAGAACGGTGGTGAAGTAATGGAGTTCAATCCGGATTACGCCATCCCCGCGGATGTCAAGGCGCTGGCTGATACAACCATCAAGGGAATCTCTGACGGCACGATCACGATTACCCTGCCGTAGTAGCTTTTTATAAAGGACTTCGGAAGTCTCTATAAAGACTTCCGAAGTCTTACCCTGAACGATTATTAGGTTGGCACAATGCCCGAATCAAATATCCTCCCTTCCGGCAAGACCCGCATTGACAGTCTCGAAATGCGCGGGATCACCAAGAGATTTCCCGGCGTGCTTGCGAATGACCGGGTTGATTTTGATGTGCGGTCGGGTGAAGTGCATGCCCTGCTGGGTGAAAACGGCGCTGGTAAAAGCACCTTGATGAAGATCCTTTATGGCCTCTACCATCCCGACGAAGGTGAAATCCTGTTGAATGGAAAACAGGTGAACATCGCTTCCCCAAACGATTCGATCAATCTCGGAATTGGCATGATCCATCAGCATTTCATGCTGGTGCAATCCCTGACTGTGGCCGAAAATGTTGCACTCGGTCTTCCATCTTCTCGCGGCGCGCTGACCGATCTCGACCGTGTCTCTAAAAGAATTGTTGAATTGGCCGAAATTTATGGATTAAAAATTGACCCTTCTGCCTATATCTGGCAACTCTCCGTAGGACAACAGCAACGTGTTGAAATCATCAAAGCGCTTTATCGCGGAGCAGCCCTACTCATCCTGGATGAACCGACGGCGGTTCTGACGCCTCAGGAAGTGGATGAATTATTTAGCATCATGCACCAGATGGTCCGGGATGGCCACGCACTCATTTTTATTTCTCATAAATTACATGAAGTTGTCGAAATCAGTGATCGCGTTACCGTCCTGCGCGATGGACGCAAGATTGGCACCCGCCCGACTTCCGAGACAACGAAACAAGATCTTGCCAACTGGATGGTTGGACGCGAGGTAGGATTAACCCTCGATCACGGCAAAATTAACCCTGGGAAGGTTCGCCTGCAACTGGAAGAAATTACCTGCGGCAGCGACCGTGGTACGCCGGGCCTGCGAGGCATCAGCTTGGAGGTGTGTTCGAGCGAGATTCTTGGGATTGCGGGGGTCTCGGGTAACGGCCAACGCGAACTGGCTGAAGTTGTTACAGGCTTGCGCAAAGTAACTGGTGGCAGAGTTTTTCTGGAAGGCGCTGATATCACCGGGCTTTCTCCAGGTGAGATAACTGACCGGATGCTTTCTTATATTCCTGAAGAGCGCATGCGCGATGGCATGATCAAGGATTTTACCGTCGCTGAGAACTTGATCCTGCGCGAACATCAAAAGCAGCCTTACTCGCGCTATGGCTTTCTTAATTTGGGAAATATCTCTCGACATGCAGATGAATTGATCGCGAAATTTCAAGTCAAAACCCCATCGCATGAAACCCTTGCCAAGAATCTTTCAGGGGGGAATATCCAAAAAGTTGTGCTTGCGCGTGAAATCTCACGCAACCCACGCGCCATCCTGGCAGCGCAACCAACCCGCGGTCTCGATATTGGCGCGACCGAATACGTCCGGGCACAGTTGCTCGAACAGCGTAAAAAAGGTGCGGCCATCCTGCTCATCTCTGAAGACCTGGATGAGATCCTGACTCTCTCCGATCGTATTGCAGTTATATACGAAGGCCAGATCATGGATATCGTCCCGCGTGAAAACGCTACGCCTGAAAAACTCGGTCTGCTCATGGCCGGCGTGAATCCCGAGGAAGGGATCAAACAGACTTCGGAAGCAGGTTGAAAGCTTGCAGATGTACTGCAAACAGGTAGTACAATAAAATATCCATCGGTTTGGTGGTCGCTGTGAGATACCAGCGGCGTTGGGTCATGACCCATCGAAAAGTGCCGCCGTCAGAAAGAGGTGCCACCAATGAACCTTTGGCAAGATTATAAACGTCCCACCTCCGTCAAAGAGGCTATTCAAGCCCTAACTTCCGCATCCGGCCCGGTGATGCCAATCGCAGGCGGCACGGATTTGCTGCTCGACCTGCGGCAGGGCCATCATCCCCCCGTTCACACCCTGGTTGATTTGACATTCATCCCAGAGATGACCGCACTCGAACTGAGAGGCGAGCAGCTCTACATCGGCGCAGCCGTACCGGTCAACCGCGTTGCACGCGACCGATTGACGGTCGTGCATGCCCAGGCTCTGGTTGAAGGCTGTGACCTGATCGCCGGGCCACAGGTCCGTAATACCGCCACGCTGGGCGGCAACGTGGCGCACGCCCTGCCGGCTGCCGATGGGACGATTGCCCTGACTGCCCTCGATGCCCAAGTCGAAGTAGCCGGAATTTCAGAGACTCGCCGCGTGCCGTTCACTGCGCTCTTCCTTGGTCCGGGTAAATCTGCGCTTGATAAAAGTTCGGAACTGATTGTCGGCTTTTACCTCCCTCAGACCAGAACGGGACAGGCCTCCTGCTTCAAGC
>Ga0307446_1000746_pt1 | contig 11151 bp, 8 predicted proteins | sample SalMarSW160320MG_FD_202141 | JGI IMG/M metagenome (GOLD analysis project Ga0307446, IMG submission 202141) | Salt marsh sediment microbial communities from the Plum Island Ecosystem LTER, Massachusetts, United States - SW1603-20 | ecosystem: Environmental > Aquatic > Marine > Intertidal zone >... | reverse complement strand
CAACAGGCGCGGCGGTCGCTGACGACGTCGCCCGCCTCGATGCGGCGCTGCGCGCCGAGGGCACCCCCGAGAGGGCGGAGCAGGAGAAGCGCTACCTCAAGAGCGAGCTCGCGCACTACGGGGTCACCGTGCCGGCCAACCGGCGGGTGGTGCTGGCCTTCCTGCAGGAGCGGCGGGAGCGCGTCGGCGCCGAGTTCACCTCCGGTGAGCTGCAGGCGCTGACCGAGGCGCTGTGGGCACGCGGCGTCTTCGAGCTGCGCTTCGCGGCGACCGAGCTGCTCACCGCTCGCGCCGGCGACCTCGACCTCGAGGATCTGGATTGGCTCGAGCCGCTGCTGCGCCGCTCGCACACCTGGGCGCTCATCGACGGGCTGGCCGTCGACGTGGTGGGACCGCTGCTGGAACGCCATCCCCAGGCCGCCGACGCCATCCGCAACCGCTGGATCCGCGACGACGACTTCTGGATCCGCCGGACCGCGCTGCTCACCCTCCTGCGGCGGCTCAAGCGCGGCGACGACGACGCCTTCGCACGCTTCACCGCGCTGGCCGACCCGCTGCTGGAGGAGAAGGAGTTCTTCATCCGCAAGGCCATCGGCTGGTGCCTGAGGGACTACGGCAAGCGCCGCCCGGAGAGCCTGGCGGCGTGGCTCGAGCCCCGCAAGACGCGCGCCTCCGGGCTCACCCTGCGCGAGGCGACGAAGCACCTGCCCGACGAGCTGAAGGCGCAGCTGCTGCCGCCGCGCCGCCGATCCGGCGCCTGAGCCGGCCGCCACCGTCTCACTCCACGCGCGGCACCTTCGAGGAGTGCAGCGGCACCCCGGGTGGGATGCCCCGCGCCTCCGCCAACGCCACCGCCAACCGCTGCACGACCACCGCGAGGGGCAGCGCCGCGGCGACCTCGTCCGCTCGGGGCAGGCCGACTCGCAAGGCGGCGCCGGCACCTGGCGGCTCCGCGCCGTCGGCCGACGGCGCGGCGGGTCCGGTGGGCGCGGCGTCGCCGGAGGGCGCGGCGTCGCCGGAGGGCGCGGCAGCCACGGCAGCGTCCGCGGCGGCATCGGCAGCATCGGCGGCATCGATGAGGACGGCCGGGCTGCCCGCGCCGGCCAGCTCGTCCGCCAGGCGGCGCACCAGCTCGCCCGTGCCGCCGGCCGCCGTCAGCGCGACCACCCCCAGACGGCTCCCCGCCGCCTCGAACGGGCCGTGCCGGAACTGCCCCGCCTCCAGCGCCAGGCAGGGCGCCCGGGTCAGCTCGCTCAGCAGCACCGCCGCGTAGCCCGCCAACCCCGCCAGCGGGCCGCGGCCGGTCACGGCGATGGCGTCGACCCCGCGCAGCAAGGAGGCGGCCTGCTGAAGCCGCGGCAGCGGCGCCAGGGCGGGCTCGAGCGAGGGCGGCAGCTCGCGCGCATCGACCGCCACGCCGAGCTTGCCGGCCAGCAAGAGGAGCGCCGCCAGGGTGGAGGTGAAGGAGCGGGTGGCCGGGAGGGCGCGCTCCGGCCCGCCCGGGATGATGCCGGCGCCGGCCCGTCCCAGCGGGCTCTCGGGGTCGAGCGTGAGGCCGTAGAGCCCGGTCGCGCCGCGCTGCAGCAGCCGCGCGACCTCGATCGAGGCGCCCGACCGGCTCACCAGCAGCAGCGGACGGACCGGCAGCGCGGCTCCGTAGTGCAGCTGCTCGGACGCGGCCAGCGCCCACACCCGCAGCCCCGCGGAACGCAGCACCGTGGCGGCGATCTGCCCGGCGTGATGCGACGCCCCCATGCCCACGATCAGCAGCTCGCCGGAGGCGCGCACGTCGGCCGCCAGGGCATCCATCTGCCAGGCCAGCGCGCCGTCACGCAGCGTGGCCTCCAGCGCTCCCGCCTGCCCCGCGATCTCGCGGCGCAGCGCCGCGCTCGTCTCCAGCTCCCGTGCGCGCGCGTCCATGTCCTTCCCTTCTGGTCGCCGGCGTCGCGCCCGCGTCAGACGCCGCTGTGGCTTCGACTCGGGGTTCCGGCGCCTGCCAGCAGCTCGACCACCGTCGCCTCGCCCTGCCCCACGCCCACGCACAGCGTCGCCAGGCCGTAGCGCATCGCCCGTCCCGCGGCGGCGCGCTGCCGCATCGCGTGCAGCAGCGTGGTGAGGATGCGCGCGCCGGAGCAGCCCAGCGGGTGGCCCAGCGCGATGGCGCCCCCGTTCACGTTGGTGATCGCCTCGCTCAACCCGAGCTCACGCATCACCGCGATCGACTGCACCGCGAAGGCCTCGTTCAGCTCCACCAGATCGAGGTCCTCCACCCGCAAGCCGCTGCGCGCCAGCGCCTTGCGCGTCGCTCCGATCGGCCCCAGGCCCATCACGCGCGGGTCGACGCCTGTCGCTCCCGACGCCAGCCAGCGCGCCATGGGCGGTACCCCGAGCGCCTCCGCCGTCTCGGCCGCCATCAGCACCAGCGCTGCGGCGCCGTCGTTGACGCCGCTGGCGTTGCCGGCCGTGACGGTGCCGCCGGGGCGGAAGGCGGGCCTCAGCGCCGCCAGCTGCTCGAGGTCGGTATCGAGCAGGTAGCGCTCGCCCTCACGGCGGTAGCGCGGGTGCTCGTCCACTGCCACCACTCGCGGCTCACCGCGGCGCCGCGGGATGGTGACCGGCACGATCTCGTCCACGAAGCGGCCGCCGTCGATGGCAGCGACCGCTCGAGCGTGGCTCTGCAGCGCGAAGCGGTCCTGCTCCTCGCGGCCGATCTCGCCCCCGCTGACGTCCCCGGCGCAGGACCGTCGGTACACGTTCTCGGCCGTCTCCCCCATCGCCTCGAGCGGGTAGAGCGCCTCCAGCGCCGGGTTGGGGTAGCGCCAGCCGAGGGTGGTGTCCCAGGCGGTGACGTTCCCCGACGGGCCGAAGGGGCGAGCGTTCTTCGGCAGCGAGTAGGGCGCCCGCGTCATGCTCTCCACCCCGCCCGCCACGAACACGTCCCCCTCACCCAGGGCGATCGCGCGCGCCGCCTGGTTCACGGCATTCAGGCCGCTGGCGCAGAGCCGGTTGACGGTGACCCCGGCCACGCTGTCCGGCAGGCCGGCCAGCAGCAGTGCCATGCGCGCCACGTTGCGGTTGTCCTCGCCGGCCTGGTTGGCACAACCCAGGTAGACCTCCTCGACGCGCTCGGGAGGCACCCCGGCGCGCGTTACCGCCTCCCTGACCACCAGCGCAGCCAGGTCGTCGGGCCGCACCTCGGAGAGCGCGCCGCGGATCCGCCCGATGGGCGTTCGTACGGCGCTGACGATGACCACCTCACGGGCAGGGGTGGAGCGGACGCGGTCCATGGGCTCCACGGTAGCGCAGCGCCCGGCCCACCGACTCGGCGCCCCGCGTGGGCGCGCCGCGGCCCGGCCTCCGTCAGCGGGGACAAGCGACCCTGCCGGCGAGCGTCGCCACCGTCTATGATCACGGCGAACGGGTTCTTTGGTTTTTTGGACCCTGTGGAGCGAGCGATGGACCTGACGAGGCGCCAGGAAGCCTTCATCCGCAACCTCGTGGACCTCTACCGCGAGCAGGCCGAGCCCATCCACTACCCGCTGCTGGCGGAGCGCCTGGGTGTGAGCCCTTTCACCGCCTACGACATGCTGCGCCTGCTCGAGGAGCGCGGCTACGCTCGTTCCGAGTACCACCTCGACGAAGGCAAGCGCCAGCCCGGGCGCTCGATCATCGTGTTCGCGCCCACGGCGAAGGCGCACCAGCTCATGGCCGAGCTCGGCGCGGACCTGCCGGCGGCCGACTGGGAGAAGGTCAAGGAGGTGCTGCTGGAGCGGTTGCGCAGCGGCCGCTTCGAGGACACCGAGCTGGCCGCCGAGGTCCTGGCGCGCGTCCCGCAGGACGACTCGCCGGTGCTGCGTTACTGCACCGAGGTGGCGACCGTGCTGATGCTGCGGCTGTGGCGCTCGGGACGCTGGCGCAGCGCCAGCGCCTACCTCAAGGCGCTGCTCTTCTCGGCGAAGGCGGCCACGCGCGAGAGCCTGCTGCTGCTGGGCGGCTTCGCGCTGGGTGCGCTGGCGGACCAGGAAGGCGTCGACGGCACCTGGGCCGACGAGGTCTCGGGGCACACCGAGACCTACCTGGGTTACGTGAGCGGCATGGACACGGACGCCTGCCGCCAGCTCGCAGCCAACCTCAACGCGGTGCTGGCGCCGCTCCTGGGCAGCGGCGAGGCGGGGACGTGAGGCTCGAATGGCGGACCTCCCGGTCATAATTTTTGGTTTCTCGGGGCACCGCGGGCACGCTGCCCGTGAGAGAGAGGCCGAGCCATGAAGCGCGTGGCGCGACTCGCGCTCGACAGGAGCTGGCTGATCATCGCCGCCTTCGCGGTGGTGACGCTCGCCCTGGGGTTGGGCCTGACACGGGTGGGCCTCGACGACTCCATCGCGGCCCTGTACCCGGACAGCTCGCCGGTGACCGCCCTCCACCACCAGGTGGAGCGGACCTTCGGCACGGGCAAGCTCATGGTCGCCGTGCTGGAAGGCGACATCTACACGCCCGAGGCACTCGCCGACCTCGAGCGGGTCACCACCGCCCTGCAGCGCGTCCCCGGCGTCCAGCGGGTCACCAGCGCCGCCAACGCCACCCGCATGACCGACGATGGCGGCCTCCTGCGCATCGAGAACGTCATCGACCCCCGGCACCTGGATCCGCAGGACATCGCCGGCCTCCGCAGCTTCCTGCAGACCTCCGAGCTCTACGGTCACGGCCGCCTCGTGAACGCCGCGGGCACGGCGGCCTCGGTCATCCTGCAGGTCTCCGACCAGGCGAGCTCGCGCGCGGTCGTCCCCGAGATCGACCGGGTGCTGGCCTCCGACTGGCCCGGGCCCGCCCACCTCGCCGGGGCTCCCCTGTTCGAGGTGGCGATGCATGACATCGCCAGTCGGGACCTGCCGCTGCTCTGCGGCCTGGCCGGGCTGCTCATCCTGGCGCTGCTCTACCTGAACTTCCGGAGCATGCGCGGGGCGCTCCTACCGATGTTGACGGTGCTGACCGGCCTGGTGTGGTCGATGGGCGCCATGGGCTGGCTCGGCGCCCGGCTCACCGCCCTCAACGTCATCGCGCCGGTCGCCATCCTCGCCGTCGGCAGCTCCTTCTCGCTGCACCTGCTGGGGCGCTACGTCTACGACCTGGCGATGGGGCGCGACAAGGACGAGGCGATCGAGCTGGCCGTCAGCGAGACCGGGCTCGGCGTGCTCATCTCGGGCATCGCCATCGCCGCCGCCATGTGCACGCTGGTGCTCTCCTCCATCCCCACCGTACGCGCGCTCGGCCTGGTCACGGCCGGAGGCGTGGTCACCGCGCTGGCCGCCTCGCTGCTGCTGCTCCCTGCCATCCTGCACCTGCTGCCGCCACCGAAGCAGGTGCCGAAGCACGACGCGTCGAGGGCGATCAGCAGGCGCCTGGGCCGGCTCTCGCGCTTCGTCGCCCGCCACCGCTGGGCCATCCTCGCGGCCGCCGCGGCGCTGGCGGCCTGCGCCGGCTTCGGCGCCAGCCGCATCGTCCCGAACACCGCGGTGCTCAGCTACTTCCGCAAGGACTCCTCCGTCAGGCAGAGCTACGACGTGGTCGAGCGGACCTTCGGCGGCGCGAGCCAGGTCGAGGTGCTCGTCACCGGCGACATCGCCGATCCCACGCTGCTGCGCGCCATGCTCGCCTTCGAGCAGGGCGTCGACGCCATCCCCGAGGTGGGCTTCAGCACCTCCATCGCCGACGTCATCCGGACCATCAACCAGGCCCTCACCGGCGAGCGCGGCCTGCCCGCCACCCGCCAGGCGGTGGCCCAGGAGCTGCTCGTCTACCAGATGTCCGGCGACGTCGGCGACATCACCCAGTTCATGACGCTCGACGCCACCCAGGGCATCATCCAGATCACCACCGGCGCCAGCTCGACGCACGAGCTGCACCGCGTCTACGACGCCATCCGGCAGGTGGCAGCGAGAACCATCGCAGGACGCGCGGAGCTCGGCTACACGGGGCTCTCGCTGCTGCAGCTCGCCATCGAGAAGGCGCTGCTGCACGACTTCATCGTCAGCCTCACGCTGGCGATCCTGGTGGTCGTGATCGTCGACAGCCTGGTGCGCTCGTTGCCGGCGGCGCTGGTGACGATCCTCGCACTGCTGGTGACGATCGCCCTGCAGTACGGCGCCCTGGGGTACCTCGGCATCCCGCTGGACCTCGCCACCATGCTCCTCGGCGCGCTCGCCATCGGCGTAGGCGACTACGCCATCCACCTCACGGTCCGTTACATGGAGGAGCGCCGGCGCGGCCACGACCCGGAGGTCGCCATGGAGCGGAGCGTGACCACCTCCGGCCGCTCCATCGTCTTCACCGCCCTGACGCTCGGAGCCGGCTTCGCCGCGATGATCTCAAGCAGCTTCGTGCCCATTCGCACGCTCGGCGCGCTCATGGTCTTCACCGTGGCGTCGATCGGCATCATGTCGCTCACGCTGCTCCCGGCCGCCTGCCTGATCTTCCTACGCCACCCTGGCTCGCCCCGTGCCACCCCTCGGGAGGTGTCCAAGCATGCCTAGGCACACGTTCCTCAGCCTGCTCGCCGTGCTCTGCGTCGCGGCCGGCGCCGCCCATGGCTACGCCCAGACGTACACCACGGGAGCGGCCGTCATGGCCGCCGTCGACGCCCGACCCGCGCCGAAGGCCCTGATCTCCACCATGACCATGACCATCACCTCCCGCTCGGGACAGTCCCTCACCCGGACGATGCGCATCTGGTCCGCCGACGGCGGCGACAGCGAGGTCGTCAAGTTCACGGCGCCCGCCGACATCGCCGGGTCGGGCTTCCTGTCCCTCAAGCGTGCGGACGGCAGCACCGACGCGATGGTCTACCTCCCGGCCCTGGACCGCACACGACGCATCGCCGGGAGCCAGAAGCAGCAGGCCTTCTTCGGATCGGACTTCTCCTACGAGGACATCAGCGACCTGCAGACCGGCACCCACGAGACCTACGACAACGAGCTGCTGAAGGTCGATCCCGGCCCGGTGTACGTGGTGCAGGCGACGCCCAGGCCGGGCACCGACACGTCCTACAGCAAGCTCGTGCTACACGTGCCGGAAGCGACCCTCATCCCCAGCCGGATCGAGTTCTACCGGGCCGGCGCGCTCCTCAAGGTCATGACCATCGGCAAGACCACGGTGGTGGACGGCTACACCCTGCCCAGCGAGATGCGCATGGCATCGGCGTCCGGCGGCTCGACCACCACCCTGCAGCAGAGCGACGTCAGCGTCGCCGCGTCCATCCCCGCCGAGGTCTTCACCGAGCGCTTCCTGACGAGGTGACCATGCGACGCATCCTGGCATCCCTCCTGCTCCTCGGCCTGGGAGCGGCCGCCGGCGCCCAGACCGGCTTCCACCTCGGCGGGAAGGTCACCACCACCTTCGGCGCCGCCTTCGACGGCACCATCCCCGTCGCGTCCGCGCGGCTCGAGCTCCACGCCACCGGCGACGTCGGCTCCGGGATCCTCCCGGACGCCAGCTTCGAGGCCGAGCTCATCGCCGGCTACGACGGCGCCGGAAGCGGTACCGACGTGCATCTCGGAAAGGCGTACGCCACCCTCTACCTCGGCGACATCGACCTCATCGTCGGCCAGCAGATCGCCTTCTGGGGCTCCACCGACGCCGTCAACCCGGAGGACGTCCTGAACCCGCGCGACCTCCGCTTCCCCGTCGCCGACCCGGCCGACCAGCGCATCCCCACCCCCATGATCCGCGCGATCGTCCACGACCGCCAGGACGCCCTCAAGCTCGACCTGGTGCTCCTGCCCGTCTTCCGGGCCTCGGAGGAGCCGGGCACGGCCTGGCAGGCCGGCGGCACCATCAGCCTCCCGCTGCCGCCCGGCGTCACCGTGGTCGGCCAGGCCCCGACGCAGGACGACCTGCCCGCCGCCAGGCTCGCCAACGTCCAGTTCGGCGCCCGCGTCACCCTCGACCTCGACGCCCTCAGCGGCGGCGACGTCAGCCTGGCCTACGTCCACGGCATCCGCACCACGCCCACCGTCAGCGTCACCACCGTGCCCACCTCCACCCCCGGGCAGGTGCTCGTGCGGAGCGTCCTCGACTACGACCGCTACGACCTGCTCGGCGCCGACTTCTCCCTCGCCACCGCGCACGCCGTGTTCCGCGGCGAGGCCGCCGCCACCTTCACCCACGACCCCGACGGCACCGACCCGACCATCGGCAACCCCGGCTACCAGGCCGTCCTCGAAGCCGAGCACACCTTCCCGAGCGGAGCCACCGCTACCCTCGAGGGCATCCTCGAGCACGTGGGCGCCGATAAGGGCCGGGACAACGCCACCACCACCTTCAGCTCCCTCGCCACCATCGCGTACGACGCCGGCCCGCGCCTCAGCGCCCAGGCCGCCTGGCTCCACGACTACAGCGACGGCAGCGGCATGGTTCGTCCGGGCCTCAGCTACACCTTCGCCGGCGGCGTCACCGGCGACGCCGAGCTCTACCTCTTCTACGGCCGCGACGGCAGCCGCTACGGCAGCTGGCGCCACGACAGCCAGCTGCGTGTCGCGCTGACGTACGCTTTCTGAGGGCACGGGCGGCCGCCGCGACGGCAGCCGCTCACCCGAGCCGCAGCCACCTGAAGCCTCCGCAGCTCCGGGCCACACGGTAGGCGCCGTCGATATGACTGGCGTAGACGCGCGCGCCCTCGTCGGCGGCGCGCGCGGTCAGCCTACGCTTGCTCGCGGCCATGGCGGCGGGGTCCGCCCAGCGCACGTCGGGCCCCCCTCCGCGGAGCTCCACGGGGTGGTGGAACAGGTCGCCCACCAGGTACACCACGTCGTCCCCCACCTGGGCGCGCACCAGCTGGTGACCGGGGGACTCCCCGGGCGCCGGCACCAGCGCCAGGCCGTCACCCAGGTCGATGTCCTCGCCGGGCTCGGCGCTCGTGAGGCTGAGAAGGTCGCGCGCCTCCACCACGCCGACCGTGCGGTCGACGAGCGGCCCGGCCTCCGCCGCTGCCGGGGGCCAGTCGCCGCGTCCCAGGTAGTGCCGGGCGCCGGCGAACAGCGGCCGCAGGCGGCCGTCCACCAGGTGCGTGAGGCCGCCGTAGTGGTCGAAATGCAGATGGGTGAGAACGACGTCGGTGACGTCCCCGGGCGCGATGCCGCGGTCCTCGAGCTGCACCGCCAGCGGCGGCGGCGCCTGGTAGTTCGGCAGCTGGTAGGCCGCGGGCGTGTCGGCGGGATCGTAGTGCGGAGCGTCGACCAGCACCGAGCGCCCGGGAAGCGCCAGGTGGAAGGCCTGCACCGGGATCGCCGCGGGGCCCCCTTCCGCCAGACCCGCCGCCTCCGGACCGTAGGCGTCGGCCAGGTCGAAGCGCAGGCGGGCGATCTCGAGAACGGTGACGGCTACCCGGTCCATGGCGCCTCCCGGCGGGCGCTACTGCTCGAGCACCAGCGCGAACATCAGCGGCGCCACGATGGTGGCGTCGGACTCGACGATGAAGCGGGGCGTGTCGACGGCCAGCTTGCCCCAGGTGATCTTCTCGTTGGGCACGGCCCCGGAGTAGGAGCCGTAGCTGGTGGTGGAGTCGCTGATCTGGCAGAAGTAGGCCCACATCGGCACGCCGGCGCGTCCCAGGTCCTGGTGCAGCAGGGGCACCACGCAGATGGGGAAGTCGCCGGCGATGCCGCCGCCGATCTGGAAGAAGCCGAGGCTGCGCGACGCCGCGATCCGGGTGTACCAGTCGGCCAGGTAGGCCATCGCCTCGACGCCGCTCTTCACCACCTGCGGATCGCGAATCTCGCCGTCGATGAGATGCGCCGCGAACATGTTGCCGGTGGTGGAGTCCTCCCAGCCGGGCGTGACGATGGGCAAGTCCTTCTCCGCGGCGGCCACCAGCCAGGAGTCGGCCGGGTCGATCTGGTAGTGCTCCTCCAGCGCGCCGGAGCGGATGAGGCGGTAGAGGAACTCGTGGGGGAAGCGGCGCTCCCCCGCCTGCTCGGCCGCGCGCCACTCCTCCAGCAGCGCGTCCTCGAGGCGACGCATGGCCTCCTCCTCGGGGATGCAGGTGTCGGTGACGCGGTTCATGTGGCGCTCGAGGAGCCCTCGCTCCTCCTGGGGCGTCAGGTCGCGGTAGTGCGGAACGCGCTCGTAGTAGTCGTGCGCGATGAGGTTGAAGACGTCCTCCTCGAGGTTGGCCCCGGTGGTGCTGATGATGTCGATCTTGCCGTGTCGGATCATCTCCGCGAGCGACAGGCCCAGCTCGCCCGTGCTCATGGCGCCCGCCAGGGTGACCATCATGGCGCCTCCGCCGCGCAGGTGCCGCGCGTAGGCGTCGGCGGCCTCCACCAGGGTGGCGGCGTTGAAGTGCCGGAAGTGGCGACGAACGAACTCGCTGACGGGGCTGTCAGTCTTGGCGGGTCGACTGGCGATGCTCATGATGGTCCATCCTAATGCGCCCTGCCGCCGCGCCCGCGGCCGTGGCGGCGGCCACGAGAGTCGCGCAGCCGACCGGCGGCGACGGGTCCTCGCGTTGGCCACCGGGCGGCGAGCTCATGACGGCGGCGTCAGCGCCTCTCGGAAGAACGCTACCGTCTCGCGGTGCGCACGAGCGGTGACCTCAGGATTGGGCGCGAAGCGCACCTCTCCTCCGGCGCCCTCGTTGGCATGCGGGTCCTGGACCACCACCTCCGGCTGCTGCCGGTCGAAGGCATGCGTCGCCCCCGGGTAGACGATGACCCGGACGTGGCGACGGTCGGCTTCCGGAAGCGCCGCCACCATCTCCTGGCAGCCGGTCGGCCGGTCGTAGGTGTCCAGGGCACCCGCCTGGATGAGCACGGGGGCGCCGGTGAGGTCGCGCACCTCGTATCCGGGCCGCCGGTTGTACGCCCAGCACACCGGGTAGAAGGGGGCGTGCGCGGCGAAGCGCTCACCGTCCACGCCGGCGATCTCCTCGGCGTACCGGCGGGTGGCGCTGAGCAACGACACCACCCCGCCCCAGGAGAAGCCCGCGATGCCGATGCGCCGCGCGTCGATATCCGGGCGCGACGCCAGGAAGCGCAAGGCGCCGAACGCGTCCGGCAGCGTCTCTGCCGCATGGCTGGGACGGTCCAGCGGCTGCCGGACCCCGCGCGGCGCCCACAGGTCGATCTCCAGCGTTGCGATGCCGCCGCCGTTCAGCAC
>Ga0307446_1000744_pt1 | contig 11175 bp, 6 predicted proteins | sample SalMarSW160320MG_FD_202141 | JGI IMG/M metagenome (GOLD analysis project Ga0307446, IMG submission 202141) | Salt marsh sediment microbial communities from the Plum Island Ecosystem LTER, Massachusetts, United States - SW1603-20 | ecosystem: Environmental > Aquatic > Marine > Intertidal zone >... | reverse complement strand
ACGGTTCCCAGAACGCTCGGTTTGTGCTGGCGCCAGGTGATAAACATCCAGCTTAGAGCCGCCGCCGCCGCCGCGGTATTGGTCGTTACCAGCGCGTTAACCGCCAGCCCGTCGGCCGCCAGCGCGCTGCCGCCGTTGAACCCGAACCATCCCATCCATAACAGGCCCGCCCCGAGGACGGTGAACGGAATGTTGTGCGGCTCCATCGGCGAATTGCCGAACCCCTTGCGGGCGCCGATCACCAGCGCGAAGGCCAGCGCCGAGAACCCGGCCAGGATGTGCACCACCGTCCCGCCGGCAAAATCCAGCGCACCCAGCGAGCGCAGGATTCCTCCCGTGCCCCACACCCAATGCGCGACCGGGTCGTATACCAGAGTCGCCCAGATCAGCGTGAAGAGAATATAGGTTTTAAACTTGATCCGTTCCACGAACGCTCCGGTGATGAGCGCCGGGGTGATGATGGCGAACATCATTTGGAACGCCATGAAGGCCAGATGCGGGATGGTCGGACCGTACTCGGGATTCGGGGCGGCTCCCACCCCTCCCAAACCAATGTACGAAAGACCGCCGAGGAGGCCGCCCAAGTCCTTCCCGAAGGAAAGCGAGTAGCCGAATAGCACCCACTGCAGGCTGATCAGCGCGATCGTGATGAAACTAAGGTTGAGTGTGGAGAGGGCATTCTTGCGCCGCACCATTCCACCGTAGAAGAACGCCAGCGCCGGCGTCATCACCAGCACGAGCGCGGTGGAAATCAACATCCAAGCGGTGTCTCCGGAATTTATAGATGGCATCTTTTCCCTCGTCCTTCGAAAATTAAAAAAAGCCCCCGAGGGATTACGCACCTCTGAGAGCTTCCTGGCTGGACAATATTCTGCTTTTGTCAAAAGTATATCTTCTCATTCCGTCGAGGCATCACCCATACGGGTAATCTTCGATTATGGGGACCCGTCGAAATCCATTCACCCGTCTTGCCGGCATTCCTTGGTATGCCCTCCTGGATGCCCGCTCCGCGCGCCCTTGCTTTCCTTTCATCCCGGCTCATGGACAAGACACAAGCAGGGATGTTCCGCGAGGACTGGCGGGAGGGCGAGTGCGAGGGCAAGCGCGGGCATGACAATCTCTCGCATACCCGGAAAACGGCACGCGGCCGTCGTGTCGGACGGCCGCGTGGAGGAACCTAAACACAAAAGACGGAGCAGGGAAGGCTACACCACCCCGTATGCGACCATGGCATTGGCGACCTTGATGAAGCCTGCGATATTGGCACCGACCAGGTAGTTGCCCTTCTTGCCGTACGCTTCGGAGGCGTCCAGGCATGCTGTGTGGATGTTCTTCATAATCCCTTGCAGTCTCGCATCCACTTCTTCCCGCGTCCAGGAAAGGCGGGAGCTGTTCTGGGCCATCTCCAGGCCGGAGGTTGCCACGCCGCCCGCGTTGGCGGCCTTGGCCGGCCCGTAAAGGACGTTGTTGTCGAGGTACACCTGAATCGCCTCGAGCGTGGACGGCATATTCGCACCCTCGCTGACACAGAGGCATCCGTTCTTGATCAGCGCTTCGGCGTTGGTCTTGTCGATCTCGTTCTGGCAGGCGGACGGGAAGGCAATATCCACGTGAATGCCCTTCTCGCGGATCACATCCCAGACACTCTTCCCGGGAATGTAGACGGCCTTGTACTTGTCGGCATATTCCTTGATGCGACCGCGCCGGTTGTTTTTAAGGTCGAGAACGAAGTCCAGCTTGGATTTGTCGACGCCGGCCTCATCGACAATCGAGCCGTCGGAATCCGACAGGGTGATCACCTTGCCACCCAACTGATTTACTTTCTCGACGGTGTACTGCGCCACATTCCCCGACGCGCTCACCGCGACGGTCTTGCCTTTGATCTCCAGCTTGCGGGTGGAGAGCATCTCGGCGGCGAAGTATGTCGCGCCGTATCCGGTGGCTTCCGGGCGGATCAGGCTGCCGCCGTATTCGAGGCCCTTGCCGGTGAGCACGCATGTGTGCTCGTTGACGATTTTCTTGTACATGCCGTACAGAAAGCCGATTTCGCGGCCGCCTACGCCGATGTCACCCGCCGGGACATCGGTGTCAGGACCGATATGGCGGTACAGTTCGCGCATGAACGACTGACAGAAGGCCATGACCTCGTTATCGGTTTTCCCCTTCGGATCGAAATCCGATCCGCCCTTGCCGCCGCCCATGGCCAGCGTCGTCAGCGAGTTCTTTAAGATCTGCTCGAACCCGAGGAACTTGATGATCCCCAGATTCACCGACGGGTGGAAACGCAACCCGCCCTTGTACGGGCCGATGGCGTTGCTGAATTGGACGCGGAATCCGCGGTTGATCTGCACTTCGCCCTTGTCGTCCACCCAGGGCACGCGGAACATGATGACCCGATCCGGAATGACGATCCGATCGTAGATCTTCGCTTTGACGTATTCCGGATGCTTGGCGACGGTGGGCTCCAGGGTCGTCATGACCTCTTCGACGGCCTGATGGAACTCTGGTTGCCCGGCCTCTTTCTCTTTGACCCGTGCGATGACTTCCTGAATTACTGACATCTTTTTCTCCTTGACTTGCAGGGTGGTGGGATCGGGAAAGTATAAAATAAAGGGGTAAATCGCCATCACCCATATGGGTGGCTTTGGGTATTTTGACCCATAAGGATGGCTAAAAGCGGCGGAAAAGAAGTAAAAAAAGCCTTTTAGGTGCGACTCTTCCTCTCCCTACTTTCACCGTTTTATGGCCCGGCTTGGGGGCGACTCTAATTCCAACCTGGTTTATCCTGTTTACAGAAAATAAACCTATCCCCAAGTAAAGGGTTGGACCATGTGTCGTATCGCTGCAATCAAATCCAAGCACCCCGTTTCCCCCACACCCATCCTGCAGATGATGGCCGCGATGCAGAAGGGCCACGACAACTCCGGTTTTGCAATGGTGATGCAGGACCTGGACGGAGTGTTCGCCGCCCACAAGGATGTCCCCCTGCTTTCGATGGCCTGCACGCCGGCCGGGCTGGAGCGGACCGAGCGGATGATGACGCATAGGGGATTCGGGCTGGAGTTCGATTGGCAGCCCGAGGTGGATCCTTCCTCCGCGCTGGACATCCAGCGTATGCCGCTGTATGTCTTCCGCAACTACCGGTATCCGGAGGAGTACCGCAGCCGCCCGTTTAGCGAGCAAAAGAAATTCCTGGTTGAGACTCAGCTGGCCCTGCGGCACGCGCTGGCCGAGAGCGGGGAAGGCTTTGTGTATTCCTTCTGGCCGGATGTCCTCACGCTCAAGGAGATCGGCGATCCGCGTGACATCGCCGCCGCGTTCGGTTTGTGGAAGGAAGACTTTCCGCTGCAGGCGCGGACCATCAGCGCCCAGTGCCGGCAGAACACCAACTACCAGATCGTGCGCTACGCCGCCCACCCGTTCTTCCTCGAGGGATACACGCTGATGGGCAACGGCGAGAACACCTTCTTTCAGAAGAACCGGGATTTCCAGCAAACCCTGAGCCCGGCCTATACCGGATTTGAATCCGACACCCAATGCTTCCTGTACACACTGCATTACGTCGCGGAAATCCTCGGCTGGCCGGTTCAATATTACAAGCATGTGATCACGCCCCTGCCCTTCGAGGAGATGGCGCTCCGCCCGGATGCGCCGGTCCTGTATGAGATCCGGCAGGCATGCCAGCACCTGGAGATTAACGGCCCGAACACGGTGGTCTTCACCCTGCCCGACGGGCGGATGGGGATCGCCTGCGACACAAAAAAATTGCGCCCGGTCGTAGTCGGGAAGGATGCGGGGATGGTCGTCGCCGCGTCGGAAGTGTGCGGGATCAACCGGATCCTCCCGGATCGCGACAGCGATGAGGATATTTATCCCGGCGAGCGGGAATTGGTGCTGGTGGATCAGAACCTGGAGGTGCAGCGATGGCCGCAATGACGGATTTGGAGGTTGATCAGCAAAGCCGGCAAGACGCCCGCGCCCGCCCGGCGGGGGGTTCATCCGCTGCGCATCCGCGCCACCCCGCAATCGCGAAATCCGCCATACCGGCGGGAAAGCGTGTGCCGCTTGCCCCCCCGGTCTACGTCCGCGACACGCATGCAACCGACCAGCTCTGGAAAATCAGATGGAATCCCGAGACCTGCATCCGTTGCGGCGCATGCGTCGCCACTTGCACCTTCGGCGCGCTGCATGCGCAGCTCCAGCGGCGCGGGCAAACCGTTTCGGCGGGAACGCTTCCCAACCCGTTGGATACCACCGAAGTCATTCTCGCCGTCCGCCAGGCCAACGATCTGGCGCATGCCTGCCGCGGATGCGGGATGTGCGAGAAAGTCTGCCCGACCGCCTCGATCCGCCCGGTTGCCAACGCCCACAATCGTTTCGCGGTTGTGGCGCGCAGGGGAGGCAGCCCGATCAAGCGCGGCGGGCGCGCGCACCTGATCCCCGGCCGCGTGCTGGATTCGATCAAGGTCGGGCGGATCAGCCAGATGACGGACCCCTCATTGGATGCGGCCCGGCATACGTTCGATCTGCTCACGCCGCTCGGCCGCAGCATTCCCGCCGACAAACTTCCGTTAAAGGTCGAAAACGGCAAGCTTATCCCGGCCGGCCGGATGCCGCCGGTGCGCTGGATCTACCCGATCCTGATCGGCGATATGTCGATCGGCGCGCTCTCATGGCGGATGTGGGAGGCGCTGGCGCTCGCCACGGCCTACCTCAATGAGGAATGCGGCCTGCCGGTGCGGATGTGCTCGGGTGAGGGCGGCCTGCCGGTGAAATTGCTGACGTCGAAGAACCTCCAGTACATGATCATCCAGATCGCTTCCGGCCATTTCGGGTGGAACCGGATCATCAAGGCGATGCCCAAGATGGTCACCGATCCGGCCGCGATCCTGATCAAGATCGGCCAGGGCGCCAAGCCCGGCGACGGCGGGCTGCTTCCGGCGGAGAAGGTTGCGCCGCACATTCAGGCCATCCGCGGCGTGCCGCACGCCGACCTGCTCAGCCCGCCCAATCACCAGGGACTCTACAGCATCGAAGAGAGCGTCCAGAAGATGTTCCTGAGCATGAACGCGGCATTTCAATTCCGCGTTCCGGTGGCGATCAAGGTCGCGGCGTCTTCCACCTCGGTTTCGGTGTTCAACAACCTGGTCCGCGATCCGTATCACATCGTCGGCGGCTTCTTCATGGACGGGATTCAGGGCGGGACCGGCGCCGCGAACGAGGTTAACCTCGATCATTCCGGCCACCCGGTGCTGGGCAAACTGCGGGATTGCTACCTCGACGCCGTCGCGATGGGGCGCCAGGGGCAGATCCCGATTTTCGCCGGAGGCGGATTCGGGCAGACCGGCAATCTCGCGGCGGATGCGTTCAAAGCCATCTGCCTCGGCGCCAGCGGCGTGTTCGCCGCCAAGATCTTCCTGCAGACGGCGGGCTGCGTCGGCGACGAGAAGGGGCGCTGCAACTCCTGCAACACCGGCCTTTGCCCGGTCGGCATCTGCACCCAGGACCCGGCGCTGGTGGCGCGCCTGGATGTGGACGCCGCCGCGCAGGCCATCGTCGATTATTTCCTGGCCACCGACCAGGAACTGAAAAAGCTCATGGCGCCGATCGGCAATTCCAGTCTTCCCATCGGGCGCAGCGATGCGCTGATCTCGATGGATAAGGCCGCGGCCGACAGACTGCAGATCGCGTATGCATGCTGACCTGTCCTAACCTCCTTACCCCCGACCCCTCTCCCCCTTCCCCGTAAGGGGAAAGGGGAGAGGGGTGACTTGGTCCGGGTGTTCTTCCCGGGCGAAGTCGGGGAGAGGGGGTTAAGACAGCAGAAAGCAGAGAAACCATGCTCCACTTATCGACGTTCTCCGAAGAAAAACGCACCTCCACACAGGATCTCCTGCAGCGGATCTATTCCGCCATGGCCGACGGTGAAACCGAGTTCGTCATCGACGCCGCGGGCCAGCACGATATCGGCGGCCCGTTGTGGGACCGGCTTGGACGGGAACTGCGCTTCACGGTGACCAACCCCGGCCAGCGGGTGGGTTCGATGGGAATGCCCGGAACCGAGATCATCGTGGAAGGTTCCGCACCGGCCGACGTGGGCTGGCTCAATGCCGGGGCAAAGATCATCGTGCGCGGCGACGGGGGCGACACCACCGGACACTGCGCGGCGGACGGGGTGATTTACATCGGCGGCCGGGCCGGCACGCGGACCGGATCGCTCATGAAACACGACCCGTCTTATGCCCCTCCGCAGCTGTGGATTCTCAAGAATACCGGCTCCTTCCCATTCGAATTCATGGGCGGCGGGATCGCGGTGGTCTGCGGATACGATTGCGATTCCCTGCCCTCGGTCCTCGGTCGGCGCGCATGCGTGGGCATGGTCGGCGGGACGGTATACATCCGCGGGCCGGTCCTTGAACTGGCAAAAGAGGTGAAGCTGGTTGATACGCTGGAGGATGCGGATTGGCGGTTCCTCTCCGAGGGTCTGCCGCGCTTCCTCGAAGCGACGGAACATTCGGATCTGCGCGAAGCACTCTCCCGGCGCAGCGAGTGGCGGAAAATCGTTCCCCGCAACGCGCAGGAACTAAAGCAGGCCAAGTCTCGGCCGCCCATTTCCGAATTCCGTGCCGCGCATTGGGTGGAAGGCGGCATCTTCAGCGACGTGCTCGTGGATGCCGGCGAGGTGGCCCCGCTTGTTCCACGCGGAACCTACCGTGCCGCCATCCCACTATGGAACAATGCGGTCTTCGCCGCGCCGTGCGAGTACGCCTGCCCGAACGGCATCCCGACCCAGGACCGGATCCGGCTTCTCCGCCAGGGGAAGGTAAAAGAGGCGCTTGAGCTGGTGATGCAATACAGCCCGTTCCCCGGTTCGGTATGTGGCGCCGCCTGCCCCAACCCGTGTATGGCCGCCTGCACCCGCGGAACAATCGATTATCCGGTGCTGGCCGGGCCGCTTGGAGAATATTCGGCGGACCTGCCCGCTCCCGAGCCGGCGCCGCCGACGGGAAAGTCCTTCGCGGTCATCGGCGCCGGCACAGCCGGCCTCTCCGCGGCCTGGCAGCTGGCGCTGCACGGGCATGCCGTGGCGATCTACGAACAAGGCAGCACCCTGGGCGGGAAAATGTTCACCGTCATTCCGAATGAGCGGCTGGATAAGGAACTCGTGCTATGCGAGATCGACCGCATCCTCGGGCTGGGAGTGGAGGCGCACACCGGCGTGCGCGTGGATGCGGCGCTTTTCGAAACCCTCCGCCGCCGGCACGACGGGGTGATCGTCACAGCCGGGGCGACCAAACCGCGCGTGCTTGCCTTCCCCGGCAGCGAGCAGACCCTCTCCGCGCTTGCGTTCCTCGGCGCCGCGGATAATCCCCCGGACCTCACCGGAAAAGCGGTGGTCGTGATCGGGGCCGGTGACGTGGGGATGGACGCCTGCAACCTGGCCTGGAAAGCCGGTGCGCGCAGCGTAACCGCCATCGACGTGCGCCAGCCGGCCTCTTCGAGCCGCGAACGCGCGGACGCGCTGGCGCTTGGAACGCGCATCCTCTGGCCGTTGGTGGCGGATGAATACCACGACGGCGAACTTTCCTTCAAAGACGGCCGGCCCGCATTGCCAGCGGATGTGATCGTCTGCGCCATCGGGGAAGTACCCGAACTCGAATGGCTTCCCGGCAGCCTCGCGCGCGAAAAGCATTCCTACCTGGCCGCGGATTCCAGCGGCCGGACAAGCGATCCGAAAGTCTATGCCGCCGGCGACGCGGTCCGGCCGGGATTGCTGGCGGATGCCGTCGGCGGCGGACGCGCGGCTGCGCTGGCGGCGCACGCCGACGCAACCGGCGCGGCGGACCTTCCGCCGCGCAAAACCGCCATCCCCCGCGAGCGGCTGCACCTGGATTATTTCACCCCGCAGCTCGACAGTACACCGGTCCAGGCGCTCGAGGAAGCCGACCGCTGCATCTCATGCGGGACCTGCCGCGACTGCAATATCTGCGTTTCGATCTGCGGTCAGAACGCCATCCGGCGGGTGGAGGAACCTTCCGGAAACATATCCTTCGAGGTCGACGAGGAGCTGTGCACCGGATGCGGTTTCTGTGCCGCGGCCTGCCCGAGCGGTATCTGGACCATGGTTCCGAAACGCGAACTGGAAACCGACCAAATTGTATAAGTGCAATCGCCGATCACTGCCGCAAAACCCGGCCCTACCCTTTACGGAGTATGGCCGAATGGTCCGCTTTCAGGACGACATGGCGATCGGTCAGGCCTACACGCAATATACAGTCTGAAAAATCCGGATTTTGGTATACCGAGATTGTTTGCCAAGACTGCAGGCTTGAGCATGTCTCCGCCCCTGCTCAGGCCGTGGTTTTTTCCGCCGAACGCTTCATTTTCCGGACACCATTATGCAGCGGCCGCACACCGGCCGAAGGCGGCCCAGGCAGACCAATGGAGACTCCGATATCTGAACTGGCTCCTCCCCGCAATGTCATGTTCAGCTCCCTGCGTGAAATCGCGCAGGCGCTTTCCGCCGAGTGGGACCTGGATACCACCCTCGACCTGATCGCACGGCGCACCAATCATGTCATGGGAACCGATTCCTGTTCGCTGTACCTGCTGGATCCGAATGGTGAGATCCTGCGGCTGCGGGCTTCCACCCGCCTGGCGCGCGAATCGCTCGGCCGGGCGTCGCTGCACCTGGGCGAGGGGCTGACCGGCTGGGCGGCCCGGAACGGAAAGGCGGTCGCCGTCCGGGAAGCCAAATCCGACCCGCGCTTCAAGCTGCTTCCGGAAACCAACGAGGAAGGCCTGCGTTCACTGCTGGCGGTTCCGCTGACCAACCGCGGACGGATCATCGGCGCGATGAACGTCCAGACCGCGGCGCCGTGCGATTTCAGTGAAGACGAAACCGAACTGCTGCGGCTGATCGGCGACCTGGCGGCCGGCGCGCTCGACCGCGCGATGCTGTACGACACCATGCGCCGGCGGCTGGACGAGCTGACGACTTTGGCCGAAGTAAGCCGGACCGTCACCTCCCAGATGGTGCCGGACGAGATGCTGGAGCTGGTGGCCGAGATGGCCGCCGGGGCGATGGGTTGCGACGTCTGTTCGCTGCAACTGATTGACGAAGAACGCGGCGAACTGGTGATGCGCGCGGCCTGGAGCCGCAGTTCCTCGTATAAACGGCGCCCGCGGCTCCGGTCGGACGAAGGCATCATCGGGGAGGTCATCCGGACCGGCAAGCCGGTCACGGTGGCGGATGTGCGGTCGGATCCGCGCTACCGGTTCAAAGAACTGGCGCAGCAGGAGGGCCTCGTCTCTCTGCTGTCGGTGCCGCTGATCGTACGCGAGAAAGTGATCGGTGTGATGAACTGCTACACCGGAGTACCGGCGGCATTCACCCCGGAACAGATCGCGCTGTGCACGACGCTTGCCAACCAGACCGCGCTCGCGATCGAAAACGCGCGCCTTTCCACCAGCGCCGCGGTCGTGCGCGAGATGCATCACCGCATCAAAAACAACCTGCAGACGGTGGCGATGCTGCTGGCGATGCAGAAAGACGGCGCGAGCGGCGGATCGACGGCCGACGCGCTGCAAGCCGGCATCGGGCGGATCCTCAGCATCGCGGCCGTGCATGAAATCCTTTCCCGGCAGGGGTTTGCCCTGGTGGATATCCTTCCGGTGGCGGAGCAGATTGCCCGCCTGACCGCGCAGCATATGGTGCGGCCGGACCTCGCGGCGTCGATCACGGTCGAGGGCGAATCGCTGCTCCTGCCCTCTCGCCCGGCCACGTCGCTGGCCCTCGTGATCAACGAACTGGTGCAAAACGCATTGGAGCATGCCTTCGACGGCCGCTCCACCGGCAGGGTGCGGATCCTTATCGCCCGGACTCCCGAAGACATGCTGGTGGAAGTCCGGGATGACGGGACGGGATTTGTACAAGACTCCGCGCGCCCGCATCTCGGTTTGGAAATCGTAAATACCCTGATCCGCGACGATCTGTGCGGGAAAATCGAATTCTCAAGCGATTCCGCAGGGACCCGGGTGGTGGTCCGCATTCCGCGCCCGGAAACCTTTCAGGAGGAAGCATGAAGAAATTAAAAATCCTCATCGCCGACGATGAATCGCTCATCCGCATGGGATTGAAAACCGTGCTGACCACGCTCGGCCACGAAGTGCTGACGGCCGCGGACGGGCACGAAGCCCTGAACCTCTTCCACAGCCGCTCCCCGGATCTGGCCATTCTCGATATCCGCATGCCGTTCACCGACGGGCTGGCGGCGGCCCAGGCGATGTACCGCCACCGCCCAATCCCGATCCTGATTCTCACCGCCTTCGGGGAACAGGACCTGATCGAAAGCGCCGCCGCGCTGCCGATCCAGGGCTACCTGATCAAGCCGGTCGACGAACGCGAGTTGACGGCGGCGATTGAAGTGGCCGCCGCGCGCTTCGAGGATTCCCAGACCCAGGCCAGGGAAATGGCGGGGTTGCGTTCCGACATGGAATCACGGAAGACGGTCGACCGGGCCAAGGGCTTGCTGATGGCACACGGCCGGACCGAGGAAGAGGCATACCGGGAAATCCAGAATAAAGCCCGCTCCAAACGGGTTTCGATACGATTGGCGGCAAACGAGGTTCTGCATGAGGCGGCACAGGAAGCGCTGCGGACCGCCAACGATCTTTCGAAGTGACGGATTTTTAAATATTCTCGTACGCCTCTCGATAGGCCGGCCGCATTCCATGTGGATAATTATCGGGGATGGGTTCGATGTTCCACAGCTCCTGCCATGTTTCCACTTTTTCCCCCATTTTCACCATTTCGGTTGGCTTCGTCGATCCGAGTCAACGGGCAGCATCCATTCATGTCAGAGTTGATTTTGCCCGATTCAATAATGTCTTTGGGGAGCGTCAGCACCCTGGATTTTTCGATTGGCATCCCGACAATGGTTTTCCTGCCGTCGAAAACCGGTAGCCATAGGCGGTTCCGATAGCCGATCGTTCAGTCCGCCGATACGCATCCCCTGCGGACCGCTTGCGGAGCATTTTACGTCCCGGAAGTCGCCCCGGGGGAAGCGCCAACGATAATTCGACATCCCCGCACCGGCGCCGGGATTCTCCGGGCTGTGAAAAAGTGAATCACAGCCAGCCCAGTATCACGCCGAACACCAAGAGGGCCGCCAG
>Ga0307446_1000743_pt1 | contig 11179 bp, 8 predicted proteins | sample SalMarSW160320MG_FD_202141 | JGI IMG/M metagenome (GOLD analysis project Ga0307446, IMG submission 202141) | Salt marsh sediment microbial communities from the Plum Island Ecosystem LTER, Massachusetts, United States - SW1603-20 | ecosystem: Environmental > Aquatic > Marine > Intertidal zone >... | reverse complement strand
ACCATTGTACCAACAAAACAGTGAAGCAAAGGGAAAAGTACCCGTTATTGGCGCTTTGGCCTTTTTTTCCGCTGAAGCGGAATTGTGTTTTCACGGCTTCATCTGGAAGCCGTGAAAAAAAAATCAAGTCAATCCTGTTAATCCTGTCAGAAAACATTTTGGCTTTATCAATAAATAATTATGAACTCATTAGTAACTCCGATCAGGAGCCGCGGGAATATTTCACTTTTAATTTCGCATCGATTAACTGATTGTGAGAAAGACGCAGCAAGTTTTTAAGCTTGTTCATCAGGTAGTGTTCGTACTGGTCCATCTTTCCGTCAACATAGACAATCTGCCAGAGGGTTTCAACGACCTCGATTTTTTCATCCGTTGAATAATTCTCATTGATCAGCCTGGCAAATTGCCAGAGGTCCACGCTTTGATCCAACTCTTTATCGGCCGCTTCAATCAGCGCGTCGGCATGTTCTCCGGATAAGCCGTATTTCTCTTTTAGAATCGATAAAATGGTTTCCAGCTCCGCTTGGGTAAAGGTTCCGTCGATTCGCGCCATCTCCACAAAAAGAGCGCAGGTGGCAACGCACAGGTCGCGTTCTCTGTTCTGTTTTCCGGTGCCGGAATTATTGACTTTGCTTTTGTTGAAAAACCGCTTTACAATGTCGAGCATAAATTCGCCTCCTGATGCGGGTCGGGGTGCTTTTTTTTAAAGCTTATAAAATAGCGTAATGAATGATCAGCAGCGAAATCATACACTGTTTGAAACCATTAGGGATCGTTAAGAAAGAACAGCGATATTTTGTGTGCGTTATTAAAATGCTTTAAGCGGGTCGCCATTCACCATTATTTATTTAAAGCCATATTTTCTGTTCTTTTTTTACGAACCCTTATGGATGAGTTTGTATGATGTAGTCGCTGATTATTTATGGAGCTATTCAGTCGAAACAACTCCCCGACCTCTCAATTATTTGTTGTCCACTAGTTAATGTCACGCATTTAACATATGTTCAATTAATGACGAAGCGTCAACATTTTTTCTGGCAAGTTCCAAAAGGTGCCGGTGATGTGTGAAGAATATGACCTGGGTTTGTTCAGACAGACGCTCCAGCGCCCCCAGGGCCGCAACCGCACGGTCATCATCGAACTTGATCAGTATGTCGTCTACAATAAACGGGATGGGTTCGTTCCGTTCCAGGTAATCCTGAAGACCCGCCAACCGTAACGCAAGATACAATTGATCCGCGGTTCCGTCACTCATGCCCTCCACGGGAACGATTTCCCTGCCGTCCGGTCGAACCCCCACAAGCACGGGTTGGCCGGTATCGTCAAATTCCGCACGCACCCCTTGAAATGAACCTCTGGTAATCTGCTTAAAAAGTTCGGTGGTACGCTTTAAAATAGGCTCCTGGCTTTTATTCCGATACCGTTCTATGGCCCGGTTTAAGATTTTTGATGCGATTTTCAGCCGGGCATACTGCTCCACATCGTTTTCAAGCCCTCCCAGAAGGAGTTGAATTTCTTCGGCCAACTCCGCTGCCCGAGCGCTCCCGTCCATTTTGCCCAGTTCCGTTCGCTCGCTTCCAATGCGCTGATCCATTTCCGATTTTTCTCGATTCAGCGTATCGGTCTCCTCTGTCAGTCTGCTAATCTCCCCGTCGATGTCGTCTGGATCCACGGTTAGGGCCTGGTTGATAAAATCATCGATGGTGGCGCCGGCGCTCAACTGGTGCAGCCTTTCACCCAGGGTATTTAATTCAGCTTCTATTTGTTTTCGTTTTTCGGATTTTCGTTCGGCCTCAGGAAGATCCTCGTAGCGTTCACACCCTGCTTCTTCACACATGCCCTTGAGCCGGGTTTCTATTTCGGCAATTCTGCCAACCGCTTTATCCATGCGGCTCTGTTCCTGCGCTAACTGTTTCCCAAGGGTTTGCCGTTGGGATTGAGCGGTTCGTGCCAGGGTCAGCCGGCGGTTGAGTTCAAGCGTTGAGTCACCGGCAGGCAACTCTTTCAAGTCTCCGGCCACCGCATCTACCAGACCGCTCACCTTGACGGCGAATTCATCCGCATCACGGTTGATACCGTGAATACGCTTTTGAAAAATATTGGCGTCTTTAAGCTTGCCGAACAGGGTGTTGAGATCTTCCATCACTGCATTGGCCTGGGCAGGAACGGCATCGGCATCCAGACCCAGCGGCCGGACGGCTTGTTCCCACTCTTTTTGCCATTGTGAAAGCTCCTGTTCGCTGGAATCGACCCGTGCCTGCGCTTCTGCCAGCTCTTGTTTGCGTTGGGCCTTCTCACTTTGCAGCTGCTTTAATTTATTGTGCAGCTCATCCTCTGCCCGGATGACCCGTTTACATCTCTGGATTACATCGGCCAGTGTTTCTCCCTCCGTGGAATGGGGCTCCAAAAGCTTCTTCAAACACTGATTCAGACTTTTGAAATGAACATCAATTTCATCCTTTAATCGGTCGACTTTGGCCTGGCGCTCCCTGATCTCTTTGGCTTTTGCGGCCAGACCCGTATGGTGTTGTGCCCATGCTCTCATTTCTTTGGGCGATCGAGGCGTAATTTCTGCAGGCTGCCATATCCGCATCCACTCTTTCACAAGTTTTTGCTGTACCTTTTCGGCGACATCAATTTCTGTTTTCAAACGCTCCCGTTCTTTGTTATGGGAGGTTTGATCCGCGAGTAATTTGGCTTTAGCGGCAACACGATCCGCCTCTCGCCTGAGCCTGTCGGCAATCTCATCCGCCTTCCGAACACTGTTTTCAAATGCCGCCGAGAGCGTCTTTGAGTCCCCGACCCCCTTAATATAGTCATGAATTTCTTCATCCAATACGGGTTTGCCCTCCAGAGTATGTGATATAAGCCGCCATCCCCTGCCCCTTTGCTCTCTTTCCTTTTGAAGATCTTGCTCGGAAGGCACTTCCTGATGTAACCGAAGCTCGTCTATTTGCCGTTCAACATCAGCAAGCGTTCTTTGAATCTTCTCAAACTCCTTTTTTAGACTAACACACTTGAACTCAGCCTCTGCGGTTTGATCTTCAAACAGGATAAGGGTCTCCAGTGAAGGCACCGGAAGACCTTCCAGCTGTTCGACCGATCCGGACCAAAGTGTTTGTTTGCCAAGCGCCACATCCAGAGTTTTTAATTCGGAACGGATCTCGGATCGTTCTTTGCCATAGTGTTTTTCCAAAGCCCCGTATTCTTCAGCCCGGGATATGGCATGTTTTAAGGGGTCTATCTGCCTGGCCGTTCCAAGTTTTTCCAGCTTCCGGTCAATTCCTGCAATACGATGGGTAAGTGTGGGAATTGCTTCTCGGGCAGTTTGGATACGCGTGACAATCCGCTCAAACCGGGTTCCCAGGTCCTGTATGCGGGCTGCTTCCGACTTCTTAATTCGTAATTTTTCAGCATGGTCCAGAGTTAAGTCATTCCGCAGGCCGCGAAGGATTTCCCCGGCTTCGCCGAGCAATACACTCATGCGCGTTTGTAGCTGTATACGGTCCCTGGCCGCTTTGTGCTGACTCCCAAATTCCCGATGGATTTCTTCAATCACCGTTGAATTTTCCAGCAGACTTTCGGAAATTTGAAGCTTGGACAGCTCTTTTTGGAGCGCCTGTGTGCTGTTACGTGCCTGATCCCGGTCGTTTTCCGACACTCTGAGCGTCTGCAACAAATCGGCCCTTTGGTCCCGGAATCCTTCGGGTAACCGCACGGCGGCGGCGAATGTCCGGAATTCATTGAGTCGTTCTTTGCGTTTGGCGATAACCGGAAGCGCTTCCTGAATCCGTTCAAATCGATGCAAGGCGCGCCTCTTTTTCGCCAAATCCGTTTCCACGATTTGCTTGCGCGCCAGTGCATGGTTCAATGCCTGATCATGGGCGGCCCATTGCTGGCCGGGCAACTGAGCATCGCGCAGCTCTTTACGATTCTTGTTTATTTTTCCAATCGCTTCATTGATTTTCTTCTTACTAGCCGACGGTGTGAAAAGACCGTCCGCCTGGGACTTGAGGTGTTCCTGAAGCTCGCGAAGATTGGAGGTCCCTGACCCTGCAGCAAAAATAACCTGCCCCATGCTTCCGGCGCCCCGGATAATCTCTTTGCCGCCGCGCACCAGATCGGCGTGGTCAATACCGAACAAGGTAACAAAGAGATCGGCGTCAACCCCGTTTAAGAATTTGTTGAGCAGGGATTCTTCTATTACGGTTTTGTCATCCCCGGATCGAAGGGTATTGCGCCTGCCTTTTCGCCGGACAAATTCCAAAACATCGCCCTTGCCGGATTGAATGGCGGCTCCGATTCTCATTTTGCCGTAGGGATGAAGAAAATCATCCGTGGACCGTTCGGGGATACCGTAAAACAGGTTCCGCAATGCTCGCAAAGCGGAACTTTTGCCCGCCTCATTGAGACCATAAATCACATGAAAGCCCTGCTTGCCGCCGCTTAACTCAATAACCTTATCGGTAAACGGTCCATAGGCAATAATCCTGAACTCGAGAATTCTCATTGGGCATCCTCTTTTTTCATCAGCCCCTGAATGAGCATCGGCCGAACCTGCGCTAACAGACTTTTTAGCCATTTTGTATCATCAAACCGGATCCGGTCCGGGCCCTGTTTGAGTTCTTTGGGAATTTTTTTCTCAAGATCAATCAACTCATCCGACAACTCACGCAATAAATCCGGTTTTTCGGCGAATTCGTCGAGCAACTTCACAAGTTCCCCCATGGCCCCGTCACGGGTCCGAAGATCTTTTTCAGATGAGGGCAACCGGGTATTAAATTTAATTTTTTCAACCCAGACCCTATGGCCGCTGGCATCCAAGGCCGCCGCCCGGATCTCGTTGCTCCATCGGTCAATATTGGCAAGGAGATCCCTGTGAGCCGGTGTTTCCCCCTGAATTAAAACACGGACAACCAGAGGCCGGTCCTCATTTTCATCCAACAGGGTTTCAAGGCGATTGCAAAAACGATCCATAACCGTATAGCCGCTTTCAGCGCCGTTTGAATCCACGGTTACGATCTCCCACCGGATAACGTCCAGGGGTTTGAACTCTATTTCCGGACACCCTCTGTCATCAACCGTAACGAGCACACATCCTTTGGGGCCGGTTTCCCGAACATGACGCCCTTGAATGTTTCCGGAAAATACAATCCACGGGTCATGCGAAAGAATCTCGTACTGATGAACGTGCCCTAATGCCCAGTAGTCGTACCCTTTTGATCGCAATCCTTCCACAGTACACGGAGCATATGGCTCGTGGCCCTCCCGGCCCGAAGCACAGGTGTGCAATACCCCGGTATTAAAATAACCGGGCAACGGTGTGGGATAGAGAAGAGATAAATCTTTTTTTATGGCCGGCGTTGCAAAACTCTGTCCATGAATCGCAACCTTCAAGCGGTCGAGGGTATGCGTTGCGGGTTTGTTCGACGGAAACACATGAACATTTTCCGGAAGCCGGAGGGTTTTGGTTAATTTACTGGCGGCATCGTGATTTCCGGCAACCATGTAAACGGAAATGCCGGCCTGGCGAAGTTTGCTCATCTGGGACACCAGATAAAGCCCGGTGTTGTAATCTTTCCAATCCCCGTCATAAAGGTCTCCGGAAATGAGAATGAAACTCACCGCTTCGGCAATGGCCGTCTGAACCAAATTGTTGAACGCCCGCCGGGTTGCCTGGCGAATTTCATCTTTCGGAGCCCCTTCATAATAGTCGAGCTTGTGCAACGGGCTGTCCAGATGAATGTCGGCTGTATGGATGAATTTAAACATATTTTAATACACTACCAGAAGTCATGGTTTGTGAATCACGGCTGTTGGCAATATGAAAATTCATGTTCGTCTGCGCTATGTATTTAGCTTTGGGGAAAAGGTGTCAGGTTTCAGGTGTCAGGGTCGAGAAATTTGAAGAGCTGAAACCTGAACACTGACACCTTACGATTGAACTCAATAACCAACAATCTTGATTTACAGCCGAAGTCATGTAAGTATTCCTCAATTGAGGTATTGTTTTCAACTTACCGTCCGGTTTTTTTTAACACGCTAATTGAGCGAAAGTCGAGGATGCCCCATATACGCGGCATCAAGGACGAAGCCGTAGTCGTCTACTGCGAGCCCTTGATAACAAAGGAGATGGGGTGTCATCGGCTTTCCCGCAGGGTAAACAAAATCGAGATAAAATAACAGAATTCATATCTCACTGATATAAGAGATATTAAAACGTATTCGAATTATCGAAAAACACATTAAAACAGACATATAATGATCTGTCTCGGCTTTGTTTACGCTCAATTAGGGTAACACATCGAATCGCTTCTGTTCTAGTGGTCGAATCTTAGATATTTTTTCAAAATCCTTATCGCTGTGCAAGAGGACAGCACCATACTCCAGTGCGATCTGTGCGATGCAGCAATCCACAGGACTGTTGATGGTAAATCCCCTTCTCCTGAGTTCAAAATAAATCCGTGCGGCCGCCGGCCAAGTATATTTGGTAGTTTCGAGGTAATATTGTGTGGACAGGTAATTCTCGAGCAACTCCCATTCTTTCTGATCTCTTGCACCCTGGAGAAGTTCCAATTGATTAAATCGACTTAAAACACAATTTTCTGATCCAATCCTTTCTTGAAAGGTCGTTGCAACGTGTCCGTTTTTGTCCTTAAAAATTTCGATCCAAACCGATGTGTCAACCAAAATCATTCTCTTAGTTTCCTCATCTTTTTATGATCATAATTTTTGTAGAACTTAATGGAACCTGCCAATTCAGTCAGATCCTTTCGTTTTTTAATCCGGATAAATTCTGTAAGCGCCTCATGAATAAGACCTTTTTTGGTTCTGGCATTGCTCACTGAAAATGCCTCATTCAACAGATCGTCATCAATTACGATATTCGTTCGCATAACCGCCTCCCTGTGTATATTCAATACCTGAATCTTGCATAAAAATTAATGAACAAAAAAGATCATCATCTCATATACCATTTAGGTAAAACGTATAATTACACTGATTTTATATAAACCCGGTTCAGATTTGTAAGGTAAAGACTCTCATTAATTTTCATGCAAGATTCAGATAATACCTATTATACACCTTCCATACACATTGTCAATAAGGTTTCCGGACTTCATGTTTGGCACAAAATGTGCTTAATAAATGTTTTTAAAATGACCGGAACTTATGGGATCGCCCCAATTGAACAGGTTGCCTTTATAAAACCTGTATTTTCATAAAGTTGTAGAATTCCGGAAACCTTTAATTAAACTTGTGAGGTGACAAAATGATAACGCTAAGACAGATGGGGTTCATCTTTTTTGGAGGTGCTTTTTTGGCGACTCTGATCATGCTCCCTTCAACTTTGTACGCAAAGGATGATCGGGTCAAGGATCGTATTCCGGAAGGGGTATATATTGAACTGACCGAGGAATTTTATGAGGCCCTCCGGAATAACAGCTATGGAGGTAGCAAAACATATAGCAATGACCCATCAAAAGAATATCTCAAACAGATCGCCATCTCCACCCGATTCATGGTCGAGACCAACCTGCAAATATTGAGACACCAGGAAAAGATGATTCGATTGCTCGAAAATTTGCAGGGTAAAAACAAGTAGGGTTCGGACTCTTTTAGCTGTTGCGCGCTTTCTTCGCCGCATAACGGGTTTAAATCGCGCCCGGTATGCGCCAGTGTGGTGACTTCTTGGGCGGACCAGGATCCCACTATGGCTGCCATTATATCGCCAGAGTGTGGCAGAGAAATCCTTGACAAATGCTGTTAAAATAAGGAGTATGTGCTTCAGTTAGTGGTTATTGACTTTACAGTATAATTTTTCAACTCATGTAAAAAAAAGGGTATCGGACATGAAATGGTTTCTTTACGCGATTAGCTTTTTGTGGATTACAGCGGGCTCTTTGAGTATTATTTATACAACCGAATCCAGAAACGTTATGAAACGTTTGTTTGAGAAAACAGATCGAAAAATTCTCTCGGTTTTTCCCGCCATAATAGGTGTTTTACTGTTTATTTCCGCATCATGGAGCCTTCATTCTTGGTTTCTAAGAATGCTCGGTATCATGGCTGTCATTAAAGGAGTCATTATATTTATTAATCCTAAAAATTTATATGATGAAATGATGAACTGGTATTTAAACTCTCTTTCAGATCAAACTTACAGGTTTTTCGGAATTGTTATGATAATCATTGGAACAGCAGTTTTATCCTGGATTTCGTAGAAATACGGATAAAAAAAGAAATTCTCGTCTATGTTCTGCACGAATGTCCGGTTTCACGGATGCTAAAGGCTCCTTAAGATTGATAAACCCGTAAAAAGTCCGATTTAGACGGTTTCGTAAAAAGTTCAAATTCAAAGCGTGTAATTCTTTCAAATCCGTGAAGCCGTAGACGATTCATCATAGGATCGCGAAATAATATGAATGTCTCTTTGTGGATACGGAATTTGGATATCCCTTGCTTTTAACTGTTTGTACACTGCCAGGTTCACCTGGTAAAGCGTCCCAAAATATTCCCGGGTAGGTATCCAATAGCGTAATCCAATGTTGATGGATGAATCACCGAATTGCTGAATCCCGACTCGAGCGGGAGGCTCCGTGGAAATCTCCTGAAATTCGCCAAGAGCTTCTTTGATTATCCGGATGGCTTTCTCCGGATCACTATCATAACTGATCCCCACAATTTCCTCCACGATCCTTCTTTCTTCCGAGTTGTGTAAAATTTCACCCACGATATGCTTATTGGGAATGGTTATTTTCACCCCGTCTTCATCGCTTAGAATCGTGGTGCCGAGATTGACTTCTTCCACGATGCCGCTGACTCCGGAAACGGTAATCGTGTTGCCGACCACAAAGGGCCGTGTGAGGACAATCACAAGACCGGCGCCATAATTCGCCAAGGGGCCTTGGATCGCAAAGCTGGCCCCAAAGGCCATGGCGGCGAGCGCAGCGATAAACGGCGCGATGGTAATGCCAAATTTTCCAAGGGCGATGATGATTGCAAACCCGAGGATGGTTACCTTGGCCGCAGCGGCGGCAAACTTTGACAGAGTAACATCGAATTCTTTCCTCTCAAAGAACTTCATGAGGAAAGAAGCCACCGCCCGTGCAACCAGGATTCCAACAACAAAAATAATAATGGCACCGACCACTTGGAAACTGTAATTCACAAAAAAATCGATAATTATGTTGACCATTTTTTGTGCGGCCTTAATTTCATCTTGCATTTTTTCACTCTCCGTTTTTTTTAAAAAGCATCTAAATAAATCTGATCATTAACACTGACCCGGTCATTCCTGAAGAACGATCCTCAAGATATCTTTTAACATTTTCCCCAAAGATTTTCAACTCCAACGGGCGGCAAATTCAGGATAAACGCATTTGAATCCCAATATAGGGAGAACGCTCCACGACGGCGTATATTTCTTTCCAACCGACTGAAAAGCACCCGTAAGCCCGAGCCGCGCCGGAGTTGTTAAGAATAATTCGTCGTTAATTTATCCTATTGATTTTTTGTCATAATTTCATTTGGCTCGGGCTAACGCGTTCTAAAGCTCTTCAAACAGTCAGTCGGTTTCCAAGAGAAACACACGGTCGCTACGCTACACCGAAATCAAAATGTCCAAAAGACCGGGATCAGCAGCGACCCCATGACGATGACAAGGATATTCAGCGGGATACCCAGTTTGAGATAATCGCTGAACCGATAATTGCCCGGACCGTAGACCAACAGGTTGGTCTGGTAGCCGATGGGGGAAGCAAAACAGGCGCTGGCGCCGAAACAGACACCAACGATAAACGGTTTGGGATTTACGCCCAGTTTAAGTGCCGTGGCAATGGCAATGGGCAAAATCAGAACGGCCGTAGCGTTATTGCTGAGCAGTTGCGTACTGATGCTGGTCAGCACGATGATGCCGGCCAATACCACCTCGGGGGAGGTGCCCTTGAAAGGATTCAGAAACCATTCCGCATAGAATCGTGTGGCGCCCGTTTTTTCCATGGCGGCGCCCAGTGCGATGGTGCCGACAATCAACAGCAGCACATCCCCGCGAATGGCCCGATAGGCATCTCTCAAATTCAAGCACCCCGTCAGGACCATCAGAAAAACACCGGTCAGGGCACATACCATGATGTCCGCCAGGCCGCTGGTGGCTGCGGTAATCAGGCCGGTAAAGATCAGAATTGCCCAGCGAGCCTTGCGTTTGTGAATGATTTCGTGATGCACATCTTCAATGATGATGAAATCGGCACCCGTGCGAATCTGATCCAGCGTGCTGATCGGGCATCGCACCAGAATGATATCGCCGACCCTGAGTCTGAGCGACTGTATTTTTTGGGCCGAGTAATGCAGCCTTCTCCGCTTGATCGCAATGATATGCGCGTTGGGATCTCCCTGTAGATGGGTGTCCAGCAGCCTTTCGCCGATAAGCGGCGATTGGGGAGGAATAATCAGTTCTACAGTCAAGGTGTTCTGATCCGCTGCGGAAAAGTTAAGGTCCTGATCGGCATGGGGCAATTCGACGACGTTGTCGTTCAGCATGGCGATCAAGTCGCTGGCCGATCCTTTGACAAGCATAAGGTCGTGGGACACGATGGGCAGAGAATCATCGGAAATAGGAATGATGCGGGAACCGCGTACGATTTCAAAAAGCTCCAGGGTTGGATATTTTTTAGCAAAAAATGAGGCGGAGTCTTGTCCTGCCAGAGGACTGTTTCGCGGAACGGACAGTTCCGCCAGATAGCGCTTGTCCTCCCGGTCTTCCATTTCGCAGGTCGGTGTGGTATGACCGGGCATCAATAGGGGCGAACACACATACAGAAAGGCCAGACCGATTACGGCAATGGGAATGCCGAGGGAAGACAGTTCAAACATGCCGATACCGCCGTATCCCTTAATGACACTCAGATCGCTTACGATGATGTTGGTGGACGTACCGATCAACGTACAGGTACCCGCCAGTATGGAGGCGTAAGACACGGGAATGAGAAATTTGGAAGGACTCAGATTGTATTCACAACTGAGATTGAGAATAATCGGGATAAAAAGGACCACCACGGGGGTATTGTTGATGAAAGCCGAGGCCGCGGCAACGATGAGAAGGGTAACCAGCAGGGAAAGTTTCGGGCTGCCCTTGGAATATTTGATGACCTTTTGCCCGACAAACCCCACGGCACCG
>Ga0307446_1000740_pt1 | contig 11186 bp, 11 predicted proteins | sample SalMarSW160320MG_FD_202141 | JGI IMG/M metagenome (GOLD analysis project Ga0307446, IMG submission 202141) | Salt marsh sediment microbial communities from the Plum Island Ecosystem LTER, Massachusetts, United States - SW1603-20 | ecosystem: Environmental > Aquatic > Marine > Intertidal zone >... | reverse complement strand
CCCGCTATCCCTAGAAAAAAAACAAACAGAACAATTCGCGACAACATTCACGTATAACACGAACAGGATCGAAGGATCAACAATAACACTCAGAGAAACCGCAGATCTCCTCGAACGAGGGATATCACCATCACAACGACCGGTAGAAGACATCAAAGAAACAGAGGCACATAAAAAAGTCTTCATCGACATGCTCACCTACAAAAAAGAAATGACAGTATCAACGGTTCTGTATTGGCATAAACAACTCTTCCAAGACACAAAACCGGATACCGCAGGAAAAATCCGACAGCACCACGTCGGAATATCCGGAAGTAAATTTCACCCACCATTTCCCATTGAACTCGATCTCTTATTACAAAACTTCTTTGACTGGTATCATGAGAATAAAAAGACACTCCACCCAGTACAACTCGCTGGACTTGCCCATCTCAAATTCGTCACGATTCACCCATTTGGAGATGGCAACGGTCGTATCTCACGGCTCCTCATGAATTATGTGCTGAACAAGAATGGATATCCGATGCTCATCATCCCCTACACACAACGAAAAAGCTACTACACCGCCCTCGAACGAAGCCAACTGAAAAAAGATGAGAATATTTTCATCCTGTGGTTTTTCAAACGATACTTCAAAGAGTACAAACAATATCGTAAGTAATTCTCTGGCTATCTGTTTTTTTTAGAAAGATACCTCGCACTAATCATATTTTGTGATGAGTGCCCTATTCTTCTCCCTATGAACCCCTCCAGATTCACATCATGATTACCTGATTAATGACAGAATGATATACAGAAGTAACTTCACTTATCGTCATACATAACCCGACGATACAGCAATAGATGAGAACGAATATTGAAAGAGTATTCTCCAAACAAGATATTTTTAATTAGTATCCATTACGAGAAAAAGAATAAAATATAGGTAACATACAAATATGGTTATTTCTACCTATATAGGGCTGAGCACTTAAATTACCTAAAACCACCGAATAAAAGTGCAGAACTATGATTAACAGCGCAGAGCCTATGCTGATGATCTCGGGAAAACAATTTTAAATGAATTGCTGATGTAATGCTGTGGTGATTGAATGGATGAGATGTATCTCAAAAGGGAAAAACAAAAAAAGATAGGAGGATGAGTCATGGAACGGAATGAATTAGATCATGCAATAGAAATAGTTCCAAATGTTTGGTGGGTTGGATATAATACAGATGTGATTTGGGCTCGCACCAACCCATATTTAATAGTTGAAGCAAACGAAGCAGTCTTGATTGATCCGGGAAGCATGGTAGATTTTGAGATTGTTAAAAGAAAAGTCGAGGAAGTTATTCCTATTACAAATCTGAAATATATCGTCCTTCACCATCAGGACCCTGATCTCTGTGGAAGCACGTCAGCATTTGAAAAACTTACAACACTTTTTGTGGTGACCACTACACGTGCCGCTCTTTTTTGCAGACATTATGGCATAAGCTCTTTTTCAGAAACAATAGACGGTGATAACCAGACAATAACCTTTAAAACCGGGAGAAAACTACGATTTTTCTTAACACCGTATTGCCATTCACCAATGGCTATGGTAACCTATGATGAGCAAAATAAAATCCTGTTTTCAAGTGACATCTTTGGTGCTTTCAATATCATATGGAAACTGTACGCTGACCTGTTGGATCAACAGCAGTATTTAGATGATGTGAAACGATTTATGGAACCAACTATGGCATCTAACGAAGCTGTCATGAATTTTATCAGTAAGGTCGAACCATTGGAAATAAATATGATCTGTCCCCAACATGGTTCTATAATCCGGAAAAACATTGATTGGTGGTTTGATCAACTGAAAACTATGGAATGCGGCAAAGCAATAACCGAGGGAAAAACAGGAATAGAACTGTCTCATGATTTAGTCAGTTAAAACATTATGTGAAATTGGTAGATGAATTCCCGACGTAATCTTTTTCCATCTACCTTCCCCCCCAGACTATACTTCCCTTTTCCTCTCATGACTGCTTTTTGCTTTCCGTGGTGATTTTCTTCCAGAGCGCTTCCAAAATGATTTGTGAGAACACATCTCCATCAAGAAACCTGTACTCTTTTTTATTCCTAACACCTAGACTCTTGATCAGGTGCTCTTGTGCTTTATTCCTATAAAAATATTTTTCTTTGATGGTCATTCCCAAGTTAAAATGCTGCTTTAGAATGAACTCATCCCGTGTCATTTCTTTTACTTTTTCTTTGAAATCCCATGGTACTGTTTTCAGGATGTCCTCAAGAATAACATCCACGGTCGCATACCCAGCGTTCTTCATTTGCATCACCAGTCGTATTACACCATCAACATGATTCCTTCCTTAAAAACCTATCCTGAGATTTTTATACGAATCGATTCCAGACGAAAGAAACGAAAAAGACATCGTGGAGGAAACCATGCTCATCCACCGGAACCTATCTTTTTTTCACCTCATACGTCCTTTCTTTTACCCGCTCCTTTTTATGGTACTTACAAAAAAACACTGGTATTTGTTCACCTTTACTCTTTAACTCCTCTGCCCCTGCATAAAAGAGCGGGATTTCGTTTTTCATTTTATACCCACTGGCACGACACAACCCTTCACCAGCATACACCCCAGAATACTCAAAATATTTGCAGTCTTTACACATATATTCCTTTATACTTCCGATCCTCATGGTTTCAGTTCTCCTATACACACATACCGTAGTACTTTTTACGTCTTTTCCTCATCTGGTCGCAACGCAGAAGATACATGTAGCCCCCCCTCCAATCATAATTATACTCAACAGGAGACGATTCTCACGATAAAATGATTACAGAAATAAATCATCACCGGTTACTGCTACTCCGTCCTTACTCCTTCCTTCCTTTATATATTATAAATACAGCCAACAACACCACCGACACCACGAACAAAGCTAACAAAAACAACTCCTATGAAACACCATACGTCAACAACACCGTCCCAACAAAGACATCCAATCCCATCTGATTCACCACCGAATGAAGCACCATGCTGATCCCAACCGACATCCCAAGCACCAGCACCACTCTTTTCTTCACCATCTCACTGCTGTACAACAAACCAAACAGCAGACACCCACACACGGTCAACGCGAAATGACCGCCACACTTCTTAACAAACAACAACACAAGATCAACTCCTCCCAACGGATTACCAGGGTACAGCACCTCCCCACTTGATACGACAACCAATAGAACAACAAACAACACCAAAGAATCCAAAACAAGCACCCTACTTTTCTGCTCACCACTTTGCCGATACTCCACAAACGATACCAGAAACAACACAAACACAGAGGATTTCACCAGCTCCTCACCAAACGGAGCAAGAACCGTATACACCACCACAGCATTGACCGGCAACAGAACATATTCACAGACAAAAACAAAAAAACCAACACCAAGCATACAGAGACTGACCACCTTATAAAAATACGGATACATCAGCCAATGCAACCGAACATACGCAAAGTTCTCCTTATATCTTTGTAGAATACCTTTTCTCATTTTTTTTTCATCCTCAAATACAACTATGAAGACACAAGCAGTATATAGCAGATATCACCATAGATATTACTACCATGACACAGAAGGAAAAACAAGAGATCAAACAGTTCGTTGCAGAACGACCAGAGTACAATTAAATTCTGTGCGAAAGCCTATTAGGATTGTATTTTTTTTACTATTTTTTTTTAATCCATACAAAACCAACGCCTCTCCATCCAAAGATATATTTTTATAGAAGAGACTATTATTAACTATCAACGAAAAATGAGGGAATACTTATGAAGAATATACTACCAGTAATATTAATTGGAATATTAGTCCTCAGTGGACTAGGAGCAAGCGCGCACCACAGCGACCAGACAACACCAGAGCAAGCAACCATCTATCAAAGCCCAGAAGCAACCACATCACCAAAAGACTACACCCACACCGTACTTGTCGAAGTCGGAACCGCAACCTGGTGCCCCAGCTGCCCACAATCCAACACCGCCTGGCACACCATCTACGAGGCAGGCACCTACGATTTCGAGTACACGGAACTGGTCTACGACAAAAACCCGGTCGCCTCCACACGATTCTACGAATTCAATCCCGCATGGGTCCCCACCTCCTACTGGGACGGCGGCATGTTCGTCTACCCTGGAACCAGCGTCGCCACCTTCTACCAATACCTTGACTCCGCAGGAGCACGACCGGTCCCTGATCTGGTCTCAGACCTCTCCGCCACCTGGCTTGGAGACGCCCAGATACAGATCACCTACAATGTCCTGAACAACGATGCAAGCTCCTACTCAGGCCGTCTCAGAATCTACGTCATCGAACTACAGTCAACCCTCTGGAATGACTACAACGGCAACCCGTACAACCACGCGTTCCTTGACTTCCCGGTCAACGAAGTAATCAATATAACTGCAGGAGACAGCATCTCCGACACTGTCACCTGGGACGGTGCTGCAGCAGGATACCCAGCTATCACCCAAGACAACATCCAAGTCATCCTTGCCGTGTTCGGCGACACCCCTTATGAATCCTACTCAGACCCACCCAGCGGCAACCCGTTCATGGCATACTATTCCGATGAAGCAACCGCTGTCACCCTTGGCGGAACACAAAACCACCCACCCACCACACCAACGATAGATGGGCCAACAACCGGGGTCGTCGGGACATCATACACCTATACGTTCTCCTCAACAGATCCTGATGACGATGCCATCTACTACTGCCTGAACTGGAGTGACGGCACTGGTGAAGTCTGCACAGGTCCATTCCCCTCTGGTCAAGAAGTTAGCGCATCACACACCTGGTCAGAACCAGGAACCTACCAAATCAAAATAACAGCACATGACGATTTTGACGCGACAAGCGACCCGGGAACATACGAAGTCACCATCGCACCCGCACCAGAACTGACTCTTACCGTCACCGGCGGCTTAGGAGTCTCAGGGACCATCACCAACACCGGGATGACGAATCTCACCCACATCGCCTGGTCGATCACCCTTGACGGGTCACTGATTTTCATGGGAAAATCAACCACCGGAACCATGACAGGCATCCAGGGTGGAGGCGAAAAACCCATCAAATCAAAACTCATCTTCGGGTTTGGGAAAACAAACATCGTTGTCTCAGCAACCTGTGATGAGGACGTCTCCGCAGAGGTCACCAAGACCGCGCTTGTCCTCGGACCCTTCGTCATCGGAGTAAAATAAAACTCCACCTTTTTTTTATTTTTTATCTATTATTCCAAAACCATGTTTTATAATCATCTACCAGCTGATAATTACTTTGATCTGTTGTATTACATTCGAAATCAGAAAGCGGGATTACTTCGTTTTTCTTTCCAGCGATGCCCTTTATAAATATCCCATAGAATTCATCGATATCATCTAACAACTTCATGATCGTAATAGGACACAGAGTCGTTTCAAACGACCTAATCTCCTGTTCGTATGTTCCCTTCATTGGAAAAGTTAGGTTTTTTTGAAGAAAGACAAAATAGTTTTTCAGCGTTTCATCGCTGACCATTGGAGGTTTCTTCAACCCCTCACGGTGAAATATCTGCAGGATACGTTTTTTCTGCTCCTTGTATGATAAATCCATCTGCATATTATACCCTTGTTTTTCAAATAAATGATGTTTGTTGTGTATCTTTCTCCGAGATAAATATGTCTTGGAGAGTGTCACGAAGCTCGATAGGGACGAACGCAACCTTGTAGTTCCTTGTCCCAAACCACATTTTTCCGATGAACAGCAACCCTCTCTGTCGCAACATTCCCATGGTTGATGACAGAGGTTGGTCCTCCCAGAAGAACGTAAAATCATCGTCGTAGTGCTTCAACATCCTATATTTCACGAAACCCTGATTTTGCATACAGAACCGCAACACATCCTTAGCCTTCCGAGGCAGCTGTTGAAGAATACTCGGAAGATCAGCTATCAACCTCTGCTCGATTTTACGGACCTTATCTTTCTTAAGCCTCTGTTTTATCTGATAGTAATGACACATCCAATCGACCCAGTGCGAAGGGTATTTGTTCATCACGGACTGGAATGAAGAGCGTGTACGCAATTGGATATTCTCGATTCGAGCAATCTGATCATTTTCATAATCGATTATCATGATATCAGGATCTAATAGGAACGGGGTCGTCTGGATGAAGAAAAAACCAGTTGTGCGATAATGGTCGCCGAATGGAAATATCCGCCCGGTGACTAGAGTATTAGGCGAATACCTCGGACCGCCTTCGTATCTTTTCACATCATAGATTTTTTTGTTATGTATATCCTTAAACTGTACCATGGTTCCTTTCTCTGATATCACCAAAAAATCAGAACGGATCATATCCCTCATATGTTGGGCATTCTTCTTCATCTCTAGTGTTAAATCCGTTGACTGTTCTGCAAATTCCTCTGCTATCGTCTTACCGGTTTCCGGTAGAACCTTCTCGAAGAACAACCAACAAAGGAAGTTCTTATGCCAATCCCCATCCTGTAAATCACAGTCCTTCTCAGGGAATTCCTCAACGTACCTCGTGCGCATCTCTCCTATCTGCCCATCATATTTCTTTATTGCATAATCAAAAATCGATTGAGGCAAATCATCTTCATCGATCATACGAACCTCCTTCCCAAATGCTATGGCCTTAGTTACGTTCTTGATTGTTTGTATGCTCATGTAATAATAAAAGTTTATCGTTTGATAATCACAACGACCAGATAATCAACCAAGACCTTAGTACAACAATGAGCATATTTCCTCATAGACAAACTCTATTGATCCATTACCAAACATACAAAAACAGTTTCTCTTCTTTCCTATTACTTAGTAAAGGACCATTGCTCGTTATAATACGCAATGATATGTAGTAATGCTCACTAGAAAGATGATGACATCCGATGACGTTCTTCACAAAAATGACCAACACTCCATCATTAAGCATTGAAAGTTTTTCAATCTTATTTCTGCTTCATCTCATGTAGAGCCCCAAACAGACCCTCCTTCTTTAAATACATAATACAAAAAAGATTTAAACAACAAATTCCTTATGAAAAGATGTCAAGACATCTGGGAGTATCGTTAAGAAATACATTCCTTTAACACGAAAAAGATAATAAAAGATGATTCCTTATTGAAAAAGAGACGACGCCTATGAATGAAGACAAACACCTCCTCAAAGAACTCAAAGCAGGAACAAAAGATTTTGAATGGCTCAGTAAAAACTATCCTGCATTGCAGAAGAAATACCCAAAACAGTTTATCGCAGTGAAAAATCAACAGGTGATCATCTCACATAAAAACCTTGTCACCCTTATCAACACGTTGAAGAAAAAATTCGGCAGCCCCAACGATTTCTTAATTGATTTCGTTCCTGATGAAAACTATATTCTTGTTGTATAAACAATATAGGGAGGAATAACCTTATACGTCTTAATGGTTTTTTCAAAGGAACAGCACCGTACATCCTTTTTAGTGTCAGGGCGGAAAAACCAAAGATCCTCAGACAGATACCGTTCTTAATCGACACTGGCTCTGACATCACGGGTATCGCTATGAAGGATTGTCTGGCGATAGGGATTTCATTCAACTCTTTAGGACGCCCGGTAGGAAGCATCAGCGGCATTAAAGAGAAGGCGCGACGATGGGAAATAAAAGGAGAACTGCGGGCCATTACTCAAGAAACCAAGTTAGAGCGGTTCGGCCCGATGAAACTGTTCATCCTTGAAACAAGCGGGGACTGCCCAAGTCTACTCGGGAGAGATTTTTTAGAACAATTTGGATTTCGGCTCATATACAATATAAAGAGAAAAGAAGTATATCTTGAAGAATAACCCTTCATTATCGAAACATTATTTTTCCTTCAATTTATTTATATACAGCCGTTTCTCATTTTCCAGCTCGCTCTACTCTGTCCATTTCTTTATCAATTGTTGATTCTCTGATTCTTTTCCTTTATTTCTTAATTCGTTTTGAAGAAATGTTTTTCTCCTCTTCTCCTGAAACAATAACACTAAAACTTTCAGTATCTTTTTTATTCAGGACCTTATCCCAGGTCTTAAAATCAGCGTTAATCCAATCCTTCACTGTCTTCAACACTGGTATTTCTTGTATCAACTCATCCTTATGTCGCTCTCGTACCAGGTCCTGTAACCCCTTCGTCGTCCCCCGTATACCAATACTACGCTGATGATCAGTACAAAGCGCCTTATGATATCGATTCATCGAAGAGAAAAACTCTTGCGCAGAAATCGTCTTTTTACATTCACTACAATAATATCCCATATACTCCACCGGAAACCTGCAGTCTTATAACACTATCTTTCTTTAAGAACATATCCTCAGAAACGGGTACCAACTGTTCAATATCATCGAAAGGTACTGATAAAAATAACGATGATTGAAAATTAACTTAAGTTTAAGGCCTAGGGTTTTTGTGAGAAATCTAATGATGAAAAAAGAAAAACAAAAATGAGATATAACTACAATGGAATCCAGGCTTGCGTTACTGTTTTAAAACTAGACAACAAGTTCGACATGCAGGAAGAGTACTCCTACCTTTTTGAACATATGCCCATACGCAGTATACATTTCAAATGTTACGATCGTCCCCTGAGGGAAATGCTCAAATGATCTGGGTTCCTTATAGATCACCCATAAGTTGACCGCCTCGATGATGAGGAATTCATCTTGTGCAGTGAGATTGGTATATCTACCAAAGATGAATGCTTGTCTTAGGTCAGACGAGGTTGATGGAAGGGTCTTTATTGTCCCCGTGTCCCGTGACATGACCGTGGGAAACGCAGTAGCTACCAATAAGATACTTACAATTATTCCTATGATTTTGTATTTCATGATGTTCTTCTCCTTTGTTACAAACAGGTCAAGGATTGATAACCTGTAGATTTGTATTTAAATGTTTGGAACGGATAAAAATCTCAGGTCAAACATTCACACTGTTCTAAGATGCAATGGTTTTTACGGCATAGCGAACGCAAAAATAAGAGAAAAGAAGTGTAGACGATTTAGGTAATTTAGAGGGAAAATAGTCTTTTTTTCCATGGAAAAGCCATAAAAAAACGAAAGTCATATAAACAAGAATTAACAATTGTTAAGTAAGGACGTGGAAATGTGAGGAAGTTTTCGTTTTCATACTTTTTCCTTTCACCTCTCCTTAGCTAGATACCTTTCTCAATTTTACGTCCCTTTCCTCCCTTTCATCGATAGGATTCCTATGATGATGAGTTATAGTATCAGAACCTTTCACTTCACTCTATACATTTAAACAACACAGCATTAAATGATATATCCTCTGCAACAAAAGCATTCATACGGTTTCAAGATTTATTTGTTTGGAAGACCATAGATTTTTCCAAAAATGAAACGTATTGTAATGATCCCCTCAAAAAAGCTATAACTGGCTGTTATTTCCTTATTGATCCAATGCCGTGGGTAAAAACCTGAATTAAAGGCATGACCTATCCCAAAATAATGAACATTTTTTGCATAAAACAGCAGTGTTTCATTGTCAGTTCCGCGAAATTCATACCCATCAATACGACCCCATATCGGCCCTCGAATCCAACCAGGATCGAGACGAAGGGTATTCTCCTCTTCATTGTTTTGTTGTATCTGTTTCGATTGCCAACCTGTATTTTTTGAAAAAGAGATAGCCACAACATCAAGTCCTGTAAGGACCAACATCACGACAAAGAGAAGTGGTATTATTTTGTTCATAAGATTTTTCCTCCATTCCTATGATTTTATAACAACTGCTTCTTTAAAAACATAACCTTAGAAACGGGTACCAAGTGTTCACTATCATCGAAAGGTACTGATAAAAATAACGATGATTGAAAATCACCATGATTGTAAGACCCATGGTTTTTTGTAAGAATCAAATAATGCTAAAAGAAAAGAAGAAAAAGAAGGTCGTAATGGTTTATTGGAGGGTAATCTTTGAGAAGAACATCGTTGCCTGGATCGTCTTTGTCGCACTTACCCCCTCGGAACAGGTCACATCAATCGTAATACTAGGTATCGGAAAGATGATTCCTAACCCAATACCTTTGGGTGCACCAAGGATCGTCAACTCTCCTCCGACGGCAAGCGATGGAGATACACCAGAGAATTGCTTTGGGTTGACAATAAAACCACCGGTTATGGAAACCGTACAAGAAACGTTTGATGCGGCTTTATCACCACCGTTGATAACAGTCACATTCAACCCGTTCCCACCAGTGACGTCAATGGAAAACGCTGGCTCGGGGTCTCCTGGGACGTGTTTGAAGATCCCACCGGTGAACTCATCGGTGTTAAAGGAACCAGCCCAACCGATTTTTCCATTCGTAAAACCAAGGCTCAACAGTGGTGTCCCCACCAGATCAGCATAGTCTGTCCAGGTATGCCCACCATCAAGACTATAGGACGCCCCTGAGGCACCAGATGCTGCTCCTGTGCTGATGTACATATTGACGGAGCCGGGCACATAGAGAAGATCATAATTATAACATGGGCCGGTAAAGTCAACAGTCTGCCAGGTTGCACCGCCATCGGAGGTCTCTGATAACCATGCGGACCCCCCTGGGTTGATATCTATTGCAAGACCATGAGATGCATCTTTGAAGGATGGTTTAGTAAAAGAAAGAAGCGGGGTCTGTGAAACAGTCCAGTGAAGCCCTTTATCTACTGATTTGTACACCCGCCCTAACGAGGTCCCAAACCAGATGGTATCACCAACAACACAGTACGAACCAGTGACCCCATATTCACCCTGTAACGGAGCAGGGATATGTGCTTCCGGGACACGCGTCCAAGTCGTCCCGGCATCGGTGGTCGTGTAAATCTCGTAATATCCACCAGCGGGATCACCCATACACCAACCGACATGTGCATCCCAGAAATACACACAATTTGGGAAGGAGCCGATGAGGTTAAAATTTGCAGAATCTTGCCGTGCCCAGGTGTTTCCTCCATCTGAAGTGTAGTACAGACCCATGACCCCATTTTGATGCGCATACATCGGTGCCCAGGCTGTGTCCGCATCAAATGCATGAATCATAGCAAAGTAAAGGTTCTCTGCATCAGGGATAGAATACGCGCTCCATGTCGTACCACCGTTGACGGTTTTCGTAAAATCT
>Ga0307446_1000736_pt1 | contig 11229 bp, 7 predicted proteins | sample SalMarSW160320MG_FD_202141 | JGI IMG/M metagenome (GOLD analysis project Ga0307446, IMG submission 202141) | Salt marsh sediment microbial communities from the Plum Island Ecosystem LTER, Massachusetts, United States - SW1603-20 | ecosystem: Environmental > Aquatic > Marine > Intertidal zone >... | reverse complement strand
GCTGCTGGGGCCGAACGGGGCCGGCAAGACCACCACCCTGCGGATCCTGGCCACGCTGCTCGCCCCCGATGCCGGCAGCGCCCGCGTCGCGGGCTTCGACGTCGCCACCCAGGGCGAGAGCGTCCGGCGCGTCATCGGCGTGGTGAACGGCGGCATGGGCCTCTACGACCGCCTCACCGGCCGCGAGACGCTGCACTACTTCGGCCGCCTCTACGGCATGCGCCCCGCCGCCATCGATGCCCGCATCGAGGCGCTCGATGAGCTCCTGGAGCTCGGAGACATCCTGTCGCGCCGTGCCGGCGGCTTCTCGAGCGGCATGAAGCAGAAGGTCGTCATCGCTCGGGCCGTGCTGCACGATCCGCCGGTGATCTTCTTCGACGAGGCGACCAGCGGCCTGGACGTGGTGGCCCGGCGAGCGGTCCTCGACTTCGTGCGCCGCTACCCCGGCGACGGCCGTGCCGTCATCTACTCCACCCACGTCATGAGCGAGGTGGAGGAGCTCTGCGACCGCGCCTGCATCATCTATCGCGGCCGCAAGATCGCCGAGGACAGCATCGGCGGGCTGGTTCGGGAGACCGGGGCGACGACCCTGGAGGACGCCTTCTTCCGGCTGGTGGAGGGTAGCGGCCTGCGCACCGGAGCGGACGCCGCACCGCGCGCGACGGAGCCGACGTCATGAGGCCGGGCATGATCGGCCGGGTCGCCGCGAAGGAGATCCTCTCTACGCTCCGGGATCAACGGGCCATCATCTCGAACTTGCTGGTCCCCCTGATCGTGCTGCCGGTGGTGATGCTGGGCCTGCCGCTGCTGCTCGGCGGGCTCTTCCAGCGCGAGCAGAGCACGGTCACCAGCGTCGGCGTCCAGGGGCGGGCCAACCTTCCGCCCGAGCTGGCGACGCTGCTGACCAAGCAGAACGTCACCCTGACGCCCGTGAGCGACCCGGAGTCGGCCGTGCGCGACGGCAGCGTGCCCGTGGCGGTGCGCGTGCCCGCCGGCTTCGCCGCCAGTGTGGCGGCCGGCGGCGGCGCGGACCTGACGATCTACAGCAAGCAGGGCAACATGAAGAGCGAGCTCAACGCCACCAAGGTGCAGCAAGCCGTCCAGGCGTATAGCCAGCAGCTGGTCGCCGCCAGGCTGAAGGCGGCCGGCCTCGACCCCGCCATCCTCCGGCCGGTCACGGTCACCAGCGTGGACGCCAGCTCGGCGGCCGAGAAACGCAGCGGCCAGCTCTCCTGGCTCATCCCGTTCTTCATCGCCATCTGGACGCTCACCGGCGGCCAGATGACCGCCATCGACGCGACGGCCGGCGAGAAGGAGCGCGGCACGCTGGAGGCGCTGCTGGTGACGCCCGTGCGCCGCACCGAGGTGGTGATCGGCAAGTTCCTGGCGACCGTCACCTTCGGCCTCAGCGCAGCGGTGATGGCGATCGCCGGCTATGTGGTCGGGGGCGCCGTGGTGCGGTCGGTCTTCCAACCCCACCTCGGCGGGCAAGCGGCCGACATCGTGCAGGTGATGGGCGGAGCGCTCGACATCTCGCCGCCGTCGGTGCTCCTGCTGTTGATGAGCGCGCTGCTGCTCGCCGGCACCATCGCCGCGCTGCTGCTGGGCATCACCATGTTCGCGCGCTCGTTCAAGGAGGCACAGAGCTACGTGGCCCCGCTCTCCATGCTGCTGATCCTGCCGGCGGTCGGGCTGCAGTTCAAGGACCTGCTCGGGTTCGGCAGCGGCGTCTACATGGTCCCGGTGTTCAACGCCCTGGTGCTGATGGACGACATCGTCAAGGGCACGGTGCAGCTCGGCGCGGTCCTCACGACCTGGCTGACGCTCGTGGTGGTGATCGCCCTGCTGCTGGTGTTCGCCTACCGGAACTTCCAGCGCGAGGGCGTCATCTTCCGGACCTGAGCCTGGCGCCGGCCCCGGCGCGTCGGCGGTGCCGGCGAGCCGCGGCGCGCCCCGGTCATCTCCCCGGCAGGGTCGACTGCCGGTAGGGGGTGTCCACCGCCGGGCCGGCAGGCAGGCGCCCGTACACGCGCGCCATATCCTGCAGCGCGGGCGCCAGCCAGTCCGGCAGATCCTCCCATGCGAAGCGCCACGCCCAGTTTCCGGACGCGCGGCCGGGGGTGTTCATGCGCGCCTCGCTGCCGAGACCGAGCACGTCCTGCAGCGGTGCGATGGCCAGGTCGGCGACCGATGCCTGCGCCAGCCGCACGAACTCCCAGGGCAGGTTGGCGTCGTCGCGCGCCAGGTAGCGGCGCACGACGTCGCGCTCGGCGTCCGGTGCCTGCGCGTACCAGCCGGCCGTGGTGTCGTTGTCGTGCGTGCCGGTGTAGGCCACGCAGTTGCGGGGGTAGTTGTGCGGCAGGTAGGGGTCCGAGGCGTCGCCGGCGAAGGCGAACTGCAGCACCTTCATGCCGGGCAAGCCGTTGGCGTCGCGCAGCGCCTCGACCTCGGGCGTGATGACGCCCAGGTCCTCGGCGATGACGGGCAGCTCGCCGAGCGCGCCGGACAGCGCATCGAAGAGCGGCTGCCCGGGTCCCCTCACCCAGCGACCCTCCACCGCCGTGGGCTCGCTGGCCGGGATCTCCCAGTACGCCTCGAAGCCACGGAAGTGGTCGACGCGGACGATGTCGAAGAAGTCCAGCGTGGACTGGAAGCGCTGGATCCACCAGTCGAAGCCGCGCTCGGCCAGGCGCTCCCAGCGGTATAGCGGGTTGCCCCAACGCTGGCCGGTCACGCTGAAGTAATCGGGTGGCACGCCGGCGACCACCGTCGGTCGCCCGGACGCGTCGAAGTGGAACAGCTCAGGGTGCGCCCAGGCATCGGCGGAGTCCAGCGACACGAAGATGGGGATGTCGCCGACGATCCTCACTCCCTGCTCGCCGGCGTAGGCGCGCAGCGCCCCCCACTGCTGGTAGAACCAGTGCTGCCACAGAGCGTGCCGCACGATGGTCGGCGCCAGCTCCTTGCGAGCCCGCTCCAACGCCTCCGGCTGGCGGAGGCGCGCGCCTTCCTCCCAGTCGGTCCAGGCCGCCCCGTCGTGCGCCTCCTTGAGCGCCATGAACAGGGTCAAGTCGTCCAGCCAGGCGCGCTCGCGCGCGCGGAAGGCGTCGAAGGCCTCGCGCTCGCCCGCGCCCGCGGACCGGTCGAAGCGCTCCGCGGCACGGGTGAGGCGCTCCAGCTTCGCAGGGATGACCGCGCCGTAGTCCACCCGGCCGGGGTCGCGGTCGCCCGGACCCTCCAGCTCACCAGGCTCGAGCCACCCCTCGTCGGCCAGGTCCTGCAGGCTCAGCAGGTAGGGGTTCCCGGCGAAGGCGCTGAACGACTGGTAGGGGCTGTCCCCGTAGCCCGTCGGCCCCAGCGGCATGACCTGCCAGGCGCGCTGCCCGGCGGACGCCAGGAGGTCGACCCAGGCGAAGGCGTGGCGGCCGAGCTCGCCGATGCCGCCGTCGCCGGGGAGGGAGGTGGGGTGCAGCAGGATGCCTGCGCTGCGGGAGAAGGGCATTCGCGACCTCCAGGGGAAGGTGAGGAGCGCTCAGGGGGCAGGGTCGGCGCCGTCGACGAGGCTCGCGAGCGCCTCCAGCGCCTCCCCGGCGGTGGCGTAGCGGGCCGCGGGATCCTTCGCCAGCAGCCGCGCCAGCAGCGGGTCGAAGGGCGCCAGCGCGGGGTCGAGCTGTGACACCGCCGGCGGGCGCTCGCGGGTGTGCGCCGCCATCACCTCGCCGACGCTGCCGGTGAACGGCAGCTCACCGGTCAGCCCCCAGAACAGCATGACCCCCACCGCGTACAGGTCGCTCGCGGGCGTCACGGCCCCGCCGCGCGCCTGCTCCGGGCTGAGGTAGGCGATGGTGCCCGCCAGGGTGGCGCGCGGCACCGGCTCGTTCACCCGCACCGCCAGGTCGAAGTCCAGCAGTCGGCCATGCCCGTTCCTGTCCACCAGGATGTTCTCGGGCTTCACGTCGCGGTGGATCACCCCGCCCTGGTGCAGGCAGCGGATGCCGTCGAGCACGCCGAGCATCGTGCGGAGGAAGGGCGTGCGGCCGGGGGCGTCCGCCAGCCACCGGCCGAGCCGTACGCCCGGCGCCAGCGGCATCAGCACGCCGGGGTAGCCGTCGACCTCGACGGCGGCGTCCACCGGGTTGAGGTGTGGGTGATCGAGCTCGCCACCGATCGCCAGCTCGCGCTCGGCGCGCGGCCTGTGGCTGGGCGGGAACAGCTTGGCGGCCTTCACGCGCTGACCATCGCTCACCAGGTAGACGCGCGCCACCGCTCCCTTGCCGATCTCCCGTAGGATCTGGAGACCCTCTCCGAACCGCGTCCCGATCACGTTCACGTCCGTCCAGGATAGCGCGTAGGCCACCGCCCTCGCTGCGATGCTTCCGACTCGACGTCGCTCAACGGCGGACCAGCACGCCCTCGCGCACCAGCGAGGCGAACGCCTGACGTTCCAGCTCCGCTTCGGAGACGCCCTCGCGCACCCGCATCAGCACGTGGCGGAAGCCTGCCCGTATGGCCGCGGCGCGGGTGCGGCGTACGAAGGCGTGCACCTCCTCACGGTAGGCGCGCACCTCCTGGGGGCCGGCGAGGAGGCGTTCGCCCGTCTCCACGTCCACCAGCTCGAGCTGCCCCTCCTGCGGCTCGAGGTCCGCCTCGCTCATCACCTGCAGCAGCCCGGCGTCCAGGCCGCGCGCGCGCAGCGCGGCCAGCGCCCCTTGGAGCGGGGCGTCCTCCAGCAGGTCGGAGACCACCAGCGCAAGCGCCGCCCCCCTCACCGGCGGAAGCGTCAGGGCGAAGCGCTTGAGCGCCGTGACCGGCGCGTAGGCGTCGCCCTCGAGGGAGCCCGCCTCCTCCACGAAGCGCCAGCTCTCCCCCACCGCCGCCAGCCCTTGTGTCGGCCGGTTCCCGCTGCCGTCGAAGAGGTGGAGCTGCGTGGGCGCGTCGCGCTGCGCCACGTACACCAGCAGCTCCGCGACCGCGCGCGCGAATCTGGCCTTGCCGCCCAGCTCCATGCTGGCGCTGGTGTCGAGCAGCACGTGCAGCCGGATCGCCCGCTCGGCCTGGTAGAGGCGCGTCACCAGGCGGCCGGTGCGGGCGTACACCCGCCAATCCACGTAGCGCAGCTCGTCCCCGAACTGGTAGGGGCGGAAGTCGTGGAACTCGACGCTCTGTCCCGGCTCGCTCGCCATCCGCTCGCCGGACTCACGGCTCAGCGCGCGAGAGGCCAGCGCGTAGCGTTCGAGCAGTGCACGGCTGCGGGCGCTGATCATGAGCCTCGTCGGACCCGCGGCCGGCGCTCAGCGCGGCGCGCGGTCCACACGCTTGAGGATCTCCTGCAGGACGGCGTCGGGGTCGGCACCCTCCACCTCGGCCTCGAAGCTCAGCAGCAAGCGGTGGCGCAGGGCCGGCAGTAGCGCCCGGCGCACGTCCTCCAGCTCCACGTTGGGCCTGCCGGCCGCCAGCGCGTAGCCCTTGGCCGCCAGCGTCATCGCCTGGCCGCCGCGCGGGCTGGCGCCCAAGCGGACCAGCGGGTGGTCGTGCGTGGCTTCCACCAGCCGCACGATGTAGTCGAGCGCCGCCTCGGCCACCGGCAGCGCGCGCAGGGCACGCTGCAGCTCCAGCAGCTCGTCGCGAGCGACCACCGGCTCCGGCGCCTCCGGCTCGCTGCCGGTGGTGGCCAGCAGGATCCGCCGAAGGGTGTCGGCGCTCGGGCGCGGCACCAGCACCTTGAACAGGAAGCGGTCGAGCTGCGCCTCGGGCAGCGGGTAGGTGCCCTCCATCTCGATGGGGTTCTGCGTCGCCAGCACCAGGAATGGCTCCTCCAGCTGGTAGCGCGTCCCGGAGGCGGTCACGGCGCGCTCTTGCATCGCCTCCAGCAGGGCCGACTGGGTCTTGGGCGTGGCGCGATTGATCTCGTCGGCGAGAAGCACGTTGGTGAAGACCGGGCCGCGCTGGAACTCGAAGCGCCCCCCGCCCGCGGCCTCGATGAACACCGTGGTGCCGGTGACGTCGGCCGGCATGAGGTCGGGGGTGAACTGGATGCGGCCGAAGCCGAGGCCGGTGGCATCGGCGAAGGTGCGGACCAGCCGCGTCTTGCCCAACCCCGGCGCGCCCTCCACCAGCACATGGCCGCGGGCGAGGGCCGCCACCAGCAGGTCCTCCACGACTTGCTCCTGCCCAAGGATGACGTCGTGGATGGCAGCGGCGAGCGCCGCGAACCTCTTGTTCAGCGCCTCCACACCCGCCTTGGCGCCCTCCGGTGCTGCGCCGCTCTCCATGCGTGCCTCCGTCTCCCGTCCGTTTCCGACGCTCAGACTAGCAGCATCGGCGCGCCGCCGCCCGCCCCCGCGAGCAGCCCGAGCGTGCGGTCCCGCGCTTCCAGCCGGAGATGCCCGGAGTAGACTGGCCGCATGCACCCGGGCTTCGGAAGGGTCACGCTGCGGCCGCTTGCCGAGCTGGACAACGTGGCGTGGCGGCAGATTCAGAGCCACTTCCGCGACCCCGAGATCGCCTTCCTCAACGGCACGCCGCCCAACCGCATGCCGCTGTGGCTGCTCAAGCGCGTGCTCAAGGCCGACTCCCGCCGCACCGACCGCGCCACCTTCGGGATCTTCGACGAACACGACGGCTACATCGGCACCATCGAGCTCTACGACCTGCGCGGCACCAGCGCCACGCTCGGCATCATCATCGGCGAGCGCAGCCACTGGGGGAAGGGCTACGGCCCGGAGGCCATCCATGCGCTGCTGAGCCACGCCTTCAGCGAGCTGGGCCTCGACCACGTGCGGCTCAACACCTTCGGCGACAACCTGCGCGCGCAGGCCGCCTTCCGCAAGGTGGGCTTCCGCGAGGTGAGCCGCAACCGCGTGGCGGGCGGGCGGGTGGACGTGCACATGGAGCTGTACCGCGGCGCCTACCTCGAGTCGCGCAGCGCGGCCGCGCCACCCCGGCGCGGCGAAGCCGCCGGCCGCACCGGCTGAGCGCGGCTCAGGCGCTGCCGGTGTCGCGGACGCGGGTGCCGTCGTCGGCGGCCTCGTCCGCGAAGGACCCTGCCTCGGAAAAGTAGTCCTTGACGGCTCGGGCGGCCGCCGGCCCCACGCCCGGGATGGAGGCGATCTCCGGCAGCCCGGCACGCCGCAGCTGGTCGACGCTCGAGAAGTAGGCGAGCAGCGCATCGCGGCGCTTCGGTCCGATGCCGGGGACGTCGTCGAGCACGCTCCTCGTCATCGCCTTGCCGCGCCGCTGACGGTTGTAGCCGACCGCCTTGCGGTGCGCCTCGTCACGCACGTTGATGAGCAGTCGCAGCGCGGGGTGCGTCTCCGGGACCAGGATGTCGCGGCCACCCTCGGTGAGGAGCGTCTCCTGCTTCTTCGCCAGGCCCACCAGCGGGAGCGTCACGCCCGCCTCGTCGCAGGCCCGTCGGGCCGCCGACATCTGCCCCTTGCCGCCGTCGATCAGCAGCAGGTCCGGTAGCGGCAGCTTGTCCGCCAGGCTGCCGCTGAAGCGCCGCAGGACCGCCTGGTGCATGCTGAAGAAGTCGTCCGGCTTGTCCAGCCCGCGGATGCGCAGGCGCCGGTACTCGCTCTTGCGGGCGCGACCCCCCTCGAAGACCACGATGCTGGCGACGGTGTGGCTGCCCATCAGGTTGGAGATGTCGAAGCCCTCGATGCGCCACGGCGGGCTCTCGAGCTCCAGGAGCTGCTGGAGCTCGCGAACCCCCGGCGCCTCGCCGCGCCGCTCCAGCAACGCGATCTCCCCCTCCACGCCGGTGCGGGCATTGCGTTCGGCCATGCGGACCAGCTCCACCTTGTCGCCGCGCCGCGGCGTGCGCAGCTCCACGTTGCGGCCGGCGCGGCCCGACAGGAACGCCTGCCAGATGTCGCCGTCGAGGTCGTTCTCCGGCACCAGCACCAGTGGCGGCACGTGGGTGGCCTGACCGTAGTAGTCCGCCAGCACACGCTCGAGGACCTCCCCATCACTCGCCTGGGCGGCGTTGGTGAGGAAGCGCTTGTCGCGGCCGACCACGCGGCCGCGGCGCATCTGGAAGAGCTGCACCATGGCGTAGTTGCCGGCTCGAGCCAGGCCGAGGAAGTCGAGGTCGTCGCCGCGAGCGTTGACCACGCTGCTGTCGTAGCCCGTGACGCGCCTGAGAGCATCGAGCCGGTCGCGGTACATGCCGGCCAGCTCGAAGTCCTGGCGCTCCGCCGCGGCCCGCATGTCCTCTTGCAGGGCGTCGGCGGCCTCCACCACGCGCCCCTCGAGGAAGCCGCGCACCTGATCGACCACCCTCGCATACCGCTCCGGCTCGGCCGCCCCCACGCAAGGGGCGAAGCAGCGACCCATGTGGTAGCGAAGGCAGGGCTTCTTGCGCGCCTGCATGGGCACGCCGCTGTTGCGCCTGAGCGGGAAGACGGAGTAGATGAGCTCCTGCACCCGGCGCACCGCGCCGGCGTTGGGGTAGGGGCCGTAGTAGCTGCCGCCGTCCTTGACCACCCGCCTCGTGAACACCAGCGTGGGGTAGGGCTCGGCGGTCAGCTTGAGGAAGGGATAGCTCTTGTCGTCCTTGAGCAGCACGTTGTAGTGCGGCTTGTGGCGCTTGATGAGATTGGCTTCGAGGACGAGCGCTTCGACCTCGCTGCTGGTGACGATGAACTCCAGCCCGACCGCGTCGCGGGTGATGAGCCGAGCCTTGGTGCCGGCGTGCCGGCCGAAGTAGCTGCGAACGCGGCTGCGCACGTTGACGGCCTTGCCCACGTAGATGACGCCGCCGTCCGCGCGGTGGAACAGGTAGCAGCCGGGTTGCGTCGGAAGCTCCGGGAGATCGCCTCGCGTCACACGGCAGTCTACCGTCGGCCACGGGCTTCACGGGTAGCGTCCCGGCATCGGGGCGGGCGGCTCTAGCGGCCCGCCGCCGGCCCGGACATCGTGCCCGCCCGGGACGTTCGCCACTAGGTCCGACCCCACCCGGCGGCAGTAGCCTCACGCTGTAAGGAGCCTCGTGGAGCGTCGCGACGAATCGAGCGGCATGGGCGGAGGCGTGGATGTGACGGCAGCCGGTGTCAGGTCTCGAGACCGGCGGTCGGGCTGTCGCATCGCGCTCCGTTCCGGCCCGGGCGCGCGGCTGGACGGTCGACACGCTGCCCGGCAGTTGCTGCAGATCCAGAAGGAGGTCGGTCCGGATGTCCAACAAGTGGGTCTACCTGTTCGATGAGGTCGGCGAGGCCGAGCAGAGCGTGGGGAGCTGGGACGAGGTCCGCGGGCTGCTCGGCGGCAAGGGAGCCAACCTGGCCGACATGACGCGGCTCGGCGTGCCCGTCCCGCCCGGCTTCACCGTTTCCACCAAGGCGTGCAACGCCTACCTCGAGGCAGGCGAGGCGTTCCCCGAGGGGATGTGGGAGCAGGAGCTGGAAGCGCTCCACACGGTGGAGGCGGCGACCAACAAACGCTTCGGCGACCCCGCCAAGCCGCTGCTGGTGTCCTGCCGCTCCGGCGCCAAGTTCTCCATGCCGGGGATGATGGACACCATCCTGAACATCGGCCTCAACGACGAGGTGGCCGAGGGGCTCATCGCGCTCACCGCCGACGACCGCTTCGTGTTCGACGCCTACCGCCGCCTGGTGCAGATGTTCGGTAGCGTGGTGCTGGGGGTGCCGGACGAGGTCTTCGAGGCGGTCATCACCGCCAGGCGCAAGCGCTCGGGCGTCGAGCTCGACTCCCAGCTCACCGCCGACGAGTGGCGCGAGGTCACGCGCAAGTTCAAGGAGATCGTCAAGACGTACACCGGCCAGGAGTTCCCGGAAGCGCCCATCGACCAGCTGAAGCTGGCGACCGAGGCGGTGTTCAAGTCCTGGAACGGCAAGCGCGCCATCGACTACCGCAACGCCGCCGGCATCCGTCACGACCTCGGCACCGCCGTCAACATCGTCACCATGGTCTTCGGCAACATGGGCAACGACTGCGCCACCGGCGTGGCCATGACCCGCAACGCCACCACCGGTGAGCCGGAGGTCGAGGGCGACTACCTGGTCAATGCCCAGGGCGAGGACGTGGTGGCAGGCATCCGCGCCACCCAACCGATCTCCGACCTGGCGATGGACATGCCCGGCGTCTACGAGGAGTTCAAGGACATCGCCAGCCGGCTCGAGCATCACTACCGCAACATGCAGGACATGGAGTTCACCATCGAGCACGGCAAGCTGTGGCTGCTCCAGACCCGCGACGGCAAGCGCACCGCGCAGGCCGAGGTGCGCATCGCGGTCGACATGGTCGAGGAGGGGCTCATCGGCAAGGAGGAGGCCGTCGAGCGGGTCAAGCCCGGTCAGGTCGATTTCTTCCTCCACCCGCAGCTCGAGTCCGCGGCCCGCAAGGCCGCCAAGAAGATCGCGTCCGGCCTGAACGTGAGCCCCGGCGCGGCCGTCGGCCAGGTGGCGTTCGACGCCGACACCGCCGAGCGGTGGGCCCACGAGGATCATCGCGACGTCATCATGGTGCGGCCCGAGACCAAGCCGGATGACGTGCACGGCATGCTTGCGGCCAAGGGCATCGTCACCAGCCGCGGAGGCCGCACCAGCCACGCCGCGCTGGTCGCGCGCCAGTTCGGCAAGCCCGCCGTGGTCGGCATCGCCGAGCTGGAGATCGACCTGGAAATGCGCGAGATGAGCGTCGGCGAGATCACCGTCAAGGAGGGCGAGTTCATCTCCATCGACGGAACGGTGGGCGTCGTCTACGCCGGCAACCTACCCACCGTCGTGCCCGACATCAGCAACGCCTACCTCAACAAGATCCTGGACTGGGCCGACGAGATCCGCGTGCTTGGCGTGCGCGCCAACGCCGACTACCCGGCCGACGCCGAGCGCGCCCGCAACTACGGCGCGGAGGGCCTGGGGCTGGTGCGCACCGAGCACATGTTCTTCGAGCCGGAGCGCCTCCCCACGGTGCAGAAGATGATCATGGCGCGCAACGCCACCGAGCGCGCCGAGGCGCTCGACGCCCTGTTGCCGATGCAGCGCAAGGACTTCGAGGGGCTCTTCCGCGCCATGGACGGGCTGCCGGTCATCATCCGGCTCATCGACCCGCCGCTGCACGAGTTCCTCCCCTCGCACGACGAGCTGGTGCGCGACCTGGCGGACCTCAAGGTCCAGCTGCAGCACTTCCACACCCTCAGCGAGGTGGACACCGCGCTGGCCGTGATCCGCGAGAAGTCCGACCACCTGGAGCGCGTCTCTGAGCTGCGTG
>Ga0307446_1000734_pt1 | contig 11234 bp, 10 predicted proteins | sample SalMarSW160320MG_FD_202141 | JGI IMG/M metagenome (GOLD analysis project Ga0307446, IMG submission 202141) | Salt marsh sediment microbial communities from the Plum Island Ecosystem LTER, Massachusetts, United States - SW1603-20 | ecosystem: Environmental > Aquatic > Marine > Intertidal zone >... | reverse complement strand
GCCACGGGGACGCTCCTTTCCGCGTCTGGATGATACGGCCCCGGCTGCGGCCTCGACACGCTGCCAACACGTGGCCGCCGGTCCATGGTGCGGCGAGACCGCCAGGACGTGCAGCTCAGATGAGGAAGTAGCCACCATCCCACCGCCCGTCACCCCAGCTCTGGCCCACAGGCACATAGCCGCGTTGGGCGAGCGTCTCCGCGTCCCGCACCATGGGGTGGTGATGCGCTTCGGGCGCATTTGCCAATCATGCGACCAGTTCAGGAGCCAAGAGCGCCACGATGCGATACGCGAGAGTCTTGGTGATCCTGCTCGTCATCCTCATCGCAGGCTGCAACACCGTCGTCCCGAGCCCGACGGCGACGGCGACGGCGACGGCGCCGCCGGTCATGTCTGCGAGCCAGCCGTGGCAGGACGCCGATGTGGCAATGCCCCTTCGCGGTCGCGAGTGCGCCGTCCCTTGAACCCGGCTACTTCTGCGATCCGTGCCACGAACTCGCCGAGAACCAGCTGTTCGGGGTCGGCGACATGCCGGGCGGGCTGGTCGCCGTCGGGGTTCAGCAGCCACCGGCGGAGGCGGTGGCGTTCGCGTCGAGCGACGGCCGCCGCCGGGTTCCGCTGTCGGGTTTCAGCGGCGCGACGACGACCATGGCCATCGCGGTCGCCTCAGCCGGGACCCGAACGGTGATCGTCGGGCTCGAGCACAGGTTAGCGGCGGCCTGGGCTTCGGATGCAGCGGAGGCTTCGCGACCATCCATGCACCACCGAGTCGGGTACCGGGACCTCTCTGATCCTGACGGTATTCACGATGCGGGCACGGGACCGACCGGTTCAAATCCTCTCGCCCGGACCAGTCCCATCACTCGTTGCGTACGCAACCGCTGCTCGCGTGCGGCCACGAGCCCGAGCAGCCATGAACTGCGCCATCCGGCTCCTCCTGGTTGTTGGGCGCGATCCGCGCCCCGGGCGGACAACGTCGCCGACCGTCGCTCGGTCGTCATCGGTCGAATGGCCGATCAAGCCCTCGATCAGGCACCGGCACCTCGGTCGATGCCAGCGCCGGATCGCGGCTGACCTCGACGGTCAGCGGAGCGGCAGTCGATGATCGAGGCCGCTCGCGCTCGTGATCAGCACCGTCGGCGTGACGGTGCCCGCGTCTGACTGCGACTCGACCGCCTGCTCCATCGGCGAGGTGGCAGACGGCACGCGAGCAGCGAGGCCTGTGGCCCCGGTCAGCACGATCGTCTGTGCGACGGCCGTGCCGGACCCCAGGCGCGACTCGATCGCCTGCTCCATGGGCGAGCTGGCCGACGGGACCCGAGCGGCCAGGCCAGTAGCCCCTGAGTCGACCGTCAGGGCCGACGGTCCGATCGTCGTCAACGTCCCGGTCGCCGCGTCCGTCGCGACGCTGACCGCCGATCCTGCCTCAATCGCGCGCTCGAAGGCCGACGTCATGGGCGCGCTATGGCCTGTGCCGCCCTGTGCGGCAACCGGAGCCGCCGAGCCCTGGCTCATCGCCACCGCGGCCGCGGCCAGCACGATCGCAGCGGCGACGGCGACCGACGCGATGACGACCCTGGTCGAATTCCTGCCCTGGCGCGCGAAGGTGCCGTGGCGAGCGGGAGCAAGTGCGCGGCTGGTTGCCGACATTGATGACCTCCTTCACGAGCCTGGCCGGTCCGGTCAGCTGCCATTCCAGGGCCTGGCTTGCGGCCTCCTGTTCCTTGACGCCCGATGGCGCCGTGTGCAGAACACTCGCGCCACAGGAGTGATTGGTCATCGGGGTTTCGGCCGACATGGATGAAGCTCGATGGTCAACGCTGGGGGTCGAATGACCTATGCAGGGGGGCCAGATGACCTATCCACGGGTCGGAGACTGCGTTGGTTGTGCGTGTCGAGCGTGAGCATGGCGGGTCCCGTGAGGCCCATGGATCGCAACCGGCTGTGTCCGGTGGGCAGGTCGGTCGAATGACGGATGCCACGATCTGCATGGCGTTCTACACTCCGCGAATGGGCAATGTGGGGCCCCTCCTCAGCCCGCTGCTGGTCGGTCGCGACGAGCTGCTCGCTCTCGCGGACCGCCGGATCGACGATGTGATGGCGGGTCACGGTCAGTTGCTGATGCTGTCGGGTGAGGCCGGCATCGGAAAGACCCGGTTCATCGCCTCCGTGATCAGGAAGGCGCGGGGCGCGGGCTTCCGGGTCTCCCAGGGCGACCTGGCGCCGCAGGACCGCGAGGTTCCGCTCGCGTCGATCCTTGATCTCGCCCGGACGATGCGCGGCGATGCCGCCTTCGGGTCGCTGGGCGACGACCTACTCGCAACCCAACCGCCGTCGACCGGCGACGGTCTCGGCCGCCGACGACGGCTCGTGGTCGGCATCGCAGAGCGCATCGTCGCCGTGGCGGACCAGCCCACGCTGCTCGCGTTCGATGATCTCCAATGGGCGAACGAGCTGTCGCTCGAGGTGATCGCCGAGCTGGCTCGAATCATCCATGACCGGCCGCTGCTGCTCGTCGCCGCCTACCGGCTCGATGAGCTGCCGCCCGGTTCGGGAGCGCGGGAATGGCGCGCCCGGCTGCTCAGCCAGCGGCTGGGGGACGAGGCCGCGCTCGAGCCGCTCACCCACGAGCAGACCGCGCTCGTCACCACGCTCATCCTTGACACGGGTCTGCCGGCGCCACGAGACGTCGTCAACGCGGTGTACGAACGGACGGACGGGATCCCGCTCCACATCGAGGAGCTACTGGGAATGCTCGGCGACGACGCGCGAGGCGACGGAGGCGCGATCCGCAGCGCTGCCGTGCCGAGCACCATCGAGGACACGGTGCTGGCCCGGGTGGCGCGGCTGTCCGACGAGGCGCGCGCGGTGGCGCGCGCCGGGGCCGTGATCGGGCGAAGCTTCGTCCCCGACGTCCTCGCCGGCGTCATGGATCGGTCGCCGGCCGAGCTCGACGCGCCCCTCGAGGAGCTGGTCTCGAGCGGCGTGCTGTACCCGTTCGAGTACCTGGATCACGGCTACTACGACTTCCGCCACCAGCTGCTACGCGACGCCGTGTACGGGAGCATCGGCCAGGCCGACCTTCGGCGGCTCCATGCCCGGGCCGGCGAGTTCGGGGCGGAGCTGGTCGGCTCGACCGAGATCCACGCGTCGGCGCATTTCGAGCGGGCGGGACTGCGGGCGCAGGCATACCGCGCAGCCCTCGCCGGAGCCAGGTCGGCCGAGGCACTGTCCAGCCGCCGTGAAGCCTTTGACCTGTACACGCGCGCTATGGCCAACCTGCCCGGCGATCTGTCCGAGGCCGACCTGGCGGAGGTGTGGACCGCCTTCAGCAACGCCGCGGCCTCGGTCGACCTGTGTGACGTCGCGGGCGAGGCGGCCGCAACGGCGCGCGAGCATCACCTCGCGGCGGGCAACGGGATCGCGGCAGCCATGATGCTGGTGGAAATGTCCGCCTTCGAGCGCCGGGCCCGGCGACCCGTCGCCAGGGCGGAGGCCATGCTCCAGCAGGCGCTCGAGGAGCTCGACGCCCAACCGTCATGCTCCGAGCTGGACGCGGCCCGCTACGATGCCCTGATGTCGCTGGCGGTCCTGTACCTCAGCACGGGCCGGCGCGACCAGTGCCGGAGGCTGTTCGACGAGTCCGAGGCAGTCGCGCTCAGGATCGGGAACCGGTCGATCATGCTCGAGATCGCCTCCTGGAAGCACTTCCTCGATGCCACGACATCGGCCGATACCAGACACGTACGGGCGATCCTGAACATCGCCCGCGAGGCTCGCGAGGGCGGCTATGAGGAGGCCGGTGTCAGCTCCTACCGCGATGCCGCGATCCTGGGGGTCCGGCTGATGGACCTCGATGCCGCGCGCGAGGGGCTGCGCGAGGGAATGCGCTACGCGGAGGAGATCGAGCAGTCGTTCTGTCGCCGGACGATGGCCACAACCGCTGCCCAGATCGCATGGACGACCGGCAGCTGGGATGACGCGGTCCGCCTGGCCGAGATCGAGCTCGTGGAGCCGGGCAGCCCGGGCAGCGGATCGGTGGCTCGGGATGTGCTCGGCTACGTCGCCGTCGGACGAGGCGACGTGGAAGGTGCTCGCGGCTACCTCGAGGTCTCGCTCGCCGAGGGCCGCCGGAGCGGCGAGTACGGCCCCGTGCTGCGTCCGCTGTGGGGGCTCGCGGAAGCCGACCTCCTCGACGGCAAGCCCGCGAAGGCGCTTGCGGCCTGCCGGGAGGCGCTGGACATCGCCGTCGCGGCCGACGAGCGCGCGCTCCTCATCCCGTTCGTCGTCACCGGCACGCGAGCGGCGCTTGCGACGCGGCGTCCGCGCGAGGCACAGGCCTGGGTCGAGGCGCTGACGACGCACCTCGCAGCCTGGGGCGTGGCGGCCGAGCCGGCGCTCGATCATGCGAACGGCCTGCGGCGCATGGCCACCGGGTCGCTGGTGGCCGCGCGCGGCCTGCTCGAAGCGGCCGTGTCGGGCTGGGAGGCACGAGAACGCATCTGGGAGGCGAGCTGGGCTCGGCTCGATCTGGCTCAATGCCTCGCGCGAAGCCACCGCCACGCCGACGCCGTCCCGCTCGCCACGCACGTGGCGGAGGTCGCGGAAACGCTGGGCAGCGAGCCGCTGCGAGCCGCGGCGGCAGAGATCGCAAGCATCGCGCGCCGCCGCGGGATCACGGACGAGCCATGGCGACCGCTGACGGCGCGCGAGTTCGAGGTCGCCCGGCTGATCGCCGAGGGAATGACCAACGCGGCGATCGCCGAGGAGCTGACGGTGTCACCCAGGACCGTGAGCGCGCACGTGGAGCACATCCTGGCCAAGCTCGGCGCTACGCGGCGGACCGAGATCGCGACCTGGGTCGCGATCTCGGGTAGCGGCACGCCCGCCGTGGACCATGCTGCGTCGTCGTCGTCGCAAGCTGCGCGCGTCTCTGCAGAGCAGCATCCCCGAGTGGACGACCGACAGCACGCCCGGACATGAATTGGCCCCTCGCCGCCCGTGGCAGATGATCGGGGTCAGAAACGGAGGAGCTGGTCAGCCGCTGAGGCGCGCCCTCGCTGCCTCGAGCGCGGCTGCCACCCTGGCTGGGGCCGTGCCGCCGATCACATCGGTCGACTCGAGCGCGCCCTCGATCGACGCGGCAGCCCGCAGGGCGGCCCCGATCCCCTTCTCGACGGCCAGCGCCCGCGCGACCGGGTCGTCGCTGCCGTCGAGCGCGGATCGGAATGCTTCGTCGGTGAGGGCGGCCAGGGTGGGCCTGCGTTCCGCCTCGGCGCCACCGACCAGCCCGCCCACGATGTGGTGGGCGGTGCGGAAAGGCATGCCCGCCGGACAAGCGCGTCGGCAAGCGCCGTGGCCGTCGTGTACCCCTCCTGGGCCGCCTCCAGCATCCGGCCGCGATCCACGGCCAGCGTCTCGATCAGCCCGGCCATCACGACCAGCGACGCCTCGACCGTCGCCAGCGCGGCGAACAGCCCGGGCTTGTCCTCCTGGAGGTCGCGCTGGTACGCAAGCGGCAACCCCTTGAGCATCGTCAGCGTCGCCGTGACGTCGCCGATCACCGACGCCGTTCGACCTCGGACCAGCTCGGCCGGATCCGTGTTCTTCTTGTTGGGCATCATCGAGGAGCCGGTCGAAAACGCGTCCGCCACGTGGACGAAGCCGAAGCGCGGGTTCGACCACCAGGTGATCTCCTCGGCCAGGCGGCTGAGGTGGACCATCGCCAGCGCCGCGGCGGCCCTCCACCTCGACCACGAAGTCGCGGCCCGAGACGGCGTCAAGCGAGTTGGCCGTGACGCCGTAGAACCCGAGCTCGGCCGCGGTCGCCTCACGATCCAGCGGGAAGCCGGCGCCGGCCAGCGCCCCCGCACCGAGCGGCGACACGTTGAGCCGACGCCGCGCGTCGGCCATCCGCCCGCGATCGGGATGATCGGGTCGTTGCTGCCGGCCTTGGCCCCGGCGTCCACGAGCAGCGCGTCGCCGTAGAACTCGCGCCGGATCGGCGCGCCCGAGCCCGACGTGAGGCCCTCGACGGGTCGCTCGACGTACTGGTTGGCCCGCCGCGCGACGGCCCGGAACTTGGCGATCGCGAGGCTGTTGCCGACGATGACCGAGGGTGGCCCGTCGAGGACCGAGAGCCACTGGTCCATCGCGTCGAGCGTCTTCATGTAGGAGGTGGCTGCGACATCGAAGTCGGTCCAGTCGCCGCCGCCCGGGAGGGCCGAGGCCGCGATCTCGGTCGAGGTCCCGGTGAGCGCGGCATCGAGGCCGTCGAACCCGTCGGGGTTGACCGCGGTGTCGCCGTTGACGAGCTCGTCGGTGAACTTGGTCCGGGTCGCCTTGGCCAGCTGCTCGAGCTGGAAGGCGGTCTCGGCACCGCGGGCGAGGTCGGACAGGACGCGGTCGATCTGGAACGCGCCGCCGAGCGGCTTGAGATCGACCGTGTACCGCTCCTTGGCGGCCTCGGCAGTCGTTTCGGACGTTCCAGTAACCGACAGGGCTACGTCGGCGCCAGGAACCGATAGCCCAGGCGACGCTCCGTCTGGATGTAGCGCGGGTGCTCCGGGTCGTCGCCCAACTTTTCGCGAAGCCGGCGGATATAGACCCGGATGTAATCCACCTCGTCGACGTACTCCCGGCCCCAGACCTTGGCCAGCAGCGTCCCGTGCTGGAGCACGTGCCCCGCGTTCCGGACCAGATGGTAGAGAACCTTGTACTCCGTGGGCGTCAGCTCGACCCGTTTGCCGCGCAGCCGCACCTCCTGCTTCGCGAAGTCCATCTCCAGGTCCCCCGACCGGAAGGACGGGGCCCGGCTCGCCGGAGCGGGCATGTCGAGCCGGCGCAGGACGGCCTTGACTCTCGCCATCAGCTCCAGGTGACTGAACGGCTTGGTCACGTAGTCGTCCGCACCCAACTCCAGGCCCTTGACCTTGTCCATCGCGTCGTCGCGTGCGGTCAGCATCACGACCGGTACGTCGGAGAAGGCCCGGAGCTCGCGTAGGACGGTGAACCCGTCCTTGTCGGGCAACCCGACGTCAAGCAGGACGATGTCCGGACTCTGCCGTTCCACGATGTCCAGCGCCGCCTCGCCGGTACCGGCGCCCAGCACCTCCACCTCCCGCCACTGGAGCGTGAATCCGAGACGGACCGACTCGACGACGTCGGACTCGTCGTCCACGACCAGGATCCGCATCACGGCTCGTCCTCGGGCCCCGCCGTCGGGACGATCAGCGAGAACGTGCTGCCACTGCCGAGAGCACTCCGGACGCCGATCGTGCCGCCGTGCGCCTGGGCGATCGCGAGCGCGGTAGGCAGCCCCAGCCCCACGCCCTCGCGCGGACCGGAGCGGTCGTTGCGGCCGACGAAGAACCGCTCGAAGAGCCGTGCCTGGTCCGCCTCGGAGATTCCGGGCCCGTCGTCGGTGACGTTCCATCTCGTGAACAGCCCGTGCTCCTCCACGCTGACCGAGACGACCCCGCCCTCGGGCGCGAAGCGCTGGGCGTTGGAGACCAGGTTGAGCAGCGCCTGCTCCAGCCGCCGGTGGTCGCCGTACACGCGATGGTCACCGGACGCTGGGTGGGATCGCTCGATGCGCTGGCCTCGCTTCGCCGCGAGCGGCGCAACCACGGCGATCGCCGAGTCGGCCAGGGCCTCGGCGCTAAAGCGGCGGAGCTGGAGGCTCACGCTCCCGGAGCGGAACCGGGACAGTTCCAGGATGTCGCCCACGAGGCGCTGCATCCGTTCCCCATTGCGCTCGATCGCCTCCAGCAGCACCCGGCGCTGCTCCTCGGTCGGCTGCACCGAGGGTTCGAGCAGGATGCCGACGCTCGCGCGGACCGCCGTGAGCGGCGTCCGGAGCTCGTGGGCAATCGTGGACAGCAGGTCCGTCCGCAGGCCTTCCAGCTCAGCGAGCGGGATGCTCGCCTCGCCGTGCAGGCCGGCATCCACGTACCGGAGGCCCAGCGTCGTCGCCACCCACCGGGTGCCGCGGCTCCCCCGCTGCGTCGCCCGGACGAGCCCGAGGCTGGCGAGGTCTGCCAGGAGCCTGGCGGCGATCCGCGGCCGGAGATCCGCGCCGGCGGCGGCGAACCGGTGTCCGATCTCCGCTGCGGTCGTCGAGGGCGGAACGAGCGTGAGGGCGGCGTGGAGCAACGGCGACGGGCCCGACGGTCGAAGCATCGCGGACCGGGAGCGAGGCGGACGTCCCGACGCGGGCTGGGGCGGCATGCGCTGAGCATAGACCGGCTGGATGCGTGCTTCATGAACATCGCGTCCATGCAATCGGGCCGGTTGTTGACGCCGCGTTCATGCCGGTCTCCGTCGGCGTTCCCGTGCCCGAGCGAGCCTGTAGGTCGTTCGTGACGCCAGCCACTCCTCCTGGAGGCCATCCATGACCACGGAAATCGCCGAGGCACCTGTCGCCGCAGCTCCCGGAGCCGCCGGGCGGAACGCCCTCGCCGCGGCGCTCACGCAGTTCGATGATGCCACCGAGCATCTCGGGCTGGAGCCGGACCTCCGCGCCGTCCTCCGGGTGCCACAGCGCGAGCTCACCGTCAACTTCCCCGTGAAGATGGACGACGGCTCCGTCCGGGTGTTCTCCGGCTACCGGGTCCAGCACAACGTGGCACGCGGACCGGCAAAGGGGGGCCTTCGCTTCCATCCCCAGACCGACCTGGACGACATCCGGGCGCTGGCGATGTGGATGACCTGGAAGTGTGCGCTGGTGGATGTGCCGTTCGGAGGCGCGAAGGGCGGTGTGGCGTGTGACCCGACAAGCATGAGCGGCAAGGAGCTCGAGGGCCTCACGCGACGCTTCACGACCGAGATCGAGCAGATCATCGGTCCCGAGTCGGACATCCCGGCGCCGGATGTGGGGACCAACGCCCAGGTCATGGCCTGGATCATGGACACCGTCTCGATGCACAAGGGGTACTCCGTGCCCGGCGTCGTCACGGGGAAGCCCCTCTCCATCGGCGGCTCCGTCGGACGTTCGGACGCGACGGGCCAAGGCATCATGTACACGATCGACAACGCGGCGCGCCGGATCGGCCTGGACATGGCGGGCGCGAGCGTAGCCGTGCAGGGCTTCGGCAACGTCGGCGAGGCCACGGCCCGCCTGCTCCACGAAGTCGGCGCGAAGGTCGTCGCGATCACGGACGTCGGTGGCGGTGCATACGATCCGGAAGGCCTCGACATCCCGGACCTTGCCCGGCGGTTCCGGGCCTACGGCACCGTGGCCGGTTCACCCAGCACGCAGCCCATCGACAACGAGACCCTGTTCGGTCTCGACGTGGACGTCCTCGTGCTCGCAGCGCTCGATGGCCAGATCACAGCCCGCAACGCCGGCAGCATCCGTGCCAGGATCCTGGCGGAGGGCGCTAACGGTCCCACTGAACCGTCGGCTGACCCGATCCTCCACAGGAACGGCGTCATCGTGATCCCCGACATCCTGTGCAACGCCGGCGGCGTCATCGTCAGCTACTTCGAGTGGACGCAGAACCGGTCGGCCCTCGCGTGGACGCGCGATGAGGTCAATGATCGGCTCCGCCGTCAGATCCTCTCGGCCGCGGACGCGGTGTGGCAACGCGCCGCGGCCGATGGGATCACGGAGCGCCTCGCCGCCCACGCCCTGGCCGTCGAGCGCGTCGCCACGGCGACACGCCTCCGTGGCCTCTACCCCTGATCCCAACCAGTCCACCGCAGTTTGGAGGATTCCTCATGCATCTCTTCGCCAGTCCCCGCCGCGGCTACTGCGCCTCGTGCGACGGCGTGATCACCGGCAGGCCGGTGTACCGCATGGATGAGGCGTACTGCTGCCTCGGATGCGCCCATGGGGGCCCGTGCATCTGCACCTACGAGCAGGACCTCGCCGACGACGGCGTGAACAACCTCGGGCTGCCGTTCGCCGTGGCTGATGTCGCGCCCGTCGTTGCTCCCGAGCCGGCCCGTCGAGAGGTGCCCGTCCGCTAGGACCAGGCCGAACGCCACCATCCTCCACCCGTTCAAGACGCCCGGCCCACCTCTCATGGCCGGGCGTCTTGCTGCTCCCGAGTCCTTGCAGCCGCTCGCCGCCAGGGCCACGCCCGGCAGCTTGCTCGTCGGCGCGACGCGTTCGCGGAGGCGGACGGACTGCCACGCGTCGCCGCCGCCGGCGACGCCTCTGCGGTGGCAGGCTGGCGGCAGGGGATCGACGACGCAGTCACGATCCTGGCCGACCCGATACCGGTCCAGTCAACCCGGGTGATGTCCGTCGGTGGGATCTGCTCGCCGGGCTCATCCACGAGTGCCATGGCCCGGTCGCATGATCGAATCCGGGTATCCGACCACCGGGCGATAAGGGCCGCGCGGCCCATGGCGCAGGATCCGCGACAGCTCCAGGTGCTCGCCGGCGACTGCGAGGACCAGAAACGCGGCGAGCCGTGGCGTGATCGCGGAGACCGCGCGCCCGGTCCACAGCAGCACTGCTCCGGCGACCCAGCACAGGGCCCCGGTCGCCTCGACGCAGCCGTGCAGCGAGCCCAGCAGGAGGAGGCCGGCCCGGACCGCCCGGTCGACCCGTCCCGGACGCCGGGCGATGGCCTCCGCTGCCGTCATGCTCCGGGCGGCTCCCAGCCCCGCCGCGGGCGCCGCGCACCCGGTCGGGCGTCGCGCGTCCGATAGACGACGTATGGCCGCGCCAGGTAGCCGAGGGGCACGCTGAACACGTGCACCAGGCGGGTGAACGGCCACAGGGCGAGGAGCGAGAACGCGAGCACGGCATGCAGCTGGAAGGTTGGCGGGGCCGATGCCATGAGGTCGGCCTGCGGCTGGAGCCAGAAGATGCTGCGGAACCAGACGGCGACGTCGGCGCGGTAGTCGTGGCCGGGACCGAGGAGGTTGATGCCGATCGTGTTGAAGACGCCGACTGCGATCACGAGGCCGAGCAGCAGGTACATTGCCTTGTCCATACGGGTCGTGACCCGGAATACCGACGGCGTGAGGCGGCGGCGGCGGACCAGCAGCACCAGGCCGGTGATCGCCATCAGGCCCGCGATGCTGCCGGCGAGCGCGGCGACCGCGTGGTACAGGCCTTCCGAGATCCCGATGGCGCTCGTGAGCGACTCCGGGACGATGAGCCCGATGATGTGACCGGCGAGGACGCCCAGGATCCCGAAATGGAACAGCGGATAGCCTCCCGAGACCTGGGCCGCGGCACGGCGCTTGATCGGCCTCGGGTTCGAACGCCACGACGT
>Ga0307446_1000724_pt1 | contig 11262 bp, 10 predicted proteins | sample SalMarSW160320MG_FD_202141 | JGI IMG/M metagenome (GOLD analysis project Ga0307446, IMG submission 202141) | Salt marsh sediment microbial communities from the Plum Island Ecosystem LTER, Massachusetts, United States - SW1603-20 | ecosystem: Environmental > Aquatic > Marine > Intertidal zone >... | reverse complement strand
GCGTCCTGTGCATGTCAAACCCAGGTAAGGTTCTTCGCGTTGCATCGAATTAATCCACATGCTCCGCCGCTTGTGCGGGCCCCCGTCAATTCCTTTGAGTTTTAGCCTTGCGGCCGTACTCCCCAGGCGGGGTACTTAATGCGTTAGCTACGGCACGGATCCCAAGGAAGGAAACCCACACCTAGTACCCACCGTTTACGGCGTGGACTACCAGGGTATCTAATCCTGTTCGCTCCCCACGCTTTCGCTCCTCAGCGTCAGTTACTGCCCAGAGACCCGCCTTCGCCACCGGTGTTCCTCCTGATATCTGCGCATTCCACCGCTACACCAGGAATTCCAGTCTCCCCTGCAGTACTCTAGTCTGCCCGTATCGCCCGCACGCTCACAGTTAAGCCGTGAGATTTCACGAACAACGCGACAAACCACCTACGAGCTCTTTACGCCCAGTAATTCCGGACAACGCTCGCACCCTACGTATTACCGCGGCTGCTGGCACGTAGTTGGCCGGTGCTTCTTCTCCACCTACCGTCAGTCCGAGAAAACCCGAACCTTCGTCGATGGTGAAAGAGGTTTACAACCCGAAGGCCGTCATCCCCCACGCGGCGTCGCTGCATCAGGCTTGCGCCCATTGTGCAATATTCCCCACTGCTGCCTCCCGTAGGAGTCTGGGCCGTATCTCAGTCCCAGTGTGGCCGGACACCCTCTCAGGCCGGCTACCCGTCGTCGCCTTGGTAGGCCATCACCCCACCAACAAGCTGATAGGCCGCGGGCCCATCCCACACCGCAAAAGCTTTCCACCACAAGACATGCGTCTCGTGGTCCTATCCGGTATTAGACCCAGTTTCCCAGGCTTATCCCGAAGTGCAGGGCAGATTGCCCACGTGTTACTCACCCGTTCGCCACTCGAGTATCTCCGAAGAGACCTTTCCGTTCGACTTGCATGTGTTAAGCACGCCGCCAGCGTTCGTCCTGAGCCAGGATCAAACTCTCCAAACAAAAACTCCTCGCAAACGAGGTGAATTCAAATCAGAGATACCTGACAAGACGCCAAAATCTGGCATCAAAATTACGGCCACACCCACACACGGGGAGTGCTAGGCATGGCCAAAAAAACAACAACAAATAATAAAGACCAAACACACTATTGAGTTCTCAAACAACACTTGTTTCGCCCGTTTTGGGGCAACCCTGCCAGCTTAATACAAGTCCAGCAGAGGAGTCAACCCCCAATTTTGGCGGTCATGGCGACCGCTTCGGGAGCAACCGTGCCAGGCTAGTACCGATCCGGCGAGGGAGTCAAGGCCCCTGGTTCGGTCCCCTTGGTGTGGTGACCGCGCTTGTGGGGCACTGACTTTGGCTACTCTACCCGTTCGATCTCCGCTCCCAAAATCGCCAGGTTCTCGACGAACAGCGGGTAGCCGCGGTCGATGTGGAACACGTCGTGTACCTCGGTATCGCCGTCCGCAACCAAGCCCGCCAACACCAGGCCGGCGCCGGCCCGGATGTCCGAACACCACACCGGGGCGCTGGACAGTTGCGGAAGACCCCGCACGACGGCGTGGTGCCCGTCGGTGCGGGCGTCGGCGCCGAGCCGGATCATCTCCTCGACGAACCGGAAGCGCGCCTCGAACACGTTCTCCGTGATCATCGACGTGCCGTCGGCGATCGACGCCAGGGCGATCGCCATCGGCTGCAGATCGGTCGGAAACCCGGGGAACGGCAAGGTCGCGACATTGACGGCCTTCGGGCGCTCGTACTGGGCCACCCGGAAGCTGTCATCGGTCTGGGTGACCGTGGCACCGGCGTCGTGCAGCTTGTGCAGCACCACCTGAAGGTGCGCCGGGTCGACCCCGGTCACCGAGATGTCTCCCCGGGTCATCGCGGCGGCGATGCCCCAGGTGGCGGCAACGATGCGGTCCCCGATCACGCGGTGCTCGGTCGGGTACAGGCGCGGGACGCCGGTGATGGTCATGGTCGGCGAACCCGCACCCTCGACCTGGGCGCCCATCTGGTTCAACATCGTGCACAGATCCACGACGTCGGGTTCGCGCGCCGCATTGTGAATCGTGGTGACACCCTCGGCCACGACCGCCGCCATCAGGATGTTCTCGGTGGCGCCCACGGAGGGGAACTCCAGCTGAATCTCCGCGCCGCGCAACGTGTCGGCCTGAGCAACGACACACCCGTGCTCGATATTGCACTGCGCGCCCAGCTGACGCAGGCCCGCTTGGTGCATATCAAGCGGGCGTGAACCGATCGCGTCACCGCCCGGGAGCGCGACCTTGGCGCGCTTGCAGCGGCCAACCAGCGGCCCCAGCACGCAGACCGACGCCCGGAACTGGCGTACCGCCGCAAAGTCGGCGTCGTACTTCGGCTCGTCCGGAGAGGTGATGCGGGCGACATCGCCATCGAGTTCGACGGTGGCGCCCAGGCCGCGCAACACCTCCGCCATCAGCGGCACATCGAGGATGTCCGGGCAGTTGGTGATCGTGCTGGTTCCTTCGGCCAACAGCGTCGCGGCCATGAGCTTGAGCACGCTGTTCTTGGCGCCCCCGACTGCGACTTCGCCAGCCAACCGGTTGCCGCCGGTCACTACGAATCGCTCAGCCACCCGCGTCAGTCTAATAAAGCGCTATCGGCTTGTCAGTCAGCCAGGCTTGGCGACGATGCACTCCGCGAAGCGGGTGGGGTGGGGCGTCCCCAGCCGCGCAGCGGCGAGGGGGCGAGCCGAGCAATCGAGCCGAGGCCCCGTCCTCTCAGGGGCCGCAGTACCGTTTTCCTCATGGCAATACACCTGACCCGCATCTACACCCGAACTGGCGACGACGGGACCACGGGACTGAGCGACTTCTCGCGGGTCTCCAAAAACGATGCCCGGCTGGTGGCGTATGCAGATTGCGACGAGGCCAACTCGACGATCGGCGTCGCAATCGCCTTGGGTCAGCCTGACGAGGAAATCACCGTTGTGCTGCGACAGATCCAGAATGACTTGTTTGACGCCGGCGCAGATCTATCCACGCCCGTGGTGGAGAATCCCGAATATCCCCCGCTGCGGGTCACTCAGCCCTACATCGACCGACTCGAAAAGTGGTGTGACACTTATAACGAGTCCTTACCGGCGCTGAACTCCTTTGTGTTGCCTGGCGGTTCGGCGTTGTCGGCGCTGTTGCACGTCGCCCGTACCGTGGTAAGACGCGCCGAGCGGTCGGCGTGGGCGGCAGTCGATGCCGCTCCGGAAGGCGTCAGCGCACTGCCGGCGAAGTACTTGAACCGGCTGTCGGATCTGCTGTTCATCCTGGCGCGGGCGGCCAACTCGGGCGGTGATGTGCTCTGGAAACCAGGTGGCGGCACACCCGGCGAAACCTAGCCGAACAGCATGGTCCCCGAAAAGCGGTCACCTTGACTTATAGACGCTGACTTCTAGACGCTGCGGCGGCGCGCGCGCGGCGAAGGGCGCGACTCCAGCCACGACAGGAATGCAGTCAATGCGCCCTTGTCCAGCGCGATCTCGTAACCGGATCTGCGGTCCTGCGTCGTGTCGCGCAGCTCCACCACCACGATCTCGTCGGTCATGATGTCGAATTCGTCGCCGCGCGGCGCGCGCCGCCCCACGATCTCCACCCCTCTGCGGCTAAGCCGACGGTCCGGCCACAACCGCAGACTGGACAGCCGGTAGAAGGCGGCTTCGCCGCCGCGGTAGCGGATCACGCCGTGGCGCCAGCCATGACCCCCAACCGCAGGGATGTCTCGCATGATTCCCGCGGTCCCACCCTGGCGCAGTTTCCACAACCGATAGCTCAGCGCGGTGACGGCCGCCCCAAGCAGGACGATGAGCGCGACCATGCCAACCATGGGCGCGCTCATCGGCGGTCAGTCGATCGCGCCGACGGCGCGCAGTCTGGCGCGGCCCCTGGCGGCGATACGGGGATCGTCGGACTCGGAATCCTCCCGAGCGGCGCTCTCGTCGATCTCCTTCTCGAACTCGGCGGACTCGGCGAGGATGCTGACCGATTCCTCAGTTACCGACAAGAAACCGCCATCCACCGCGATCCGCAGATCGTCTTTGCCCTCGATTTCGACCCGCACCATTGCGTCGTCGACCAGCTGCGCTACCAGCGGGATGTGGCGGGGCAAGATGCCGATCTCGCCGACGGTGGTGCGGGTGAACAGGAACGTTGCCTCGCCTGACCAGATCTTCCGGTCGACGGCGACTATCTCGACGTTCAATTCAGCCATGCCACACCACCTTTCGACTCGGGCGCAAGTTTATAGCTTGGCGCCAAGGCTCTCGGCCTTCTTGGCCAGGTCATCGAGGCCGCCGATCAAGAAGAAGGCCTGCTCGGGCACGTGGTCGAACTCACCCTTGGTAACCCGGTCGAACGCTTCGATGGTCTCCTTCAGCGGTACCGTCGAACCCGGCTGGCCGGTGAACTGTTCGGCCGCCATCATGTTCTGCGACAGGAACCGCTCGATACGCCGGGCCCGGTTGACCAACTGCTTGTCCTCCTCCGACAGCTCGTCGATACCGAGGATGGCGATGATGTCCTGAAGGTCCTTGTACCGTTGCAGGATCCGGATGACCTCCTGCGCCACCCGGTAGTGCTCCTCACCGACGACACCCGGGTCGAGGATGGTTGAGCTCGATGCCAGCGGGTCGACCGCGGGGAAGATGCCCTTGGAGAACACCGAACGCGACAGCTCGGTGGTTGCGTCCAAGTGCGCGAACGTCGTAGCCGGCGCCGGGTCGGTGTAGTCGTCCGCGGGCACGTAGACCGCCTGCATCGACGTGATCGACCGGCCCCGGGTCGATGTGATGCGCTCCTGCAGCTCGCCCATCTCATCGGCAAGCGTGGGCTGGTAACCCACGGCCGACGGCATACGACCGAGCAGCGTCGACACCTCAGACCCCGCCTGGGTGAATCGGAAGATGTTGTCGATGAACAGCAGCACGTCCTGGCCCGCCTCGTCGCGGAACCACTCCGCCATGGTCAGCGCCGAGAGCGCCACCCGCATACGGGTGCCCGGGGGCTCGTCCATCTGACCGAACACCAGTGCGGTGTCCTTGAGCACGTTGGCTTCCTGAAGCTCGACCCACAGGTCGTTGCCCTCGCGGGTGCGCTCCCCCACCCCGGCGAACACCGACGTACCACCGAAATTGCGGGCAATACGGTTGATCATCTCCTGGATGAGCACCGTCTTGCCCACCCCCGCGCCGCCGAACAGGGCGATCTTGCCGCCACGCACGTAGGGCGTCAGCAGGTCGACGACCTTCAGGCCCGTCTCGAGCATCTCGGTGCGCGGCTCGAGCTCCTCGAAGGGCGGCGGTTTCCGGTGAATCGACCAGTGCTCGAAGTCTTCGCCGTAGCCCGGCTTGTCCAGGCAGTCGCCCAGCGCGTTGAACACGTGGCCCTTGACTTCCTGGCCGACCGGCACCGAGATCGGGTTACCGCTGTCGATGACCTCGACGCCGCGGACCAGGCCGTCGGTGGGCTGCAACGAGATGGTCCGCACCAAGTTGTCACCAAGGTGCTGGGCGACCTCGAGCGTCAGCGTCTTCGCGAGCTCCTCGAAGGTGATCTCCGCATTGAGCGCGTTGAACAGTTCCGGGACCGAACCCCGCGGAAACTCGACGTCGACGACCGGCCCGGTGACCCGGACCACGCGGCCACTGGTGTCACTGCTCGTCGACTTTTCCTTCTTTTGGGCAGTAGCAGTCATATTTCTTCGCTTCCTCGTGGGGCCTACCTAGCGGCGTCGGCGAGCGCGTTTGCGCCACCGACGATTTCGCTGATCTCCTGGGTGATCTGGGCCTGCCGCTCGCGGTTCGCCATCAGCGTCAGGGCCTTGATGAGGTCGTCTGCGTTGTCGGTGGCCGACTTCATCGCGCGTTGGCGCGACGCCAGTTCCGATGCCGCGGATTCGAGCAGCGCCGCGTACACGCGGGTGGTCAGGTATCGCGGCAACAACGACTCGAAAAGCGTCGTCGCATCCGGTTCGAACGAATACAAGGTACGCACTTCGGGTTCTTCCTCGACGTACTCGACCACCATGGGGGCAATCCGGTGGGCCGACGCCGACTGCGACAGCATCGATTTGAACTCGGTGTAGACGATGTGCAGTTCGTCGACGCCCTCGGTGTCGGACTGACCCTCGTCCTCGTCGCCGGCACCGAGCATGAACGCGTCGACCAAGGTCTCGGCTATCTCGGCGGCGTTCTCGTACAGTGGTTGCTCGGAGAAGCCCGTCCAGGATCCGGTGATGTCCCAGTTTCGGAAGGCGTAGTAGTTCAGCGCCTTACGGCCCACGGCGTAGAGCACCGGTGTCTTGCCCTCCTCCCGCAGCAGGGAGAACAGCTCCTCGGCGCGGCGGAAGATGCTCGCGTTGTAGGCACCACACAGACCGCGGTCCGACGACACCACCAGCACGCCGGCACGCTTCGGCTCGGGCCGCTCGACGAGCAACGGATGATCCAGCGCGGCCTCGGCGGCCAACGTGGTGAGCATCGCCGTGATTTGGAAGGCGTACGGCCTTGCGGACTCGAGCCGGGCCTGCGCTTTGCCGATGCGCGAGGTCGCGATCAACTCCTGTGCCTTGGTGATCTTCTTGATCGACCCGGCCGAGCGAATCCGCCCGCGCAATTCACGAAGTGTGGCAGCCATTGGTTGCTACTTCTTCTCTTTCTTTGCCTTCTTCGGCGGCGCCGGCTTCTTGACCTTCACCGATTCCTTTGCCAGATCCTCTTCGTCCATCGCCTCGACATGTTCGTCAGGCACCACCGATCCACCACCCGTGGCCGCGAAGCCCTTCTTGAAGTTCTTGATGATCTCGGTGAGCTGGTTCTCGGATTCTTCGGAGAGCTTCTGGGTGTCGCGGATCCCGGCCAAGAACTTCTCTTCGGAGGCCCGCATGTGGTCCAGCAGTTCGGTCTCGAACCGCCTGACGTCCTCCACCGGCACCGAGTCCAGATGACCACCGGTGCCCAGGAAGATCGAAACCACTTGCTCCTCAACGGGCATGGGTTGGTACTGCGGTTGCTTGAGCAGCTCGACGAGCCGCTCGCCGCGGTCCAATTGCGCCTTGGACGTGGCGTCCAGGTCGGAGGCGAAAGCCGCGAAGGATTCCAGCTCCCGGTACTGCGACAGGTCCAAGCGGAGACTTCCTGCAACCTCTTTCATTGCCTTGATCTGCGCCGCGCCACCGACTCGGGACACCGAGACACCGACGTTGATGGCCGGCCGCACACCCTGGTTGAACAGGTCGGACTCCAGGAAGCACTGCCCGTCGGTGATCGAAATGACGTTGGTGGGGATATAGGCCGAGATGTCGTTGGCCTTGGTCTCGATGATCGGCAGGCCGGTCATCGAGCCGCCACCGAGCTCGTCGGAAAGCTTGGCGCAGCGCTCCAATAGCCGTGAGTGCAGGTAGAACACGTCGCCCGGGTAGGCCTCACGGCCCGGCGGTCGGCGGAGCAGCAGCGAGATCGCGCGGTACGCCTCGGCCTGCTTGCTCAGGTCGTCGAAGACGATCAGCACATGCTTGCCGTCGTACATCCAGTGCTGGGCGATCGCCGAACCCGTATACGGCGCAAGCCATTTGAACCCGGCCGCGTCGGATGCCGGCGCCGCGACGATGGTAGTGTAGTCCATCGCGCCGCCCTCCTCCAGGGCGCGGCGAACGGAAGCGATCGTGGTGCCCTTCTGCCCGATGGCGACGTACACACAACGCACCTGCTTGCTTTCGTCGCCGGTCTCCCAGTTCTGCCGCTGGTTGAGGATGGTATCCACGCAGACCGCGGTCTTGCCGGTCTTGCGGTCGCCGATGATCAGCTGGCGCTGGCCGCGGCCGATCGGGGTCATCGCGTCGATCGCCTTGATCCCGGTTTGCAGCGGCTCCTTGACACTTTGCCGCTGCACCACCGAAGGTGCCTGGATCTCCAGTGCGCGCCTCGTGTCGGTGGCGATGTCGCCCTGGCCGTCGATCGGGTGGCCCAGCGGGTTGACCACGCGCCCCAGGAACGCATCGCCGACGGGCACCGAAAGCACCTCACCGGTGCGCTTGACCTGCTGGCTTTGTTCGATCTTCTCGAAATCACCCAGGATGACCGCGCCGATACTGTGCTCGTCGAGGTTGAGCGCGACGCCGAGCACGCCGCCCGGGAACTCGAGCAGCTCCTGAGTCATCACGGATGGCAAGCCTTCGACGTGGGCGATGCCGTCGCCGGCGTCAACGACGGTACCGACTTCCTCTCGGGTGGTGTCGGAGGTGAAGGAGCCCACGTACTCCTCGATGGCGCCCTGAATGTCATCAGCGGAGATTGTCAACTCGGCCATGGCTTTTCGTCTTCCTACTTGATCTTGGTTCGCGTGTGGTTGTGATGAGAGGTTCGTGGTCAGTCGGGCACCTGCGCCTCGGCTGCGGTCAGGCGAGACAAGAGTGCCCCGTCGATCACTTCGTCGGCCACGGCGATCAGCAGCCCGCCCAGCAGTTCGTCATCGACCTGCAGCTGCACCGCGATCGGATGACCGTAAATACGGCTGAGCACTTCGGTCAGACGATTGCGCTGCGCATCGCTCAGATCGGCGGCCGCGCTGACTTGCGCGACAACCTCGCCGCGCCGGGCCACTGCAACTTCCGCCAGAAACTGGACGGCATCCTCGGCCGGCCGACCCCTGAGCAGCTCGACAGTCTGAGCCAGTAGAGCCACCACAATCTTGTTGACGGGACCGCTTGCACTGTCAAGAACGTTGCGCAGCAGCCCAATCCGACCCGCCACCGGAATGGTGTAGTCGCCCAGCAGGATGGCAAGGCGCGGCTGTGCGTCGAGAATGCGCGAGAACCGGAACAGTTGTTCTTCGACCTCGTCGACGTCATTCTCACGATCGGCGACTTCGAGCAACGCCTGCCGCGAAACGTCTTCGATCGCGTCGATCAGGTCAGAGCTGGCAGACCACCGCTGCGAGACAGCTGATCGCAGGACCTCGAGGGTCGCGTCGCCGACCTTGCCGGAGACCAGCCGCTCGATCAGCCGGATCCTGGGCGCGGCGTCCTCGGCGGGGGCGGTGAGGTACCGGGTGACGACGATTTCCCGGCCCAGCATGTCGGCCACCGCAACCAGCTCGCTGGACAAGGCGGAAAGCGCTTCATTGTCAAGGTTTTTGGCTATGGTACCGAACCGGTCCAACAGGGTGCCGACCGCCTGCCGACTGGCCGAACGCATCTTTGCCGACAGCGGGTGCTCGAGCTCAGCGGACGCGGGCGCCATGGCGTCGAGGTCGTCGAGGAAGCGATCGACGGTGGCCGACTGCTGCGCCGGGTCAGCAACGTAATTGCGGACCAACTCTCCCGCCTGGCGCACCGCTTCATGACCGAGTTCCAGGCGAAGCTGACGGCTCAGTTGTGTTCGCAGCAGCTCAACCTGGCGACCACCCTGTGATTTGATGCGGTCCGCCTCGACCTCGGCCTGGGCCTGCAACTGCTCGGTGATGCGCGCCGAGTCTGTCTGCGCCTCTTCGACAAGCCGCTTCGCTTCCGACTTGGCGGATTCCACGGCCCTGCTGTGGGCCGTGGTCGACTCGGTCAATCTGTCGACCGCCGTAGCCGCATCCTTCAGCTGCTGGCGCACTACGTCTTGCCGCGCGGCCATCAATCGACGCACGGGCGGCACCACATAGCGCACCACCAGAAACACGATGGCCGCGAATCCCACCAACTGTCCGATGAAGGTCGACATGCGTGATTACCGTCCAGACGCCTTGGTTGCGGATTCGGCCGCGGCGGGAGCAACGTCGACGCCGAGGATTCGGCTGGCCAGCGTCGCCGACATGGTCGCCACGTTGGCCCGCAGATCCAATTCCACCGCGTCCCTCTCCCGTTTCAATTGCTCGGCGGCCAGCTGCAACGTCGACATCACCTGCTGATCGGCACGGGCACGCGCGTCTTCGACAACCTTACGGCCCTCTGCACGGGCGTTGTCGCGTAGTGAAGACGCCTGCACCCGGGCTTCGGTCAGGGCTTCGTCGTAATCGGCCTGGGCGGCTTCGAACTGCTCGGCCGCCTTCTTGTTGTCGGCAACGGTCTTGGCGACCATCGCGTCGCGTTCGCGCAACACCCGCAAGATCGGCGGCACGACGAACGTGCCGATGATGGCGAGCACGACGAGGAAGATGGCCAGCACGAAGAAAAAGGTGCCGTTGGGGATGAGGAAGTTATTGGGCTTCCCCTCCTCCGCTGCTTGGCCGGCGGCCAGAACGAGAGTGCTTGCGTCGCCCATCACAGCGAATTAAGTGCCGACCGGGGTAGCGAAGACGAATAGCGCCATGAACGCCAGGTTGATGAAGTAGGCCGCCTCGACCAGACCGACGGTAATGAAGAACGGTGTGAACAACCGTCCCTGCGCCTCGGGTTGCCGGGCGATACCCGAAACCAGCGCGTTACCGGCAATGCCGTCACCGATGCCGGCACCGATCGCGCCGCCACCCATGATCAGGCCGCCGCCGATGAGAGCGGCGGCAGCGACTTGGGGGTCCAGGGCCATTCTTTTCCTCCTTTATGTGGTGGCTATCTGGTAGTGGTCTACCAGGAGCCGGTAATGGTGCGTAGATGAGGCCAACGCCTGGCGGTTTCAGTCATGATGTTCGTCCACCTCCATCGCTTGGCTGAAATACAAGATCGTCAAGATGGCGAAGATGAAAGCCTGAATGGCGCCGACGAACAGATCGAACGCTTTCCATATCGCGTTAGGCGCCCACATGATGTACGGCGGGAACAGTGCGATCAGCGCGACCAGGATGCCGCCGGCGAAGATGTTGCCGAAAAGTCGGAGCGACAACGAGATTGGCTTCGCGAGTTCTTCCACGAGGTTGATCGGCGCCAGGAACGCCACGTGGCCCTTGAGCACCGCAAGCGGGTGCCCGACGATGCCGCGACGCCAGATCCCCGCGACGTGGTAACAGACGAAGACGAAAAGCGCCAGCGCCAGAACGTAATTGATGTCCGCCGCCGCCGACTTCAGTAATTCGGTGGTATGCCCGGACGCGTCGGTGTATTGCAGCGGGAGAACCGACAGCCAGTTGGAGATCAGGATGAACACGAAGATGCTGACGGCCAGCGGCAGCACGAACGGAGCGATCCGCATGCCGATGGCGCCCTCGACCTGGCCGCGCATTTGTTCAGTTATCGCCTCCCAGAACAACTGCACCCCGCTGGGCACGCCGGTTGAGGTGATCTTCGCGCGCAGGAAAAACGCCAGGCCGATCACGATCA
>Ga0307446_1000722_pt1 | contig 11269 bp, 7 predicted proteins | sample SalMarSW160320MG_FD_202141 | JGI IMG/M metagenome (GOLD analysis project Ga0307446, IMG submission 202141) | Salt marsh sediment microbial communities from the Plum Island Ecosystem LTER, Massachusetts, United States - SW1603-20 | ecosystem: Environmental > Aquatic > Marine > Intertidal zone >... | reverse complement strand
GGACGAGGCTCCTCGATCGAGGCGGTCTCGGCCTCAGCCGTGTCGACGGACTCGCTATCGGCTTCAGCGGGCATGGCGGCAGCGTCTGACGCCGGCGCGACAGGTGCCGCTTGCGGCCTCGGCGCGGGCGCAGCGGACGCCTCGACCACTTTCGGCTTGGGCTTCGGCGCCGGCACAACCGGGTTCGCCGCAGCGGTCTGGGTCGGGGCCTTGCCGTCGGTTGCCTCGGAGTGGAGCGGCGTCGTCATGACGAACATGCTCGGCACGTTCTCGCCAGACAGGCCGGCAGCCGGCTTCGACGTGGCGGAGGCATTCAGGAAGCGGTAGCCCGGGTGCACCCCGTCTTCGACGGCCGGCGTCAACATCTGGGCCTCGGCAAAGACGTCTTCCTCCTTGGCCTGGGGCGCAGCCTTCTTAGGCGCGGCAGCCGCCGTAGCACTCGCTGGCTGTACGGCGGCGTCAGGCTCGGCCGAGGCTTCGATCTGCGGCTCTTCCGTGGGCTCGGGCTTCGGCAACGAGGTGCGCAGCCACGTCCTCTCGCCGCAGAGAATCCATCCCTTGCAGCCTCGGATATTGATCTGATTGCGCGACACCAAGGTCAGCGTCACGGAATAAGTGTTGCCGTCCTCGGGGTTGTAGATATTGCCCTTCCACTGGTTGGCGCCGGACGGCACCAAGCCCTGCATGATCGGCAAGCCAAGGATCGGCCGGTCGCGCATCCGGGGGTTCTCGTTGCGGATGTCGTGGAGTGGCTTGCCCTTGTAGAGCGGATCCTTAAGCCAGACGATCTTGGCGCAGAGATAGCGCTTGCCGGAGCCGCAGCGGTAAATCTCGAACTTGCCCGGGCGCTCGCCCTGTTCGGACTTTCGCCAAATGCCAGTCGGATCGGCAGACGCTGCTTGCGCAGAAGTGGCTGGAACTAGGGCGGCGGCGACCAGGATCCCTATCGCCGCGGTGAAGGCATGATGCTTCATAAGCACCTCCGTCATGGGTCTCGCCGCTGACGCATAACGCGCACCGGCATTATTTCGCTTGCCCCCTGTCCCTGATGGGCCTCGTTGGACCCATTTTTTGATCTGGCGGTAGAGCACTTATGCTGCGCCCTTTACCTCATCGTTCGATCCGGCCGGCTTCGATGCGGTCTGCGCCTCGACCCCTTCCAGGATCGCCGCGACGCCCATGCCGCCGGCCGTACACACTGAAATTAACCCTCTTTGTCCACCCCCAGTATGCAGGAGTTTGGCCAAAACCGCCAATATCCGCGCGCCGGTGGCGGCAAAAGGATGGCCGATGGCGATGGAAGACCCTTTGACGTTGAGCTTCGTCCGGTCGATCGAGCCCAGGGGCCCGCTTCGCCCGAGACGCTCACGGCAATAAGCCTCTGATTCCCATGCCCTCAGCGTTGCCAATACCTGCGCCGCGAATGCCTCATGAATCTCATAATAATCAAAGTCTTGCAACCCAAGACCTGCTTGATCGAGCACCTCGCTGACAGCCACCGTCGGCGCCATCAACAAGCCCTCACCCTGCACATAGTCTACGGCAGAAGTGCGACCCAAAGTTAAATATGCCTGAATCGGAATTCCGCGGTTTTCCGCCCATTCTTCGCTGGCGAGCAGCACCGTAGCGGCCCCATCGGTTAACGGGCTCGAATTTCCGGCGGTGATGGTGCCGCCCAGCTTGTCGAAGGCGGGCTTCAAAGCGGCCAATTTCTCGAGCGAAGCGTCCTCCCGGATGTTGTTGTCCCGGAAAACGCCGGCGCAGGGGATGACGAGGTCGTCCATGAAGCCCTCGTCATAGGCCGCAGCCGCCTTGCGGTGGCTCTCCAGGGCAAGCACGTCCTGGTCCTCGCGGGGGACGGCCCATTCCTTGGCCATCAACTCGCAATGCTCGCCCATGCTCAGGCCCGTGCGGGGTTCGGAGGTCGAGGGCGGTAGCGGCGCAAGCTCTCCCGGGGCGAAGCCTTTGAAGGCGCCGACACGCTCGCCAAGGGTCTTGGCGCGGGACGCCTGGACCAGGCGCCTGGCGAATTTCTTCTGGAACACGACAGGGGCATCGCTCGTGGTGTCGGAGCCCATGGCAATGCCGCAATCGATCTGGCCGACGGCGATCTTGGCAGCCAGCCCCAGCGCGCCTTGCAGGCTCGTGCCGCAGGCCTGCATCATGGTGATGCCGGGCGTGGTCTGCGCTAAGGGGCTGCCGATCACCGCCTCGCGGGCGAGGTTCCAGTCCTTGGCGTGGGTGACCACCGCGCCGCCCACCACTTCGTCGATATGCGCGCCGTGCAGGGCGAACCGGTCGGCGAGACCGCCAAGCGCCGCCGTCAGCATGTCGAGGTTCGAAAGCTCCGCGTAACCTGTGTGCGAACGGCAAAAGGGAATTCGAACCCCGCCAAGCACCGCAACGCGCCGCATCCCCGCTTCCTTCATGATGTCCCTTCCGGCCCCGTTGTCTTATGCCGCGGCCTTATCGGCCTCGCCGGCGCGTTCGCTTTTCCGGTAGTGCAGCGGGCCGCCACGGAACGGCGCAAAGCCCGTGCCGAAGATCACGCCGGCATCAACATGATCGGCGTCCTCCACGACGTGATCGGCGAGGGCACGCTCGGCCTCGTCGAGCAGCGGCTTGATGAGCTCGCCGCCGAGGCGCTCGAGCTCTGCATCATCGTATTGCGTTTCATCGCGCTTCGGCTTGCCGTCGACCCAGACATAGAAGCCCTCGCCCGTCTTCTTGCCGAGCTTGCCTTGCTGCACCAGAGTCGCGAGCACGTTGTCGGTCTTGCCGTCGCTTTTCGGCGCCAGGTCGAGCTCCTCGCCGACCTTGTTGCAGATGTCGAGGCCGACCATGTCCATTAGCTCCATCGGTCCCATAGGCATGCCGAATTTGACCGCGGCCTGATCGATCTTCTCGCGCGGCTGGCCTTCCTGATAGAGGCGGACGGCCTCCATCATGTACGGCGCGAGCACGCGGTTGACGAGGAAGCCGGGGCAGCTCTTCACGATCAGCGGGAACTTGTTGATGGCGGTGACGAAGCGACAAGCCTTGCCCACCTCTTCCTCGCGCGTTCCCTCGCCGCGCACGACCTCGACCAAGGGCAACTGCGCCACGGGGTTGAAGAAGTGCAAGCCCACGAGGCGGCCGGGATCGCTGAGCGGCTTGGCGATGTCCTCGAGCTTGAGCGACGAGGTGTTCGTCGCCAGCACCGCGCCGGGCTTCGCCTTCTTCTCGAGCTCGGCAAACAGCGTCTGCTTCACGTCGAGCTTCTCGACGATGGCTTCGATGATGACGTCGGCATGCTTGATCTGTTTGCCTTCCGGATCGGCGATGAGGCGCGCGACCGCCGAATCCACCGCGGTCTTGCCGCGCAGGCGCCTCTTGAAGAGCTTCTTGGCACGAGAGAGCGCTTTGTTGATCTGATCCTGATCAAGATCCTGCAAGCTCGCCTGCATGCCGGAGACGACACACCACGCGGCGATGTCGCCACCCATGGTGCCAGCGCCGATCACATGCACTCTGCGCGGCTTGAAGCCGTCCTTGGGGGCTGCGTCTTTCAGCATCTCGGAGAGCCTGAATACACGGCGCAAGTTCCGCGAGGTCTCGCTCGCCATCAGCGGCGTGAACATCTCCGTCTCGGCACGCTTCATGCGCGCCGGATCGTCGCCGTAGCGCTCGAAGAGATCGATGAGGCGGAACGGCGCCGGGTAATGGTCCTCGCGCACCTTCGCGGCCGTCTTGGTGCGCATCTGCTTGGCCAGCATGCCCCGCACCGGCTGCTTCAGCATCGCCTTCTTCCACCACGGCGCGCCCTTTGACCGGCGCTTTTGCAGCACGGCCTTGCGCGCCGCCCAGCGGAGATTGTGGCGGGTCGGCACGAGCTGGTCGACGAAGCCCATGGCTCTTGCTGCCGTGGGGCGGAGCATCTTCCCCGTCAGCATTGCGGTCATGGCGTCGACGGGGCCAGCCGCTTGGATGGCGCGCACGGTCCCGTTGAGGCCGGGGAAGATGCCGAGCTTCACCTCGGGGAAGCCGAGCCGTGTCCCCTCCTCGCGGTCGGCGATGCGCCAATCGCAAGCCAGCGCCAATTCGAGCCCGCCGCCCAGGCAATAGCCGTGGATGGCGGCGACCACCGGTACGGGCAGCTTGTCGATGCGGTCGAGCAGCTCCAGCGTTTGCGCCACCACGTCCTTGATCTTGTCTTCGGTGTCGAAACCTTCGAACTCACGAATGTCGGCGCCGGCGATGAAGCTCGAGTCCTTGCCGCTCATCAGCACCAGGCCTTTGATCTCGCCGGCGGGCGCTTCCTCGACGGCCTTGACGATCTCGCCAAGCTCCTCCGTGGCCCTGCGGCCCAGCGCGTTCATGCTCTCGCCCTTGCGGTCGATGACCGCCCAGGCGATGCCCTCGAAGTCGACCGTGACGGTCCAGTCCTGAAGATCGGGAAGCGTGATTGGCATATTCGGGTCTTACTCGGCGGCGATGTGTTGTTGTTTCGGGTGTGAGGTCATATCGTCGGGGGCTTGCGCGCGCGCGACCTCCGAAGGCGCGAAGTCGTCGACGGCGATGACGCGGGCCACCATGTCGCGGAGCTCGGCAAGTTCGCGCGCCTCGTCGGCGCTCAAGGCGCCTTTGGTCTCGGCCTCCTTGATCCAATCGTTATTGTAGAAGCGCTTCACCTCGCCTTTGCGGATCGCGCGTTCGAGCTTCTTCGCGGCCTCTTCGCAGGCCACGACCTTGATCAAGGTCTCCTCCAGCAGGCCCGCGCCCTCATCCCCTTCGCCGGTAAAAATGTCTCGAGTAAGACGGTCGCGGAAGGCGCCGGGCTGAAGGGCAAGCCGCACGATGTCCTTGCCCTGCCTGTCCTTCGCCGGCCGGCGCACGCCGAACGGCAGCACGAGCGGGCCCATGATCCATGCCGCCCACCGTACCGGGAAGTTGTCGATGACGCCGCGCAAGGCAACGTCGAAGCGGGCGAGGCAATTCCGCGCGCAATAATCGACGACGAGACGGTCGCCCGCGGGCCGGCCGTCATCCTCGTAGCGCTTGAGGATGGTCGAGAGCAGGTAGAGCTCGGCCAATGCGTCGGCCATGCGGCCGGTGATCTTCTGCTTCACCTTCATCCCACCGCCGAGCAACCCCACGGTGAGGTCGGCAACTAGCGCGAAGGAGCGCGCAGCGCGCGACAGTTGCCGCCACCAGCGCGTCACGTCGCCGGCGTTCTGCGGCGCGGACGCGAAACTACCGAAGGTCACATTGTGGAACAGCGCGCCCGTGGCATTGGAGAACAGGAAGGCGCGGTGGTCGTCGAAGGTCTTCTCGAAGGTCTCGATGCCGCGGTCGCGGTCGGCGTCTTGCAGCGCCTCGATCTCGGTGAAGAGATACGGGTGACTGCGCAGCGCCCCTTGGGCGAAGGTGATCAGCGTGCGCGTCAGGATGTTGGCGCCTTCCACGGTGATGCCGACCGGCACCATCTGATAAGCGCCTTGGATGTAATTGGACGGCCCGTCGCAGATGCCCCTGCCCCCGTGGATGTCGAGCGCATCGTTGACGCTTTGGCGCATGCGCTCGGTCGAGAGGTATTTCAGGAGCGCGGAGATCACCGCAGGCTTCTCACCGGCCGACACCATCGAGGCGGTAACCGCGCGCGCCGCTTCAAGCCCGTACGCATTCTCCACGAGGCGCGCGAGCGGCTCCTCCACGCCTTCCATGAAGCCGATGGGTAGGCCGAACTGCTTGCGGATGCGGGCATAGGCCGTGCTGCGCCGGGCCATGGCCTTGGCGGCGGCCGCGCTCGTAGCGGGGAGCGAGATGGAGCGGCCGGCGGCGAGGCAGCTCATCAGCATGCGCCAGCCTTGGCCGGCCCGGTCAGGACCGCCGATGATCCAGTCGATCGGCACGAACACGTCGCGGCCCTTGGTCGGGCCGTTGGGGAACGCCGCACCCGCAGGCAGATGCCGGCGGCCGATCTCGACACCGTCATGGTTCGTCGGAATGAGCGCCAGCGTAATGCCGACATCCTCGCCCTTGCCGAGATGGTTGTCCGGATCGAACAGGCGGAAGGCGAGACCGAGCAGCGTGGCTCTCGGGGCGAGCGTAATGTAGCGCTTGTCCCAGGTGAGCTTGACGCCAAGCGTCTCCTTGCCGTCGTGCAAGCCTTTCGTCACGACGCCGACATCGCGCATCGAGGCGGCATCGGAGCCGGAGAACGGGCCGGTGAGCGCGAAGCAGGGAATCTCCTCCCCCTTCGCCAGCCGCGGCAGGTAATGCGCCTTCTGGGTCTCGGTGCCGTACTTCTCGATCAGCTCGCCGGGGCCGAGCGAGTTCGGCACCATGACGATGGTGACGCCGTCTGGGCTCTTCGAGGAGATCTTGCCGAGGATGAGCGACTGCGCCTGGGCGGAGAAGCCGAGGCCCCCATGCTCTTTCGAGATGAGCATGCCGAGAAAGCCGTTGTCGCGGACGAAGCGCCAGATGTCGTCGGGCACGTCGTGCAGCTCGTGGCGGATGCGCCAATCGCTAAGCCGCTTACAAAGCTCGGCCGTTGGCCCGTCGAAGAAGGCACGTTCCTCGTCCGTGAGCGTAATCGGCGCGACGCGCCGGAGCTTGGCGAAGTCCGGCGTGCCCGAGAACAGCTCGGCGTCCCAGCCGATGGTGCCCGCCTCGAGCGCCTCGCGCTCGGTCTCGGAGATGGGCGGCATCACGCCTTTCAGCGCACGGTAGGCGGGCAGCGTGATGTAGTTGCGCTTGATGTCCGGGATGCTGCCTGCGAACAGGAGCCCGGCGACAAGCCAACCGAGAAACGTCCAAAGCGGAAAGCCCAGGCCGATCTGGAGGCTTAACGTGAAGATTGCGACGGCAATCGCCCAGGCCCGGAGCCGCGCGCGGTTCATCGCCAGAGCGAAGAACGCGGCAATCGATACGACCACAAAAATCAGACTCGCCACGGGCGGCCTCCACACTCGCCTTGGCCCCGATGCGTCCCCAACCTAGACCTCTGCGCCGTCTTTCGGGCGACAATCGCGCCGGACGCGGCTTTTTGCCCTCTATGGTCCCGATGGGACATCGACTCAAGCTTCTTTTCTCAAGGGTTTCTGCGCCGCCCGCCCGGTCGCGCGAAGGGCCCGAATCGTTCGGAATACGCCATCTTAGGCGGAAAGCTTATCGACCCGCTTAACAGGAAATCCCGTCACTTTCTTGTATGACAGAGACGAATTGGCTAAGCAGGCCCGGCAAATAACCGGCCCAATAACGCAGGGGAACATCATGTCAGAGCCAGAACGCCCACAGCTCGGCCCCTATCAGGTCGAGCTCGAAGCCGGCAAGCGTTACGCCTGGTGCCGCTGCGGACGGAGCAAGAATCAGCCCTTTTGTGACGGCTCGCATCAAGGGACCGGCATCGAGCCGATGATGTTCACCGCCGAACGCTCGGAAATAGCCCTTCTGTGCGGCTGCAAGGACACAGGCGATCCGCCATTCTGCGACGGCTCCCACCTCCTGCTCTGAATTTGGGCATGCACAGTCCAAGCCCTTCTTGCTAAAAATACCGAAGTGGGCACCACTGCCCCGCTTTCTTGGTCTGCAATGCCCGAACGGGGGAAGGCGAGGCAGGCAGCTTCATGGCCTATTTTCTTCAGCAGCTGATCAACGGTATCGCGCTGGGCTCGATCTATGGGCTGATCGCCATCGGCTACACCATGGTCTATGGCATCATCGGCATGATCAATTTCGCCCACGGCGACATCTTCATGGTGGGCGCCTTCATCGCGCTGATCGCTTTTCTCGCGCTGCTTTCACTCGGGGTCACCATGATCCCGCTGGCCCTCCTCATCGTGCTTGTCGTCGCCATGCTGCTGACCGCCGTGTGGGGCTGGACGGTCGAGCGGGTCGCCTACCGGCCGTTGCGCGAATCCTTCCGGCTCGCGCCGCTGATCACCGCCATCGGCATGTCGATCGTGCTGCAGAACTTCATCCAGGTGTCGCAAGGCGCCCGCGTGAAGCCGCTCCAGCCGGTGATCACCGGCGGCTTCGAGTTCTTCAAGGAAGGTGACTTCACCGTCATCATCTCCAACATCCAGATCCTCATCGTGGTGACGACCCTCGTGCTGATGGGCGTGTTCTGGCTGATGATCAGCCGCACGGCGCTCGGGCGCGCGCAGCGGGCCTGCGAGCAGGATCGGCTCATGGCCTCGCTGTCGGGCGTCAATGTCGACCAGACCATCTCGCTCACTTTCGTGATCGGCGCGGCGCTGGCCGCCGTCGCCGGTCTGCTCTATCTGCTCTATTACGGGGTGATCGATTTCTACATCGGCTTCATCGTCGGCATCAAAGCTTTCACGGCGGCGGTGTTCGGCGGTATCGGCTCACTGCCCGGCGCCATGCTCGGCGGGCTCGTCATCGGTCTGATCGAGACGTTCTGGTCCGCCTACTTCACCATCGAGTACAAGGACGTGGCGGCGTTCTCGATGCTCGCCATCGTGCTGATCTTTTTCCCCACGGGTCTGCTCGGCCGGCCTGAGGTCGAGAAGGTATAGACCTTGGTCGAGCCCGGCACATCGTTCGGCCAGCGGCTCAAATCGGCCCTCGGCGATTCCTTTCTCGCCGCCATCATCACCTTCGCGCTGTTCTCGCTGGTGCTGGGCTTGCGCACCGTGGACAACGTGACCGGGCTCACGCTGCAGCCGCGGCCGATGCTGCTCGCCGTCACCGTCGGCATCGTGTTCTTCGGCCGGCTCTTGCTCAACCTGTTCGTCTGGCAGGCGCAGTATCCCCTCACCACACCCTTCGCCAAGCTGTTCACGCGCGATCCGTTCGACACGCGCGACATGGTCGTGCTCGGCGCCACGGCATTGCTCGCGGTCGCAGGTCTCATCGTTGCCGCCCTGTTCAATGCACAGGCCTATGAGCTGATCGCGGTCGCCGTGCTTGTCTTTGTCGGGCTCGGGCTCTTGCGCCGGGCCATCGGACGGTTCTGTCCCGACCTCCCCTACGGGCGGATATTCGTGGTCGGCGGCATCCTGTTCGCGGTGTTCTTCCCGCTCACCACCTTCGGCCTGGAGAAGGCGTTCCATCTCGGGCTGCCGTTGCGCTACTGGTTCGATCTCTCCATCCTCGTGCTCACCTATGTGATGCTCGGCTGGGGGCTCAACATCGTGGTCGGGCTCGCCGGCCTGCTCGACCTCGGCTATGTCGCCTTCTACGCGGTCGGCGCTTACACCTTCGCGCTGCTCGCCACCCATTTCGGTCTGGGGTTCTGGCTTTGCCTCCCCATCGCCGGCCTCGCCGCGGCGTTGTGGGGCGTCATTCTCGGCTTTCCGGTGTTGCGCTTGCGCGGCGACTATCTCGCCATCGTCACGCTGGCCTTCGGCGAGATCGTCCGCATCATTCTGCTCAACTGGACCGAGGTGACCAACGGGCCGAACGGCATCTCGAGCATCCCCAAGCCCACCTTCTTCGGCCTTCCCTTCACGCCGTTCGGTGACGGGACCACGTTCAGCGGCTTCTTCGGCATCAAATACGATCCGCTCCAGGGCATCATCTTCCTCTACTACGTGATCCTGGCGCTCGCCTTTCTCACCAATCTCGTCACGCTCCGCTTGCGCCGCCTGCCCATCGGGCGCGCCTGGGAGGCGATGCGCGAGGACGAGATCGCCTGCCGCTCGCTCGGCATCAACACCACCATCACCAAGCTCACCGCCTTCGCCACCGGCGCGATGTTCGGCGGCTTGGCCGGCAGCTTCTTCGCCACGCGACAAGGCTTCATCAGCCCGGAGAGCTTCACCTTCATCGAGTCCGCCATCATCCTCGCCATCGTCGTGCTCGGCGGCATGGGCAGCCAGCTCGGCGTCGCCATCGCGGCGGTGGTCATGGTGGGCGGCTTCGAGGCGCTGCGCCACACCGAAGGCCTGCAAAGCTTCTTCGGCGCCGGCTTCGATCCCGCGCTCTACCGCATGCTCCTGTTCGGCCTCGCCATGGTGGGCATCATGGTATGGCGGCCGCGCGGGCTCATTGCCTCGCGCTCCCCGACCATCGAACTCGGCAAGGCGGGCGCCATCTCCTCGGACCTCGTCGGGCAAGGCCGCGCATGAAGCCCTGGGAACAAGACCCCCTCCTCACGGTGGAGCACCTGACCATGCGCTTCGGCGGCCTCGTCGCCATCGACGACGTATCCTTCGCGGTTGGCCGCCAAGACATCACCGCGCTGATCGGACCGAATGGCGCCGGCAAGACCACGGTGTTCAACTGCATCACCGGGTTCTACAAGCCGACCGAGGGGATGATGACGCTCGCCGAGCCCGGGGGAACGCGCTTCTATCTCGAGCGGCTTGCCGACCACGACATCAATGCGGAAGCCCGCGTCGCCCGCACCTTTCAGAACATCCGCCTGTTTCCCGGCATGACCGTGCTGGAGAACCTGATGGTCGCCCAGCACAACGTGCTGGCCCGCGCTTCGGGGTTCACCATCGGCGCCATCCTCGGGCTTGGACATTTCGCCCGGGCCGAGAAGCAAGCGGTCGAGCTTGCCCGGCACTGGCTTGAGCGGGTCGGCCTTGTGGCCCGGGCCGACGAGGCGGCGGGCGATCTCCCTTATGGCGACCAGCGGCGGCTGGAGATCGCGCGCGCCATGTGCACGCGGCCTCTGCTGCTTTGCCTCGACGAACCGGCGGCCGGCTTGAACGCGCGGGAGAGCGACGGCCTCAACGAGCTGCTCTATGCGATCCGCGAGCAGGAGAAGATCGCCATCTTCCTCATCGAGCACGACATGAGCGTGGTGATGCGCATCTCCGACCACATCATCGTGCTCGACTACGGCAAGAAGATCGCCGACGGCTCACCGGATGCGGTGCGCAACGATCCGAGCGTCATCGCCGCCTATCTGGGCGTGCCGGACGAGGAGTTGCCGGACGTCACATCCGAGGTGCGGCCATGAGCGCGGCTTTGCTTGAGCTTGAGAACGTCACCGCCTGTTACGGAAGGCTGCCGGTGTTGCACGGCGTCAACATCGACATCAAGCTCGGCGAGATCGTGGCCCTGATCGGCGCCAATGGCGCAGGCAAGACCACGACGATGATGACGATCTGCGGGCGCCCGCGCGCATCTGAAGGCCGCATCGTCTTCGACAGCAACGACATCACCCAGCTTCCCACCCACGAGATCGTGCGCCTGCGCATCGCGCAGTCGCCGGAGGGGCGCCGTATCTTCCCGCGCATGACGGTGATGGAGAATTTGCAGATGGGCGCCATCATCGCCGGCGAGCCGGACGCCTTCGATCATGACC
>Ga0307446_1000717_pt1 | contig 11331 bp, 11 predicted proteins | sample SalMarSW160320MG_FD_202141 | JGI IMG/M metagenome (GOLD analysis project Ga0307446, IMG submission 202141) | Salt marsh sediment microbial communities from the Plum Island Ecosystem LTER, Massachusetts, United States - SW1603-20 | ecosystem: Environmental > Aquatic > Marine > Intertidal zone >... | reverse complement strand
ATCGTGGCGCTGGCCGGATGCGGTCATGGCAGCAAGCCCGGTGCGACGCCGACGACAACCAGCACCCCGCATGCCACCTGGTCGCGTCCGTCCGCTCCCCCCGACCCGGCGACATTGGAACGCGCCGGAGCCAGTGCCGTCGCGGCCGTGCCGAACGGCACGCTGACCTCGATCCGAACCGAACAAAGCGGGGCCTGGCGGGTCGTGGTGGTCACCCGGGACGGGACCGAGCAAGCGATGGATGTGTCGTCCGACGGCGTCACCCTGCTGGTCGGACCTACCCCGAAGAATGCGAGTGACGCCGACAAAGCCAAAAACCGTGCCCGCGTGGAGGCCGCGCGTCTGGACTACCGCGCAGCGGTGGACAAGTTCCTGGCCGCGGTGCCCAACGGCGCCATCACCGAGATGAACCTCGATGACAGCAACGGCAGCGTCGCGTGGGAAGCCGACGTCTGGGACACCTACATCGTCGAACACAAGGTCACGATCAACGCGGCGTCCGGAGAACTGATCGCGAACAGGCAGGTGTAGCCACCGCGGGCAAGGGTCAGCTCAGTGCGTTGACCTTGTCGCGGATGACTTGCGCAACGTCTAGCGCGGTGGTGTTGATATCGCCTCGACCTCTGCGCGGCAGGTTCGCTGTGTTGAAGAAGTCGACCTCGACTTCGACAAGGCAATTGTCCCGCACACCGATGGCCCGCCCTACGGGAATGGACGTGGAAGCCGGGCCGGGCAGGTTCAACTCGATCGACATCGTTGCCGCGAGAACGGACGTGGCGACTTGCACGTCGCTGATTTTCACCTTGAGCCGGAGCGCCCCGCCCGCAACGGGGAGCGTCTTTCCATCGCACCTTCGCCACTGCCGGGAGAATCTCGCGAACAGGGCGTCGGCGTCGGCGGGCCTGCGCAAGCCGACCACACCCTCCTTTACCCTCGTCACCGCCGCGAATGTGGCATCGGGCCGCCACGTCTTCAGCGCAACATCCTTGACGTGGCTCGACCGGTAGACGCTTTGATGCATCATCACCGCGACTCCGATGCAGTTGACGGGCCAGGCCGTTCGATCGCCCTGGAGTTCCTCGGGCCCCCCGAAACGGGGTGGGAATTGAGGATCAAGGTTCAGGGGCTGTCGCACAATTCGCGACAGCGCACTCCTACCGAGCAGCACCCGCTCGATGGTTTGCCCACGCAGCGTTCGCGGCGTCAGGTTCGGGGCCGGCTGTGCCGTGCCGCCGACCGTCGCGGAGCAGCCCGCCGCCAACAAGACGGCTGCCACTAGGGCCGCAAGGCGCCGGCGGCCTCTCACGCGGTCATCGCACTGGGGCATCTCGACCCGCCAGACGCTCTCCATCCGCTTCTCGCCCTACCTTCTGCTTGATTAGAAGTTTACGTTTGGAGCGAGGTGGCCGCCTTAGGCCACACCGAAACCACAGGTCAACGGCAGCGACGTCTCAGGTTCGTAGCCCGGCGCCGCGTCAGCTCAACGCGCTGACTTTCTCCATCATGGCGTGCGCGATGTCAATGGCCGTGGTGTCGAGATCGCCCGTCCCGCGGTCCGACGGCCTTCGCGTACTGAAGAACGCGACGTCGACTTCGACCAGGCAATTCCCGCGGACACCGATGGCCCGCGCCACCGGCCTGGATCCGCTCGACGGCGCGCCGGGCATTCGCGTCGCAATCGAAAGGGTCGCCGCAAGTACAGAATTGGTGACACGTACCTCGGAGACCTTGTCCGAGAAGACGATTTTGCCGGCATCCAGGGTCACCGTCGTGCCGTCGCATCTTTCCCATTGGGCGGAGAACTTCGCGAAGAGCGCGGCGGCCTCACTGGCCGTGGACAACGCGACCACGCCCTCCGCCACGTCGATCACCTTCGCCAGCCCGCGCGCGTTCCACCACGTCTCCCGCGCAACATTTTCGATCTGGGCGGAGCGGTAGGCGCGTTTCTCCAGCATCGTGACGACGCCCACACAGTCTTCGGGTGTGACCAGCCCGAAGGCCCGCTGTAACGTCTCGGGACCGCCAAACCTCGGTGGCAATTCGGATTTGGCGGTGAAGGATTGATCGAGAAGCTTTGACAGCGCCGCCTCGTCGAGGAGCACACGTTTGACGGTTTGCCCCGTGACCGGGCGTGGCTTCAGCCCCACCGCGGGTCGCACGGTGCCGGTGACGACGGACGTGCAGCCGGTTGCCAGCGTTAAGGCCGCCAGGCAGGCCAACACCGAGCGGCTGGTTCGTATCAATTCGCGCTCGAGACTTTCCGCAACATCACCTCAACGAGATCGATCGCGCGGGTCCCGGGTTGCGAGCGGGGCCGGACTGCGAGCTTGACATCAGCAATGACATCCCCCTGGACGCCCACGGCCCGCTCGAGCGGGTACTGCGGAGTGTGGTGATTGTCCCAACTGAGGATAGTCGCGGAAAGGATCGATCCGTCGACACGCGGATTGGTCACTTCCGAGTACAACTCCGTGTCGCTCGAGTCGTGCAACCGCATAATGACCGTGGTGCCCGCGCAATGCTGCCATTGCTGCACGAAGGAGGCGAACAGTCGCTGCGCGTCCGCCGAGGATGCCAGTTTGATCGCCGCTGCCGTTGCGCTGGACACCACGACGCCGACGTCGTAATTCCAGTAATCCTGAATCGCCGCGGCGCGGACCGGGCCCTTCTCATAGACGATCCGCGCGGCCGTCGTGACGGCTCCGACGCACTCGATGGGCGCGGCGCGGTCGTTGTCGCGAATCCCATTGGGCAGCATATCGATTCCGCCAACTTCCGGCGGACTGTGCGGCGGCAGGTCGTTTCCCATCGCAGCCCTGACCTCGTCTTCGTCCGGCAGGATCTCTTCGAGCGAAAGCACAGTTCCGCCGGAACGGCCCGCGCGCCTGGCTGTCCCGTCGACGGTACTGACGCACCCTGCGCCCACCACGCCGATGACCAGCAGGACAACAGCCCGCGCCAATGCCACGGCTACTTCCTGCCCTTGTCGCCCGCGGCGTCGGCGGACAGCGCCGCCACAAAAGCCTCCTGCGGCACGTCTACTCGCCCGATGGTTTTCATCCGCTTCTTGCCTTCCTTCTGCTTCTCCAGAAGTTTGCGTTTCCGGGTGATATCGCCGCCGTAGCACTTCGACAAAACATCCTTGCGGATCGCGCGGATGTTCTCGCGCGCAATGATTTTCGACCCGATGGCGGCCTGTACCGGCACCTCGAACTGCTGGCGCGGGATCAACTCTTTGAGTTTGGTGGTCATCTTGTTGCCGTAGGCGAACGCGGAATCCTTGTGCACGATCGCGCTGAATGCGTCGACCGCCTCGCCCTGCAACAAGATGTCGACCTTGACCAGTTGGGCCTCCTGCTCGCCGGCCTCCTCGTAGTCGAGGCTGGCATAGCCGCGGGTGCGTGACTTCAGTGAATCGAAGAAGTCGAAGATGATCTCGCCCAGCGGCATGGTGTAGCGCAGTTCGACGCGCTCGGGCGAAAGGTAGTCCATGCCGCCCAGTTCGCCGCGGCGCGACTGACACAACTCCATGATGGTGCCGATGAACTCGCTGGGCGCGATGATGGTGGTCTTGACGACGGGCTCGTAAACCGTCCGGATTTTGCCCTCCGGCCAGTCCGACGGATTGGTGACGAGTATCTCGGTGTCGTCTTCTTTGATCACCCGGTACACGACGTTCGGCGACGTCGATATCAGATCCAGGTCGAACTCGCGCTCCAGGCGCTCCCGCGTGATCTCCATGTGCAACAGGCCCAGGAAGCCACACCGGAACCCGAAGCCCAGGGCCACCGAGGTCTCCGGCTCGTAGGTCAGGGCCGCGTCGTTGAGCTGCAGCCTGTCGAGGGCGTCGCGCAGATCCGGATAGTCCGAGCCGTCCACGGGATACAGCCCCGAATAGACCATCGGCCTGGGTTCGCGGTAGCCGGTCAGCGCTTCGGTGGCGCCGTTGCGGGCCGTCGTCACGGTGTCGCCGACCTTGGACTGGCGGACATCCTTGACTCCGGTGATCAGGTAGCCGACCTCCCCCACGCCCAGTCCCTCGCTGGGCTTCGGTTCGGGCGAGACGATGCCGACCTCGAGCAGTTCATGCGTGGCGCCGGTGGACATCATCGCGATGCGTTCTCGTGGCTTGATCTTGCCGTCGACCACGCGAATATAGGTCACCACACCCCGGTAGACGTCGTAGACGGAGTCGAAGATCATGGCGCGCAGCGGTGCGTCGGCATCGCCTTGCGGAGCCGGCACCTGCCGGACCACCTCGTCGAGAAGGTGGGCCACCCCCTCGCCGGTCTTGCCGGATACCCGCAGCACGTCGTCGGGCTCGCATCCGATGATGTGGGCGATCTCGCCTGCGTAACGATCCGGGTCCGCGGCCGGCAGGTCGATCTTGTTGAGCACCGGGATGATGGTCAGGTCGCGGTCCAGCGCCAGGTAGAGGTTGGCGAGGGTCTGCGCCTCGATGCCCTGGGCGGCGTCGACCAGCAGAACCGCACCCTCACAGGCCTCCAGCGCCCGCGACACCTCGTAGGTGAAGTCGACGTGGCCGGGGGTGTCGATCAGGTGCAGCACGTAGTCGGTGGCTCCGTCGTTGTCGGCAACCCGCCAGGGCAGTCGTACGTTCTGCGCCTTGATGGTGATCCCGCGCTCCCGTTCGATGTCCATCCGGTCCAGGTATTGAGCCCGCATCGTCCGCTCGTCGACGACGCCGGTGAGTTGCAGCATCCGGTCCGCCAGCGTGGACTTTCCGTGATCGATGTGGGCGATGATGCAGAAGTTCCGAATCTGCGCCGGCGCGGTGAAGGTCTTGTCGGCGAAACTGCTGATGGGAATCTCCTGGTCTACTGAGTTCGGGACGCTTCGAGGCCGCCATCGGGCGGTGTCCACGGGCATGTCCAGGGTATCTAGGCAGGGTGGCCGAGACACAGTTGGACACAATCGGGCCCGGCGGTTCGCGTCTATGCTGCGAATATGGCGTCTGCCCGGAAATCGCAGTGGAAGACGTTCCAGCGGTTTGCCGAGAACCTGGTCTTCAATGGGGCTCCGCGGCTGGCCCGACACCTGGAGAACTCCCAGACCGTGCTGCGAGAACTCCAGCAAGCGGTCAAGATCACTGCCAACGTCATCGCCGCGGCCGCGCCGCAACCACCCGCGGCGGTCACCGCGGGCCGGCCGGTGACCAGCGCCAGCTTCCCCACCGCGCAGCGGGCCCGCAAGGTCGTGTACGCGCCGAACCTCGATGGCCGCGCCGATCCCGGAGAGATCGTGTGGACGTGGGTGGTCTATGAGGACGATCCCACCCGCGGCAAAGACCGACCGGTCCTCGTCGTGGGGCGCGACCGCAGCGCCTTGCTCGGCTTGATGGTATCCAGCTATGAGCGGCATGCCACCGACCCGGACTGGGTCGGGATCGGTTCTGGCAACTGGGATTACGAGGGCAGAGAATGCTGGGTCCAGTTGGACCGGGTGCTCGACGTGCCCGAGGAGGGCATCCGCCGCGAGGGCGCAATTTTGGACCGCGACATCTTTGATGTGGTGGCGGCGCGGCTGCGCGCGGACTACTCCTGGCGCTAGCCCCCGCTCAGGCCGCCCAGCGGGTAACCACTGCGAGAAAACCGCAGGATTTTCGCGCTGAGTACACGTTCGGCGAAGCGGCGGATCAGCCCCCGCCCGCTCAGCCCTGCGTGATGTAGGAGTGCAGCTGCTGTTGCTCGGCCTCGAGCTCTTCCATACGGGTCTTCACGACGTCGCCGATGCTGACGATGCCGATCAGCTTCTTCCCGTCGAGCACGGGCACGTGGCGCACCCGGTTCTTCGTCATCAACACGCTGAGGGAGTCAACCGTGTCGGACTTCGTGCAGGTCGCGACCGTGGCCGTCATGATCTTGGACACCGGGCGGGACAACACGCTCGGTCCATGCGCATGCAGCTGACGCACGACGTCGCGCTCCGACACGATGCCCACCACCCCCTCGTCGCCAACCACCACCATGGCGCCGATGTTCTGCTCGGCAAGGCCGGCGAGCAGCTCCCCGACCGTCGCTTCCGGGTTGATGGTCACCACCGCCGCCCCCTTGTTCCGCAAGACGTCCGAGATGCGCATCAAGCCTCCTGCCGGTGGTGATCTGGTTCACACCAGGTTACAGGGTCGCTGACCTCTGGTCGACGCGGTAAACGCCGACGGCGGCCAACTGGCCGGAAGCGCCGGCCAATCGGCCGATTGAGCCACCACGCGCAGTGCCGGTTGCGAGGATGAGGCGATGATCGAGATCACGCTGCTGGGAACCGGAAGCCCGATCCCCGACCCGAACCGCGCCGGCCCGTCCACCCTGGTGCGCGCCGGCGGCCAGGTGTTCCTGGTGGATTGCGGGCGCGGCGTGCTCCAGCGCGCAGCGGCCGTCGGCGTAGGCGCCGCGGGCTTGTCCGCACTGCTGCTCACACACCTGCACAGTGACCACATCGGCGACCTCGGCGACGTCCTGATCACGAGGTGGATCAGCACCTTCGCACCCGATCCCGAGCCGCTGCCGATCATCGGACCGCCCGGCACCGCGGAGACCGTCGCAGCGACGCTGAAGGCGTTTCACCATGACATCGGCTACCGGATCGCGCATCACGCCGACCTGAGTGCGCCGCCGGCGGTCGAGGTTCACGAATACACCGAGGGTCCGGTGTGGGACCGCGACGGCGTGTCGATCCGGGTGGCCCCGACCGATCACCGGCCGGTGGCGCCGACCATTGGGTTCCGCATCGAATGCGGGACGGCGTCGGTGGTGCTGGCCGGAGATACCGTGCCGTGCGCCGGCCTGGACCGGCTGGCAGCCGGCGCCGGCGCGTTGGTGCACACCGTGATCCGCAAAGACATCGTCGCCAACATCCCCCAACAGCGGCTCAAGGATATCTGCGACTACCACTCGTCGGTGGAGGAAGCGGCGGCCACCGCGGCCCGAGCGGGGGTGGACACCCTGGTCATGACGCACTATGTGCCGGCGCTGGTGCCCGGCCAGGAAGAACAGTGGCGGGCGCTGGCGGCCGGCGCGTTCGGCGGGCGGATCGAGCTCGGCGACGATCTGCACCGGGTTGAGGTCGACGCACGCCGGTAACCGTCGCCCGCCATGCTCAAGCCAGGCGGGTGACCTCCACGATGACGTCGAGGTCGGTGGCCCCCTCGCCGGAGTAGATGCCTTTCAGTGGCGCAACGTCTGTGTAGTCGCGGCCGGCGCCCACGCTGATGTATTGCTCATTGATCTCGGTGGCATTTGTGGGGTCATAGCTCCACCAATCACCGGTCCAGACCTCGATCCAGGCATGACTTCGCCCGTCGACGGTGTCCCCGACGACGGGATCACGCTCGGGGTGCAGGTAACCCGATACGTAGCGGCCCGGAATTCCCATGCCGCGCAGCACCATCAGCGACAGGTGCACGAAATCCTGACAAACGCCTTTACCCTCGTCCAGCGCGTCCAGTCCGGACGAGTGCACACCGGTCGTTCCCGGGAGGTAATCGAGCGCGTCGCGTACCCAGGCGGCCGCGGCGACGACGGCTTGGGCAGGATCGTGGTTTTTCGCGATCTTTTTGCCGGCGGACCTGACGCGCTTGCTCGTCAGGGTGCGCTGGGTCGGGCGGAGCAACTCGTCGAACCGATCGATCACGGCCTCGGAGTGCAGGTCGCCCCAGCTTGCCTCGGTCACCGGCGGCTCCTGCGGCTCCGTCTCGACGACCGAGGACGACGTGACCGTGAGATCGGTGTGCGGCGCATGCAAATCGAACGCCGTGACAGCGGTGCCCCAGTAGTCGATGTAGCGGTAGGACCGGGTGGCCGGAATGGTCTCGACACGGTTGACGATGACGTTTTGCCTGCTGTTCGACCGCGGGGTCAGCCGGGCCTCGTTGTAGGAGGCGGTCACCGGCGATTGATAGGCGTAGCCGGTGATGTGCACCACCCGCGTCCGCCACATCAGGCCTCCCCCTGCCTGGCGACCAGCCAGCCGTCGTGGTTGGCATCCGACCACGCCACCCATGGGGTGACGTCGAAGTACTGCAGCGACAACGCTTCACCGACGTCGTGGCAGGTTCGCTGCAGGCTCGCCAAACGTGTCTCCAGTGACTCGAGCAGCACGCCGGGTTGCACGAATTCCAGTTCACTACGGGCCTGGCCGAGCAGCCGTTGCGCCTCGGTGGTCGCCCCGACCCTGCTGTGCGGTTTGTGCAGCAATTCCTCGACGTTGTGTTCGGCCAGTCGCAGCGAGTAGAACACCGAACGCGGGAAGAGCCGGTCGAGCAGCATGAACTCGACCACCCGGGCCGCGTCCAGCGCGCCGCGGTAGGTGCGCAGGTAGGTGTCGTGCGCACCCGCCGAACGCAACAATGTCACCCACGCCGGCGACGACGCGCTGTCCCCGACCCGCGACAGCAATAGCCGCACGGTCATGTCGACGCGCTCGATCGCGCGGCCCAAGACCATGAAACGGTATCCGTCGTCACGCGAGAGCGTCGAGTCGGCCAGGCCGGCGAACATCGCCGCGCGGCCCTCGACGAACGACAGAAACTCATGTGGCCCCAGGCGTTTTGCGGCACGTTCACGTTCGGGCAGCGCATGGTAGGTGGTGTTGAGGCACTCCCAGATCTCGCTGGATGTCACTTCGCGCGCCGACTTGGCGTTCTCGCGCGCCGCCGTGATCGCGTCAACGATCGAGGACCCACCGGAAAGATCGGTGCTGTAGGCCACCAGATCGGTCAGCGACCAGACGTCCAGCTGGTGCTCCGGGGGATCGATACCCAGCACCCGCAACAGCAGCCGAGACGCCTGGTCGGGATCGACGCTGGAATCCTCGAGCAGTTGATGCAGTGCGACATCCAGGATTCGCGCGGTGTCGTCGGCCCGCTCGACATAGCGACCGATCCAGTAGAGCGCCTCGGCGTTGCGGGCCAGCATCAGCGGATCGCCTTCTTCCGGCGCTGCCGTTGCTGTTGTTTTTGCTGCGGCTGCTCATGCTGCGACCGTTCGGACCGCTGCGACTGGTGTTGCCCGTCGGCCGGCGGGTCCGGCGGGGAATCGGGCAGCGAACGCAAGACCTCGGCGGCGCCCAACTCACGGTCGGCTGCCGACGCCCGGGTTGCCAGTACCCAGGTGTCCTTGGAGCCGCCGCCCTGGCTGGAGTTGACCACCCGCGACCCCTCGACCAGGGCCACCCGGGTCAGTCCACCCGGCAGCACCCACACGTCGTCACCGTCGTTGACGGCGAATGGCCGCAGGTCGACGTAGCGGGGAGCCAGCGTGCTGTCGATCTGGGTGGGCACGGTCGACAGCTCCATCATCGGCTGCGCGATCCAGCTTCGTGGATCGTCGCGGATCTTCTTGGCGACCGTGGCCAACTCCTTCGCGGAGGCCTGCGGGCCGAACACGATGCCGTAACCGCCGGATCCCTCGACCGGCTTGAGCACCAATTCGTCGATCCGGTCGAGCACCTCTTTGCGTTCGTCGGGCAGCCAGCATCGATAGGTCTCCACATTGGCCAGCAGCGGCTTCTCACCGAGGTAGTACTCGATCATGGTGGGCACGTAGGTATAGACGAGCTTGTCGTCGCCGACACCGTTGCCGATCGCGCTGGAGATGACGACGTTGCCGGCGCGGGCGGCGTTGACCAGACCGGCCACCCCCAGCACCGAGTCGGCGCGGAACTGCAGCGGGTCCAGAAAGGTGTCGTCGATGCGCCGATAGATGACGTCGACCTGACGCTCCCCATGGGTGGTGCGCATGTATACCTGGTTGTCCCGGCAGAACAGGTCGCGCCCCTCGACCAGCTGGACCCCCATCTGCCGGGCCAGCAGCGAATGCTCGAAATAGGCCGAGTTGTAGACACCCGGGGTCAGGACGACCACGTTGGGGTCCGCCTCGTTGGTGGCCGCGGAGTTGCGCAGCGCCCGCAGCAGGTGCGAAGCGTAGTCGTCGACGGCGCGCACACGATGGGTGGCGAACAGGTTGGGAAAGACGCGCGCCATGGTGCGCCGGTTTTCCATGACGTACGACACCCCAGAGGGCGAACGCAGGTTGTCCTCGAGGACCCGGAAGTTGCCTCGTTCGTCGCGGATCAAGTCGATGCCGGCCACGTGGATTCGCACGCCGTTGGGGGGGACGATGCCAACCGCCTGGCGGTGAAAATGCTCGCAAGAAGTGACCAGCCGACGCGGGATGACCCCGTCACTCAGTATTTCTTGATCGCCGTAAATGTCGTCGAGATACATCTCGAGCGCCTTGACACGCTGGGTGATGCCACGCTCCAGCCGCGTCCACTCTGCGGCCGAGATAACCCGCGGTACCAGGTCCAGTGGAAAAGGCCGCTCCTGGCCCGAAAGCGAAAAGGTAATGCCCTGGTCGATGAACGCACGGGCCAATGCTTCCGCGCGGGCCTTCAAGTCCGAGACGTCCGACGGCGCGAGCTCGGCGTAGATCCCCTTGTACGGACCACGCACGCTGCCCTGGGCGTCGAACATCTCGTCGAAGGCCGTCGAATAGACGTCCGACGCGTTATACCCGCCGAAAATGCGTTCAGAACGCGCAGCACCGCGCGCCCGCCATCTGGTGTCCTCAAGATGGTTCGTAACGCTCACGTGTCCGATGCTGCCTCAAATCGAAGTACCGGCGGCCCGCGGGTTCCCGTTTTGGGAGAAAACGTAACCGACTGATAACCTGAGCAGTCGCTGTGGTGATATCCGGCGCCCCCTAACAACCGAAGCAATCGAAGAAGGAACTAACGCGTGGCCAACATCAAGTCGCAGCAAAAGCGCAATCGCACCAACGAGCGCGCCCGACTGCGCAACAAGTCGGTGAAGTCTTCGCTTCGCACCGCCGTCCGCGCATTCCGCGAAGCCGCCCACGCCGGCGACAAAGAGAAGGCCACGGAGTTGCTGGTGTCGACCAATCGCAGCCTGGACAAAGCGGCCAGCAGGGGTGTGATCCACAAGAACCAGGCGGCCAACAAGAAGTCGGCGCTGGCACGGGCCCTCAACAAGCTCTGAGAACCGCAAGCCACCTTCGGCGGCGCCGGTCTCGCTTCATTTGGAGGCCAGCTCGGCGACCTTTCTGACCGCGGATTCCAGTGCGTAATCGGCGTCCGCCGCGGCGCCCTTGACATTCGCGTTGAGCGCAGCCACCACCTTCATCGCCGTCGCCACCGTGTCACGCGACCAATGCCGGGCCTGCTTTTGGGCCTTCTGCACCCGCCAGGGCGGCATCTTCAGCTGCGCCGCCAGACGATAGGGGTCGCCCGAGAGCGGCCCCACCCGGCCGATCGTATGGACGGCTTCGGCCAGCGCGTCGGCCAGCACCACGA
>Ga0307446_1000711_pt1 | contig 11347 bp, 13 predicted proteins | sample SalMarSW160320MG_FD_202141 | JGI IMG/M metagenome (GOLD analysis project Ga0307446, IMG submission 202141) | Salt marsh sediment microbial communities from the Plum Island Ecosystem LTER, Massachusetts, United States - SW1603-20 | ecosystem: Environmental > Aquatic > Marine > Intertidal zone >... | reverse complement strand
AAGTACCACATTGTCTTTATACCAAAGTATAGACGCAAAGAATTATACGGAGCCAAGAGACGGATAGTAGTGGATACGATCAAGCAATGGGCGCGAATCAAGGGGGCAGAGATTATAGAAGGACACGCGATGCCGGATCACATTCACTTGTGTGTCTCCATACCGCCCAAATATGCTGTGGCGAACACCTTTGGGCTTCTGAAAGGCAAAAGCGCATCGGAGGTGGTGAGCTTTGGAACAAGAAGTAGCCGAATGGTGCGAGGGCGGACATTTTGGGCACGAGGGTACTGTGTCAGCACAGTAGATCTTGATGAAGAAGCTATCCGAAAATACATCAGAAACCAAGAACAAATGGATATGCTCCAAGAGGAGCCTACCCTATAACATAACCATTGAGTAGCTGGGTCAGAAAGGACAGGGTCATGAAAATAGTAGTCGATTATGACAAGTGTACGGGTTCCGGAGAGTGCGTGAAAATTTGTCCGAGAAAAGCATTCTCCGTGGTCGAAGGCAAGGCGGTTCTGGACGAGGAAAAATGCGATCTGGATGGAATGTGCATCCCTGCTTGTCCCAATCAGGCGATCCGCTATTCAGAGGAAGAGTAGTCTTTCCCTCCTCTCTTCTCTTTCTTCATTCCAATATTCCCCCATATTCTCTTATTCCATGAGATTTCGAAACAGGGGGACGCGCCCGTGGAGTGGAATGTGCAGGCGAAGCAGGGACAGAAATAGTGTGTAAAGCACAAAATCTCTGATGTCACTGAAAATTTGTTGGTATATGACGTTTTTTGTCCGGCTCTTATATGAATTTGGTTTCTTAAATAGAACTAACCCGGATTTCTCACCAATAATCTGCTGCGACGGCGGATAGCCCCATGCCTCCTGCGTTGCGCTTGAAAAATGACCTCGACGTACTGCAAGTATGCCTGCGGCCATTTTCCTGCACGCGCCTTGTATTCATGGGACTCTCCACCGTCTCGCACCGAAGATCGGTGAGAAACCCGGGCTAACCCGAACCAGATCCGGGGTGATGGGAGGATCTTCGTTTGCTACACATCTTTGTCGATGCTGACGCATGTCCGGTCAAACCGGAGGTGTACCGCGTCGCAAACCGGTACCGCCTTGATGTCACATTGGTGGCCAACTCCTGGATGCGAGTCCCGAATGAACCATGGATTATACTCGAAGTTGTGGAGAACGGATTCGACGCGGCCGATGATTGGATTGTCGAACACGTGCAACCTCACGACATCGTTGTCACCGCTGACATTCCGCTTGCGAGCCGCTGTATGAAGCAAGGCGCATGTGCAATTAGTCCAGCCGGAAAGCCTTTTACCGAAAACAACATCGGTGAGGCCGTCGCGACTCGGGACCTGTTGTCAGAACTTCGTAGCGCAGGAGAGATAACAGGCGGGCCTCCACCGTTAAAAAAGCGTGACCGATCACGTTTTCTTCAACAGCTCGATGAAGTGATTCAATCAATCCGTCGTAAGCAACCGTTCAATCCCACCTGACACTGGCTGGGCAAGTGGGTGGGGTCAAGTCTCCCATTGACTCTTTGCAGCGTACTTCTTTGCACCCAGCTAATATTTTGGCAGGTCACTCCATAAGCAGGCGGAGAAAATCTGTGATGGCCGCCAGGTAGGCGTGGTATCCCCTGACAAATACCGTGTTGTGATCGGCCCGGGGGATCATGAGGATGCGCTTATCCTCTGCACCACTCGCCTCGTAGAGTGCTCTGCCGTCGGTAAAGGGGATGATGCGGTCGTACTGGGCATGGATGATGAGCGTTGGGATGTCAACGGTCCTGATCTTTTCAAGGTTTTGTGTGCCCTCCTCCTCTGTGATGTCCTTGTCCCTTAAAGATACTCCGATGAGGCTGAGGAGCGGCAGGAGGTAGGCGAACCCGCTTTCAATGATGATGCCGTTGATCAGCTCCCTGTAATGAGAAGCCAGTTCCAGGGCCGGTGCACTCCCCAACGACCTCCCCATGACGACCAGGGGACCCGTGTACTCTCTTTCATCGAGCCAGGTTTTCACATATTCAAAAACAGCATGACAGTCGCGCATCATGGACGTGACCGTGGGATTCCCCGTTGACCTGCCGTAACCGCGGTAATCAACGGGGAAAAAATTGACGTTTTTGCGCACATACAGAGGACCGATCTCGTCGTAATCGGAAACGATTTCACCGTTTCCATGGAAAAAAAGGATGGTGGGAGCGGTCTTTGCCGCGTGGTGAAAACGGGCGCCAAGGGTCACGTTGTCCTCCACGGGTATCCGCACATCGTGGACCTCTCCCTCGGGCCTGGAAGCGCTTTCTTCCCGACGGGGATGGAAAAGAAGGGAAAGGATTTCCGGTTTGTCGAGGGTACCGTACTCCATCTGAGAAAAATCCTTCATGATGCATCCTCCATGAGCCACCTTATCACAATCTCACAAATCTTTTCCAGTCAACTTTGATGGCTTTGCAGAAGGCCATCATCATCGCCGGAACATCTGGATGTTTCCGTGGATATGTGAATTCCGGGGGCAGTCGTTAACTTTTGACAAGAGAGGTGTCAAGCCTGCTTTTGACTGTTGTTGCCGGTGGTGGGAGATTGAGAAGAAAAGGGGCAGGACCTTCATTCTTCGGGTGGAAAAGTGGGCCGGGATCCTGTCCTCGGTTCGTGCACAAGCATGTGGGAAATATTGACAGCATTGTCAAATGTCGAGGGAGACCCCACTCCACTTTTTGGATTGAGGAGCGCGCCTAATCGGGTTTTAACCCGGAATAATCTTCACGCTCCCGTTTTCAATCAGATCTTGAAGTTGTGCCAGGAGTCTTCTCTCCTGAGGGTCTATCACCCCGTCTTCATCCGCGATCATCATGATCCTTGCCCGTTCAGTTTGGCTCAACTGGTGGTCATCTATCGCTTTTTTTATCATCGCGTTCAGCTTTTCTGCGGACTTGCTCGGTTTCTGCATAAGCGGCTCCTTATCAATTACAGGTAATTTTCGATATGTGAGTTTACAATATCATATTGATAAAAATTGTATTTTTGCCAAAAAAGGATGTCAAGGACAATATTGATGACTTCGTAAAAAACTCCACGGACGGCCTTTTCGCGATTCCACCGATAGTGGTGGGTTGAGGGTCATGGGGATTAGGGGACGGTCATAAGTAAATAAGCAACTCACTTTTTGATCTGATAATTATTTGACTTTGAGATTCATCCACCTTTTATAACAGCATACCCAACTCCCGGTTGAGACATGCCCGGCCGTCTCGCCATGCGCTGAAGCGGGGTTGAATCTTTCAATTTGACAAGTTGAGCGTCAGATCGGATATTATCATCGAACGGCGAAAAGACATACTGCGGCATGGGCTTCAGGAAGTGGAAACAACCATGACAGACCTGGATACAAGTCAAATTGATTGCCCGTTTTGCACTAAGGGCACTTAAGACGGGGGGTCCGGGGCGTCATTCCGGATAAGATGGCATATTGAGATTCGCAGGGCAGATACAGAAGGTTAAGGAGTGTTAAATGGAAGCTTATCGATCAGTTGAGGAGATTTCGTGGATACCCCATCCTGCTGCACAAGGGGTGAAGATCAAACCTTTGATTTCCGAAAAAGAACACGGTTTGAACGTGACCTGTATGTTGGTCGATATTCCGGTGGGAAAGCAAGTGCCTGAACACATCCATGAGGAACAGGATGATATCCTCTATCCACTGCGGGGCAGAGCGGTTATGTGGGTTGATGGGTCAGGTAAGTTCTCATTGGAACCAGGAGTGATCGTAAGAGTACCAAAGGGTGTGAATCACAAAATCTCTGATGTTACTGAAAGTTTGTTGGTATATGACGTTTTTTGTCCGGCTCTTATATGAATTTGGTTTCTTAAAGAAAACCAAAGACGACTTCATAAAAATTGTAGTATGAAAAGACAGCGCTGTCAGATTTGCAGGGTGGTTGGCAAGATTTTCGTCACGAAGTGGTTGAGGCCCATCCATTTTCGGAGTGGGAAAGAGGTTTGTAGCCCCTGATGAAATGGCAGAGTGGATAAAGATCGTCAGAGAGGGATACTACGATGGTTGCCGATGATTGGGAGCGCAGTCCCGGGGTACAGAGGATGCGCAGCGTTTTTGGCAAGACGGAAGAAGCCCAGAGCCGGTTCCTTGGAGACCTGGCCCTTTCCCCCTTTGATGAAAGGATGAAAGGGTGGCGCAGAGAGGCACTGAAGAGCTTCGAATACTACTGGGGCAGGGCGGTGAGGAAAGGCATGGATCTTTCCGATGAGGAAATAGCCCTTCTATATGTCACGTGTCTGGCCCATGTCATTCAAAGAAGCGGGGTGAAGACTCCTTCTTCGCTCCCTCTGAAAGACAAAAAGGTCAGCCGGCTAATGGAGAAAGACCCTAAATGATCAGATTGCGGTTGTTCGGACGTTGTCGTATTTATCATGATCCAGTGAGCCCCGTGCTCAAGGCGCCCGCCCAGATAGGCTGGGAAGCATGGTTTCGCACGATTGATCTGGTAACCCCGAGGCAACTCAAAGGGAAAGAGCTGTTGATGAGGACGCGGGGTTGGTGGACGGTGGAACCCCTTGAGGTGGCAGAGGTTGTGGAAGCTCATGGGCGGCTGGTGGTAGAGCAGGGGGGAGAGCTGATGGTGGAAGTTCCGGACGAGCATACGGCTGAGCGTTTGACCGAGGATCTGGAAAAGCGGTTTGGAGACCAGGTTCTGCTTGAAGGCTAGCGGCGGCGGGGGATGATATTTTTGAAAGAATGGAACTTTGGCTCTCAGTAAAACACCGCTCAACAGCATCACCGCCAAAGCACCGAAAAGCAGGATCGATTCAAAAGAAAAGGGGATCTGCATTTTTCCTCTTTCTCAAAATTGATTAAAAGGGCCAAAAGCTGTTGTCATGCCAAATTTGCTCTTTCAATTCCCGATCAATGGCGGACAGAAAGTCTAGATGCTGCCTTTCCCATTTCGCCAGCCAGTTGTACAACGCCTTTTCATTGGTGTCGCGTGCTTTTTCGGCCCGTTCAGAGTAAAGTTTTATAGCATTTTGCTCCATGGCCATTGCCGCTGAAATGGCAGCCGCTTCATAATCTGCGGCTGAAATTTCCTCTTGCAATTGCCGGGTTAAGACGGTTGAAGCAATACCGGTCTTCTGATCATCGGGATAGTCGCCCGGATCAAATTTTTGCTTATCCTGGTAAGATTTAAACTGACCGGAGAGAATCCGGATGTGTCTATCTTCTTCATCGGCCAAGATTTCAAAAAACTGCTTCACGGCTTTTCCGGATGTCTGCCGGGCCACCTTGCTGTAAAACGCCCGACCTCTTTTTTCCAGCAAAATCGCATTTTTCAGGATTTCCAGTGTCTGGTCTTTAGTCATAAATAATCCTCCTTTAGAATGCCGGCGCACGCAAACAGCTTTTCGTTGAGAAAGTAAAACCTTATAAAGAGCTGATCCATCCAGAGGGCTTTCAATTCCGAGCAATTTTGGAGTATGGAAGCCGGTTAGAGTTTAGCCATGCTGCATTGTCCTGTCAAAGAGAATCGACATTTGCCGGGTAGAACGTCAACTCTCAGCACCATGCTTCCGTGGAAAGAGTGGAAAGAGGGACGTTGTTCACAAATTACACTTAGATCTTCCTGACCGCGTGATGAACTCACCTTCGGGCATCGTCCCCATAGAGAAATCTGGACTGACACAGGCTCAACTCCCAGGGGATGAAAGCCCACCATACACCGGGACACCAATCTGTATGGCTGCCCATTTTGCGGTGATCATGATGTTAGAGACAAAATCATGAGGGAATATGGCATAGCGATACACCGAATCCGCGGGGCGGTGTCCGAGGAGCCATTCCAGGCAAGATGGCGTATTGAGATTATAGAAAGTCACACGCAGACAATTCTCAGGATTTCACATGAGTTGGATTCATCCTGATCAAATGGATTATTTACTTGATATTTTGCAGTTGAAATGCATAATGTTCACAAAGAATATTGGCCATGAATCCGACCTATATCAAAAGATCGCTGGAGCCTGTCCTCAAGAAGGCCGCCTCCGAGTTTCCTGCGGTGGTTCTGACGGGACCTCGCCAATCCGGCAAAACAACTGTTCTTAAACGTCTCTTTTCGACGCAATACCGTTACGTTTCAGTGGAGCCGCCGGATATCCGCGCCTCGGCCATGGAAGATCCGCGCGCTTTCCTCGAACTATACCCGCCCCCAGTGATATTCGATGAGGTGCAGTACGCCCCTGACCTGCTTCCCTATGTTAAAGAGAAGATCGATACCCACCGGAACAAGAGCGGGCAGTACCTGTTGACCGGCTCACAGAACCTCTTGCTGATGGAGAAAGTGACCGAGTCTCTGGCAGGTCGGTGACTTTTCCCAGTTCCACAATTTCATCCGGACTCTGCTAGCCAGAAGCGCCCAACTCTTGAATTTAAGCGATGTCGCTCGCGACCTCGGTGTAGCGGTCAATACGACCAAAGCATGGTTATCAGTGCTGGAGGCGACTTACCAGGTAATAGTCCTTCGTCCGTACTTTGCCAATATCGGTAAGCGGCTGGTCAAGACACCGAAAGTGTATTTTACGGATGTGGGCTCACTGTGCTATCTCATTGGCCTAAAGAATCCGGAACATGCGGCTTCCGGCCCCATGGGAGGCGCTATCATGGAAACTGCGGTGCTTTCCGAAATCATCAAGGCCCTCGTGTACCGCGGCATCGATCCACAAGTCTACTTTTGGCGGACCATCGCCGGAACAGAGGTCGACATCGTGGTGGATATAGGCGGGAAGCTTGTGCCCATCGAGGTGAAGGTATCAGCCACGCCACGCCCGACCATGGCATCCGCAATAAAAACATTACAAAAGGACCTGGGGGAAAAGTCAATGCCGGGGTACGTGGTGTATCCAGGCAATGTCAGGCTGCCCCTCGGACGGGGCGTGTCGGCTCTGCCGTTCGCGGAACTTTAGCTTGTGTGGAGATATCGGAGCGTGAAAGCGACCCCCTTTCCACCCAAAATTCGGATCAATGGAGATCTGTTGCCCATTAAGTATGAAGCAAAAAAGAAAGGAGGTGATAATCAGAGCGGGTTCTGTTGCATCTTCCGTCGCATTTTAGGGCATGGATGCTTGGGGAGTGACGCGGCCTCCTCGTGAATCGAGAGGAGGGGTTATCATGACTCCACTGCGCGTCTCATAACACGAATCATTAAATTAAAGGAGGAAAAAACCATGACTTTGAAAATAAGAATCTTGTGTGTTTCCATCCTTTGCCTGGGTCTTGCTCTGACCTCCGGCCCGGCCTTTTCGGAAAGCGGGCCGATCAAGATAGGCGCCATGTTCATCTCTTCAGGACCGATGGGAGGATACGGAAAACACGGCGCCCAGGCCATTCAACTCGCGGTTGACGAGATCAATGCAAACGGCGGTGTGCTGGGCAGGAAGATGGCAGCGATTTGCGAGGATACCAAACTCAAGAAGGATATCGCTGTCGCTCTTGCCAATAAATTCATCGACAAAGACAAGGTGGATTTCCTTATGGGACCAACTTCCAGCGGCCTTGCCATGGCATTGACCGAGATCGCCAAAGAAAAAAAGAAGATCCTGGTGGTTACCCAGGCGGCCGCTGACTCACTTACAGGCGCCAAATTTCACCCGTACATCTTCAGCACCCTGAGCAATGCCATGATGCATGCACGGTCCGGGGCTTATCTGATGGCGTCCAAGCCTTACAAAAGGTACATGTGCATTGCGCCGGACTACTCCTATGGTCACTCCTCATGGAATATGTTTAAGTCTAAATTAATGGAACTCCGGCCTGATGTGGAGATTGTGGGTGAGCTGTTCCCCAAGTTCCTATCCAAAGACTACAGTTCTTATATAAAGCAAATTCAAGAGGCCAAACCGGACGCGGTCTGGTCGCCCCTGTGGGGCGCCGGAGATGCCGTAACCTTCATCAAACAGGCGCTACCGACGGGACTCTTTAAGAATGTCAAGTTTGCCTTTCCCTGCGCCGGAGCCCTTGAAGTTCTGGTCCCCATGGGAAAGGACATGCCCGAAGGGGTCTATGTCTCCTCCCGTTACTTCTTCACCTCGCCCGACTCTTCCATGAACCGTAATTTTGTCAAGGCCTACTATGAGCGTTTCAAGGAGTACCCGGACTACATGGCCGGAGAGACTTACGCCGGCGTATACTTTATAAAGGCGGCTTTGCAGCGCGCAGGCACCACCAATGCCGAGAAGCTTATAAAGGCCGTGGAAAGGGAGCCTCTTGCATGGGAAACTCCGGAGGGCTGGAAGGTAATGCGGGCTGAGGATCATTCTGCCGTGGAGGATTGCCTCTGGGGAGAAACATCCTTCAATGAAAAATACGGGTTTGCCATTCCAAAGAGCTTTGAGAGCATTCAGGGGGAGCAAATCTGCCGATCAAGTGAGGAGTTGAGACAGGTCAGAGGGAAGTAAGTCTCTTTCTCAGTGGTCATGCTGTCCTCATTTCCGGATTTAGATGAAGCTTTCGCAACTCCATCCATAAGCCGGCGGGGGACGGCATGACCACTCCTTACGATGGGCTGACTGTCACGCACACAGAGGGTTAGGGTAAATAAAATGGTGAAAGCGTACCAGAAAAAGGAGGGCGTTGTTGACAAATCAGCATAGTGTGTCGGAAAAATGTCGACATACTATGCCTTCTGACCCCTGAGAGGAGCTCATCAGGCTTGGCCAAATTTAAACTTGAAAATTAAATATGGCCGCGAAGATAGGGACGTCCGCAACCAAGTAAATAAGTTCTGAAGGAATCGGAAAGGTAAAACTTGCGGGCTTATAGATTGAGTTATCGGATTTTAGAACAGTGTCCCGATCTCACGACCCCGATCGGAGTGGAAAGTACTCCGCCATGGTGTTCAGAAAAATTCCCAATTTATCGCCGTAGTAGGCAAAACATCGCTCGAAATAGGCATCGAGGTCAACTTTGCTGAGAAAAAAGGCCCATATGAATTCTTAGGGCTCGAATTGACTTATCGAAATCTGAACATAAGGTAAAGAAAAATAAGAGAAATTTTGAAGTCCGCCTGTATTGAGTCTCTCCCCTGTAATCAGCATGCCCCGACTTTCTTTAAATAATCGCTGCATAACCTGATGGCCTCTGTAGGATCGAGGGTCTGGGCATCGGCCCCTACCTGTTTTCGCGCAAATTCGGTCGTAACTCCGCCACCGATGATCACAAAAACATCCTTTCGCAAGCCCTTCGCTTCAAGGAGATCGATGACCTCCTTCATGGAGATGAACGCCGGCGTGATTAGGGCTGACATGGCAAGAATCTTTGCACCCGTTCTCCTGATCTCATCGAGAAATTGTTGCGGGGGCACATCCACACCAAGATCGTGAACGGTAAGTCCCTGGGCCCGCATCATGGTGATGAGCAGGTCCTTTCCTATGTTATGGATATCCCCCAATGGCGTGCCGAAGACAATCTCACCCTTGGAATTCCCACCTTCACCGCCCAAGATGAGTGAAGGCTCGAGTATTTTTCCGATCGCCTTGAAAACCTCCGCCGAGTAAATGAGCTCGCTCAGGAAAAACTCACCGGTCTCAAAATACTTGCCCACCTCCTCCATGGCCTCTCTGCATATCCTTAAGATCTCCAATGGGTCGACACCGGATTCCAATGCCTCCTTTACCGCATCAAGGGCTTCAACCCGCTTCATCTCCAAGAACGCTGATTTTATTTTATCTTCCATTCTGCTGCTCCTTGAATTGGTTCAAACAGGTGTAAATGCCATCCTGTCACGCCTTGCCCTTGTACGACTTTGCTACGTCGATCATCATCTTGACGTTTTCGAACTTGGCATCCACCGGACATTCACAGCCTGTGGTCAAAAAGAAACCTCCTCCTCTGCCCACCGTATCAATCAGTCTCTTACAGTAATCTCCGACCTCCTCAGGATTCCCCAGGGTCAACAGGGAAGCAGGGACATCCCCACTGATACACATGTGATCACGAAGGATCTCTTTGGCCTTGAAAATGTCCGTGGTACTGTCGAGGTCCGCCACACACTTCCCCCTGGGAAGCTGTTTCAAGTAGGGAAGATTCAAGGTCCAGTTCGTGTCAAAATGAAACCAGGGCGTTACGCCTTCTGAAAGGAATGCATCCACATAACGCTGGAGGTACGGCCACTCAAACTGCTCGAACACATCCAAACGGTAGTAGAATCCTGACCCCCTTTCCAAAACAATGAAGACAAGCGGGATCTGGGTTACTTTGATGACATCGAGGGCATTCTGTATGAGATCATCGCATGTGGCATCCATGGCCGCCTTCATCTTATGGGGAACCTCATAGATGTCCATGGTGAACTCGGTCAGGGTGCGGCCCATGGAATAGGCCATGATGGAGGAGTCAACGTAGGCCCCGAACAGGGGATGGATATCCATCTGGTGATAGATCTGCACCTCTCGGACATACTCCTCCAGCAACCTATCTTGTGTCAGCTTGACCTTTTCCACTGGGCGCCCACCACTCATGATCTCGTAGTGCTCGTCCCAAAAGGCGTTCCAGCCCAGTGCCGCAATTTTATCATAGTCGTCACGGCTGAAAAGCTCCCTCTCGTCTATCTGATTCAGGGAATCTTCGGGCAGTTGCCTTCCGGGCAGGAGAACCCTGACCGGTGCGGCGCAGAACCTGCCCCCCAACATGGGCCAGAACAGGTTGGGCTTGTAGAGCTTGTCAAAACCGCCCAGGTCATTGAAGGTGTCCAGCATGGCCTTGAAGCCCTTTTCGGGTTCCCGCCATGCCTCGCCCTGGGTCATACCCTGTGCACGCACCGCAAAGGCCGTCATCAAAGGCATAACAGGTGTTCGATCCACAGGTTCGAGGGCCACGGCTGCCTCGAATCTCTCCTGCCTTGTCATGGTTTCCCGAATCATATAGAACCTCCTTAGTAACCTAGCACCACGAATTTACATCATTTTTATTAGGAAGCATATCTTTATCTGCGTAAATCACCTTTAATGTAGAAGAGGGGGACGTCGAGAATTCCGAGAATTCCGAGAATTCCGGGGACAGAATTCCGGGGACAGAATTCCGGGGACAGTATATTAATTATCGCTATTTTCTGGTTTTCTTCCGGGTTTTCGGAGCCTTAAATGTGGGGGTTGGGCAACAGCCTCTTTTGTTTTGAAAGAATGGAACTTTGGCTCTCAGTAAGACACCGCTCAACAGCATCACCGCCAAAGCACCGAAAAGCAGGATCGATTCAAAAGAAAAGGGGATCTGCATTTTTCCTCTTTCTCAAAATTGATTAAAAGGGCCAAAAGCTGTTGTCATGCCAAATT
>Ga0307446_1000710_pt1 | contig 11349 bp, 7 predicted proteins | sample SalMarSW160320MG_FD_202141 | JGI IMG/M metagenome (GOLD analysis project Ga0307446, IMG submission 202141) | Salt marsh sediment microbial communities from the Plum Island Ecosystem LTER, Massachusetts, United States - SW1603-20 | ecosystem: Environmental > Aquatic > Marine > Intertidal zone >... | reverse complement strand
ATAAACCGATGTAACATCGAGGTAAGGTACACCTTTATACTTTTCAGTATTAAATGTATCGCATTCAACATATGTATCTACCGAATTGCCACGACAATTATTTGAGAACAGTTTGAATGTATAAAACAACGGTGATTTGAAACTTCCTTTTTCTTGGTCACTACTTAATAATGATGTCATCATCGTAAAGTTGGACATTTTAACAATATCGGCATGACGGATAAAAGAATTGAAACATTGTGCTATTGGTAAAACCGAGCGGAAATTCCAGCCGAAAGATCCCCATTCATCAACAGAAATATAGATCGGATTTTTAAAGCCTTTCATAGTCCTAACTGCATCAATTTCATCAGCAGTTACCCTTATCTTTTCATCAAAGTCTATCGCACTTTGTCCCATAAAAGTGTAGTAGTCATCGGATCTTTCCCAGTAACGGTGGATGGATAGGTAGTTTATCATATCTCCAAGTCCCGTCAGCACTTTCCGGTTCCATTCAACCCACTTACCTGAATCCTCATAATACGATGATCCTGAAGCTACCAATTTAATAGTGTGGTCAACTCCTCTCATAGCTTTAGCAGCTTCTCTTGCAATCTTAACATAATCGTCGGCGCTCTTATAACCCAGTTCCCAGGGATAACCATCAACTTCATTCCCGAGATCCCAGATTTTTACATTGTACGGTTCTTCATGACCATACTTCCTGCGCAGATCGGAATAGTATGTTCCTTTCTTATAGTTGCAATATTCAACCCAGTAATGCGCATCCTTAATTGTAGCAAGACCAAGATTTACGCATATAACGTTTTGACTTCCAATTGATTTATTTAATTCGACCCATTCATCTGTTCCTACATGATTATTATCTGTTCCGCCCCACGCAAGATTTATTCGTGTAGGACGTTCATCCTTAGGTCCGATACCATCCTGCCAGTAATAACCCATAACGAAATTACCGCCGGGCCAACGCATATTGGTTACTTTAAGTTCTTTCATAGCATCGATGTAATCTTTCCTGAAACCATTTTTATCGGCGAGGGGAGAAGAAGGATCATATAAATTTCCATAAAGTGTGTTGAAATCAACTGTGTCAGGCAAACCCATTCTCCTTCCGTTAAAATGAATAGGTTCCATAAACACACCGTAAATGTTGGGATCGATCTCACCGATTGTTCTGTCTATATCGATTTTGATTTTTGCAGTTTGGGAGAATAAAGAAAAGGGAAGAATTATTAATAAAATGAAAAATATCTTTTTCATGCTCGCTCCAGTTTTATTAAGGATTTTAGATTAAAATTATTTTATCAACTTTTCATTTCACAATTATGTAATTAGAAAACAATAATATTATGATTTAATATTTATCTCACCAATTTATCACTTTATGTATCCAACTTCCTTGTAATACTTTTCAGCGCCGGGATGTAACGGCACACCAAAATTTTTCCACACAGTTTTCGGATCATAAGTATATATCCTGATGAACCATTTTAGTGCTCCATGATTTTCATCTATAACTTTAGCCAGATCGTAAGCAGCTTGTTCAGGAATATCATCCCGTGCAAAGATAGCTTCTCCTGATCTTCCCAGAGTTTTTATACGGCGGTTAATACCTTTAAGTAAACTATTTTGTACCTCAACAAATTCAGCATCAACATTTTGCTTTGCAATTTGTTTCAACAAATCTTCAGGTAGTCCTAAAAAATAAAGATCGAATTTCTGACTTAAGGCTGTCCAGTAAGAAGACTCAGGATTCATTGATGGACTTGCAAGGAAACCCGCGATAATATCAAAATCGCCTTTTAAAGCTTCTGTTACTGTTACCCTGGTATTCCCACCCCACGCTTTAATACTGTCAGTGGTTAAACCATAATATTTCAGGATGGTCATCATATTACCATCAGCACCCATAATTCTTACAGGCAAATGCTTCTGTTTTATAATGCTAAAGTCTTTTATTCCTGATTCTTTCCTGACAGCAATAAGATAATAATACGGGTCTTCGATTTTTGCAATAAGACGGAGGTTACGAAACGGTCCTTCACCGAAAAGCTTGTCGCTATAAGCTGAACTCAACATTGCACTGGAAGTCACACCAAAATCAACAGGTGCATTAACACGAACATTAACTCCGTCTTCAAGATTTATTTCATCAAGGGGCGGAGGATAATCGTGTTCGGAGACGAGACTTGGTCCATACCAACGGTTACAATTACGACAAAGAATTACAGAATAGCAGTAAGGTTCCATTGCTTCTTTAACATAATCACCAAGTTCTCCCCACGGACATCCGTTATCACAAGCCGCGGCCATTACCGGTCTTTTTACATCCCAGCCGGTTTTACCGACATCGATGTCTTCCTGTGCAGAGAGACTTAGAGAAAACAATAAAACTACTATATTTATTACAACTAATATCTTCATATTGAACTCTTATGTTACGTTATCAAATTTTGAACAAGTTACTAACTAACCTGAGCAACCCAATCTAACGGTTTGTGGTTGCCTAATTTTAGATGTAACTCGATAGCTTTATTCTTGGGCAAATGTATGTCACAGTCAGCTTTCCCTGACTGGTGTGTTGAAACAAGAATTCCTGACGGTGCTGTGATATCATCAATTCCATATCTTGCAATCAATGTAATATCCTGCTCTATCACCGAAGTAATGGTTACGTCCACTATTCGTTCATTCATGTCCCATGCTAATTTATTGATCCTGGCAAAGGAACGTGCAAGCATCCCATTTATTGAACCTTTTATTAACGAAGGAGGTAAAGCTGGAAGCACTTCGATTATACCGGGACGCGAGTACGCCAGCATTTCCATCATAATGGTTTGAACTCCGCCTTGCGCATCCGGCATGGGCCAGGTATACGGATCATGTGAACTCCTGAGTGTAGTGGCAAAATATCCCTGCTCAATTAATTGTCTTAATTCGGTATCTACCATAAAGCAGTCTTTTAGCCGAGCCCCAACCAAAGCGCGATGACAGCGACCATGTGCAGCTAATCTTTCCGGTGTACGTCTCCTGTCAGCAATCACTGCGGACAGAGCAAGCTGCGGTGTACTATCAGGATCAATTTCATCGCCCGGCCAAATACCATAAAGATGAGAAACATGACGATGGCTGTAACGTTCATCCAATGTGGGCCAGGACCACTCTTTCAAAGTTCCATCATTTTCCATCAGGTAAGGAGGCAACTTTTCCAGCATTTCTTTCCATTTCGGAATTTTGTCAGTATCAGTGCCGAGGGTCTCACACGCCTCGATTAAATTAGTCAGTACCTCCCTGCACACGCCTATGTCCAAGGAAGCATTAATCACCAACATTTTCGAAGGATTCAGGTTTCCAGGATTATTCTCTGGTGAGAATGATGGAACAAATATATAATTTCCATCTTTGTCGGTAACAGTTAAGAAGTCCTCGTAAAACAGAGCCAACTCCTTATATGCCGGAACCATACGATTTCTAAGAAAGTCCAGATCCCCGGTTACCAGGTAGTGATCCCAAAATGGACGTAAACACCATCCTCCGGCAGAAATCCAATATGGGTGAGGCCAAATCTCTCCGGTCGAAGTAGCATTGGAGTAATGAAATGTAACACCCATTCCTTTATCAGGCCAAAGAGAATAATGTGTGCCGCGCATCCCGAAAATGTTTTTTGCATTTACTCTAAAGTCCGGAGTCAGACTCTCCATCCAATTAAAGTATGCATCCATACCTTCCCTGAAATCGCCCTGCACACCTGGAGAAATTTGCAGGTTAATATTCGCATTTGTTTCAGCCTGCATGCTGGGATACTTACCGCTGGTAAGAATAAACCAGTAGCGTCCCATTTCAAAAATCTTTTCCAGTAAGCCTGGCGAATAGTCCATACGCGATCTTTGATCGGCAAAAAGTTCTTCTGTGGACATACCGTATTGAGAAGCGCCTCCGAAATCTGCCGAAACACGGTTAAAAGCTTCCGACTGAACTTTACGGTGTTTATCCAACAATGTCTGATAGTCGGGTATTAACTGCTCTACTGCAATCCGCAGGGCATCTACTTTATCCTCACTGTAGTTGGCAAACCATTCAATGCGGGTTAGAAGCATTACAGACGATGCATCCTTGATAACTAAAGTATCATTATCCATCCGGGCAGAACCGCCATTACAAATCACACGAACTACACCGGCGTAGCCACTGTTGTCTGTGGAGGGATCTAAAAGACACTTGTAAATCAGTCGTTGTTCATTAAAATCTTTTTTAACTTCACTATCCCCACTGCTCGTCACTAATCGTTCCTGAGACTCATTATTCCAACTTGGACGTCTTCTTCCGGGTGCATCCTTTAGTGTGATTCGTGTATTTACTGACTGTCCCCCGGGAGCAGTGAGCAATTGAACAATAACATTATCCGGGCGTGACGTAAATGTTTTGCGAAGCCAATTCCCGCGTTTATCATTCCAATAAATATTTGCTTCACTGGTTTCAAAATCAACGGTGCGCAGATAATCATTTACCAATTTAGTTTTTGGAAAATCAAGACTCATAAGAAACGCCGGAATAGTCGGATGTCCCCATGTGTTTGGTTTAATGGGACCTTTCTTCATTTCTTTAAAAGCAAACTCAATGGCTTCCTGATATTTTCCGTCCAATACCATTTGCCTTACCTGCGGAAATATACCTGCTACTTTAGGTGCTTCGAGAGGTCTTCTCCATGGCTTTAGCAGACTTTCATGATGGAAAAGAACCTGTTCGGAATATGGATCTCCAGTCAGTTCAATATTCATTGCACCATTTCCGGAAGTTATGCCTTCACTCGTCGTTTTACCGGGAGTGATACTGCAAAATCCGTGATGCGGTACAATGTTCCGCTTAAGCCGTTCTTCAAGTGACATTGGCGAGATTCGAACTTCAGGATTCAATTTTGATTGGGAGAATACCGGAGACTTAGGCAAAAATTTATTTCCCTTCGCCCGGCGAAGAAACTTTGCTGAACGAATATCATCTTGAGCCGTTCTGGAAAGTGCCGAACTCTGATTTAAAATCCGGGATGATTTTTCAGGATCTGTTCCACTTTTGGGAAGCAGAAAGGGTAGTTTTAAGGTGCCTACCAGACCAGCAAAAAAAGCGCTGTTCCTAAGAAAAACTCTACGCTTCATAATTTTCTCCTAAATTAATTCTTTAACATAACCTCAGTGCAGTGCACCGTTAAACAGTTTTTCCAAAACTTCAAATTTATCCTGACTGGTAACAGGACGCGATCCCATTTTATCACCCAATTCCATAGTTTCTTGAGGTTTCTCTTTTACCGAAAACCATTCAGGCAATCCATTTCCATTCGGATTTCCTGTTGAGATAAAATTCACCCAATAGGCAGACATTATCTCTGCTATCTTTTCGTCCTCTTCTGTCCATGGTCTTGGTGATCGGCTTAGATTATCAAAGACGTACGGAAGTTCAGATGAGTGAAAAGCAAGATAACGTTCTTTAGTTGCGCCGGGTTCCTGATGAGTAAAAATATATGTGTACATATCAGTATTCCCGGTCTGTTCGCGTTTCATCGCCCACTTATAGGTAGAGATCAGTCGCATATCACTTGCAAATTCTTTTTGTGACTTATAGGCTTCAGCATCTGTTGAAGCCGGGTATAGTTTTAACATCTCATTAAAATATTCACCTGCTTGTTGCTTTAACTGTTCCTGGAATTCTTTTGCGGGAACTTTTCCATAATCATTGTTAAAGCTTCCTTCATCTTCAACCCAGCCGGTTAAAGTAGTAACATCATTCTGTTTACCTTCTGCAAAGATTTCATCACCGCTCTTCGGAAGAAACCATCCATCTACAATTGGAGAAAAACGGTATTTGTTATTTGAAGCAGAGAGCAATTCATCTGCAGTCATTGCTCTTAATTCGGCTAATGAAGTTGCTCCAATGTTTTTGGCAAACATAACACCTGTTTGTTCTGCCGATGACAAACTTATTCCCGGACCCATGAAGGCGTTAGAACCGCTCTGGGCGATTGCTCTTATGAATAGTCCTTTAGCAAGTGGTGAAGCCGTTAAGTAATTTACAGATGCTGCCCCAGCCGATTGCCCCATAATTGTAACCTGTTCCGGGTCTCCGCCAAATACCGAGATATTCCTCTTGATCCATTCAAGTGCAGCTATCTGATCCAACAATCCGTAGTTACCTGAAGAATTATGTTCCGATTCTTTTGTTAATTCCGGTAGTGCAAGAAATCCAATCACTCCTACCCTGTAGTTTATCGTAACAACAACCAATCCTTTCTTCGCTAAGTTTTCACCATTGTAAACCGGGCAATTGCCCGATCCGCCGGTAAATGCACCGCCGGGAATATACATTACAACAGGGCATTTTTCATCCGGTGATTTCGCTGTAGTCCAGATATTCAGATACAAACAGTCTTCACTTAATTCACCTTTCGGTTGGTACTCCGCAGTCCACGGTCCGTATTCATCAACCATTACCTGTATAGCATTAGGGGAAAAAGTATCAGCTTTGCGTACACCTTCCCAGGGTTTGAGAGGCTGCGGAGGACACCAACGCAACTCACCAACAGGCGGTGCTGCAAATGGAACACCTTTGTAAACAGTAACTCCGTTTTCAAATGTTCCCTGAAGTAATCCTTCCTCAACTTTGACTGGTGTGGGTTGCTGTGCAATAGCAAGTCCGGTAAGCATTACGAATGCAACGGTGAGAAAATATAAGTTCTTCATACAATAATTAACATTATTTTAAGTTAATACTTTCTCTACTGAATCAGAGGAATCACAAAAAAAATCATTTTGCCCACATCTCTCCATCCGGTGATCTTCTCCATTTAAAATAAGCATCCAAAACTTCGAGTGATTTGGCACTTGGTACCGGTCCCATGTGTGGTGTTTGACTAAAGTACATCACCTTTGGATTTTTATCACTAAACGCCTGCCATTCTGGGAGTCCGTTTCCGTTGGGATCTCCATACTTGGCAAAATTAGTCCAATAGGTTGCCATAGCTTCAGAAATTTCAAAATCAGATTTTGTTAAGTTACTGTCCGAAGGATTAAGATGCTCAAAAACATAAGCTACATCCTGACCATGAGGTGAACCATATCCATATTTGGGTGAGTCCTTTGGATAGTCAGGGTGTTGATCAAAATAATAATAGAATACTTTTGATTTTCCTATCTGCGATTGAAGTCTTGCCCAACTCCATGTATGCCAGCCGAATGCAGCGTCGCGCATAAGGTCGCGAGCGGTTTTAGGTACATTATTTTCGCCAACCGGATAAGCTTTCAAAAGATCATCGGAGAATTTGCCATAACGTTCTTTTACACTTTTGATGTAAACTTCCGGTTCGCTTATTCTCATAAAGCTTGCGCCCTCGTCTGAGTTGTAGCCAACCAGTATTTGTGTATCATTAAACTTGCCGGCTTCATAAAGTTTATATTGATCATCGGGAATTACATATCCATCTATTATCGGCCACGCCAATCCTTTAATAGCCGGAAGTTTATCAGCGGGAATTTTTCTTAGTTCAGCTATGGATGAAACACCGGCACTTTTTGAATATTCTAAACCGGATTGTTCTGCATCAGTAAGAAGTTTTAAGTTTTCTCCGGGATAAGTTGTATGTCTTGGTGGTCCGAATGAACCGCCGCTTTCAGAAATAGCCCCTTCGAATAATCCTTTAGCGAGTGGAGATGCACATAACATGCTAACTGCAATTCCTCCAGCCGATTCCCCAAATATTGTAACTTTATTCGGGTCACCACCAAACGCTGCAATATTTTTCTTAATCCATTTAAGAGCCGCTATCATATCAAGAAGACCATAATTTCCCGAAACGTGATGCGGACTTTCTGCACTCAATTCCGGGTGCGCCATAAATCCAAGTTGACCAACGCGGTATGCAATACTAACCAGCACAACACCCTTTTTAGCCAGATTTTCTCCGCTGTAGGTTGGAACAGATGTAGAACCGCCGTTGAAACCACCTCCATAAATCCAAACAAAAACCGGGATGTTATCATTACTTGATTTAGCAGGAGTCCATACATTTAAATACAAGCAATCTTCACTCATATCGGAAGGAGAACCCCAACTTTGTATTGGACCAAGAGCAAACTTATCGGCTTGTAGTACACCTTCCCATTTTGCAGGTGGGCGAGGTGGTTGCCATCGTAAGTCTCCAACAGGTGGTGCTGCAAACTGAATACCTTTGTAAACTGTTAATCCATCTTCGAACGTTCCCTGAAGCAAACCTTGCTCAACTTTAACAGGATCAGGCTGCTTCGCGACCCCAAAATTGGCAGCCAACAACAAAAACATCGTAATCAAAAAAATTATTTTTTTCATAAGAATAATTCCTATAATAAAATATTTATTTATTTTCTACCGGACTTTGTTCTGATTCACTAACCTTATAACCTAATAGTGAAAGCATTTTTTCGGCATATCTTGTCCCAAGTTTTCTATATCCCTCTGCAGTAAAATGTAAATGCTGCTGCCTGGCAGGGCAGCCGGCTGAAGAAATAACGAATAAATTTGGAATTACTTCGGGTAGTTTTGCAATTATTTCATTCATAGATGCACAAGCACCATCCTCGTCGGCATTCACGAGTTCACCGGCAAGCAGCGGTACAGAATCAGGATTGAGAGATAAGTCTTTGATCAGGTTATCATATATCCCTTTGACTTTTAGAGTCCACGTACTATCATTTGTATTTGATTCTCCTTGATGCAGCAGAATACCTTTTATCACACCATCTTTCTGCGCCAGCTTTGCCATGTTGACAAGGTACTGATATGGGTTTCCGTCGTATTGCTTAATGATATTTTTCATCCAAGGTGGAGCTGTTGAATCATATGATTGGTAATTATCTTTTTCAAACAGCTCAATTTTACAGCCTGCTACAGCAACATTGATTACTCCAACTTTGATGTTCTCAGGAAGGTTAGCAACCATCGTTCTTCCGAAATAATCGGCGGGACAAAGACCTGTCATAGGACGGCACAACGGAGGAACAGCAGTATACCACTGTCCTTTTTTTCGATCTAATTTTGGGAAATCAACTGCTGCCAGAACCTGGAAGCGATCATCCACATTTTTCTTATCCTGTTCTTCAATTCCAGGAAAACCCTCCATATTTGACTGCCCAAAGCAGAGGAAAATGTAAAAGTTCTGATCTTGTGAAAAAGCTTGTGTACTTGTTAAGATTACTCCCATCAAAAGAAACATTAAAAGCTTAGGCTTCATTATCTTTTTCTCTCCAAAAAATAAATTTGAATAATCAGTTTATTTTTTCATTAGCTTTTTATAAAACAAGAAAAAATTTACTGAGTTACTCTTGTTAATTTCATATCCATTTCCTGATCCATAACATTTGCTATTACAGCAATTGTATCGTCATCAAGATATTTACACTTATGATTTATCGTCATTCCTTGCAAGTCAACATCAAATGAAAAATCATTTCCATTTACAGTCCCGTTGGTTAATTCAATTACTCCAATTGAGGAAGAATCTGTCCCGGTTAATGTATCTCCATCTACGTTAAAGGTAAATGTTAATTCCATATCACCCTGTGGATTGCTAACTACACCAATCCATTTACCGTTGATTTTAGATTCTTCTTTTAACCTGTTTAAAACCATTTGTTGATCCCCCCATGGCAAACTCAGTTTAACGGTATCGCCATCCCAAACCCCGGTGTGGCTTATTACCTGTCCGTTAACATTTACATCGAATGAAAGTTCATTGCCGTTTACCTTTCCATTTTCTATCGGTAACGATCCCATTTCCGATGTAACATCTCCATTTAGAGTATCCGCATTTACTTTAAAAGTAAATACTAATTCCATATCCCCGTTTGGTCCGCTGAATTGACCTTTCCAGCTACCATCAAGTGTTTGTGCATTACCGGCTACATAAAGCAACAAGAATAAAAGAACAGTAAAAATTGTTTTCATTTTCTCTCCATTTAAGTTTATAACTATAAAAAGATTTTTTTATTAAAATAATCTTTGTACAAAATCTTAAAACGTTAGCACTAAATAAGTTTTGAGAGTGTGTAAAATATGGATGAAGCAAATTCACACACTCTCATTATCCAATGGTTTAATCCTTGAACAGAAGCTGTGCGAATTCGTGTAAGCTCCGTCTCCATGACAAAAACTCATGGGCTGTCCCGGGAGAAACGTAAAAGACACTATTGATACCGGCTTCTTTCAAAGCTTCTGCATTTTCCTTCGGATCTCCTCCCCAAAAGCTTCTGCCATTACGGTTTTCGAGTTCACGGCTTCCAAAGCTAACAAAGACAAGCTTAACTTTATCTTTAAAACCCGGTGTCTTATTTACGTCGTCCATAGAAAAAGTTCCACCGCTGAAAAGCCCGATTTGTGAAAATTTATCCAGGTTAGCCAGAGTAATAGTTTTGGTTTCCATACCTCCCATAGAGAGCCCGGCCATAGCACGATGTTGTTGATCAGAAAGTGTACGGAAGTTGGAGTCAATGTAAGGAATCAATTCATCTATGAGAACTGTCTGGAATGGTTCGATTTTGAAATCCCTGAGACCACCTATCCGAACATCGTTAGTCATACCATAAGTCATTACGATTATGAAGGGTTTTATCTTGCCTTCGGCGATCAGGTTATCCATAATTAAATTTGCATGACCTTGATTGCTCCATGCTGTTTCATCTTCACCCCAACCGTGCTGCAAATACAATACAGGATAACGTGTTGTTTGATCTTTATCGTAATCCGGCGGAGTGTAAACAAAAGCTCTGCGTGAGGTGTTTGTGCTTTTAGATGGAAAAAGAATTTGCTGCACTTTACCGTGAGGAACATTTTTAAGTGCATAGAAATCCTGGTCAGGGGCTGGAATTTCGATTCCGCTTTCCCAGCGAATAGAACCATAAAAGTTCAAAGTACCGGGATCGTTAAATGTTCCTCCGTCAACTGTTAGACGGTAGTAATGAAAACCTTTATCCAATGGTCCCTCAGTGGTTCCTACCCAAGCTCCATCTTCAGCTTTTGTAAGAGTAGTTCCTCCTCTTCCACCAAGCCCCAGACTTACACTAACACTTTTAGCATCAGGGGCTATGATGCGGAATCGTGCATAACCTTGCGAGTTAACCTGCGGGTATTCCTGTCCCGGTTGATTTAATGTCGAAGGTTTGAAATCTTCTTTAATAGTCGGTTGGTCTGTTTGTGCTAAACACAATGAACCTGAAAAAGCAAGTAATAACACTAAACCAAAGATATACCGTTTCATAAATTTTCTCCTTTAATTTTTAAATAAAAGTGGAGCGAATTCATATAAGCTGCGTCTCCATGATTGCCATTCATGAG
>Ga0307446_1000707_pt1 | contig 11382 bp, 26 predicted proteins | sample SalMarSW160320MG_FD_202141 | JGI IMG/M metagenome (GOLD analysis project Ga0307446, IMG submission 202141) | Salt marsh sediment microbial communities from the Plum Island Ecosystem LTER, Massachusetts, United States - SW1603-20 | ecosystem: Environmental > Aquatic > Marine > Intertidal zone >... | reverse complement strand
GCAAGACCTACCATCATTTTAATTACTTGAAAATTACTGCTCATAGTTTTTTGATTTTATTATGATTCATGACAGTGCGAACTTCTCCGTTCTCATACCTTACTTTTACACCTGTATCAATACTTAGCACTTCTCCATAAAACCAAGTACAGTAATCAGGCCAGAACACTTTTACATTGTCCCCCTTCTTAAATTCATCACTGAACATAAATTCCAGAGGGTTTGGAATTTCATTTTCCCAAAGTATCTCAAGGCAACATTCGTACAACCCACTCATATTACCCGAAGTATCAATTATTTTTTTGTTATACTCCACAAATGGGTCTTTAATAAAACTACCTGACAAATTAATATCCAAATAGTCAAAATTTTCATCATTAGCCACTTTCATTACAAGAGGCATAGCTTTTGGGAAATAATATAAAACTACATTTACAAGATACAAAGCTGGGTGAACAGTCATTGTAAACTTTTTACCCGATGGGTCTTTTAACTTGAATGTAATTTTGTCATTACTGATAAAATTAAGGTCAACAGCTTCCCAAAGAATTTCAAGACCATGAAACTTTGGAGCCTTTTTAGGTTCCGGTGTTTTTGGTGCATACAAAGGGTCAATTAGCTTTTTAAAAGCGGCATGAAACTTATGACCTGAAATTTTATCCCTTTTAACCTGAAACAACAAATTTTTCACTTCCTTTAGAAAATCTTTTCGTTGACTTATCTTTTTAGCAAGTGTTTGAAGTTCAGATATTGTGGCTTTGTTTTTGTACGCTTCTTTAAATTTACTCACTGCATTGTTCAACCTGGTTTCTTTAGCAGTTTGAACAATTTTATCCTTGGATTCGACTTCATCTTTAAGGACATCTTCCCTGTTCTTTTCATCTTTAAGGTTTTTGACAACAACCTTAAACTTACTGGACAGTTTATTTGCAATTCTGGCCTTTTCCTGATCCTCCTCTGGAGGTTTTATTTTTCGATTTTGATTTTTCTTCAACCATTCAAGTACATCCTTAGGATATGAAAAATCATTGTTAAACTCATTAACATTAAGGACTTCCCCGAAATTTAAAGTGTCTTCAATCCGAAAACCATGTGAGGAATAGTAAAATTTAAAACCGCGCCACTTTACGTAGCCACTTCTGGACAAGGTTACTTCATCGTCAAGCTCTTGTTTAAGGAACTTATACAGAATTTTGGTATTGTTGCTTTCAACTGATTCGTCCAAATAATCATCTGTATCATTAGGAACAAAATCCTTTGAATAATTGATTTGACGTACTTTACCGTCTCCTGTTACTTTGTAATTTTTACCGTTTGTAGCGGTCAATACTTCATTTGGTATATCCATGTTTGATATAAATTAATGTTAATACTAAATTTCATCTTCGGCTATTTGGTTAATCGGTGGTTTACCAATTAAAAACGATCTAAACGGGGCAGTAAATTTTCCCTCATCTGGATAGTTTAACCACTGAAATACATATCTCAGCCTGTTACTTTTAAGGATTTCAGCCTTATAGTAATAACCATCCCTGTGAGAAAAACACCAACATACTGTTCCTGGCCGAGCCATACCAACAGATAATTCTTGTTGAGAAACAGTAGGTCGCTCAGAATCTTCCGTAATTTTCTCGGTCAGTTCAAAGGCAATTGTAATTTGGCATTGACCAAAACGTGCCCTTGCATTAACCAACCGCAGTCCACATGAATCAATTATATCGTCCACAGCGTCCTGCATCATCTCACGTAATTCCCGTGCTTCTGCTCTGTTCATTGTTTAACCTCCGATGTTTTAAGTATTAATTTGGACACTCCAAAGTAACGATACCTCTTTCCGGATCCAATTATCATGTCCAGTTGTTTGCCCACAAAGTATCCTATACTCCGCAGCAAACTACTACTTTGTCGTAATTCAATTTTAAGTACCATTTATATAAAATTTAAAGGTTAAAAATTACTTGTTTTCAATCCCACGTAATCCAAAATACCGCCAAAACCACCACTTATTCGAACCAGTCTCGGGAACAGTTTGATGGCCACTTTTAGTATCCACAAAGGGTGCGGACTTTTGGGCGCGGTATGTCAAAGAACTATTTTATTGTTAATACGGTAAAAGTAAGTAATATATTTGACATTTCCAAATAAATTTTTAAGTAGTTAAAACACTGGTATTTAACCTATTACGTAGACATTTAATTTTAATTGTGATTAGAATAATTATTGTTATTGAGGTAAAATTGTTATTTTTATTGCAATAACAATTAAATTATTTTATAACATACTGATTTACAATTAATTAAAATGACAAAAAAGTTTGTTTTTTTGAAACAAAATAACTAACTTTACGTATAATTATATAAAGGTGTTAAGGTAGCAACCAAAAAGTTATAGAATAGGTTCTTTGAAAAACTGACAAATTTGAGATACACCCCAAGTGTGGGATACCCAAAGTGGTTTAGAAACTCTCAAATTTTATTTTTGTTTCACTCATAAAATAAAAATTGAAAAGTCTAAATGTAGGTATACAAGTTTGCAACAGGGATAAAGCTACGGTATAAATGGGATAAAATACCCTTACGGTTGAAAACCATTAGTGGATCTGAAAGCAGAAAATTGATACTTTATTTACCTCCGGCAAGGTTAACTGACGAGGTCTGATACCGGAGAACAATTATATTGAACGAAACCCTGTTACGTGCTAACAGGGTATTAACCAAAAATAAAGTATAATTATGAAAAATATTAAAGAAGCGCTCAAACTTATCAAGGAATATGATGAGCTTAATGAAAAAGTCTTCAATGACTACGGTGGATATAATTCTATATTATGTCAAAAAATGGATAAAATAGCACAAAAATTTATTGTTCTTACCGAAATGACAATAGAAGACTTTAAAAAACAATTTTGTTTAAATTGACCGAAACTGCCATTAATTTGGCAGTATTAACCAATAAAATAAAAGTACAATGAAAAAATTAATAGTTGAAGAAAGTGAAGAAGCTAAAAAACTTAGACATCTAGTAAAAATAAACAGTGAAGGTATTAATGAGTTAATGTCCTTAGTTGAAATCTTCATAAGCGTGTTTTTAAAAAGTAGAGAAAATGAGAAAAAGTATCTTAACTAACAACTAATAAGTATTAAAAAATGACCGAAACGGCAAATTAATTTTTGCCGTATTAACCAAAAAATAAAGTATTATGAAAACAGAGTATGAAATTGTCCATGTAAATAAGGGACGAAAATCCTTAGTAGGAAAAACTTCAAAATCCATTAATGGATTTTTTAGTATTCTAAAAGAAGGCGAATCTGTTATAGCAGCTCAATTTGACATTAACCCAAAAGCAAATTTGGAAACATTTAAACGCTTTAAGGTAGGGTATCGGGATTTTGAACTTAAAAAAGATGGTATATCCTTCTCAAGATACCCATACTATGAGTATTGACTGAAACACCCCATCATCGGGGGGTGTATTAACCAATAAATAAAGTACAATGAAAACAATGATTATTCTTTTAAGTGCAGTTATCATTTTTGCATCATGCGAAAAAGATGACCTTTACGAATCAGAATTAAGGGATATAGCCGATACTGCTAAAGTTTCGGGCGAAATTTTAATTCCTGAAAGTAAATATATGGGTGTTGATTTTAATGGTTACACTCATTATTTAACTTTCACAAGTGATTCTGTAAATACTGCCGTAAGACTTTCAACTTCATCCGATGCCATAACTTTTGTTAATGTTGGGGCTAAATATGAAGAAATAGTTAAAAACATTGTATTATGTACAATGCTTTTTAATGGTGAGCAATATGATTACAACATTATTTATCGCTACGGCGATAATTTTGTGGTAATTTTTGAGTCCTGGGAAAAACCTGAGTTTGATGACTACGATGTATTTATCGAAACTGGAACCCGGGTTGTTTGCTTTGAAGTTGAAAACTTTAACATTTAAGACCGAAACACTGGCAAAATTGTCAGTGTATTAACCAAAAAATAAAGTATTATGAAAAAAAGTAGGAAGCGAACAGCCAGGTTTGTCAAACTTGATGCTCTAATTTTAAAGGAAATAAAGAGGCTGAACTTAGATATTTTCTCATTGGCCAAGTTTAAACTGAAAGCTAATACTAAGAAAATAGAGAAAGTTTATGCAACTACTATTCCTGAAAAAGCACACAAAAGGCACTACTCACGTAGTTGGAATTTATTCTCTTACTCAGATAGGGCGCAGAGACCTTTTAACAGATTATGCAATGATGGTGAGCTAATACGAATGAAAATAGATAACACTGTTTATTATCTTTTAGCATCCGGAAAAGAAGTAACATCTGAAATGGTTGAAAAGTGCATAAAGGATTCCAAAGAACTTATAAAAAAGAATAAGGAGAACACAAAAAGAGAGCTAAATTCGATGACTACAATCCAGTTCAAAGGCAGAATCAAAAAGAAGCACATCGAAGTTTTCATGGCACATCTTAGATTTGGCCCTTATTTAAAAAATGTTGAATTGGTATGACCGAAAGCCCCGAATAGGGGCTATTAACCAAAAGTAAAGTATTATGACTGAAATTAGCACAAAGCGGTCATCTTTCATTGAAGCAATGGTTTATGACCCGGAAAACAAAACTTTAACAATTGTTTTCCTAAGTTCCGAAAGGAGATACCGCTACTATGGTATATCTCCTCAGAAAGTTGCCAGATTACAAAAATCCCAAAGTAAGGGGAGCTACTATGCAAGCAAGATTAAAGGACAATACAAAATGCGCCGTTTACCGATGGCAAGTTAATTGACCGAAACCATCCTTAATTCAGGATGGTCTTAACTATAAATAAAGTACAATGAAAAATTTTAATAGGGAAACAAAAGAAGCCGGTAAACGCCTATTTGGAAAACCGGAAAAAATAACTTACAATCCTTACAGAGGTGGAGCTGGACCCACTAAAGAGAAAGCCGATAATAATACTTTGTACCTGGGGCAACTTTTAAAAGCAACTAATATACCATTTACAGAGGATCGGGAATACTCCAAAGAAATGTGGGGCGGAGATACATTAAACCTGAAAATTGTAAAAGAAAGAGAAATTGCTTACGCAGGTTATGACCGCTGGGGATTTTGTGTTGATGGAATCGAGGAAATTGACATTGATCAAGATAGCCCCCAAGCTACTATTGAAGCCATTAAAAAATGGTATAAACCTTCTGCCAAAAAATTAGCCACAAATTACAACAAACAAAAAGTTTTTGATGATTGTAATTGACCGAAATGCCTGCATAGTCAGGCATATTAACCAAAAATAAAGTATTATGAGAAAATTGAACGAGGTCGCAAAAGAAATCTGCATGTACTGGCCAAGTCCATACTTTGGGGCAAAGCCATACATAAATTCAATGCTTGAACTGGATAACATAAACGACATGTATGGCCAGGATTCTGCCAGAAACATAGTATCCTACTTTTTAGTTAATGCTTCAACGTGGCGTGGTGAATATGCCCGAAGAATTAAGGCAGAATTAAAAGAAATGCTTAAATGAGACCGAAACTTCCCGTATAGGGGAGTATTAACCAAAATAAAAGTACAATTATGGAAACAACTCGAACTTATTCTCCGAAGGAATCTACCGAGATTAAAAATCTTGTTTCAAGGTTTGTGGCCTTAACAGAGAAACCTCACGAAAATCCAAAAGAAAAAGACAGAATTGAAGCCCGTCTTAAAGAGCTGGATATTATAACACCCAAAGGTGATTTTAACCTTCTGATAAATGCTCCTGAACTTGACGAATGGGTTAATCAATTACTTTTTGGAGACGAATGACCGAAACCCTGCAATAAGTAGGGTCTTAACCAAAAATTAAAGCACAATGAATATCGAAATTAAAAATTATTCAGAAAAAGCTTTGTTGATAACAGGTGAGGACACCCGTACAATAAAGGGCGAGCTTAAACAGTTCTGTGTTTGGAACCGAGTTTTAAAAGGCTGGATAACAAAACCTGAAAACAGGGAGAAAGTTGAAGCCCTTGTAAGTAAGCTGAAAAATTAAAATAAAGCCCTAAATTGGGCTTTTATTTTTTGTTTTTTATTACTAATTTAAGTTTAAACTTTTAGAGTATGAAAACACCAATTTCCAAACTATTATGCGATTATTGCAATGGGCGCGTATCGAGTTGGCGTAGTGTCCAAGTATGGGATACTAACATAGACACTTACCACCCGGTACTTACTTTTAGCCTTGCCGAAGGTCAAAGGTTGGAAACCAGTTATGAGCCTAACAGGATACACCTGACCCAGACTAACGGAAATGCAGAAGCTTTCATCCTAATATCTGACGATGAAGGATATGATATACTCCCAAAGGATTCCAGAGAAGGGATTATAATTTCTCTGGTGAACCTTAAAATGTTGATAAAAATTGAAATAACAAATTATTGAACTAAAATTTGTAGGTAATGATCAAAAATAAAGTACAAAAAGAATTCCCAAGAGTAACTAAAAAAGTTACTCAATTGAGTATTTCGAGGACAAAGATGGTAAACCCCGTGTGCCTTTAAGCCCCGGATTTATTATTAAGAGTCTTCACGAAATTCTAGGAGGTAAAATGTTTGAGTCCGGAAGGATAGTTCTAGAAGGAACCCATGAATCCATTTTTAGAGGAAACCATGAGGGCCTTGACATTTTGTTCATGCGAACACTGGTTGACAAATCTATTTTGTGTGCCACAGTAGTTGACCTTGGCCACAAAGTTATACCATTGGCACTTATGGACAAAGGCGGTAGTATTGAATTCTCTGCAACTATGTTGCCTAACGAATGGAAGCACTACATAAGACCGATAATTAAGCACATTGTTGAGCAACCCGTAAATGATAAATATGAATATAGTATCGAGTATTAAAGAGTTCCTGAAAAGGAAAATTTTTGATTTTAGAAATCGAAAACTCTATAGAGACATTAAGAAAGCCATCCGTACTTATGAACAAGATGAGAGCCTGAGAAAACAAATTCAGAAAATAATGAATGACAATGGATTTTAAAATAAACATTCCGGACAAATATCATAAAGACCTGCAAACACAGGAATTTTATGACTACATTGAAAAGCTAAAAGACCATATTTTACTTGAAGGAACCTCAATATCTATGTCACGGGGCGGGGAAAATATTTTAATTGTTATTATTGACAAAATTCCTGTGGCCGACAAAATAGAATTTTCCAAATACATTGAAAATTACGTTTTAAGTTATTTCCTGTAATGGCCTATTTAGAAGAAATCCAAATAAGTAGAGGGTTTATAAAAGAAATAAGCCCGTATTATTTATGTACGTATCTCAATTTTTACTCGGATAGTGATTACCCCAAAATTCTCCACGTAGGTATCAGTGAAAATCACATAAGGGTATCTTTCATAAAAGAAAATATTACACCTGAACATTTCGGAGTACTTAAAGAGGGTGAAAAAAGACGGCCAATGTTTGAAATAGAGCTACTGGATATTTATGAAGGTAGAGCTGTTATCGATATTCGCTGCGAACAATTTATTAACAATGATAATAGACCCGAAATCCTTGAAATGGTTGAAAAAGATTTATATGTCAGAAACCTATAATAAACAGACAACACTTATAGCTGAACTTAGATTTATTAATGAATCATACGATAGCTTGAAGTATAAACCGAGTAAGTCAATTCTTGCCCGAGATAAATTTCGTATGAAGCTATATGTTTTTATGGTTAACCTAAAAAACTATACCCTTCAATGGTTTGGAACATCTTACGATGACCTTGATAATGACTTTGGGTATGGCTATCACCCCATAAAAGATGTAGCCCTTAATTCCGGTTGGTCAGGTAATTTATGCCGGTTAGCCTATCTCCATCATCAAATGATTTATGGCTTTAAGTCACGGGGTAAATTGACCCTTGAAGAAAAACTAAAACGTGCCAGGAAAAGCTATAGAGAACTTTTGTGGATTAATATAAAAGCCACCTTTATACTCATATATAAGTTTGGCAAGTAATGGCACACCTTGAAACAGTATATTTCGACAAAGGATTCCTGAATGACTTAGTTCCTTTTTATTTACTCAATTACCTGAATAGGATGAATAATAGTGATTACCCAAAAATTCTCCACGTAGGTATTGGTAAAAATTATTTAAACATTTCATTCGCCGAACAGGACATAACCGAACAACACAAAGAAAAGATAAAAAAATATATCTACGCAATTTCACTTTAATTATAATAACAATTAAAAATTTAAACCCATAGGACTATCCTAGGCTGGAACTTGTTCTTTAAATATCGAAGTTCGTGTACCCAGAAGGATTTTCCAATAATCGTATTACTAATTTAAATTTATTCAAATGGAACAAACACTAAATCTTCTTAGAAAAAACTTTGAATCTTCATCTTTTTTAACGTCTGAGTTTAAAAATTTCTTTAAAGTGTTTAAAAAAGAATTTAAAGAAGAACTCCATGTAATAGGAGCAGAAAACATTTTGTTTTTAAGTGGCCATTTTTATGTTTCAGGATTTTTCACTGTTAAACACAAATGTTACTATTTTTCCACACCTGACGTTAGGAGTTTTTCAGAAACATGCCAACATTTTGGAAGTATGCTTTACAGGACTGTCAAAAATTATAAAGATTATACAGGAGGTCCTAACAAGTACGTAGAATTTAAAACAGGTATGACTTCTAAAATGAACCTAGATTAAAGTACCTTTGCCAATGTATTTTTATTTTTGGTTAAAAGAAAATACCCGGAACATTAAGTTGCTCTGGGTATTTTTATCTCAGCCTGTAACGGCGTTAGCCGTTTTATAGACTAACCCAATTAACCTGCACTATCACCGCATAAATTTTTTAGGAATTGATCTGCATATCCGTTGAAACATTTATGTATTTAAAATTATTTCCTAAAGGTACAAAAATTAATCTTTGAATCTAATATTTTAATTGTTATATTGATAAAATGACAAGAGTAAACACAGGCATAAAGCCAAAAGAATTGCCCGATAAACTGTTAATTGCAGAAATCGGTGAGATACCACGTATTTTATACAACGTGGATAGAATCCTTCTTGAAAACAAACCAATAGGCAACATACCTAAAACGTTCAGTCTTGGAACAGGCCACATGCGCTTTTTCTATAACAAGTGCTACTATATTTATACCCGGTATTTGTTTTTACGTAGGGAATTTTATTTAAGGACTGGAAAGGTTTATTCCAAAGAACACTTCCTGGAACAGAAACGCCGGTATAGTTTCATACGATCTGTAAATCCTGACTTGTGCAAAGACTACACACCTACCAAAAAAGACAAGGATATAGTTTCAGGGAGAATAACATCCAATGGTTTTAAGCTATTAATATGAAAACAACAATTTTGGAGTACACAATCGAAGATGTTTCAGGGGAGTTTAAATCCGGAATACGGCTAAGCCCAATTTCTGAAATTAAACTGCACATCCAGGATGTCCTCTTTGTAAAATTTGGGAAACTTATCAAAGTCCTTGAAATAGACCTTAACATTTACAGTAGGATACTGGTAGTATGTCGGATATATAATAAAAGATAACCTACCTTGGAAGAAATAGAGTTTGCCTTGTATAGTTACTTTGAATAATGAGAATAAGCGAATTCCCATACTGCACAATTGTAATACACTCTAAATTCTGTGAGTATTTAAAAGAAAATCCGTATTTTAATTTAACCTTTTCCGGAAGGAGCCGGAAATTCATCGTAAGGATTTTTCCGACCGAATCACCAAACAAGAAAGTCGCAGTTTACGCAGAAAAGGGCTTTAACTCTGTTACACCGGAAGTCCTGCACAACATAGTGGAACATGAAATCCTTATACGACATCTATGACACCTTCGTAGGTTTTCTTAGCAACCTTCCAAGCTTCCTCCAAAGAATTTGCACGAACATAACCAAGCGCGGACCTGTTCATATCCTCACTCTTATATGTAACGCAATAATTATACATCCTACCTGTTCCTCATTTTTTGAACGTCCTTTTCCCAATCCTCCATACTTAGTATTTTCTCACGTATTTCGGAATGATAATCATTAATATCCAGTTCACCCGTCTTAATAATAGTTATCTTCTTTTCAAGTTTCCTGTAAAATTCAAGTTTATCTACTTTCATGACCAAATATAGTTATATATGTTCAATTCAATTTACTTGCCCTGAACTCATCACATGCAATTACCTGGTTCTGCAACGCAAGCTTACCCACAGGCGCAAGAATCTTAGGTACTGTGTCAACCTTACATCCCGGACACGGTAACTTTCCACCCTCACCAATATTGTCCCTTTCATCAATATCCCACATTGCGATCCACTCCTCCGAACATAAGGGGCATTTTATATAAGCAGCCGTCCACTTCCTGTTTCCCGTATCCTTCACTATTTGTAAACCTTCATACATTGTTTATTTTATTTTTATAATTGTTATTGTAATTACAGTAAATAAATCCATATCTATCTAAAAATCTATCTGGCTAATGTAGAGGTAGCCACATCGCAACCTGAACCTACCTTCACTTAATGGGCGGGGGTCTAATATTTGTGTATGGGTTCCTGCGCACCTGAAATCTACCCACCTAATTTTGCCCACCTCAAATCTTTCTCAAAGTTAAAATAATTTAATCGTATACCCAATAAAAATATCGTATAAAATTACCCCACCTATTCCTTAATCCATATAGCCATATACCAGTTTCCGTCCATTTTACTCTTATAGCAACTCCACCCATCCATTTTCATTTCAATTTTATTCTCCTTCCACGCCTTCCTGAACTCCTTCGTAGTCCTCCCATAGTATGACACCCTCCCTTTCACTATACGGCGTTTTAATTTTTCGCCGAAAGCCTCAATAAAGTTCACTGTATATGGTAGTTTCAGAAAGTCGCCGGGTATGGGCTTCATACCTGTAACACCTAAGTAGTTTACCATAGCCCTTATCTTGTACTTAGATAGGTTCTTAATGAATTTATATAAAATATATTCGCCGTATACGCCTGAATATTTTCTTACTTCCCATAAAGTATAATAACAAGATAAATTACCTGTACCTATTTTGTAATCTATTTCCACATTTATTTCTATTACAGTAACAATTAATTATTCTTATCATGATAACAATTATTTTAATCGTATATACAATTAAATCTTATCTCATTTTTAGTAAATCTGACCCATCTTTTTTCCTTCTTTTTTCTGTTTGCGCAGTCTAATCTTTTAATCGTTTATACAATTAAAACATTATCCATCTTATCGTAATTGCAATAACACTTTCCAATCCTCTGTCCTCCGTCTGTCATGGGCTATACCGTTGTCGTCTTACCTACCGAAATCGGGCTTACC
>Ga0307446_1000705_pt1 | contig 11408 bp, 8 predicted proteins | sample SalMarSW160320MG_FD_202141 | JGI IMG/M metagenome (GOLD analysis project Ga0307446, IMG submission 202141) | Salt marsh sediment microbial communities from the Plum Island Ecosystem LTER, Massachusetts, United States - SW1603-20 | ecosystem: Environmental > Aquatic > Marine > Intertidal zone >... | reverse complement strand
GTATAAAATTTAGAATCTTTTAAACTTTCTAATATGTAAGTGTAATACCTCAAATGAGTGTAAACAAAACCGATAGGGATTATAATGCATTAATTTAAATGTATCTTCCTGTGATATGAACAATTTTTTATATCTCTACCAACAGTTCGATATGAATTCTGCAATTTTATATCGGTTTTGTTTACCCTTCGGGAAAACCGAGGATACCCCATCTCCTTCGTTGCCGAGGGTTCGCGGTAGCTGACTACAGCTTCACCCTCGGTCGCCTTGGATCTGGTGCATCCTCGATTTTCACTCAATTAAGGTTATATTCAAAAAACCGTGTTGGGTCCTGTGTTCTAAAACGAACATACCGGCGAGGGGTCGGAGGTCGGCTTGTTGGGCAAAGCTGAAAGCGAAGACCAAAGGTCGGAAATCGGGGATTAAAAATCAGGGGAAAGGGCATAGAAGTCAAAGGCAAAAGGCAGATTATGAATGCCCCGCGCGTTGTTTTTCCATCCGGGACAAAAAAAGATACAACAGCACGCCGCCGACAATCATCAGGCTGCATAGGATCTGCCCCATGGAAAACGATAAAAAAACAGCACCGAGTGGATGGCCCGGCCGGATGAACTGAGGGTCCGGCTGGCGATAATATTCAATAAAGAACCTGAACAGGCCATAGCCGATGAGATAAAAGGAGAGCATGGCGCCTTTGGGTTTTCGAACTTTTCGCAGGTTCCACAAAATGACAAATAAAACAATTCCTTCAAAGAACGCTTCGAAAAGCTGTGACGGGTATCTGAGGCTCGGCCCGGGCGCTGTTGGAAAATACATTCCGATGGCGTCGGTCGTGATCCGGCCGTATAATTCCCCGTTAATAAAGTTCCCGATGCGTCCGAAGGTATATCCGAGGGGAATAATGGGTGCGAATAAATCAGAGACATCCCAAAAGCTGGAATCGGACTTCCGCGTAAAGTACCAGATTGAAAGCAGAACTCCGATCAATCCCCCGTGAAAAGACATTCCGGAAATACCGGTAAAGGTAATGCCGTTTGAAAAGTTAAAGGGCAGAAATATTTCCAGAGGGTGCTTAAGGTAATATCCGAAATTATAGAAGATAACATATCCCAAACGCCCGCCGACAATAACGCCGATCATCATATAGACCATCAGGTTCTGAATCTCATCGACAGATAGATGGAATTGTTTTTCGCGCCTTATACGGTAGACCGCCATCGCGTATACGACGGCAAACGCCACGAGATACATGAGTCCGTAATAATGAAGGCTGAACCCCCCGATCTTAAAAAAAACAGGGTTCATTTTTTCGGGCAAATGCTGCCACCAGATCAAAAAATTGCTCATTTATTTAGTTATCTTTACCACCAAAAAACCTCTATTCAGTCGTCGAACAAACAGATTGATGGTTTTTCCCTCCGGAACATCGTTGATTTCTTTTTCAAAGTCGCCCACCGAAGATATATTTCGGTGATTAATTTCCAGGATAACATCATGGATCTGCAATCCGGCTTCCGCCGCTTTGCTTTCAGCGTCCACACCTGTCACCATAACGCCTTTGGTGTCTTTTAAATTAAACTGGCTTGCGGTTTCAGGCGTAATGTCTGCAACATGAATTCCGAGCTGTTGTTTATTTTCTTTAGGGGTGTTATTAGCGGAGATTTTGGTCTCCTCTCTTTTGGCGATTTTAACGTTTAACGTTTTGGACTTGCCGTTCCGAATGACGTCGATTTTCGCCGTATCGCCGACAGGGACATCGGCGATGATGCCGGTGAGTTTCCGTGCGCTGTCAATAGCCTTGCCGTTGACCGATACGATGATATCTTTGGGCTTAATCCCTGCTGAGTCCGCAGGATCGCCCGGAAAGACTTCTGTCACCAGGACCCCTTTTTTGTTTTTTATGCCGTAGTATTCCGCGACTTCATCGCTGATGTCCTGGATACCCACGCCAAGCCAGCCGCGGGTAACTTCTCCACTGGTTTTGAGCTGACCGATAATGTTTTTGGCAAGATTTACGGGAATGGCAAATCCGATTCCTTGGCCGCCGGCAACAATGGCCGTATTGATGCCGATCACTTTTCCTTTCATATTCAAAAGCGGACCGCCGCTGTTTCCCGGATTGATGGATGCGTCGGTCTGAATAAAATCATCATAGGGACCCGATCCGATAACGCGACCCTTGGCGCTGACGATGCCAGCCGTGACAGTATGTTCGAGACCGAATGGATTTCCAATGGCCACCACCCATTGACCGACTTTCAGGGTATCGGAATCTCCGAATTCCAAAACCGGAAGTTTGTGATGGGGTTCTATTTTGATCAGGGCCAGATCCGTATTTTTATCGCGGCCGACAATCTTGGCATCGAACTCTTTTTCGTTATTTAATATGACCACAATTTCATCGGCATTTTCGATGACGTGATTGTTGGTGACGATGTATCCGTCTTTACCGATAATAAACCCCGAACCCAGACTTCTTTGTTTGAAATTCCGATTCTGATGGTCATCGAAAAAACGGTCGAAAAAGTCCCGCATGTGATCGTCGTCGCCAAAGGGATTTTTTTGAAAATGGCGAAATACCTGGCCGCCGCCCTTGACGGTCTTGACGGTTCTGATGTTGACTACGGCCCGGCTGGCTGTTTCGGCCAGGTCTGAGAAGCTTTCAGGGGGTGAAAACATCGTCTCGGGTGTTGCCGCCATACCGGGGGCCGGATGAACACCGCCGAAGCCGATGATGAACAGCGCAAAGAGCACGGCTAAAAAAACGATTTTTCTTTTTTGAAATAATGACTTGTTTAAAAAAGAATTCATTGATGGACTCCTTTTAATTTTCCGGTTATATAAAATAGCAATTGAAACTGCAACGGACTATTTTCGGGAACGGGATAACCTGATTTTTACGGAATTTGCATGGGCATCCAGACCCTCGATTTCAGCAAGGCGGATGACATCCCCGGCCTCGCGTTCAAAGGCGGTCCTGGAATAACGTATCAGGCTGGTTTTTTTGATAAAAGCATCCACCGAAAGCGCGGAAGAAAATCGTGCTGTGCCGGCCGTCGGAAGAACGTGGTTTGGCCCTGCGATGTAATCTCCTATGGGCTCCGGCGTATAATCTCCCAAAAATACGGCGCCGGCATTGCGTATTTGTCCTGCCACGGCAAAAGGATCTTCGATCTGAAGCTCAAGATGCTCGGGTGCAATTTGATTTGCAAGTTCAACAGCCGTATCGAGGTCTGATACAATCATAATGGCCCCGAACCCGGAAAGTGATTTTCGGGCGATCTCCCGGCGTGACAGGTTCTTCAGCTGTTCATTTACGGCGGCGTCCACCGCCTTAGCGATATCCGCGGAATCCGTGACCAGGATCGAAGATGCCAAGGGGTCATGTTCTGCCTGTGAAAGAAGGTCTGCTGCAATAAAATCCGGTTTTGCCGTGCGGTCCGCAATGATCAGGATTTCACTGGGGCCTGCGATCATATCGATGCCCACCGTCCCAGCCACAATCTTTTTGGCGATGGCAACATAAATATTTCCCGGACCCACGATCACATCCACTTTGGGAATTGTCTCGGTACCGTAAGCCAGCGCAGCAATGGCCCAGGCGCTTCCGACCTTGTAAACGGCATCGATCCCGACTTTTTTCGCGGCAACCAGAAGATGAGGATTCACCATGCCGTTTTTCATTGGAGGTGTTGCCATGACGATGCGATGGACACCGGCAACCTTTGCCGGGGTGCCGCCCATAATGACCGATGACACCAGCGGCGTCTCTCCTCCCATGCCTCCGGGAACATAAATTCCGGCGGCATCCACGGGGCTGACCATCTGGCCCAGCAGTGTACCGGGCCGTTTGGTATTGATCCAGGATGGGCAAAGCTGCTGCCGGTGAAAGGATTCGATTTGACGAACGGCGCGATTTAGAGACCTCATAAAGGGCCGGTCCACAAGTTTTGAAGCATCGTCAAATTCTTTGGATGTTACCTGAATGGATCCGATGGTCAGATCCGGTGAATCGAATCGGTTCGTGTATTTGATGAGGGCTTGGTCTTTGTTTTTTCGTACATCCTCGATTATCCGCGTCACGGCAAGCAGATCTTTCTTTTTAACGCCAGTGCCCCGGTTTATGATGGATGTGATCTTTTTTTCCGCCGGAGCCGATGGGTATGTGTAGATTTTCATGTTTAAATGTCACCTAATAGATGTATTTTTACCACGGGTTCAAAAGTTCAAGGTTCACGGTTTATCAGTGCTGCCATCTCAATGAAAAAAGAAAGTATAAAGGCTTTAGTAGCATTCACCGCTCAAACTGAAAGGTATTGGTTGTTTTTGTCAATAAACGATTCGCGGTGAGCCGAAAAAGTAAGTTTCTTTCAACCTTGAACGCTGAACCGGGAACCCGAAACCGCTTAATTATATTGAATGCTTTCAATAATCAAGAGAAAGTGCTTTGTCAACATCGGCTGTGCACTTTCACGGTATCAAACACCCTGCAATCCTATTTGATTTTGGTACACCGTCGCGGAACGTCCGCTCCGTATAAGGGTTTTAATATGTTTCCCCCGGAATCCTTAAAAATACTCATTGACATATTTAATACGATCTGAACAAATAAATTTTTTTATAAAACCGGACGCGATCAATATTAATTTATATGGAGGAAACCGATGAAGGAAAACAGAATCTATAATTTTAACGCCGGTCCTGCCGCGCTGCCGCTTGAAGTGCTTGAAGAGATTAGGGATTCATTTTTAAATTTCGGTGGTTCCGGTATATCGATCACGGAGATCAGCCACCGGTCGGCGCTGTTTGACGATGTTATCAACGACGCAGTCGCCAGAACCCGCCGGTTGTTGAAGCTCGACGACAGCTTTCACGTTTTGTTTATCCAGGGCGGCGCCAGTATGCAATTTTGCATGATACCCATGAACCTGCTGAGCCATGGGGACACCGCGGACTATGTTAACACGGGCACATGGTCCACGAAGGCCATCAAGGAAGCCGAGATTCAGGGGAAAACCATCACGGTTGCAGCATCTTCCGAAGATAAGAATTTTTCCTACATTCCCCAAAATATATCATTTAACAAAAAGGCCGTCTACATTCATATTACGTCCAACAATACCATCAAAGGAACCCAGTGGGCGTCGTTTCCTGAGACGGGCGGCATTCCCCTTATTGCCGACATGTCGTCGGACATTATGTCCAGACCGTTTGATGCCGGCAAATTCGGCCTGATTTATGCCGGGGCTCAAAAAAATATCGGTCCTGCCGGCGTGTGTATGGTCATCATCAGAAAGGATATGTTGGAGAGAGTGCCGGCCACGCTGCCGTCCATGCTCAAGTATACGACCTATGCCGCCAAAAATTCGATGTATAATACGCCGCCCTGTTTTGCCGTCTATATGATCCAGCTGGTCATGAAATGGCTGGAAGAAACCGTGGGCGGTCTCGAGAAAATGGAGCAGATCAATCAGAAAAAAGCCCGGATGCTCTATGAAGCCATAGATGCCGGTGATTTTTATCAGGGGACGGCTGAAACAGACAGCCGTTCGGTTATGAATGTCACCTTCCGGCTACCCAATGAGACCCTTGAAAAGCAGTTTGTCGAGAAGGCCCTTAAAAACGGATTGGGGGGCCTTAAGGGTCATCGATCTGTGGGCGGGTGCCGTGCATCGATCTATAATGCAACTTCCCTTGAAGCCGTGGAAGCGCTTGTCGATTTTATGAAGACCTTTGCCCAGGCAAACGGCTAATGCGCAAAATCTGACATACTCAGGCTATTCGCACAGCTCGAACAGGGCCGCGGCGCCCATGCCGCCGCCGATGCACATGGATTCGATGCCGTATTTCACACCGCGTTCTTTCATGTTGGCCAAAAGGGTTGCGCACAGCTTGGCGCCCGTGCATCCCAGGGGATGGCCCAATGCAATGGCGCCGCCGTGAATATTGACCCGGTCCATGTCGATGCCGAGTTCCCGAACGCAATAGACCGCCTGGGAAGCAAACGCCTCGTTGATTTCAAAAAGACCGATATCGCCGATATCCATACCCGCCATTTTCAAAAGCTTGGGGATGGCGTACCGGGGTCCCACCCCCATTTCTTCGGCTTTGCAGCCCACAGTGGTGTAATATTTCAGCTTGGCAATGGGTTTTACGCCCAGGGCATCCGCCTTTTCGGCGCTCATGATGATGCTGGCAGCCGCGCCGTCGGTGGTCTGGGAAGAATTGCCGGCCGTCACGGTTCCGCCGGCCGCAAACACCGGGTTCAGGTTGGCCAGACCGTCCAGGGTGGTGGACGGCCGTATGCCGTCGTCGTGATCGACCAGAAATGTTTCTTTCCGGTAGATGCCATTTTTATCCGGAACATATCGGTACGCCGGGGTCGGGACGATCTCGGTAAAAAGATTTTTCTTCAAGGCATCTGCGGCTTTCATCTGGGAGAGATAGGCGAATTCGTCCTGTTCTTTTCTGGATATATTGTATTGCGATGCAACGTTCTCGGCGGTAATTCCCATGGAAACGTAAAGGCCGGCGTGCTTTTTGGAATATTCAGGATGGGGTCTGGGAAGATTTCCGCCCATGGGGACAAAGGTCATGGATTCCAGGCCGCCGCCGATGACGATATTCGACCAGCCCGACATGACCCGCAATGCGGCAAGGGCGATGGCCTCGAGACCCGAGGCGCAGAATCGATTGACCGTGGCGCCGGAAACCTGCACCGGGAATCCCGCAATCTGCGCGGCGACCCGGCCGATGTTCAGGCCCTGTTCCGCTTCGGGGAATGCGCATCCGATCATAATGTCCTCCACATCTCCCATTTCAAGGCCCGATGTTTTGTCTACAGCAGTTTTCAGGATAAAGGCGAGAAGATCTTCCGGTCGCGTATCTTTAAAAGCTCCTTTGCTTTTTTTGCAGCCGGGGGTTCTGATGGATTGGACGATATAGGCATCTCTCATTATTATTTCCTCCTATGTTTCCCGTTCATAAAAGGGAAACATGATTTTTAACTTCTTTCAAGACACTAATTTCTCAAAGGTTTGCCTGTTTTTAACATATGCTCGACCCTGGCCATGGTTTTCTCTTCTTTCCAGAAATCGATAAAGGCTTCTCTTTCGAGTTCGAGTATGACATCCTCTTGAATGAAACTGTTGTCCCTTACCTCTCCGCCGCTGAGGACATAGGCGATTCTCTTTGCCAGAAATGCATCGTACTCTGTGATAAATTTTCCTTGGAGCATATTGAAAATTTCCACTTCGATCATGCCTTGGGCCGCCTGTCCCAGAACCCGTATCGGTCTTTTGACCGGCGGCGCATAGCCTTCATCGGCCATTTTCAGAACTTCCTTCTTGGCTTCGCCGATCAGGCGATCCCGGTTAAAAACGATTCTGTCGACCGGGCCCAAAAAGCCGGCGGCCCTGGCGTCGGCAGCCGAGGTCGAAACTTTGGCCAGCGCAATATTCATGAATACCGGCACGAAAAACTTGGCAAGGTCGATGTCGGTGACTGCATCGGGAATCGTTTGGATAAACTTTTTCCACAGGTTTAAACAGCCGCATCCTGAGGGAAGCAGGCCGACGCCGATTTCGACCAGGCCCATGTAAAGTTCGGCATGGGCCACAATTTTGTCGGCCCCAAGGCATACCTCGCATCCGCCGCCGAGGGTCATCCCGTAAGGTGCGGCAACCACCGGTATATTCGAATATTTTTCTTTTTGTATGCTGTCTTGGGCCAGCCGCAACGCATCATCGATTTCAGAATATTTTCCTTCTTTGGCGATCCCTGCCATAGACAAAAGATCGCCGCCCGCTGAAAAGGCCCCGGGCATTCCGGATGCCTGATTTCCGATGACAAGGCCCAGGCCGTTGGCTTCTGCATATGCCAAAGCTTCTTGCTGAAATTCGATAATTTCTTTGTTCAAGGTATTCATCTTGCTATGAAATTCAAGACAGAAAACGCCGTCCTCGAGATCGATCAGTGAAGCGGACTTGCACGACCGAACGACCTTGCCGGAACTTCTTAAGGTGTCCAGAGAAAGCATTGCTTTGTCGACAAGAATTTCTGCGTAGCTTTCGGTGGTGAAATCGTAAAAAAAGCGTTTGCCCTGATCGGTTTTATAAAAAGATAAATGACCTGCCGAAATCATCCGTTTGACTTTTTCGGGGACGTCAAATCCGTCTTTTTCCATCTTTTCTACAGACGTCTCGATGCCGATGGCATCCCAGGTTTCAAAGGGACCCATCTCAAAGTTGAATCCCCACTTCATGGCATTGTCGATATCGACAATGGCGTTTGAAATTTCAGGAATCTTGTCGGCCGCATAAATAAGACCGCTTGCTACGACTTTCCAGGCGAACCTCGATCCTTTGTCATTTCCGTAAACGATGGCTCTCATTTTTTCGCCAAGTGTTTTTGCCTTCTTGGCCTCAGCAAGACAAGGAAACGCCGCAGGTTCATATTCCGAATATTCCAGGGTTTCAGGATCGATGACCTTTCGAATCTTTTTCCAATCCGGCGTCAAATCAGTTTTGTAAAAGCCGCTTTTGGTCTTTTTGCCCAAAAGATTTTTTCGGATCATCCGGTCGACGAATTCGGGAAGGATAAAACTGTCTCTTTGGTCGTCGTCGACCACGAGATCATAGGTGTTTTTGGCAACATGTCCCAATGTATCGAGGCCGACAATGTCGCTCGTTTTGAACATGGCGGTTTTGGGTCTTCCCATGGCGGTTCCGAAGAGTGCGTCCACTTCGGGAATCGTAAGGCCGTCTTCCAGCATGAGTTGCATGGCCTTGACCATTCCATGGACGCCGATTCTGTTGCCGACAAAATTGGGGGTGTCTTTGGCCATTACAATGCCTTTGCCCAGAATCCGTTCACCGAAATCAGACATAAATTCGATGATTTCCGGAAACGTATCCTCTCCTTTTATTATTTCCAGAAGGTGCATATATCTCACCGGATTAAAAAAGTGCGTGCCCAAAAAATGCTGTTTGAAATCGAGGCCGAGCCCCTGGGACATGGCTTTTAGCGGAAGTCCGGAAGTGTTGGAGGATACAATGGCCCCGGGTTTTCGTTTCAGCTCGATGCGCTTGAAAAGGTCCTGTTTGATTTTCAGATTTTCAACCACCACTTCTACAATCCAGTCACATTCCGAAATTCTTTCAAAATCGTCTTCAAGATTCCCGATAGTGATAAGATCGACATCTTTTTGCTGCATTAAGAGGGATGGACTCGACATCAACACTGCATCCAAACCGGCTTTCACGATTCGATTTCTGGCTGCGGGATCGTCTTTTTCTTCTTCCTTCAAGTCAAAGGGAACGATATCCAGCAGCAATGTTTTTATGCCTGCGCCGGCGAGTAACGCAGCGATGCCGCCACCCATCACTCCTGAACCGATGACCGTCGCCTGCCTGATTTTTTTAGCCATGATTTCCTCCTGTAAAGAATAACGTTCAATATGATGAATGATCATTCATTTATTTACCAAAAGGCATTTCAATCTGTCAAGAAAAAAGAAAACGTATTATGAATTTGGGATAGAAAAAATAAGGTATATAATCAATAAATTATAATGTTATGAAGAAATATTGCCATCTAAATAAAAGCATTACGCCGCATTTATAGCATTAAGATGCAAACTGAATAATTATTCATTTCGAAAAAATAAGCGTTGCCAAACCTTTTGGTTATGATTATAAAACACTTAACTTAGATTATACAACATACTTGAAAATATAACCTTATCTGAAGATTCTTTAAAAGTACTTTTGAATTCGACGGCTGAAATAATTTTTTTTAGGTGAAGTGATGACAACGGAAAACGACATAGTGCTCATACACTTAGAAGGCCAGCCCATATCATTTGCGAGGATAGAAGATATTTCGCCGGATGTTAAGAAAGACTGGTATCATGTTAAATTAATGCTGTTGCAGGTTCCGCTTCAGGTGGTCACATGGATACTGCGGGATATCTATATTAACGGCGAAGAATTTACCATGGAAGGGAAAAAGATCCGCCTGGAAAAAGTGGTTTGCCCCAAAGGAATGGAACCCCCCGATGAAGAAAAGGGCACTCCCGAAGAAAAACCTCAAAGGGAAAACGCCCAAAAAGTCATATCACTGGCTGATATTAATAAAAAACAGCGTTAACTTAATTTTCGGCAATGAGACCGGCTGATCAAATCGTTATCTCGGCTTCAAGACGTACCGATATTCCTGCTTTTTATATGGATTGGTTTATGGAACAGATCAAAAACGGGATGTTTGAAGCCGTCAACCCTTATAACCGGCGTAAATTCATGGTGCCGGCAACGTCCGACAAAGTGCATACCGTCGTTTTCTGGTCAAAAAATTTCGATCCTTTCATTAAAGGAGGATTTGGCGAAAAACTGTCGGCAATGGGATACAATCTTTTTTTTAACTTTACCTTAAATTCGAACAGTCCCCTTCTTGAACCTCGAATACCGTCTTTGGCCCGGCGCCTCGACCAGCTTCGAGAGCTCAGCCGGAGCTACGATCCAAAAAGCATCAACTGGCGATTCGATCCCGTCTGTTTTTTTAGATTGGATAAACAGCCCGTCAAAAACAATCTTAACGATTTTTCGCAGATTGCATCATGGGCATCCCAATGCGGCATTTCGCGGTGTATCACCAGCTTTATGGATGATTACAAGAAAATCAGAAAACGTATCGCCTCGATGCCGGGATTTTCTTTTATCGATCCGGTTGTTCCGGAAAAAATAGACATTCTGCTTAAAATGGAAAAAGAGCTTGCCGGTAAAAATATAGATCTTTATACCTGCTGTGAAAAAGCAGTGCTTAAGGCGCTGCCTTCAGGGTCGAACATTCGGAACAGTTCGTGTATTCCAAATCAACTGTTCGTTGAACTCTTTGGCGGAAGTCTCAGCTTTAAAAAGGATACCGGCCAACGAAGAGCAGCCGGATGCGGGTGTATGGTATCGGCGGACATCGGATCGTACCACCTGCACCCGTGTTATCATAATTGCCTGTTTTGCTATGCCAATCCGAGGCCAAAACCAATCACGAAAACTCGAAAGGACGAAAGCACTAAATAATACATATGTTTTTCGTGTTTTTAAAATTTCGTGCTTTCGTGATAATTTTTTTGTTTCCCTGAAAAATCGGGATTTGCAACAATCGTTACTCATCAATCTTCAATTGGGTTGACATATGAAAATCGGCTCGGTTGTTCTTGACAATATTCTGGTTCTGGCACCCCTTGCCGGGATTACGACGTTGCCGTTTCGGCTGCTGGCAAAGGCTTCGGGGTGCGGACTGGTCTGTTCGGAAATGATCAGCGCCAATGGATTGGTCTATGGATCCGCCAAGACCCGGGAATTATTAAACAGCAGTATCGAGGAAAAACCATTATCGGTTCAGATATTCGG
>Ga0307446_1000701_pt1 | contig 11435 bp, 9 predicted proteins | sample SalMarSW160320MG_FD_202141 | JGI IMG/M metagenome (GOLD analysis project Ga0307446, IMG submission 202141) | Salt marsh sediment microbial communities from the Plum Island Ecosystem LTER, Massachusetts, United States - SW1603-20 | ecosystem: Environmental > Aquatic > Marine > Intertidal zone >... | reverse complement strand
ATGGCCCACGATCTCGGCCGGCAGCTGATCACCGTCGCCTGCCACGACGACCTGACGACGGCGGACCTGGTCGGCCGGTACCTGCTGCAGGGCGGCGAGACGGTGTGGGTGGACGGTCCGCTGACCCAGGCGGTGCGCGAGGGCGCGATCTGCTATCTCGATGAAGTGGTGGAAGCTCGCCAGGACACCACCGTGGTGCTGCACCCGCTTGCGGACCACCGGCGCCAGCTGCCCATCGAGCGCCTCGGTGTGGTGCTGGACGCCGCGCCCGGATTCGGCCTGGTGGTGTCGTACAACCCCGGCTATCAGAGCGTGCTCAAGGACCTCAAGGAGTCGACACGTCAGCGGATGGTGGCCATCGAATTCGGTTTTCCCGCAGCCGATGTCGAAGAGGGAATCGTCGCGCACGAAGCGGGCGTGGACGCCGCCACCGCAGCGGAGCTGGTGCGCCTCGGGCAGGCCATCCGCCGGCTGGAGACCGGTGGTCTGCGTGAGGTCGCATCGACCCGCGTGCTGATCGCGGCGGGCAGGCTTGTCGCGGAAGGCCTGAGCATGAGGGAGGCGGCCCGGGCTGCGATTGCCGGGACACTGACCGATGACGTGGCGGTGGGCCAGGCCCTGGGCGAGATGATCGACGTCTATTTGGGCGGGTCTGACGGGTCCGATGATTGACGCTGCATACCCCCACGGCTAGGGTCTGAACAAATATTAGGTTTTCCTGGTCGGTCGTCCGGGGATCTGTGCGCGTCGAGTTCTCATCCGGGAGGTCAGATGTCCTACGAAAGCAGCGCAGAACCGATCAAGGTCGGCTACCTGATGGACTTCACCCTCCCTCCGGGATTCCCCGAAGAGATGCTGGCCGACTTCACCCGATGCTTCGACATCACCTTCTCCGAGGCCGTCGAACAGGGGTTGCTGGACCGGCCCGTAAAGATCGTCTACCGCGAAGTGGAGGGATTGCCCAAGGGGTCGGTCAAGGCGGTGATCGACGCGTTCGGTGAGCTCGTCGACGAGGGCTGTCTGGTGGTGTTCGGACCGCACATTACCGACAACTGCGTGCCCACCCGCGAGGCCATCGAAGAGCGGTTCAAGGTCCCGGCGATCAGCGTTACCGGCACCGACGACTGGTTGGGCGAATGGACCTTCGCCTTCCCGCAGGGTTCGATGACCGACGAGCCGATCTTCATATCTGACCTCCTCGCAAAACGCGGACTCACCGAAATCGGGGTCCTCGTCGAGCAGAACCTGATCGGCGAAAGCTACCTGAAGAATCTGCGAAGCGCGTGTCGGCGCAATGGTATTCGAATCGTTGCCGAGGCGGCGATCGCGCAGACCGCGCAGGACATCGATGACGCCGTGCGGACCCTGCACGATGCGAAGGCGCAAGCGATCGTGCATCTGGGCTTCGGCTTCGGGATCGTGTTCATCAACCCGGCGTTGCAGGCCGTCGATTGGGACCCGCCGCGGTTCACGACCACGGCTTTCCAGAACGCGTGGGTGAACCCGATCATGTGGAACGCCTTCATGGGTTGGATCGGGGTCGACCAGTACGACGAGGAGAATTCGATCGGCCAGGAGTTCCTCGACCGCTATGCCGCAAAGTACGGCGGCAGACGTCCCGAATATTGCGTGCCGGTGGTCAATCGTGACGTCGCAGCCACACTCGTGCAAGCGTTCGCCGATGCGCACCCGCTCAGCCCGCGCGGGGTCAAAGAGGCGCTGGAGCGGGTGAAGATGATGCCGGCCGCCGCGGGCGCGCCCGGCACCCGGGTGTCGTTCGGCAAGTGGACGCGGCGGGCCTGGATGGGGGCCGGCTATCTGGTGGCACGGACCCTCGACGCCGACGGCGTCAATTCGCACCTGGTCGACCGCTTCGGAGAGGAAGGCTGACGCGAAATGAGTACCCACCAGCCCATACCGTTTGCCGTGGACGAGAAGCCGCGCGAAGGCGGGAAACGGGGCTGGGGTGGCTGGGTCGCCGGCGCCGCCCTGGCGGCTTTCGCGCTCTTCTTCATCGCGAACTGCCGCGTCGCCCTCGACCCGCGCGTCGCCAACCCGAATGTGCACGGTCGGCCCCGCCCGGTCAGGTTCATCTTCGGCCTGGACTACATCACCTTCCTGCACATCTCCACCGTGATCATGCTGCTGGTGCTGCTCGTGGTGTTCATCAGGGGCTGGCGGCGCAATCCGGGCAGCCCGGTGATGCTGATGTTCCTGTGCACCACGCTGATCGTCTGGCAGGACCCGATCATGAACTGGGCGCCGTTCGCCGTCTACAACCCCGACCTCATCCACTGGCCGGAGTCGTGGCCGCTGGTGTCGCTGTCCCCGACGGTCGAGCCGTTCGTCGTATTCGGTTATGTGACCTTCTATTTCGGCCCCTACTTCCCGGCGATCTGGATCCTGCGCAAACTGCAGGCGAAATACGGACCCGAGGCTTACGTTTCGCGGCATCCGTTGATCTGCCTGGGCCTGCTGACCATGGTGATCGGCTTCATCTTCGATGCGTGGCTGGAGATCCAGCTCGTCCACATGGGCATGTACATCTATTCGCAGGTGATTCCATGGGGTTCGGTGTTCACCGGCACGACGTTCCAGTTCCCGCTTATCTGGGAGTCGTTCTCGGTGACCTTCGTAATGGTGCCCGCGGCGATCCTGTGCTATCGCGACGACACCGGTAAATCGGTGGCGGAGAAGCTCGCCGCCAAAGCCAAGATATTCCCGACGCGTCCGGTGCTCGGCACCTTCTCGGTGATGTTCGCCATCATCAACGTGTCCTACTTCGCCTACGGTGCGTGGTTCGCCGCCATCAAAGTCAGCCATGCGGCGACCTCGGTGGCCTGCCCGTGGCCCTTCCCGGAAGCCAAAGTCTATGACCCGCAAGGTTTCTACGAGAAGGCGGGCGCCCAAGGACCGTACTCGGTAGGCATCTGGTCGACCTGGATGAGCGGGGAGCCGAACGGGCGGCCCCACGTCGAACCGCCGCCGGCGGGTGAAGGCGCCTGTGCGACCGTGAGCAAGAATGGCTGAGTCGCGCGCGGTCGTGATCACCGGTGCGTCGCGCGGGCTGGGGTTCGCTTCGGCCGTGCGCCTGTATCGCGAGGGGTGGCGCGTGGTCGCGGCGATGCGGACACCCGAGCGCGGCCTTCCGCTGCTACGGGAAGCGACCGGGGCCGGCCCAGATGACGACCGGCTGATCGGGGTGCAGCTCGACCTGTTGGACAGCGCGTCGATCGCGACCGCGGCAAAAGCGATCGAAGAAGCCGTCGGCACACCCTATGCGCTCGTGCACAACGCGGGTATCTCTGCCGCCGGAATGGTGGAAGAAGCGGATATGGCCCTCTGGCAGAACATGTTGGCCACCAGCCTCCTGGGTCCGGTCGAACTCACCAAGGCCTTGTTGCCCTCCATGCGTGCCGCGGGCGAGGGCCGCATCGTGCTGGTATCCAGCGCCGCCGGGGTGCGGGGCCAGCCGGGCACCGCGCCGTACTCGGCGGCCAAGGGGGCGTTGGAGCGGTGGGGCGAGTCGATGGCGTGCGAGATCGCGCCCTTCGGCCTCGGTGTCACCGTTTTGGTGGCCGGCACCTACGACACCGACATCATCACCGACGCGGGCACCACCGATGAGCGCAACTTCGACGGCCCGTACGCGCGGCTGCACAACACCATGAACACCCGCGGGCGGTTCGCGGTCAGCTTTGCCCGGCCGCCCGAGCGGTTCACCGACGGTCTGGTCAAGGCGCTGGATGACCGGGGGGCGTTCCGCCGTCGCGGCGTCGGCCCAGACGCCTCAATGCTGTTGGCGGCTAACAGGATTCTTCCGGCTTCCGGCATGCATCACGTGTCGCGGATCGTGCTCGGCATACCCAGGCAGGGGTCGATGCGGGGCGGGGCGTGGCCGCTGACAGTTGGCCAAAAAGCAATGGTATTCGTCGCACGCGTTCTTCCGCGGCCGGTGCTGCAGCGTTTGACGTCGTCGGCGGCGCGGCGCCACCAGAGGAGTGAGGGGTAGAGATGGAACAGCTATTTGACGACCTCGAGGACTTCGGTTCTTTCGACGACGCGATCTCCGGTGACGTGCGTGACCCCTACACCGAACTGGCACGGCTGCGGCGCGAGGAACCGGTGCAGCGACTCGAGACGTCGGGGGCGCTTCCGCACGAGGAATCACAGCCGATGTTCATCGTGTATCGCCACCAGGATGTCCAGCAGATGCTGCGCGACAATGAGACGTTTTCGTCGTCGGCCGTCATCGACGCGTTCGGACCCGTGCTGGGTGAAGGCGTGATGCTCGGCATGGACGAGCCCATCCACGGCCGGCTGCGTTCCTTGGTGTCGAAGGCGTTCACGCAGAAGTCATTGGCGCGCTGGCAGGACGAGTTGGTCGGCCGCGTGGCAAACAGCCTGATCGACAAGTTCGCACCCAAAGGCAAGGCAGATCTGGTCAAGGAGTTCACCTTCGACTATCCGAGCCAGATCATCGCGGGCCTGTTGGGCTTGCCGGAAAAGGACTACCCACAGTTTCAACGGTGGTCGATTTCGCTGCTGAGTTGGCTGATCAATCCGGAACGCGGGCTTGCGGCTTCGGCTGCCCTGTGTGACTACTTCGCCCCGATCCTGCAGGCCCGCCGCGCCGAACCGAAGGACGACCTGATCAGCGGCTTGGCCGAGGCCGAGATCGACGGGGAGAAGCTCGCCGACGAAGAGATCTTCTCGTTCCTTCGGCTGTTGCTCCCGGCCGGCGTCGAGACGACCTACCGGTCGCTGGGCAGCCTGCTCTTCGGCCTGTTGTCGGATCCGCCGCAATTGGACGCGGTCCGCGCCGACCGGTCGCTGCTGCCCCAGGCAATCGAGGAGGGGGTGCGGTGGGAACCGCCCCTGCTGACCATCACCCGGGTCGCCGCCCGCGACACCGAACTCGGCGGGGTACCGATACCGGCCGGGTCGACGGTGATGCCGATGTTGGGCGCCGCCAACCGGCAGGAGGACCGCTACGCCAATCCGGACACGTTCGACATATTCCGGGAGCCCAGGGCACACCTTGGCTGGGGGCACGGTGTGCACGTCTGTCTCGGCATGCACCTGGCCCGGCTCGAAATGCGCACCGCGGTCACCCTTCTGCTCGACCGGCTGCCCAATCTTCGGCTGGATCCCGACGGGAACGACCCGCATATCCGTGGCCAAGTCTTTCGGTCGCCGACCTCGCTGCCGGTGCTGTTCGATCCCCAGTAACCAACCCGGCAACGGCTGCACCTTGCCAATCGGCTAGTTTCCAGTAAGGCTCTCCGTAGGGTAACCAGCGCTCTACGGAACACCCCTGTAACGAGTCAAAAGAGAGTGACAGATATGACTGAGGCTGTAAAGGTCCGCTTCGAGCCCAAGATGATGATCGACGGCAAGCTCGTCGAGGGGCAGGCCGGCACCTTCACCAATATCAACCCGGCCACCGAGGAGAGCCTCGGGGAAGTCGCCGATGCGTCGAAGGAGGACATGCATCGGGCCATCGACGCCGCCCGGCGGGCCTTCGACGAGACCGACTGGTCGACCGACCGCGAGCTGCGCAAGCGCTGCCTGTTGCAGCTGCACGAGGCGATCGACGCCGAGCGCGAGGAACTGCGCGAGGAGCTCATCCTCGAGGTCGGTGCCCCCCGGGCCATCACGTATGGCCCCCAGCTGGACGCCCCACTGGCCGAGGGGTTGCTCTATCCCGCCAAGCTGATCGACGAGTACCCGTGGGAAACCGATCTGGGCGACACCGTGATCAGCCTCACCGGCACGCTGACCACCCGCAAGGTCTGGCGGGAACCGGTGGGGGTGGTCGGTGCGATCGTGCCGTGGAACTTCCCCTTCGAAGTCACCATCAACAAGCTGGGTCAGGCTCTGGCCACCGGCAACACCGTGGTGCTAAAACCGGCGCCGGACACGCCGTTCAACGCGACCCGGCTGGGCCGCCTGATCGCCGAAAAGACCGATATTCCGCCGGGTGTCGTCAACGTGGTCACCGCGTCGGATCACCTGGTGGGCGAGGAGCTCACACTGTCGCCGAAAGTGGACCTGATCTCGTTCACCGGCTCCACCGCGGTCGGGAAGCGGATCATGGAAAAGGGTGCGGCGACGCTGAAGCGGCTGTTCTTGGAACTCGGCGGCAAGTCGGCCACCATCGTGCTGGAAGACGCCGACTTCGGGTCGGCGTGCGCGATCGGCATCTCGCCGTGCATGCACGCCGGGCAGGGCTGTGCCATTCCGACCCGGATGCTGCTGCCACGGTCTCGCTACGACGAGGGTGTGGCGATCCTCAAGAGCATCTATGAGAACGTCATGCCGGGCGACCCGCAGGACCCCGCCACCCTTACCGGCCCGTTGATCTCGGACAAGCAACGCAAGCGGGTGCTGGGCTACATCAACAAGGGCGTCGACGAGGGCGCCACGCTGCTGGTCGGGGGGCCGGACGCGCCGACCGGCTTCGACAAGGGATTCTTCGTCAGGCCAACGCTTTTCGTCGACGTCGACAACTCCATGACGATCGCGCAGGAGGAGATCTTCGGTCCGGTGCTGGCCGTCATCCCCTTCGACGACGAGGAGGACGCCATCCGGATCGCCAATGACAGCGTGTACGGGCTGGCCGGAAACGTGATGTCGGGTTCCCTCGAGCGCTCGCTGGCGGTGGCCCGCCGCCTGCGGGCCGGCGTCATCGGCGTCAACGGTGGCGCTTGCTACGGCGCCGACACACCGTTTGGTGGATACAAGGCCAGCGGAGTGGGGCGCCAGAACGGTGTGGCCGGCTTCGACCAGTACACCGAGATCAAGTCGGTGGGCTATCCGGCCGGCTGACCACTCGCGCGGAACGGAACGATGGCCACTTACGTCCTGGTTCACGGGGGCGGCCACGGCGGCTGGTGCTATCGACTCGTCGTGCAGCGACTCCGGGCGGAAGGCCACGAGGTTTTCGCCCCGTCCCTGACGGGTCTGGGCGAGCGCGCGCACCTGTTCCGGCACGACGTCGATCTCGACTGCCACATCAGCGACATCGTCAACCTGCTGAAGTTCGAGGACCTGCGCGACGTGATCCTCGTCGGCCACAGCTACGGTGGCATGGTGATCACCGGCGTCGCCGACCGTGCAACCGACCGGGTCGGTCATCTGGTTTACTTGGACGCCGCGACACCTGCGAACGGCCAGTCGCTGGTGGATGTGGCCCCTGAGATGTTGGCTTTCGCCCGCTCTGAGAGTCGCATCGTCGACGGTGTCGAAATGTGTTTGTATCCCACCGATGACGCGCTGAGATATTACGGGGTGGTCGATCCCGATCGGCTCGAATGGATGAAAGCGCGGCTGACGCCACACCCCTGGAAGTGCTTTGAGCGACCGCTGCAACTGACCAACGAAGGCGCGCTCACCCGGATTCCGCAGTCCCACCTCTGCACCACGTTGTACATGCGCTGGCGTGACGTCGATGGCCTGCGGCAGAAGGCCGACGGCCGATTGTGGGAGCTCGACACCGGCCACGACATGATGATCACCGAACCCGGTTGGGTCGCCGACAAGCTGATGCTGCTTGCTCCCGATGCAATGGACACCCGCCCGTAGACGTAGACGACACCCTTCAGTTCGACTCGGCACCGAGATTGCTGTGAGGGCTGTGTTGCAGGCGTCGATGACAACCATGGCGGCAATCTCGGCGAAGCTGCAGGTGCGGGAGTCCTTGGCGCCCCATCATCCTGCGGGCGCGCCGTGTTGAGCCCTATGAACGAGATTCAATGGATGGCGCTTCCCGCCATGAGCGCCGGATGTCGGCGGTCTTTGAGGGCCACATCGGTGGCCCGGGGACAGGCGCGACAACGTTGGGGTCAGTCAGTGGTGCGGACGATCAGTACGTCGACCGTGGCCCTGCTGGCGATATTTCCGGGAATGGAGAAAACCCGTCCGATGAGCGCGGATCGCGCGTCCAGTCCCACATTGCCGACCACCAGCAGGTCGGCGTCAACCGTCTCGGCGAGGTCCACCAGCGCATGTACCGGTGCATCCTGAATCGGCCGTTCCTCGATGTCCGTCGCCCCGGCCGCCTTGGCCCGAGCATGAGCCTCTCGCAAGATCGCGTAGATCGGCGCGTTGCCGCGCACCTTATAGGCCTCGTCCCCGAGCGCGTCGGCAGCCTGCGGGTCGTCCTTCTGGGGAAGATACCCAGTCGCGATGATCAGTTTCGCGTTCGACCCGGAGGCAATCGTGGCTGCGCGGTCGACCGCACGCAACGACGACTCGGAGCCGTCGGTGCCGACGACCACGGTTTGATAGGTCTTCATTTGGATCTCCCCGGCCTCGTCCGGCAAGCCGAATCTTATCGTGTGGAGCGCATCGCCAGCGATTCGAGTTTTGCACCGTCGCTTCTGGCGGCCGACACGATGCGAGCAACCAGCTCGCCGCCACGGGTGATCTCGATCGGCTGCCCCGCCGCGACCCTGTCGAAATAGCGCCCCGCACGCCTGCGCAGTTCGTCAAGTTCGATCCGTCGACCGGCGTCCGTCGAGACCGGGGTGGTTCCCGAGTCACCCGCCGCCACGATCCGCGCCAGTAACCTGCCGCCGCGGACGACATAGATCGTCTCCCCGGCCGCAACCCGATCGAAGCACTGCCCGGCGCGCTTGCGCAGATCATCAAGGCCGACCCAGCCACCGGCGTCCGGTGCCGCTTTGACAGAGCGCGCCGGAATCGGAGCCACCCTCCAGTCGCCGACCGACACGATCTGTGCCACCAACTTGCCGCGACGGACGACATCGATCGTCTCCCCGGCGGCAACCCGCTCGAGATACGTACACGTGTTGTTCCGGAGTTGGCCCAGGCCAATCACTTCCCGCATTTCGCTCACTCTCTGTGTTCCCGGGTGGCCGCGGGCTGTTGAACCAGCCGGCCGCGCAGAACCACGGTGCGCTGCGATTCAGGGCAGTCAAAGCGTTCCGGTCCAGTCACCTCAGTCAGTATATGACTGTACGTGCGGTCAGTGTCAACGGCCCCGCCGTGCTCGAACGGCGCGTCGGGGGGCCGCACGACGCGCTTCGCGGCCCTCGATGGCATCGGGCGAAGACGGGCCGGGCCCCCACCGCAGCTAGGTCCAGACCGAGGTGAAAAGCACGGTGAATCAACCGGATTGAACGCACCACGGATAGCCGAGCCGGTGGGCTTCAGGCGACCGGCGCCAGCATGTCCTTCCATCCGTCGTCTCCTGTTTTGCTCGAATTTTCGACCGCATAATGGACGCCGTCGGGCCCCACCAGTTCACCGCTCTGGGGGCTGTAAACCGCCGTTGGAGGCCCGCTGGGGGTGTAGACGCAGGGGTTTGGCTGCTGCCCATTGCACTCGACCGTCCCTGACCCGGGCCGTTGCAGTACATCGCTGATCGGAGGCGGTGTTCCCGCCACCCGGTCGGAAGGTGCCGGGTTGACGCCGTTGTTGATCGATGGTGCGGGAATCACCTGGCCCGGTTTCACCGGTTGATCACAGCGCGCTGCCGGCGCCGGGCAGGTGAGGAGCTGATTGGGGTCGCCGTACCACGGGTTGGTGCCCAACGGAACGTAGGGCTTGTTGTCGCGGCACTCCCGCGGCGTCGCAGCGCGTTTACCGGGTACATCGACACAGGGAAGGTTGCGCGCCCCGCGCACGGCGTTGGCCGGGGTGTCCTGCGGGATCTTGCAATACGTCCCGGACGGCATCGGCGCCAGGCTGGTGTCCGCCGGAGATCGCCACTGAGATGCCGGGAGAAACCCGGTCAGACACGGCGGGGGCTGGTTGATCGTCGGCGAGGTACCCAGCGCCGCGTAGCCCGGGAACGGCGCCGTCACCGTCAGGCCTTCCGCGACGCCCTGCGGATAGGCCACCAGCAGTTGCTCGACGCCCTTGTGGTAGCGCTTGAGCATCTCCAGCACGATCTCGAGGTTCGCCAGTGTCTGCGGCAGCGAATCGCGGACGTCGCCGAAGACCGCGTTGACCTGATCGGCGGTCGGCGCCCCTTGGGTCAGGATGCGCTGCACGTGCTGGTCGTTTTCCGCGCTCTGCGCGGCCAGGATGTCCAGGTTGTGCGCCCAGCGCTCGATCGCGTCACCCGAGTTGACCTGGCTGTCGATGATCGGCCCGGAGTGTTGGATGATGTCATCGACATCGGCGATGTTGGTCTTGAAGTCGCCGGCGATCGCCTGCGTCGCATCGACCAGTCGTTGCAGCGCCGGGCCCAATCCGCCGACCGCTTGGGCTGTTTCGTCGAGCAGCGCGGCGATCTTGTCCTTGGGCAGCACGGCCAGGCCACGGTTGGCGGCGTCCAGCGCCGGCCCGATTTCCGTGGGCACGGTGCCCTTGGTGATGGTCTGTCCCGGCGAGAAGTACTTGCCCGGGTTGCCCACCGACACCAGGTCCAGATATTGCTCACCGACCGCCGACACCGAATGCACGTTCGCCGACGCGTCGATCGGGATCTGGTAGCGGTCGGCGATGCTCATGGTCGCCCGCGCACCGGTCTCGGTCGGCTCGACGGCGGTGACCTTGCCGATGGTTTGTCCGCGATAGGTCACGTTGGCCGTCTCGTACAGACCGCCCGCCGCGGGGAGATCCGCCTTCAGCGTGTACTGGCCGATTCCTATCGCGGTGGGAATCCGCAAGTAGTACCAGCCCAGCGCAATCGCGGTGATCACACTCAGAATCGTGAACACGATCAGCTGGCTCTTGATGAACCGGGTCAGCATTGTCTATCCGCCCTTTCGACCAGCGGCCCGCCCGGAACATCGTTCGGGTTGGGCGTGTAGCGGACGTCGGGGATCATCGTCTCGGGGTCGCGTCCCCACGATTGCTCCAGCGCGCGCAGCGCTCCGGAGAATCCGGTCCCGGTGAGGATCGCGTTGTCGACGGCGCTGAGGGTCAGATCGAGCGTCAGTGACAGGTTGAAGTAGTCGCCGCGGAACGACTTCGGCACGGCGTCGATGTCGAACGGCCGGACGAGCATCAGCTTGAGCGCGCGGATGAGATACGGTGAGGCACGGCCGAACTCCCGCAGCGGGCACTGCAGCGACAGCAGATCCTGGTGGAGGTTGCTCCGCGAGGCGGACAGGTATTGGTCGGCAACTCCGCTGAGCCGTCCGGTCGCGTCGACCGCGTCAATCAATAGGTTTTGTTTGTCGGCGAAATGTTTGATCAGCGGCGGGAATTCGGTGAGGACCCGATCCAGGACGTCCGAGCGGGTACCCACGTACGCCAATAGCCGATTGGTGGAATCGATGGCCCGGGTGATGTCATAGCGTTGCTCGTTGAGTCGGGCAGTGAATGTGTCTAGCTTGCCGAGGAAGGCACGGATCTGTCCGGCCCGCCCGTTCACGATGTTGTAGACCTCGTTCTGCAGCACTTCGAGGTTCGGGATGCCGCCTCCGCGCAAGATCAGGGCGAGACTGGCCAGCGTC
>Ga0307446_1000695_pt1 | contig 11465 bp, 12 predicted proteins | sample SalMarSW160320MG_FD_202141 | JGI IMG/M metagenome (GOLD analysis project Ga0307446, IMG submission 202141) | Salt marsh sediment microbial communities from the Plum Island Ecosystem LTER, Massachusetts, United States - SW1603-20 | ecosystem: Environmental > Aquatic > Marine > Intertidal zone >... | reverse complement strand
AAAACCTTTTTTTTTTTTTTTTTTTTTTTTTTAATCTCGGATTCCTTTTTCGCTGACTGAAAATACTGCCTCTCCTTCTGGAAGATGCGGGGAATCAATAAGTCGTGCTATCCGTTTCCCACCTTTGCTTTTTCTGAGGTATAACCGGAACGTTGCGGTATGCCCGACAATATGCCCTCCAATTGGTCTGGTCGGATCACCAAAGAATGCATCTGGTTTTGCTGCAACTTGATTTGTCACGACAACAACACCATTATTGAGATCGCTCCAACGGAGGAGATCATGCATGTGTTTGTTCAGTTTCTGTTGTCGATCTGCGAGCGCTCCTCTTCCCACGAACTCCGCACGGAATTGGCTGGTAAGCGAATCAACAATTAACAGACGTGCAGGAAACTCTTTAGACAGTTCCATGACTTTGTCGACGAGAAGCATCTGATGGCTTGAGTTATATGCTCGAGCGACATGAATGTTATTTAGTATTTCATCTGGGTTAAGTTCATAGGCCTCTGCCATCTGGATAATACGATCCGGTCGGAATGTGTTTTCTGTGTCGATGTAGAAAACTTGGCTTTCTAATCCGCCTTTATCTTTTGGAAGTTGAACGTTCACGCACATTTGAAGTGCTAACTGGGTTTTACCTGAGCCAAACTCACCAAACAGTTCGGTTATCGCTTGGCTGTCAAATCCTTTCCCACCCATGAGTTCATCAAATGATTTGGACCCTGTGGTGATTGACCCGATTTTTGCCCGACGTTCTAGAAGTGCAGTTCCTGTTTCAAAACTACCAATATCTGCCTGCTTTCGTGCTGCTTGAATTATTTTTGCTGCGGTCGGTTCGCCAATCTCTGCGACTTCTGATAATTCCTTTGGTGACGAAACAGCGATACTCATCATATCTGCATATCCTGCTTCAATCAATTTATCCGCTATTGCGGGACCTACGCCAGGTAAATCGTTAAGTGGTGACTCGTTTACCTTTTCTTTGCCCATAAGAGTTCCCTTTTGTAAAGAGAAAAGAGAAAGATGTTTATAAACATGTGGTCCAGGAGACCGAAAGTATAGATTCACATGATCTAGAAATAATAGAATTTCATAAGTCTAATTCGCGTTTTTCTTCTGAGGTCTTTTATCGTAATCTATCAACAATTAAAGAGTGGTAATTAGGGTCTTTAAAGGCTCTTTAAGGAGAATAACAGAGGAAATGCTATAATCTCGATTTATTTACGAAACATTTAAATAAAAAGACGTCTATGATGTTAACTATGGGGAATAATTTATGAAGCTTTTGAACAAAACAAAGATGGTAATAAAAGCTAGTGTAGTACTCGCTATTGCTTTGGCATTTCTCATGCCGGTAACAGCAATGACATCTCAAACACAACACGTCGCTAGTGTTGAACCAAAAAACATATTAGGGCGAGGGGAATGGATTGAGCAAGCATCAGGTTTTACAACAGCATCTCGAGGTATACGATACCTTGATGCAGTCGATAATCTCACTGCCTGGGCTATTGCCTATGATGGTTCTGGTGGGGGCGCAGCCACAACTGATTTTACAATGACAACAGATGGAGGGAACCTCTGGACAGCAGGCATTGTTCTGGGTACTGAGGGTTACGGTCTTGGTAATATTTGTGGTTTAAGCGGAACAGTTGCCTACGCAGCACTCTTTAATCAAGCTGGTGCACAAGATACTGCTTGCGGCGCCTATAAAACAACAGACGGTGGCTCAACCTGGACCCAGCTTGGGAATTACCCGATTTCATTTTGTAACAACGTCATCTTTTGGAATGAGAACGAAGGAGTGGTCCTTGGGGACACAGCAGACGGGTATTTCGAAGATTACTACACAAGCGATGGTGGAACCACGTGGACTAGAGTCCCACAAACAAACTACAGTGGTCTTGCAGCTCAAAGCGGAGAAGGCGGATGGACTGGTGTAGTCGATGTTGTTGGCGATACTGTAATTTTCGGAACAAACCTTGGAAATGTTTACATCTCCCAAGACCGAGGTCACACTTATTTCGCCAGTTATTCTGGTGCAAGCACAGGTGGTACAAACGGTGGTGTGAACGATATTGCCTTTATGGATGGTACACATGGATTAGTTGCACATGATAACGGTGTGACGTATGATCTGTTTGAAACCATGGATGGTGGCCTGTCATGGGCTCCAGTCACCTACTCTGGAACCTGTTTCTCATCTGGTCTTGCATACCTGCCCGGAACTGAAAATAAATATGTAAGCACAGGGGCAGCAACCGGGTCTTCAGGAGCATCCTATAGTCTTGATGGTGGACACAGTTGGACTAATTATAATGCTATGGCTAATATTCAGATGCTTGCCACAGATTTTGTTGATGGAGAAATCGGTTGGGCTGGTGGATTTAACACCGATGAAACAACAGGAGGTATGTTCAAGCATATTCCTTCTGAGAACCCGCTACCAGCATTCTCGGTGACTGTTACCGGTGGAAAAGGCTTCATTGTGACTATTACGAACATTGGAGAGGCGAACGCCACCGATGTAACCTGTGATATCACCATTGAAGGTGGTCTGGTTATAAAACCGAAAGATTTCTCTGGATCACTAGCGAACCTTGGCGTCGGTCAGAATTTCACCGTACTTGGTGCACCAAAAGGAATTGGCCTAGGATTTCTCACACCAACACCAACCATAAAAATAAGTGTGAACTGCACTGAGGGAATAAGCGCTGCAAAAACCGTGCCAGCAAAGATTTTCTTCTCAAAAGTAACCATCCAGTAAAACCAGAAGAAAACATCTTTTTTTTTTTTATTTTTTTTTTTTAAGCGATTGATAGAAAACCGTACATTTTTTTTACATGATCCGCTCGATCATCTCAAGCACAAATCCACTATCATCGATAACGTAACGTGCGATCCCTATTTTTTTTGCGTAATTCCGCATTTTTTTTACCGAGAGGTACCGTTCAAATGATGAACCTTTCTGGATAACGTCCAGCTCGAGGACCGCATCAGCAAGCCCTTCCATTTTTCGCTCGAACAATTCCCCATGGACTCCCTTCGTCATTACAATGAGGAGGGCACCTTTATTCTTTAGGTTGTTGACTTTCACAGCATAAATAGTTCGAAGTACTTCTTCCTGGTTGTACTGACTGAGGAAAAAATCAAGGGAGTTAATAATAATAATCTTCTTCTCGGTAACATTTTTTGTTCTATTGGATAATATAGCTAAGAAGTCTTCGCTGGCTTTGTTTGTCGATGGCATTGCCGTTGAACCAATTTCGATGAGTTCTTTGAGTTTGAGTTTTGAGCGTTGTTCATAGATACTTACTCGTTTTTGTTCGCCTTGTAAGACATTTGAATAGTATTTTTCTGAGATGTCAACGAAATCTATTTCAGGTATTGGCCAGTTGAACCGTTGCATGGTATCGATAATTTCTTTTTTTGTTTCTTCGGTGGTAATGTAAGTAACATTCCCATTTGTCGCAATCTGTTTGACAAGAATCTCTGTGCTGCTGCCTGGGCTACCGAGAAGAACGACGGTGAATCCATCAGGGATTCCTCCTTCTAGTAATCGGTCTAATTTATCAATTCCTGTACGAATAAAACCTTCTTTTTTTTGAATGGTGGTATCGATAAATGCTTCTCGTGCCATTCTCTCAGGCACCGTCATCTTTTTTCAAAAAGGTAAATGCATGTATCACTCGTTCACGTTCAAGTTTATCTTTCGCTGATGCATGAGTCTTGAAAATAAATTCAGGTTGCTCTTCATTTTTTATTTCATTAAGGACAAGTTCTCCTTTCGGGAACGCACTGAGAAATAATCCACGCATAACTCCGAAGTTGAACAGTTCTGTTGCCGTTCGTCCTTGAGACGTCTGTGCAAGTGGATGTCGGTTCATGAAGGTCGTTGCAACGTCATGTGAAATCTTGGTAAAGGTGAATTCTGTTCCGAGGGGTTTACACACATCCTTTTGTATTTCCTCCATCCATTCTTTGATGGTCCAATCCGGTGATTTATCTTTTATTCGTTGTGTATACAGTCCTCTGCCGAACGCTTCACCCATGCGCATGACAGAATCAGCGTTTCCGTGATCAGCTTGGAGTTTTTCTAACGCCGCATGAAATGCACTGGACTGCCAATTCACGATTGGTTCCGTATCCGATGGTGCATCCTCCCAGGAAGTATGAATGTTCTCTTTTTTTCTTATCGCGGGTTGGTTCATAGGTGCTGCTCTCTAATCAATAAATGAGTCACGTAATACAATGATTTTATCGTTTAGTTGGATGAGTTTACTGGAGTCCATTTCTTCTTCAACGAGGATAGAAACGACATGGATGTTTTCTGATCTGCTTTTATTCATGACCAGTGTCATGAATTCTCTGATGACCTCTGAGTCATTATAGATCATCAACGCGCTCAGCGAGTCGATGACAATATATTTATCTAAATCACGTTTCATTCCTTTGAAGTTATTCAGTATTTCTAAAATCATTTTTTCCAGCATCACCGGGCTTTCGATATAGATGCAGTTAGGGGCTGCGTCTGATATGCCAGCGGCACGGGAGATGCAATCAATGAATTTGATGTTTGTCTGTTGAGTTCCCTCCTTGAACGTCTTTGAAAGGTAATCGAAGGTTTTACTGACGGTGACAAACGTCCATGTGGTATGGGTGTTTCGGCACATGGAATCAAAAATAGCCTCTAATAGATCTCCATGTCTATTCTCAGGGACTTGAATCCCAACCGATTGGTTCACCTGGATTGCTGCTGCGATCCGTTCCCTTATGCCTTCAATAACAGCATCTACCATCTCATTATCTCCTATCGTTTCAAGAATGATTCAAACTCAGATGATTTTAAAAGCGGTACAAGTTCAATACCGCGTTGAGCTGAAATGTTTAATGCAAACTTTGTTCGGGAATGATCAGTTCCTCGCATTTTGATGACCTGTAAGGTTCGAATGAGGTCTCCTTTTCGTTCCATATCACCGAGGAAAAGAATGCCATCGGAGATAAATTCCTCGATCTCGTATTGGGAGAATTTGAATGTCTGGGGTGGAACTTCGGAGGTGAGCAGTGTCGTACATTTCATCACCGCGAGGGATGTACCCAGTTTAAAGATAAAATCCCTGATCATTTCACGAGTTTGAAGCCGATAGCAGAGAGCAGTTATCGAGTCCATAACCAATCGTTTCACATCGAGTTCATCTGCAATATCTTTTAGGATGTCCAGCAACGCTCCTGCATCTTCTACTGTATATTTTTCTGTATCTAGACCTAACCGCTCACTGATAATACGTAAATCAATGATATTGACCATCCCGGATTCAATAAGTTTTTTGTCATAGAATGCAAATCCCTCGAGGTTTTTCGTTAGCTTAAAGAGAGGTTCCGTGATTGTGAAAAAGACGCCACGTTCACCTTTTCTTGCGCCATTGAATAAGTACTGCATACATAATGTTGTTTTACCTGATCCGCTGCACCCGGTGACTAAAACGGTACTTCCTAAAGGAATCCCACCGGACATTTTCATATCAAGTTCTTCGATGCCTGTGCTACAAACATCTTTTTTTACTGGCATAGCACTTTCTCCTCAACCTTTATCAATTAGAGTGTATCTTTTCACAATTGATATGCATTGGTATAATATAAAACTTAAGGTTTATTTATTCATATTTCCTTTTTTACAGCAAACTACTAAAAGAAAGAGGTATTCTGCTTACGGTATTCTGTGCTATCTTGAGGCTTTTATGACCATTCAGTGCTTGAAATGTAAGAAACCCGCCATTACATTCATCCGGTATAGCGGTGCTCATCTCTGTACACATCATTTTATCGAATTTGTTGAACGGCGGGTAAAAAAAGATATTAAAAAACAGGGTAAGACGAATGATGATACGACCATGGGTATTGCTTTATCCGGGGGAAAAGACAGTACCGTGACGTTGTATCTCATGCATGAGATTTTCTCAAAACACCCCAACGTAACCTTGCATGCGATTACGGTCGATGAGGGTATCGTCTCATATCGTGACGCAAGCCTTCCTCTCGCGCAGAAGAATTGTAAGAAATTAGGCATTGAGCATCATATCATCTCCTTTCAACAAGCTATCGGGATAACCATGGATGAAATCGCATCACGTCATGATGAGCTAGGGGAATGTAGTTACTGTGGTGTGTTTCGTAGATTTTGTCTGAACACGAAAACAAAAGAACTTGGGATCAATAAACTGGTTACCGGGCATAATCTTGATGACATGGCTCAATCGATACTGATGAACTTCACTAATGGTGATATGCAGAAACTTGCGCGTCTCGGGCCTCATTCAAGAATCCAGTCTGGTCTTGTTCCCAGGTTGCTGCCGCTACGGATGATTCCTGAGAAAGAAGTCATGTTGTATGCATTGGTAAGAAACATCGAGTTTCATAACGCAGAATGCCCCTATTCGACGAGAGCATTACGCGGTTCTTTCCGTGGCATTATCGATGATCTTGAGGAAAAAACACCAGGGACACGGCATAGTATTTTGAACAGCTATGAGAGCATTAAAGATTTGTTACTTGCGCAATATCCTGTGATGAAACTGAATGCGTGTCCAACCTGTGGTGAGCCAACATCACAGAAGATGTGTAAAACCTGTCTTTTAAAAAAGAGGATCATGTAGGGGTTTTATCCTTGTTTGACGTCAACAGTTAATGAGCAGAGGGGACCTAATCGTGCTTCAAGGATATCGCCTTCTTTTAATTCTCCGACGCCTTCTGGTGTCCCCGTCAGGATAAGATCTCCGCGTTCTACCGTCATGATTTCTGAAATAAAGGAGATAATTCGGTTCACTGAATAGATCATCTGGTCTGTGTTTGCGTTCTGCTTGGTGACCCCATTGATTTTCAAGCTGAGATTAAGGTTCTGTGGGTGTGGGACTTTTTCTTTTAAGACTGCGTCACTGAGGGGTGCAAACGTGTCAAATCCTTTGGCAATCGCCCACGGCCAGCTGTTCTTTTTTGCAATGGATTGTATATCTCGAGCAGTGATATCAAGGGCAACGAGATACCCTAGCACATGCTGTAGTGCTTTTTCTTCGACAATATATCTTCCTTTTTTCCCAATGATAATGCCAAGCTCGACTTCATGGTGCAAACACTGTGATCGCTGAGGAATGATGATTGTTCCGTGATTGAAAATGACCGAACTTGTTGGTTTGAGAAAAAGCAAGGGGTCTTCTGTCACATCTGTGTTCATTTCTCGTGCATGTTCTTTGTAGGTTCGGGCAAGGCAGATGATTTTTCCGATGCGTACGTGTTTTGTGTAATCCTGAAACCGGTAGGTAGTCATATGGACGCAACATAGTAACAGGTGTTAATAGATTTTGTGAAACGATCTCATATTTTGGATAAGAGAAAAGGAAAAGAGGAGAAGTATTATAACCATATTTCATAATTACAACTTGATTTGAAGACCTTGAAGGTTACGGAGAGAGACCTATGAATAAAACATTGATCGTATTAGGTGCTGGGATCTGGGGGGTTCTTATCCTTTTAAGATTTGTTCCCCTTGGTGATGAATCAAATACCTTTTTACTTATAAATATCCTTGAAATCGCCGCTTTCGTCATCACCGTTGTTGGGATTATTAGACGAGGCTAAATGAGTATATGATGCGATATCACTTCATCTTTTCTTTTTTCGTTTTCTGATTTCAACTATTTTTTTCAGTATTTTTCTTTATCAAAACAAGGGAAAATGGTTTTCGATAACACATGTACAGAACCTGGGTAACAGGCGTACAACAACTCCTTAATACAGAGAGAAACAGAAGGGTATTCACGGTGAGAAAAGATGAATACCTTATTTGTGAAGGCATTGAAAAAAGGCTTTGACATGAGCAAAGAAGATGCAGCTGCGCTTGCTCAAACGGTTCAGAAGGTTTTTAAAGGGATGAAAGAAGTCGAGGATATGTCGCTTCATAAGGATATTCGTTCGATTTTTTATGAGTTACATCAGAAACATTTACTCTATCTAAGACGAGAGGAGGTTAGCGAGAAAGGGAAATTCATTCGTAAGTATTACTGGTCGTTTAATACCGATGGGATCCGTGCTGAAGCATATCGCAGGCCTATCGAGGAACCACCCTACGAAATCTATAAAAAGATCCCTGAACAAGCCTGGCTGTTACATTCGTGCAATACCTAGATTTCTCTAGGTCTTCTTTTTTTTTACTCGTAACCACCGATTTTCAGACTTGGATCACCAAGGAAGATATGGGTTTCGACGATTTTTGCATCATATCGATCTGTGCCCACAGGGAAGTTATGGACATAACCGGTTACGACTTGATCATAGGTCTGTCCGAGAATCGTGATGTTTTCTTGGTTATACAAGCGGAAGAATTCCACCTCGAACCATCCATCAGAGCCTTGGACACAGTCAGGAATGCCATCATGGTTGTAATCACCGATGCTTACGCCCCCATAGCCGCTGCTTCCAACAGATGCGATTGCGCCTCCATGAACTTTAATGAATGCCCAGCTCCAACATTCCAGGGCGTAGTTGTATTTCCAGTATGTCCCAAGCCAGGTTGCGTTCGCTTTGAAGAAGTTAAGTCTTTCTTTGAGAAGACCGATGATGAAGTTCATTGGTGTCGCATCGATTTCACTATTGTGGCAGCCACCAACGATTAATATGGGATACATGTCGTTGTTGGTCAGTTTTGGCATGTCTTTGTTCTTATATTGCCCGGTCCAGTTAACGTAATCACCATTATTATGGGTAGCCCATGATTTCGGGCTTCCGTGACCACAGAAATAGAGAAATCCGCATCCTTTACTGATCTCGGTATGGATCGCCTCTGTCGTGAGATTACCTAAGGATGTCCAGAGTTTGACCGGAAGGAATTGCGGCATATAGTCTAATGCTTGCTGGTTAGCTACTTCTCCTTCGTTGTAATCGGTTCCCTGCTCCCAGCTTTTATCAAAGGTATCACCACCAATCACAACCATTCTCGTAAACCAGTCTGTTCCTGCAGTGGTGTTTTCATAGGTGATAATCTTATCGACCATGGTTTTTACTTCTGATTTGAACATACACGCTAATCGACCGACATGGACATCTGGTACCAGATCGACGATATCTTCTTGTGGATGACTCTCAGGATATGGCCATTCCGCGTACAGGCCGTTATCGTTTGTATCCCAACTGGAGAAGTTCCCTGTCCCATCATAGATATCTGCGTAGTAGAGGTCTGAGACAAATTTGAGTTCTTGGTATTCAGCACCAGGCTCGGTTACAAGGTTGCTGTATCGAACCGGTACTTGTGCGTAGTTTCCAACAAGCATCACATAGGTGATATTCCAGGTTTCTATGGCGTTTTTAATGAAATATTTTATTTTTTCTTGGTTATCTCGCCCTGTTGCTGGGAAGTATGTTCCTCCGTAGACATCCGTTAGTGGGACAAGTTTTGTTTGGATCCCATGGCTATTTTTATGGGCAACGAGCGGCTCGAGTAACGGGGCATAGGTATCTTTACAGATGATGATCATATCATATGCATCGGTGAATGAGGAGAACGGATGCATTGGTTGTTCAGAGGTAATGTCAATAGTGATAGAATCTACTGATTGTAAAATGTCCTGGGCCGGGTTGTATCGCACCGGGTTTACCTGGATGGTTAGAAAGGTGGTTTGGATGTTATCCTTGTTCAGTCCTCCGGTGAGTCGATAGGAGTACCAATTGTCTGGAAAGAGCTGATTGTTTGTGTAGATTGCTGGGTTTTCCGATGGTTGCACGTTTTGGTTTTGTGGGAGCATTGGTACCGGTTTTACCGCAGGTGTGATTTTTTGTGTGAGGTGGACCTCAGGCGTACTTGTTATGGTACATTGAATATCTTTAATGGTTGTTTCAAATGGTAGTTCAAAGGTTCTCATGATGAGGGGTAATATCGGTTCGCCAGGGATGTTTCGGTATCCTGTGGCTTCTTGTAATTGTACAGTGAGATAATCGTTATTCTCTTGGAGTAATGGCTGGGAAAATTGATAGATGAGGGTCTGTGTTTGAAGGACGGATTCCGTTGATGTTTTTGTTTGTATAGTTCCTGCTTGGATACTCCCGACGATCATTATGATGGTCGTTAGTATGCCTGCAACAAAGATGAATTCTCTTTTCTTCATAATATTATCCCCTACGTTTACAGATTATTTAACACTTCAATGTTATAAAAACCTTTTGTTGCTCCGTTGGTGAGTTTTTATCCATAAAGTTAAATACCTGCTCTTTATATGCCACTCCAGCGGTTCTTAGGAAACAAAGAACCGAAGATATAACAAAGGAAGTATATAATAATGGAAAAAAGAGATAGATCCGATCGTGGTGGTCGGGATTATGGCGCACCTCGTGAAATGCATGATGTAACTTGTGCAGATTGCGGCAAGGAGACCCAGGTTCCGTTCAAACCAGATGGTAACAGACCAGTCTACTGCAGGGACTGTTATCAGAAACATCGGCCAAAGAGATTCTAAGTAGATATATATCTTGGATCGTTCGAACGTGGTTTTTTCTTTTTCTTTTCTGAAGGAGGAAAAACTACTTTTTATTCTTTTTAACAATAAATATTTTTTTTAACACAACAGGAGAAACTGGTTTGACTGTTCGAACTGGCTATTTTCTCATAGTATATAAATAGTAGGCAAAGCATTGACACGGTTTAATTCCAAGCGAACAGAGCATTAATAAATAAATATAAGATTCAATTTTTTGATTACAATGTTGATAGATGATTATTGCAATACTCTTCCATCAAAAGGATCTGTGATCTGCTATAAATCAAACATAAAAGGCTACTTCAAATTCCTTTGTTCAGACACTGAACACGACAAAAAATTCAACAAATACCTTGGAATACCACTTAGCCCTAAACAAGAGAAATTCATTAAATCCTATTTCAAGAAAAAAAGGGATTACCAGAAGGATGTTTTATCCTATCATACTAGTATCATGAATTCTCCCGCGAAAACAGTCAAGTGTAAAATAGCTTCAGTGAAAGGGTTTTTGAGCTTTTATGATGTCGAGTTACCACCTAAATTCTGGAGACTTATCTCTAATCATACCCGAGGTTCTCGCGGGGTTACAATGGATAGAGTCCCTACAAGAGAAGAATTAAAGAAAATCCTTCATTTCGGGACGCTAAAAGACCGAGCTTTCTTCTTAACCTTATGTTCAAGTGGCATGAGAGTCGGAGAATGCTGTAAAATCAAGATAACAGATCTAGACCTTGAATCGAATCCTGCGAAAATCAAGGTCAGAGCTGAATATACCAAAAGCGGGAATCCAAGAATAGTTTATATCTCAGAAGAGGCGAAACATAACCTAGAACAGTGGTTAAAAGAAAGAGACCGTTATATTCAAGTCGCGGTGAAACGTTTAAATTTCAGCCCCGTAGAGCGTCTTAAAAAGAATTCTGAGGATAACCGAGTATTTCCCTTTGT
>Ga0307446_1000694_pt1 | contig 11465 bp, 8 predicted proteins | sample SalMarSW160320MG_FD_202141 | JGI IMG/M metagenome (GOLD analysis project Ga0307446, IMG submission 202141) | Salt marsh sediment microbial communities from the Plum Island Ecosystem LTER, Massachusetts, United States - SW1603-20 | ecosystem: Environmental > Aquatic > Marine > Intertidal zone >... | reverse complement strand
ATGTCGATCATGGCAAATCTGCGTTGGTCAGGGTTTTAACCGGGATAAACCCGGACCGCCTGCGAGAAGAGCAGGAACGCGAGATGACAATTGACCTTGGCTTCGCCTGGATGGAATTGCCTGACGGCGAATCGGTGGGCATTATAGACGTACCTGGACATATCGATTTCATCGACAACATGCTCGCCGGGGTGGGCGGTATCGATGGCGCGCTGCTCGTGATTGCCGCGGACGAAGGTGTGATGCCCCAGACACGTGAGCACTTATCTATTCTCGATTTGCTCGACGTGGATCTGGGGGTGGTGGCTATTACAAAGTCGGATCTTGTACAGGATGTGGATTGGATGGATTTAGTTGTGGAGGAAGTGCGCGAACTAATCCAGAGCACCTCGCTTGCCGGTGCCCCTATCATACCTGTATCGGCGCTGGACGGATCTGGCCTGGACAGTCTAAAGCATGCTCTCCAGCAGGTTCTTGCAGGCAGTCAAGACCGCCTGGATCTTAGCAGACCCCGGCTCCCGATCGATCGATCTTTCTCGATCTCGGGATTCGGCACGGTCGTAACAGGCACCTTAATCGATGGAAGCTTTTCGATTGGTGATGAAATCCATATTCTTCCCGGAGAGCGTACGGCGCGCATTCGCGGATTACAGACACATCAGCAGAAGATCGAGCAGGCCAGGCCCGGCAGCCGGGTAGCAATCAATTTAGCCGGAGTAGAAGCAGCTCAAATTGTACGCGGGCAGGTCGTTGCTTTGCCGGGTCAGTATAAAACGACCCGTAGAATCGATGTCAGTTTCCGGTTGTTGCCTGACGCCGCACAGACGCTGGTCCATAACCAGCAAGTAAAAATGTATCATGGGGCGGCTCAGCGCTCGGCTCGAGTTCGCCTTCTGGGAGTCGATAAACTCGAGCCAGGAGATTCGGGCTGGCTTCAACTCGAACTTGCATCGCCGATTGTAGCTGCCAGAGGGGATAAATTCGTTCTGCGCCGGCCATCACCAGGGGCGACACTGGGTGGCGGACAAATTTTAGAGCCACATCCTACTTACCGATATAAACGTAACGACCAGACTGTTCTAACCAGATTTGAAAGTTCACTGGCAGGAACACCGGCCGAACAGATTGAGGCTGCCCTGCACGGTTCTGGCCCGATCTGGCAGGATGATTTGCAGGTGAAGCTAGCGTTCCCGGAGGCGGAATTCTTGAGCGCGATCGAGGAGTTGGAGAGATCCGGGCGCCTGGTGATGATTGAACCGAAAAGCTCTACCCCAAATCCCGAGGGGCTTCTCGTTGACCGGGGAACCTTTTCACAGCTCCAGGATCAAATCCTTTCGTTGCTCTCTGAGTACCACGACCGGTTTCCTCTTCGGGCGGGCATGCCCATGCAAGAACTGCGCAGTCGGCTGAAAGGAGATACCCGCGTGATGCAGGCTGTCTTGGAACGGCTACTGTCGGAAGAGGTGATACTTCTGCAAGTTGAACGATTTTCGCTACCGGATTTCGAGCCACTACCATCACCCGAACAACAACTTGCTATCAATGATTTATTGGGGCAATTTAGATCCAATCCCTACAACACTCCGTCTGTAAAACAGGTTAAGGAAAGTATTGGCGAGGAACCGCTCAGCTTCCTGCTGCTCACGAAGCAGCTTATCCAGCTCGGACCAGATGTACTTCTGACGACCGACGATTACTCGACAATGGAATCAGAGGTTCGGAACCGGTTACGGCAGCAGGGGACGATGACCATCGCGGATGTGCGCGATCTATTCAACACCTCCCGGAAATACGCTCTGGCTCTGATGGAGCAGCTAGATGCACGCGGTGTAACCATACGGGAAGGTGACACTCGCCGTCTGCTTAATTAAATCCGGGTCATTGTCTATTCAAATGGGACAACCCAATTCCCATTCGACATAACCCCAACAGGTTTCATTTCTAGCCATTCATCAACCGCATCATATGGCTGCACGTCCAGAATGATAAGATCCGCTAGGTACCCGGGCAGAAGCCGTCCCAGAGCCGAACTCCAGCCTGAAACCTGGTGGGGTGCTAGCAGATAGGCGTGAAGTGCTTCCTGAACCGTCAGTCTTTCCTCTGGAACCCAACCGGTTGGTCCGGGTGAACCATCAGGCTTGCGGCGGGTAATCGCGGCGTGAATTCCAAGGAAAGGATTTGGCGATTCGACCGGGGCGTCCGATCCAAAGATAAGCTCAGCTCCAGCACTCAACTGGGATCTCCACGCATAGCTGGTTCGTACTCGGGCTCCCCATTTTTGATTTGCCATTTCCATATCGGAGATGGCGTGGATCGGCTGCATCGAGGCTGCAATACCCAATGCACCTGGCCGACCGAGGTCGTCAGGATGCATCAATTGCAGGTGCTCCATCCGGTGCTGTAGGACCGGCAATCCAGCTGCCTTTCGCTCGCCGATCAGTTTCTCAAGGGCGTTTAAGACTTCCCGGTTCGCACGATCTCCGATGGCATGAACAGCAAGGCCAATTCCACAATCTGCTGCGACTCGGCCGGTTGCAAGAATCTCGGCCTCGTCCTCGGTCAACATGCCGCGTTCATCAACTGTTCCCTCGTAGGGATCCAGCATAGCTGCAGTCTCAGGCCCCAACGCTCCATCAGAAAAGAGTTTTAAGCTGCCTATCGCCAGTTGGTAATCGCCCATACCCGTCGCAAGACCCAGGTTGATCATGGCATCAAGGCTTTCACGGCGGAAATTCTTTACAACGCGTAGTATCAGTTGGCCCGCTTGCCGCAGGCGATTGAGCGCCGCAAAGCAAGTTGGACCATCGAAGTCGTGGACGCTCGTAATTCCCATTTCAAGCAGGTTCCGCTGTGCGACGAGGATGGCTCTTGTCACCTCCTCCGTCGTTGCGGCAGGAATTTGTTCGGAGACCAACCGCATTGCATCTTCAAATAGTATGCCGGAAAGCGATCCATCGGGATTCCTTCCTAGTTTTCCGCGTGGTGGATCCTGCGCTTCGCTGCTCAGTCCGGCAGCTTCGAGTGCCCTCGAGTTGGCCCAGCCAGCATGGAGGGATTTTGCGGTCAGATAGACCGGGTTATTCGGAGCCGCAGAATCCAGATCTTCCCGTGTCCCAAAGCGATCCCAGTCGTTCTGATTCCACCCATGGCCGCGAATCCACGTTCCGGGAGCGCTTGTTATTGAATTTTGCTGAACCCTGGCCAGGCATGCCTCACGGCTTTCGGTTTCGCAGTCAACCTGATCGAGCGTTAGGGCGTACAGTTGGAGATGGATATGTGAATCGGTGAAACCAGGAAGAACGCTAGCTCCATCAAGATCAATGACTTTTATCCCAGGTTGGCGCAAATTGAGGATCTCGCTATTCGAACCTGAGGCGAGGATGCGTTGACCTTCAATCGCAAGTGCTTCGTACTGGGAATACGCCTGATCAAAGGCGTGAATTTTACCGTTGATTAGCAGACAGGTCGGGTTCATTCGTCGATTAAATCCTCGCTGTAATCGTTATTCTGAAGGTGATAGGTAAGGTTGTGCTTTTTTAAAGACCAGCGTGCGAGCATGGAATCATATTCAATGATGCTATAACCTGTGTTCTCAAAGGAAATCCGCACCGGCCTCATTCGGCCAGAAGGTGGGCTGATTCCAAGAATAGAACGAAGAGCGGCAGATAGGATCGCACCATGAGCGACAATCAGATATCGCCCCGGTGGCCGACGGACGAGATCCTGTACTGCTGCGGCTGCCCTGATGAAAAGATCCCACTCAGATTCGCCCTCGGTAAAAAGTGGATCATGGGAGCTGGGCTGCACTCGAATCTTTTGAAGCGTCTCAACTTCATCATAGGCCATTCCCTGTGCGCTGCCGGCAAGACGTTCTTTCCATTCATCGTCAAACTCGATTTGCAGGCCAAGTGCCCCGCCGATGATCTCGGCTGTCTTTTGTGCGCGGTCGAGCGGGCTCGAGATGATGAGGTCGAAACTTACCGAGCGATTAGACCAGTAGGCAGCTAATGCCTCGCTCTGTTCGATTCCCTCTTCGGTGAGAGGGAAATCCATCTGTCCTTGAACGATCCCATTTTTATTTGCGACCGAAAGGCCATGACGTAAAAATGTAAATGAGTGGGACATTTCGCAGATTATTTCTCTTTCTTTCGGGCAGGTTTTATTCCAGGGCGGCCAGTAGATGTAAGCGCGCTTTCGACGGCTTTATATGCGGTAGCAATGTCGATCCCCTGACGGCTTCCTTCATTGGTCCGGTCAGCAGAGGCAATCAGCCCTCCTACAGCGTAGAGATTATCAAGGAAAGGCTTGCGGTCGGCACCCAGTGGCTGCATGAGCGAGTTTACTAAAACTCCAGCAAGAGCATAAGGTTGTTGCTGAAATGGGGAGGCGGATACGCGCTCGTCCCTGCTGGCTTTATGCTGCAGCGGGATTTGAAAGACGGGTTCGTGATATGCATCGTTTTGAAGGGCTTCTAGGCCACCGTGGAGTACTCCGCCGGTCGCGAGGATGACAGCGTTTGCGTCGAGGATGCGCATCGCTCCGGCCGTCTCCAGGACGACGCCGGCCGTACGCCTGCCCCCGCTCGCACCGTCGAATCGCCCAATTGCCCGGGCACCTTCAATCCGCCGAACTCCGAGGTTCTCAAGCGCCCTGTGCAATACCACCTGCTGGCGCAACCCTGGCACAGTCGGGGGAAGCAGCGCGAGCTCATACGTGCTTACGCCAAGTTCGGTTTCAAGCTCGTTCCTAATCTTTGCAGAATTCTGAATACCGAGGCAGGCAGGAAGGATGAGGCGATTGACGCCTGTCAGTTTTGGTTTCCACGCACGAATTGCTTCCTTACGCCATGACGGATTCTCAAAATGCCGTGCGAGATCGAGAGCGTATACCGTGCGGGCGGTGGGTAAGTCAATTAAAGGGAGTTCGATGATCGTGCTGAGCATCAAGCCGGAATTTCGCATATTGTATGCGATCAGCTCCGGATAATAATCTCTCAGTCCTGGAAGCGCAGCGATGGCGATCGGCGAACCTTTCATCTGGTCAATCACCGCGGCGCCAGGTGGGTAAAGGGTAACTTGTCGAGATAACCCCGCTGCACTGAGCAGGTGATGGTGGCTGCTTATACTGCCGTGCAACGATATTCCGGCTTGCTTCATAAGCTCACGCAGTACATCCAATCCGGCTCGTAAAGCAGGGTCGCCGGCCAGGGCATAGGGATGGGGGGGAGAAAGTCGAGCGATTGAGCGGGAAGGAGTGGCCGAACCCCATAGTTCTATGCCGCCGTGTGAAAGCGACAGACCGCCTTGGCCAAAAGCCACCAATGCGACCTCTGCTCCACGCTGTGCAGCAAAGTAAGCGGCTAATAATCCACTGAGCCCGCCTCCAATAACGGCGATACGGGTCATGGTTCTCCGCCTGGTCGAATTGCCAATAGTTCGAGGTATATCCGCCGCATGAAATCAATCTCGCGCAGCGAGTGCCCCCAGCAGACAGGCTTGATCCCTCGCCAACGCTCTTCGAGGAAAGGGACCAGCCCATCCCCACCGCGATTCGCATTGATGGAAAGCCCGGCTGTTCTAAATGCGCAAAATCCACCCTGGCATGGTCCCATTCCTAAACGCAGGTCACGTCGGATGGCGTCAAAATCAATATTGTCGGGATTTTCAAGTGCAGCCCGAATCTCACCGCGCGTGACCAGTTCACATTCACAGATCAGGTCGATCTTCCCGCTCTGTGCGAGGTTGAGCCGCGCTGGAAGCTGGTGATACTGCCGGGTAGTATCGCTGAGCGGCGTGGTGCTTGTTTGGCAGGGACGAGGGTGATCGAGATATTGACAGGCTAAATTGATCGCCTCTTCTGCCATCAGGCGATAGGTTGTGAGCTTCCCACCGATTACGCTGATCAAGCCAGCACAACCGTCGATTTTTTCGTGATCCAGCACTGCGAACGATCGGGGAAGATCACGAGAGTTGTCAGCATGACTTAAAGGGGGTCGATACAGAGGACGAATGCCAGACCAGGCCCGAAGCGGCCGCATGTGGGAAATCCCCGGGATAACCAGTTCGGCCTCTGCCAGTAACAGATCGATCTCCCATGCTTCAATCTCGTGCTGTTCAGGTTCTTGAACAGGGACGTCTGTGGTGCCAAGCACTGCCACAGTACCGATAGGAACGATGATGTCACCATCTGAGGGTGGGGCGCAGCGGTTAATGACGGTATCTACTGGGCGGATCGCCATCGCCAGCATGGTGCCCTTGCCCAGGCTGATGGGTAGCTCAACCTCCGCCAGCTGCCCGACCTTCCCAGCCCACGGGCCAGCAGCATTGATGACAATCTCGCTTCCAATTTCCAATTCTTCACCTGAAACCAGATTGAGTACCCGAGCTCCTGCCACTCGGTCACCATGTCGCAAGAAAGATTCGAAACGATGGTGAAGATGAATTGCACCACCTGCCGAGCGGATGGAATGCAGCAGAAGATGTGAGAGATCAAACGAATCAAGCGCCGCATCATGAACTCGAAAGACTCGCGAGATGCGTGGTGAGAGTGCCGGTTCTCGCGATCGGGCGTTTTCTGGAGGGATCTCCTCGGCGTCAATTCCGAGTCGCACACAAGCGGCCAGCCATTGATCTGGAAAATCGGGTGGGTCGGCAGGTGTTGCCACAAAGTACCCACCTGTATCTTCGATTGTTGATGGAGCAAGGCGTCGAAGGATGGTATTTTCGCGCGCACATTCCTGCGCAGTTAGGGGATCGCTAATCACATATCGTCCCCCGGAATGGAGCAAGCCATGATAGCGTCCGGATGTACCCTGGGCGATATCAGCTTGTTCGATAAGGACTACTTTCAGGCCGCGCAGGCAAGCATCCCAGGCGATCCCAAGCCCAGTCGCGCCGCCTCCAATAACGAGCACCTGAGTTGAAATACTGCGTTTCAAGGTGCTTGCTCTGCCATAGAATTGTGTCCCATTTAACCGTTTCCGAGGTCGCGTACGAACTCGATCGATGTGGCGGATTTTTGGTAGCCAAGCGCGGAGTAGAAAGCGTGCGCCGCCGTGCGGGTCACATCGGTATGCAAGATCAGGTTTGCCCGGTCGTCCTGGCGAGCCCAGGTTTCTGCTGCGGCGACCAGTCGCGTGCCAACCCCTTTCCGCCTATGGGCCTTTGCAACAATAATCGAGACTACCTCGGCCGAAGGATCGTGTGCCAATGAATATGTGATGCGAAGATGAGCGAATCCAAGCAGTTTTTCGCCCATTACAGCCAGCAGCAACCGGTCATCCTTTGGGAGCGACTCAATGCGGCGGCTGATCAAGTCCGATTGCGCGGGCAGGAGTTCCTGTTGAATGAGTCCTGTGAGTTGAGAGATGAAGACATCAGGTGGGTGGCGAGTCCGGAGAATTTGTAATTCCATCTTTTTCAGGTCCGATCTGGAGTGATGAATTTCCCGCCGACAAATCCCTTGGCGCCGCGCAGGAATTCATCCCCTTGCATCGCTCGTTTGCCTGCCGGTTGAAGTACGTCCAGCACAAGTGCGCCTACGGAACATCCAATGGCTGGCAGGCCGTCGACCACGCCTGCTCGACCAGGATTGAGTTTGGTCGGTTCAACGGTGTAAGCTGACCGTACCACGATCCGGGTGTCATTCCAGAAGAAGAACGAACTTGGCCAGGGTTCAAAAGCTCGTACTTGTCGAGATAGGTACGCTGCGGGTTGCGAAAAATCCAGCAGGCCATCGGCCTTCTTAATCATCGGAGCGTATGTAGCTCCGCGGTCGTCCTGAGCAACAGGCTTGATTTCGCCGCGCAAAAACGAGGTTAGAGTTGTCTTGAGCAGTTCTGCACCCAGCTCGGCGAGGCGGTCGCTTAATTCGCCGCCAGTCTCGGTCGAGCGGATGGTAACGGCCTCTTTCGCCAGGATCGGGCCCGTATCCAGGCCGGCCTCCATTTGCATAATCGTTACACCGGTTTCTCGATCTCCAGCCAGGATCGCGGCCTGTATCGGGGCAGCGCCACGCCAGCGCGGGAGGAGAGAGGCATGTACATTGATTGATCCGAGCCGAGGGGTATCGAGAACAACCTGGGGCAGTATTTGCCCGAAGGCAGCCACGATAATTAAGTCGGGATCGAGTCGAGCAAGTTGAGCCTGAACCTTCTGATCCTTCAAGCTGGTTGGCTGCAAAACCTCCACGCCCAGTGCCAGACTGCGTTTTTTTACCGCGGATGGAGTCGGTGTTCGGCCTCGGCCGGCAGGTCGATCTGGCTGAGTTACTACCGAAACTATCTGATGCTCGCGCAATACGGCGTCAAGACTTGGAACAGCAAAGCCAGGAGAACCCATGAAGATAATCCGCATGCGCCCATCCTAGCACAGCCCGTATCCTGGCGGAAGGAGTATTCTTCGTAGGATCGGCGGGTAAAAAGGTAGAATGGTGGGAAATGATTCGGCTTAGCGATAATATACCTGCCCTAAGGCTTTAGGATGTTAAAACCAGCCCCTGATTGGATCTTCCCCTTCCATAACGACGCACAGCTCGAGGGCATCTTTCCCAGGTTCACGCACGCAGAACGTCAGATCCTTGCCTCGCTTGGGTTCCAATCTCAGGATCATGCGATTGCGTTCTTGAATGGTGAGCTTGAAACCGATCTCGATCCGTTCTCAATGATGAACCTGGAGCACGCGGTCTCGCATATCCGGGCTGCTTTGAAATCCGAACAGCAGATTGCGATCTTTGCGGATTACGATGCTGATGGAGTGACATCAGCCGCACTGCTCCAACAGGCGTTCCGCGCGCTTGGTACGAAACCCATCGTATATTTCCCGGACCGATTCACAGAGGGGTATGGCCTGAATAGTGAGGCGCTTACAGAACTGGCGTCGATAGGTGCGAAGCTGGTCGTTACCGTGGATTGCGGCATTCGTGCAGTTCATGAGGCGCAGTTCGCGCGAACACTTGGCCTTGATCTGATCATCACCGATCACCACCATCCTCCCGAGAACCTCCCCGATGCAGATGTCATTCTCAATCCAAATCTTGCTGGGAATCCCTACCCAAACAAGGGGCTGTCCGGGGTTGGGGTGGCATACAAGCTTGCCCGGGGATTAACGGCTTCGCTGCCCGAGGCAGAGCAGCCTGATGTCATCGACCTGGTTTCAATCGGCACAGTGGCCGATATGAGCCCGTTAGTCGGGGAAAACCGCCATCTCGTGCGGGCGGGCCTCGACCGTATCAATGAATTCCCCCGGCTTGGAATCAGGGCTTTGATGTCTAAAGCCGGCTATCACGCGGGTCAAGTTGATGCGAGGGCGCTCGGATTTGTGATCGGGCCTCGCCTGAATGCTGCCGGAAGGCTAGAGAACGCTCGTCTGGCGTTTGATCTTCTAGTTTCGGAGGAAGAAGGGGATGCGTTGGAATTGGCCGAACACCTTGACAGAGTTAATCGACGCAGACAAGATCTTACCCATGAAGTTGTCGATGCGGCTGCAGAACAGATAGAAGACTCGGACCGGAGGGTGCTCTTTGCATTCGATGAAACCTTTCACGAAGGAGTGGTTGGCCTGGCCGCCTCGCGCTTAACCGATGAATATTTTCGCCCTTCGCTGGTCGGTAAAATCGGACCGTCATCGATCCGGGCCTCAGCTCGAAGTGTGCCAGGATTTCACCTTGCTCGAGCACTGGATGTCTGTGCTGAGCTCCTGGTCCGATACGGTGGACATGCGAAGGCGGCAGGCTTTACTGTTGAAAATAGTAAATTGGATGAATTCCTCAATCGTTTTGAAGAAGTTGCGCAGGACCAGCTGGACAAAGAGCATCTCATTCCAAAACTAGAGATCCAGGCTGAGCTCAAGCTGGAGGAAATCGACTCACGGCTGATGAAATTTCACGATCGCCTGGAACCAACCGGGCAGGAGAATCCAAGACCCCTGCTGGCTACGCGCGGAGTACGCATAACGCATCGGCGACGGGTAGGAGAGGAGGGGAGGCATCTCAAGCTGCGCCTGGCAGGAGAGCGCGCGGCGATTGATGCAATTGCCTTCCGTCAGGGGAATTTGATGGAGAAGTTGCCGGAAGTTGTGGATGTTGCCTACAACCTGGAGAGGAACGAGTACCGTGGCACGATCGCTCCGCAATTAGTGGTCACAGCCATCCGGGAAGCTGAGCTGTAGATGCACCGAACTGGTATTGAATGAGCCCTCGCACCGGGAGATATTAATCCACAAACCGGTACCTGATTAAAGTCCACACCGCTTCAAATGCATCCCTAATGCCGATCTTCTTCCCCTCGGAGTATTCGCGCGGGTTAAAAGTGATGGGCACTTCGAAGATGCGGATTTTTCGCTTGAGGAGCTTCGCCGTCACTTCGGGCTCGAAGTCGAAGCGACGCGAGCGAAGCGGGATATCCTGAATGATCTCCCTCCTGAACAGCTTGTAGCCAGTCTCCATGTCGGTCAGGATGCTGTTGTAAAGAAGGTTTGTCATCAGCGTAAGGAGTTTATTTGCCACCATGTGCCAGAACATGGCCACCCGGCGTGGAGCACCCAGGAAACGCGAGCCGTAGACGACATCCGCCTTTCCTCGTTCTATCGGATCAAGAAGAAGCTGGTAATCGCGCGGATCGTATTCGAGATCGGCATCCTGGATTAGTATCAGCTCCCCGTTGGCCGATTGAATGCCAGTCCGGACGGCAGCGCCTTTCCCCTGGTTAGTTTCATGCAGGATGATGCGTAAGTGCGGGTAACGCCTTTCGAGGGCCGGGAATAACTCTCGTGTGCCATCTGTGGAACCATCATCGACAAGAATGATCTCGTCTGCGAGGTTGACCGCCTCAACTTGCATTAAAATCGGCTCGAGGGTTGCGACTTCGTTGAACACGGGTATTACGACGCTGAGTTTCATGGGCAAATTTTATCCTGCGCAGGATGTGGGCACAACTTACTATTTGCTTGCACCCCTGGCGCTCGCTATAATCGAGTGACTCCTCAGCAACTTGGTGTCTTGCATAGCTTAACGTTAAGCGCCTGGAGGTATTGATGTCTTTACCACGCAGTCCAGTTCGATCAGTTGGGATCGATGATCGACCGACGACGTCAAATTTGAGATTTGTTCCACCACCGATTAGCCGCATCACCGACACCGGCCTCTCGCAGCTTTGGCTGCAGGACCTCGCACTTAAGATTTTATATTTCAGTGGTTATATGACCGGGTTCAAGGTTGCCGAGGCTATGTCGCTGCCCTTTGCCGGCCTGGTGGACCAAATCCTGGAGGCGTTGAAACGGGAGAAGTACGTCGAGGTAAAAACCCAGGTTGGTTTCGGCGAAGGTTCTTACCAGTACGCGATAACCGGAGCGGGAATCGCACGTGCCAGGGAGGCGCTGGATCGGAGCCAATACGCTGGTCCAGCACCCGTTCCGATTGCGGTCTACAACGATTCCATCAAGCGCCAGAACCGTGGACGCCCTACGGTA
>Ga0307446_1000691_pt1 | contig 11489 bp, 4 predicted proteins | sample SalMarSW160320MG_FD_202141 | JGI IMG/M metagenome (GOLD analysis project Ga0307446, IMG submission 202141) | Salt marsh sediment microbial communities from the Plum Island Ecosystem LTER, Massachusetts, United States - SW1603-20 | ecosystem: Environmental > Aquatic > Marine > Intertidal zone >... | reverse complement strand
GCATCCATGTTGACTTGGAGCGAGGCGTTGCCGCCCTCGATGTTGCCGTAAAAGCCAACCAGGCGGAACGCTGCGCCGGCATCGAGCGCCTCGGCCTTGAGCACGCGCGCGCCGTTCCTCGTCTCAAGTTTTACGGCTGCTGGTTTCTTGCCATTGAGCTTGCCCTTGGCGTCGAGCGCCACCAGCCGTCCGTTGCGCTTCTTCAGCATGACCTCGACATCGGTGGCAGTCGTGTCGTGGAAGCCGATCACTTTGCCGATATTGGCCGTCATGTCGATGCCGAACGGATCGGCGGGCTCCCCCTCTGCGGCGAGCTGGCCCGCCGAAAATAGAGAGTGAAAGAACTGCTTGCCGTCAAAGCTCGGGCCTTCCGCCTTGATATCGAGCACTTGGTCGGCGCGGACATTGGCCGTGATCTCGACATGAGTCTGCGGGCTCACCGAGAAATCCGAGAAGTGGAAGCTCTTGAGGTGCTGGTTGGGATCGAGAGCGATGTCACCATAGACGGCGATATCGTCGCCAACGAGCTTAAGGTTCTTGAGGTCGACCGAGCCGTCCGCGCTCTTGGCGATATCGAATCTGATCTTTGCTTCCTGCCCTGGGGGCTTGGTCCAGCCCATACTGCCAAAAAGCAGCTCGGCCTTAGTCAAGTCGGCTTCCATGCTCATGGCCTGGGTAGGTTGACCGAATCCGGTGACGAACAATGTCACCGGCGTCGGGCCCCGGACCAAATGATTGACCTTGATGCCGAGCTTCTCACGCAAGTCCGCATCGAGCATGGCTGAGACTCTGACCGGCGGTTGCTGGTTGTCAGGCGCATAGAAAACGCGCTGCCAATAGATCTCGGCCGGCACATCCTTGATCTCGATCTCACCCTTCGCCGTGACGCCTTCTTCGGAGAGCTGCACGTCCAGCGCGCCGCCTTTGAAGTCCATGTCCCCTGCGAGGTTCGAAGCGATCGCGTCTTCAAGACGCGCTGCGCCGTTCATCTTGATCTCTTTGAAATCGAGATCGTTCTTAAGCGGCATCGACAATGTGAATTCGCCCATGGCAGTTCCGCCGAGGAAGTCCGGCTTCATGCCGACCTGGCGGATGTAGCCGAGCGGCTCGTGATCGAGAAGTTGCATCACCGTGGGCGTGGCCGCGGCCGCGCGGAAGGTAATCACCCCTAGCTGGGGATCCTGGCGGAGGTCGGGAATGTAAAACCGCCCCTCGCTCAAGGCGATCTCCTTTCCTTTGGCGACGACGATCTTCGCCTTGGGAATATCGACGGCGAACTCGGTGCCGGAGACCGTGAGCTTGGCATCGCCGGCCACGACCGGCGGCATCTTGGGCATATAGGTGATGCGCGAGCCGGTGAAATTGAGTTCCACATTCACGGCGCCCTCTGGCGCATCGGCGCCCCGCTCGATCGCGGTGAGCGCACCGGCCGGCAGTGCCACGTTGAATTTCCCGCCGCGAACCTGCCCGCCGGCGACGCGTTCCAGAACCCATTGCCGCGCTTTGCCGACGAGGAATTTCGGCCAGAGCAATTTCAGCGTGTCGACCGGCATCGGGCTGACCTCACCCGCAAGCGTGACCGCGGGCGAGGATTGAGGCGCATCAACGACGTTTCCGGAGACGGCGATCGAGGCATCGCCTGCGCGAATGACAAAGCGAGAAAGGGTCACGCGCCCGTCCTTGGGCGAAACGTTCCCCCTCGCCGCCCACTCATCGATCTTAGTGGGCTTGAGGCCGAACTCCTCGACGCCGAGGACGGCATTGTCCGCCTTCAAGTTGAAGTCCCAGGAGACCACATGCTTCGTCGCGTCGCGAACCGGACGGAACTCGCCGCTGAACGTTGCCTGGCTCTTGCCCCAGCGCAGCGTCGACGGGGCAATCTCGATCACGTCGGTACCTTCGATGTAGCGCACCGTGAAGTCACCATGGTCGATGCGCACTGCCGTGTCGCGATCCCATGGCGGCGTGATTTGTCCCGGTGCCAACTTGAGCCTGGCCTCGCCGGACAGGAAGTCTCCATTACGAGCGAGCTTGAAGGTGGTCTCGCCATCAACCGCCATATCGAGGGCCTTGAGGATGCCGATCGTGGGGAAGTTGCCGGCAATCCCCGAGGGCACGAGATTCTCGATCAGCGCCGTGATCCCGAGGCTCTTGTTCTTGGCGTGCTGCTCGGTGCGCACCTCAAGCTGCCAGTCACCTCTGCTCGAGGCGACATTCGCCTCGCCAATAAGAACGCTGCGCTTGTCCAGGTGCTCAAGGTCGATCGCGAAGTCGGGTACCTGCCAAAGGGTCTGCCTGCCCTCCTGGTTCAAGACGAAGATCGCATCCTTGAAGCCGAACCGTGTGAGATAGGATGTGTCGCCGCGCCGTGTGCGCTCAAAGACTTCGGCCACCGTCTTGGTGAGATTGAACTTGCGTGCGGCTCCGGCTGGCCTCGGTTTGTTGGGTGCAGCGTGTGGCGGAGCTTGCTCCGGCGGCGCGCCCGAAGATTCATCGGCGGGGAGTGCGCCGCGCATCAAGGCATCGCTGTCCTCGTCGGGCTTGGAGAAGGCAAGCGACAGGCCCTGGTCGGGGTTGTACAACATCAACAGCCGCGGACCGATGAAGTCGACGCTGCCCGGCGCGAACCGGCCCACCAGAAGCGCGCTGCCGCTCATGCCGATAGCGGCGAGCGGCGCTTGCGCTACGATCTCCCCGTCCTTGTCGATAAGGCGAATGTTGCGGAGGCGGAATACCACGCCCGGCCCATCGTCGCTCCGCTGGAGCACGGCATCGTCGATCTTCACGTGCAGATCGGTCAGCTGAGCATTGATCGCCGCCTCGATGGGAGGCACGAGGTTCGGCAGCGAGATGGGCCCGCGCGCCAAGCGCCCATAGCCGAGCACGATGGCGATCAGTCCGACGACAAGGACACCGGCGAAAATCTCGCGGCAGACATGCGCACCGTGTGAGGAAAGCTTGGCGAGATGAATTTGAACCGGCGGCGGGACGCGCTTCACCAGTTCCCGGCCCTGCCTCGGGAGAGCGCGAATGGCCTTGCCGCCCTCCGTGGTCAGCTTGGCCAAGGCCCCTGTGATTGGTTCGTCCATTCAGTCACAGGCCCCAACAAGGATCGGCCAAGCCCCCAATTCACTGCCCTTCCTCGGACCCACGCGAGCAGCCATACGCAATGACCGGCCCTGCCTCACCGCGACGCCCACTCCGCTCATGGTCTCTTGTCGGCACCCCCCAAGGCGCACCCCTTACGACCTCCAAGCATCGTTACCACGATGCACAATGCGAGGCTAAGGACTCGTGGCATATGAGACGCCAAAATCGGCTAAACGAAGGCGATTCAAGGCAGAAAACCCCGTCGACCGGGCCCGAGCGGCCCGGGGAAAGGTTCCGGGAGAACCCTCATGACAAGGTTAAAGCGAGGCGATATTGTCACCCAAGGAGTTGGGCGCTGGGTATTAGCCAACGGGCAAGAAGCTCCGCGACAATCCATTTAGACGGCTTTACAGTCCCATGTCGCGGGACCTGGTGCCGAGTTACGTTTCGCGCTGCGTCACTCGTATTGGATGGGGAGGTACCCACGTATGTTCACGAAGAAACCTGAGCCTGGCGAGACCGTCACCAAGATGGGGGAGCGGCCAAGTAGCCCGGAGTCCAAGTCATCGCCCTTTACCGAGCGTCCTGCCACCTACGCCAAGGGCCCAAGCCCGAGCGCTAGTGCCAGCAAGATGGTCCCTTCCATCATCGGTGAAGACCTGACGATCACCGGCAACGTCACCTCGAAAGGGGAGATTCAAGTCGACGGGGAAATTCAGGGCGATATCCATTGCGGCTCCCTGCTGCTCGGCGACAAGTCGCAGGTCCAGGGCTCGGTCATCGCCGAGGACGTCGTGGTGCGCGGCAAGGTCGTCGGCTCGATCCGGGGTTTGCGGGTCACCTTGCAGGCGCAGTCCCATGTCGAGGGCGACATCTTCCATCAGAGTCTCGCCATCGAGCAGGGCGCATATTTCGAAGGCAAGTCGCGCCGGTCGGACGATCCGATGGGCGAGGCGAAGACTCCTGGCGGTCGCTCCGATAAGCCGAGCGACTCGGGCGGAAATCCCTTCTCGAGCCGGGCGGCGGAATAGCGGACAGACCGACTTCGGACTAGCGAGCGGGCGAGAGGCCGATTAGGCCTGGGCGTCGGCGTGGATGCGCTCAGCGAGCGCTGCCTCGATAAACGCATCGATATCGCCATCGAGCACGGCGCTCGGGTTGGTGCTTTCGACGCCCGTCCGCAAATCCTTCACCAGCTGATAGGGCTGGAGTACGTAAGACCGGATCTGGTGGCCCCACCCGATCTCGGACTTCGTGGACGCCGTGGCGAGCGCCTCCTCCTCCCGCCGCTTGAGCTCGGCTTCGTAGAGCCGCGCCCGCAACATGGCCCACGCAGTAGCCCGGTTCTTGTGCTGGGACCGCTCGTTCTGACATTGGACCACGATGCCGGTTGGCATATGGGTGATGCGGACCGCGCTGTCGGTCGTGTTGACGTGCTGGCCGCCAGCGCCCGAGGCGCGGTAAGTATCGATGCGGACATCCTTCTCGTCGATGTCGATCTCGATGCTCTCGTCGATCGCGGGGTAAATCCACGCCGAGGCGAAGCTCGTGTGGCGGCGGGCATTGGAGTCGAACGGTGAGATGCGGACCAGCCGGTGCACGCCCGATTCGGTCTTGAGCCAGCCATAGGCGTTGTGACCCTTGACCAGGATGGTGGCCGACTTGATGCCCGCCTCCTCGCCGTAATGCTCGCCGATCAACTCGACCTTGTAGCCGCGCCCTTCCGCCCAGCGCATATACATGCGCTCCAGCATCTGTGCCCAGTCCTGGCTTTCGGTGCCGCCGGCGCCTGCGTGGATCTCGACATACGCATCATTGGCGTCCGCCTCGCCGGACAGGAGCGCCTCCACCTCGCGGGTATGAGCCTCCTGCCTCAGCTTGCTCAGCGCCGCTTCCGCCTCGGCGACGATGCCCTCGTCACCCTCCTCCTCGCCGAGAGCGACAAGCGCGAGATTGTCGTCGAGTTCGCGGGTGAGACGGTCATATGCGCTGAGCGCCGTCTCGATCTGCTGGCGCTCGCGCATCAAGCCTTGGGCGCGGAGGGCGTCGTTCCAGAAATCCGGAGCTTCCGCCTCGCGGTCGAGTTCGGTCAGCCTCGCCTTTGCCTGGTCGGGGTCAAAGATGCCTCCGGAGCAAGGACAGGGACTCTTTGATCTCGTTGACGACCATGTCAGTTTCGGCGCGCATTCTTTCCTCGATAGTGGGTTGTCAAAAATAGATCACCGCTCAGGCAGGGGAGACCCTACCTGAGACAAGCTCTTTCCTTATGGCTCTAGTAGAGGCCGCCCGTGCCCGATGTCAAAGCCCGGTCGTTGCTCGGCGGGCCAGCAGGAAAGCCGGAATGCCGGGGCGGCGGCTGATATTGGGGGGCCGCCGGAGGTGGGAATCCTTGCGGGGGACCGGCCTGGGCAGCATCCGGATACTGGGGAAAGTCCTCTTCACCCGGCCCGGCTCCGCCTCCGTCGTCGGCAGCCTCGACCACATCGCCGGAGGCACCCGCAGGGACCTGCCAGGGCTGGAAGGCGTCCGTGACCACGTTCGTATCGCCAGGACGCGCCGGCAGACCCGTCTTGTGATTGACGCGCACGAGCACGGCTCCCGGCGGTGCCCGGAACGGAACCGGCGGAACGCCCTTCAGCGCCTCCTTGAAGAATTCCTTCACGATCGGCAGGGCAGCGCCAGCACCCGTCGCACCGCGTCCCATGGACTTCGGCTGGTCGTAGCCGACATATGCTCCAACGACGAGGTCAGGCGTATAGCCGATGAACCAGGCATCCTTATAATCGTTGGTGGTGCCGGTCTTGCCCGCGAGCGGCCGGTTCAAGGATTTGAGCCCGCGCCCCGTGCCATATTGGACGACGCCTTCCTGGATGCCGACCATCTGGAACGCCGAGATCGGGTCGACAATCTGCTTGCGATTATCGACGAGCTTGGGCTCTTCCTGACCCTTCCACTCCCGCGCGCTGCACTTGCTGCAATCGCGCGTGTCGTGACGCCAAATGGTGCGCCCGTAGCGGTCCTGAATACGGTCGATAAAGGTCGACTCGATCTTCTTGCCGCCATTGTCGATCATGGAATAGGCGGTGACCATGCGCAGCAGCGTGGTCTCGCCCGCGCCAAGCGACATTGACAGCGCCGGCATCAGGTTGTCGTAAACGCCGAAGCGCCGCGCATAGTCGGCGATGATGGGCATGCCGATGTCGCGGGACAGCCGCACCGTCATCAAATTGCGCGAGTGCTCGATGCCGTAGCGCAGCGTCGAAGGACCCGCGCTGCTGCGCTCATAGTTCTTGGGACACCACTGCGGCATGCCCTTGCCCTGACTGACGCAAATCGGACCATCGAGGATGATGCTGGATGGCGTGTAGCCGTTGTCGAGCGCCGTCGTGTAGATGATGGGCTTGAACGAGGAGCCGGGCTGCCGCAGGGCCTGGGTGGCGCGGTCGAACTGACTCTCGGCAAAGCTGAAGCCGCCCATGATGGCCAACACGCGGCCGGTATGGGGGTCCATGGCGACGAGCGCGCCACTCACCTTTGGCACCTGCTGCAAGGACCATTGCCCTTTGACCGTGTCCGGGGACTCGGTGCCACCATCCTTGGTCTTCTCGGGCTCGCGCGGCGCCACATAGACCACGTCGCCGGGCTTCAACGCCTGCGTGACGGTCTTGCGGGTCCATTTCACCTCGCTTGCGGGGATGACGCCGGTCTCCCGCTCAGCCACGAGCTTGCCTGTGTCGGTCCGGCCGGGGCGAATGCCGATCTTGGCCTGGGCATTCGAGACCTCGAGCACGACGGCGAGCTTCCAGGGATCGATATCCTTCCACACCGGAACGCCGGCCAGTGTCTTGCCCCAGTCGCCGGAAATGTTGATGGTCTTCATGGGACCGCGCCAGCTGGTGTGCGAACGGTCGTACCTGGTGAGGCCCATGACCAGAGCTTTGCGCGCGATGCGCTGGAGCCGCGGGTCAAGCGTGGTGCGGACCGATAGGCCGCCGCCATAAAGTTTATCCTCGCCGAAGTCGTCGATGATCTTGCGGCGCACCTCCTCGGCGAAATACTCCGAGGCGAAGATCCGAGGACCGTAAGTGCGCTTCTTGACGCCGAGCGGCTGCGCCTTCGCGGCCTCCCCTTCCTCTTTCGTCGCGTAGCCGTTTTCGACAATGCGATCGATGACCCAGTTCCGCCGCGCGATGGCGCGATCAGCATGCTTGAACGGATCGTAGTTGCTGGGTGCCTTGGGCAGCGTGGCGAGATAGGCGGCTTCGGAAAGGGTGAGCTCGTCCAGCGCCTTGCCCCAGTAGGTCTGAGCCGCGGCGGCAACGCCATAGGCTCCGGCACCGAGATAGATCTCGTTCAGGTAGAGCTCGAGGATCTGCTCCTTGGTGAAGGCGCGCTCGATGCGGATGGCGAGGATCGCCTCTTTGAGCTTGCGCTCGATGTTCTGATCCCGCGTCAGCAGAAAGTTCTTGGCCACCTGCTGGGTGATGGTCGAAGCGCCGACCAAGTGTGATCGGCCGGACTGTATCGCGCTCAAATTGGTGACCACGGCGCGGAAGATGCCCTGAATGTCGAGGCCGCCGTGCTGGTAGAAGTTCTTATCCTCGGCCGAGATGAAAGCGTCGATGACGCGCTTGGGAACGGCGGTGATCGGCACGTAGATGCGCCGCTCGCGCGCGTACTCGGCGATCATCCTGCCGTCACTGGCGTGGATGCGCGTCATCACCGGAGGCTCGTACTTAGCGAGCACCTCGTAGTCGGGCAGCTCCTGAGAGACCTTCCACAGCACGAACGCGGCCGCGCCGGCCGCAGCGATGAACAGAATCATGCTGGCGGCAAACATGAAGCCGAGAAAGCGCAAAAAGAACCCGCCACGACGACGGCGCCGCCGTTGCTGCGGCGGCTTGACTGGTGCTGTGATATCCATGGTTTCCGACCATCCAGACCCCGCTTCAGCCTCGCGGGGCACCCGAGCCAACCCTAACCAAGAATATGGCAACAAAACGCTGGAGTCGCCCGCATTTTGGCTCTCCCCCGACAATAAATCGGGGCGACCGTTAAGGTCAGAACGGCATGCGCGCGATGCGCTCGGCAAAATAGTCGTCGATGGCCTCTGCCACGGAATCGGCCATGCGGTCCCGCCATCGCTCGGAGGTGAGCTCTTTCTCGTCGTCGGGGTTGCTCAAGAAACCCAGCTCGAGCAGCACTGAGGGCACATCCGGTGCTTTCAACACGCGGAAGCCCGCCGATCTGAGCCGCTTGGTGTGCAGGATCGTCTTGCCGGCCAACTCGCCGACGATGGACCGGGCGAACACCACCGACCGGTTCTGGGTCTCGCGCTGCGCCAAGTCGATGAGGATATTCGCCACCACTCCATCGGAATCATCCGGCAGCGCCACGCCGGCGATGGCATCGGAGAAGTTCTCCTTGGCGGCGAGCTCCCGCGCTTCGTCGTCACTGGCTTCCTCTGACAGGGTGTAGACCGTGGCGCCGCGCGCATCGTCGATCTTTGTCGGGAAGTAGTCCGCATGGATCGACAGGAAGAGCCCTGCCCCCTTCTTCTGGGCAAAGGCCACGCGGTCTTTCAAGGGCAAGAAGGTGTCGTCGTTGCGGGTCAGGTAGACCTCGTAGCGGCCAGTGGCGAGGAGCTTCTTCTTCAGCTCCTCGGCGAACTTAAGGACGACCACCTTCTCGGTCACGCCGTTCGGGCTGCTCGTACCGGGATCGACGCCGCCGTGACCCGGATCGAGCACGATGATCGGTTTGGCGTCGGCGGGGCGCACCGGCGCCGCTGGAAGCGGCAAAGAGGCTTTTTCGACGGCAGCCTGTCGCGCCTCGCGGAGCGAGGCTTGGAACGTCTTCTCGTCGGTGGGCACGAGATCGATCACAAGACGCGCCGGCTGATCGTCGCGCGCCTCGAGCACGAAGGATTTGTCGATGAGAAACGGACCGCTCACGTCGAGGACGATGCGCGACTTGCCGGGAGCGAACAGGCCGTAGCGGAAGGCCGTCACCAGGCCCCGCTGCTCCTTGCCGATGCCAGGCGGCATCTGGAAGCTCACATCCGCGGCATCGACGATGACCCGGTAGGGATTACCGAGGGCAAAGACATGCACGTCGACCTTCTTCGACAGATCGGCGATGAAACGGGTGCGTTCACGGTCGCCGGCGAGGCGCGCGTCCTTGGCAATCGTGGCGTTGGGCGCGGCTTGCACCGGCGCAACGAGGAGCCCGGCCGCAACTGCCAAGACCACAACCACCACGACCCATGGCGGCGCGAAGGCAACCAAGGCACGCACAGCTCGCATCGCTCCCCCAACTCGTCCAACTTCGCGCGGTTATGTTAACGCCGGGCGCTTCAACCAGGTCCTTCCCCAGGCCGCGATGTGCCAATAAGGCGAGGAATCGGGCCTAATTGTTAACTGCGCCTGGTTAAGCGACCGTTGTGACCCTTTGGCGGCGCGGCCTTCGGCACTTGCCAAATCTCTCGGCAAACCCGTAATAAGGATCAGACTCAATATTCGCTTTGAGTCCGAGCCCTTGGACGCCACATGGCGAGACGGGCGAATGTTTTACCGCGTCAGGCCCATCAGTCCGGCCAGGACGCAGAACAGCGGCGGCCAAGTAACAGACGTGCTGCCGAGATTGGAACGTCGCCGCGGTCACGCGGCGAGTGAGGATGCGATGCAGATTCAGGGCGCTCAGATAAGTCACGGAAATCACCGGGCTTTCCTGATGCCTATGATGGTCTGGCGGCCACGGATGGCCGAACCCCTGGGCCGGGAGACCGGGCTCAACGTGGGTCGTCGCAACGAATCATGGTCTATTGGTCATTGGCGCGCGCGGGCCTCAGGCTCACGCCCGGCGAGGCGGTCTTCAATGCCGCTCCTCCCGGCCCGTGCGGCGGAGAACACACAACATGGCAAGCAAAATGCTAATCGATGCGGCGCATCCGGAGGAGACCCGGGTCGTCGTCGTAAAAGGTAATCGCGTCGAGGAATTTGATTACGAATCCGCGAACAAGAAGCAGCTCAGAGGTAATATCTATCTCGCCAAGGTCACGCGCGTTGAGCCGTCGCTCCAAGCGGCGTTTGTCGATTACGGTGGCAACCGGCACGGCTTCTTAGCCTTTACTGAAATCCATCCTGACTATTACCAAATTCCGGTCGCAGACCGGCAGGCCCTGCTTGAGGAAGAGGCGGCGGAGCAAAGCCGCGCCTCGGCCGAGGAGGCCGCCGAGGATGACGAAGCGGCCGCCGGGCGCCGACGCAAACGCGGCCGGCGTGGCCGTGGGCGTCCCGACACCCGGAAAGGGGCCTCGCGCCCAGAAGCAGAAGCAGAAGCAGAGGCAGAGGCGACTGCAACGCCGAAGGCTCTTCCCATCGCGAAGTTCGAGCTCGACGAAGAGGACGAGATCGACACGACGCCCCGCGACGATGACGACGACGGCCCAGATCTGGCCTTGGAGACCAGCGACCTGGTTCACGAGGTGTCGGAGCCGGCGGAGCGCTCGGACGATTCCGAGAACGACGCCGAGAACGACGCCGAGGCGTCCGCCGCGGACGACCACGACGAGGACGACGCCAGCGAGACGGTCGCCGAGGCACACGATGACGACGACGATGACGATGAGTCGGGCGAAGCGTCGTCGCAGAACGGCAATGGCGACGGTCCTGCGGAGAGCGTCGAATCCGTCGGCTCCGAGGACGCGTTGGAAGAGGTGCCCGAGCGCGCAAGGCGCCGGCGCGGGCGTCCCTACAAGATCCAAGAGGTGATCCGGCGCCGCCAGATCATCCTCGTGCAGGTGGTGAAGGAAGAGCGCGGCAACAAAGGTGCAGCGCTGACGACCTATCTGTCGCTCGCCGGCCGCTACACGGTGCTGATGCCCAACACGGCCCGTGGCGGCGGCATCTCGCGCAAGATCACTCAGCCCACCGACCGCAAGCGCTTACGCGAAATCGCCGGCGAGCTCGAAGTGCCGGAAGGCATGGGGCTCATCATCCGCACGGCAGGCGCGCAGCGGACCAAGACCGAGATCAAGCGCGACTACGACTACCTGCTGCGGCTTTGGGAGAATGTTCGCGACCTCACGCTGAAGTCGACGGCCCCTGCCCTCGTCTACGAGGAAGGCAGCCTCATCAAGCGCTCGATCCGCGACCTCTACAACAAGGACATCGACGAGGTGCTGGTCGCCGGCGATGAAGCCTATCGCGAGGCCAAGGACTTCATGCGCATGCTCATGCCGAGCCATGCGAAGAACGTGAAGCCGTACAAAGAGCCCGAGCCGATCTTCATCGGATATCAGGTGGAGCGGCAACTGGGGGCGATGTTCTCGCCGCAAGTGACCTTGAAGTCCGGCGGCTACATCGTCATCAATCAGACCGAGGCGCTCGTCTCCGTCG
>Ga0307446_1000690_pt1 | contig 11503 bp, 10 predicted proteins | sample SalMarSW160320MG_FD_202141 | JGI IMG/M metagenome (GOLD analysis project Ga0307446, IMG submission 202141) | Salt marsh sediment microbial communities from the Plum Island Ecosystem LTER, Massachusetts, United States - SW1603-20 | ecosystem: Environmental > Aquatic > Marine > Intertidal zone >... | reverse complement strand
CCGAGACTCTCGGCGATCTCGTCAGTGACATTCTGCACGTGAACGCCGAGCCAGCCGCGCCGCGTCTCACCATATTGCTTGAGCTGATCCAGCACTTTCACGGCGGTGTTGGAGGGCACGGCGAAGCCAATGCCGATCGAACCGCCGGTCGGCGAGATGATCGCCGTGTTCACGCCGATCACCTGGCCATCCATGTTGAACAGCGGACCGCCGGAATTGCCGCGGTTGATGGCGGCGTCGGTCTGAATGAAGTCGTCGTAAGGACCAGCGTTGATGTCGCGCTTGGTGGCAGAAACGATACCCACGGTTACGCTGCCGCCGAGGCCGAACGGGTTGCCGATGGCCATGACCCAATCACCCACGCGCATCTTGGACGAGTCGCCGAAGGAGACCGCCTTGAGCGGCTTCTTGGGCTCCACTTTCAGAAGCGCCAGATCCGTCTTCGGATCGTGACCCAGAATCTTGGTCACCTTCAGCTTCGAGCCGTCAGTGAAGTTGATGATGATCTCGTCAGCGCCCTCGATGACGTGATTGTTGGTGACGATAAGACCCGAGGGATCGATGACGAAGCCCGAGCCCAGCGAGCTCACCTTGCGGGATAGGCCGCCAGCGTCTTCGTCGTCGAAGAAATCGTTGAAGAACTCCTCGAAGGGCGAGCCCTTCGGTCCCCGGTGGCCAGGCGCGGCTTCGCCGGGGCCTTTCAGCGTCTGGGTGGTGGAGATGTTCACCACCGCGGCCTGAAGGCCCTCGGCCACGTCGGCGACGGAGGCAGGCCCCCGCGCGAGGCTCGGGCCCGCGCCAAGCACGAGACAAGCGACCACCAACCAGGCTGACGCGTAAGGCACGCGGCGCTTGCTTCGACTCTGGCTGCTGGCTTGTGACATCGTTTGGGTTACTCCGGCGCCCGACAGGTCGTTGGCGCGCAGTATTCTACCGAAAATCGGCATCGTGAAGCAGGAAAGCATCGCCCCGCCTGACGCGGATCATGTGGATTCATGACGAGCCGCGGACCAACCAGACAATGAAGACGCCCACGGCAACGGCCAGGGTGCCAGCCAGACGCAAGGCCGATTCAGGCGTCTCCGCCGTCGCCTCCAAGAGCTTGCGGCCAAGCCTGGGCACGAGTGCCCAGACCAGCCCCTCGATCACGAGGACGAGGCCGATCGCGACGGCGAGGTCATCCATTCGATGCGCGGGCGGCCGGTCAAGGCGCCGATGGCGCCCCGGCCTCGCCGGCCGAGGCCTCGTGGTCCGCAGTCACGCCGGAGCCAGACGCGGCACCTTGCTGGGTCTCGCCCGTATCGTCGTCCTCCGGCTCGTCCGGGGTCGGGCTCGCCTGCGGCGTCTTGGTTGCGGGCGGACTCGCTGTTCCCGGTATCGGGACGCCGGCGGCATCGTTGAAGTACTGGAAGAACTGAGAATCCGGGCTCAGAAGCATCCTTGTGTCGCCTGATTTCAGCGCGCCCTTATAGGCCTGCATGGAGCGATAGAAGGCGAAGAAGTCGGGATCCTTGCCGAAGGCCGCGGCGAACACGCTGTTCTTCTCGGCATCGCCGTCACCGCGGATACGCTCGGACTCGCCGGTGGCATCGGCCTTCAAGACCGTGACCTGGCGATCGGCGGTGGCGCGAATACGCCGCGAGGCCTCCTCGCCTTCGGCGCGGATCTCAGCCGCTTCGCGCTGCCGCTCGGTCTGCATGCGGCGGTAGATAGCGAGGCTGTTCGCTTCTGGCAGGTCGGCGCGCTTGATGCGCACGTCCACGACATTGATCCCAAGGTTCTTGGCCTCGGCATTCACCTGGTCGGTGATCTGTTGCATCAGCTCGTGGCGTTTGTCGCGGACCACGGCCTCGAAGCTCGCGGCGCCAAGCACGCGCCGCAGCGACGCCTCGAGGACCGCGCCGAGCCGCGAGCGGGCCACCCGCTCGTCACCTACCGCCTGATAAAAGAGCAGCGGATCAACGATACGCCAGCGCGCAAAGGCATCGACCACGAGACGCTTCTGGTCGGAGGCGATCACCTCCTGCGGCGCCGAATCGAGATCGAGCAGGCGCTTGTCGAAGAACACAACGTTCTGAATGAACGGGATCTTGTAATTGAGGCCAGCCGTCGTCACGAGGCGCTTGGCCTTACCGAACTCGAGCACCAGCGCCTGCTGCGTCTGATAGACGGTGAACAGCGTCAGATAGGCGGCGATCACGGCGATGCCACCGAGGAGAAGGAATATCGTGAGGGCTGTGCGCTTCATTACTGCTGCCCTCCCTTATTGTTATTCTGTGTCGATGGCGTCGTTGGCTGTTTCTTCTGCAGCTCGGAAAGCGGTAGATACGGCACAACACCGCCGCTCTTCTTGTCGATGATAATCTTGTCGGTGTTGGACAGCACGTCCTGCATGGTCTCGATGAAGATGCGCTTGCGCGTGACGTCAGGCGCCTTCTCATATTCCTTCAGAACCTTCTCAAAGCGGTCCGCCTCACCCTTGGCCTCGGCGATCACCTGGTCGCGATAGCCTTGCGCATTTTGCAGGATGCGCTCGGCCTCACCGCGGGCTTCGGGAACGACGCGGTTGGCGTAGGCCTGGGCCTCATTCTGCAAGCGCTCCTGATCGGCGCGCGCCGCCTGCACGTCGCGGAAGGCGTCGATGACCTGCGCCGGCGGGTCGACCTTCTGCAATTGCACTTGGTTGATGCGGATACCGGCGCCGTAACCGTCGAGGATGCGCTGAATGAGTTGTTGCACCGAGGTTTCCGTCTTGGCGCGGGCGGCGGTGAGGATCGGCTCGATGTCGCTTTGGCCGACGATCTCGCGCATGGCGCTCTCGGCCACGTCCTTCACCGTACCTTCGGGCTTTTGAATGTTGAACAGGTAGTCCGGCGCATTGCTGATCTGCCAGAATACGACGAAGTCGATATCGACGATGTTCTCGTCGCCGGTGAGCATCAGGCTCTCCTCAGGCACGTCGCGAACGGTGCTCGTAGAATCGCGAACGTCGGAAGAACCGCGCATGCCGATCTCGATGCGGTTAATGCGCGTGACCTTCGGCAACTCCACCACCTCAATGGGGTAAGGCAGGCGGAAGTTCAGACCGGGCGGAAGCTGGCGCTCATAGGCGCCGAATCTCAGCACGATGCCGAGCTCGTCAGGATTGACCCGCACGGTGAAGCCGAAAAAGCCGATTACGGCGATGAGCACGACCGCGATCAGGATGCCGATCGGGCCGCCCATGCGGCCGCCGGGCATCGCCTGGCGGAGCCGGTCCTGGCTCCGGCGCAAAATCTCTTCTAGATCAGGCTGCTGGCCGGGACCGCTCGGCCGGGGGCCCCATGGCCCGCCATTGCCGCCGCCTTTCCAACCGCCGCCGCCTCCGCTCTGATTGCTCCAAGGCATGTAAATGTCGTCCTGATGTCTAGAGGGGGTTTCGCAAGGAACCGCCTTCGCGATGTGCTGCTAGCAGGGAACTAGCAACACCAAAATGGCGGTCCTGCGACAAGGATCCTGGGGGTTATAGGCTAGTCACCAAGGCCACGCAATGAGGGCTCCTTCAGCATGACGGCCTCGTCATACGCTCGAGAACCACGAAGCTGAAGGCATGGTCGTCCTTCAGACCGGCTTCGTGAGGCTCCCGAAAGACCTCGCGCCATTGGTTCGGGTCGAGGTCCGGGAACCAGGTATCGGCGTGCGGCGCCGCATGAACCTCGGTGAGATAGATGCGACCCACTTGCGGCAAGACCTCGCGGAATACGTCCTCACCGCCGATGATCATGATCTCGTCGCCGCCGGCTTTCGCTGCTGCCTTGCGCGCGACGTCGAGAGCCTCCTCGAGATTGTAGGCCATAATGGCTCCGGAGGGTTCGAAGGCGGGGTTGCGCGTAAGCACGATGTTGAGACGGCCGTCGAGCACGCGGGGCAGCGACTTGAACGTGCGCCGGCCCATGATCACGGGCTTGCCCATGGTGATCTTGCGGAAATAGCGCATGTCGCTGTGCAAGCGCCACGGCAAGTCCCCGCCATGGCCGATGGCGCGGTTCTCGCCCATGGCCACGACCAGCGCGATGACGGGCTCTTGCGGTTGCCCCTGTTCGCTCACACCGCGACCTCGGCGCGGATGGCCGGGTGCGGGTCATAGCCCACGAGCTTGAAGTCCTCATAGGCGAAATCGAAGAGCGAAGTGACCTCCGGATTGATCTCCATGCGCGGCAGCGCCCGGGGCTGGCGCGACAACTGCTCGTCCGCCTGCTCGATGTGGTTGAGATAGAGGTGCACGTCGCCGAAGGTATGGACGAACTCCCCAGGCTCGAGGCCGGTCACCTGCGCGACCATCATCGTAAGAAGTGAATAGGACGCGATGTTGAAGGGCACGCCGAGAAACACGTCGGCAGAGCGCTGATAGAGCTGACAGGAGAGCCGCCCCTCCCCCACATAGAACTGGAACAGGCAGTGGCAGGGCGGCAGCGCCATCTTGGGGATCTCGCCCACATTCCACGCACTGACGATGAGGCGGCGCGAATCGGGATCGCGCTTGATCGCCTCGACCACGCTGGTGATCTGATCAATCGCCTCGCCGCCGGCTGTTGGCCAGGCGCGCCATTGACGGCCGTAGACGGGACCGAGATCGCCGTCGGCATCGGCCCATTCGTCCCAGATGGTCACGCCGTGCTCGTTGAGGTAGCGCACATTGGTCGAGCCTTGGAGGAACCAGAGAAGCTCGTGGATGATCGACTTCACGTGCAGCTTCTTGGTGGTGACCAGCGGGAAGCCCTCACGCAAATCGAAGCGCATCTGCGCGCCGAACAGGCTCAAAGCGCCGGTGCCGGTGCGGTCGTCCTTGCGGAGCCCGTCTTTGCGGATACGGGCAAGAAGATCGAGATATTGGCGCAAACGGTGTCTTTCCCTATGATCCGGGGAACTCCCGGCCGGGCTCTGCCCGGCCTCTTAGTCGATAGACCTAGAGGATGGAGCATTCAATGCGTCTCACCCCAGTTGTCCTCGGTGTTGTGATTGGCTTCGCCGCCACGCCTGCCCTCGCCCGCTTTGTGGATATCGAAGACGTGCGCGCCATGGCCTTCGACCGCGGCATCGTCAGGCTCGAAGAGATCGAGCTCAAGAGAAAGAAAGGCATCTGGAAGGTCGAGGGCGAGGACGCCCGCGGCCGTGAGATCGAGATGAAGGTCGACGCCTATACCGGCCGCATCATCAAGATGGAGCGCGATTAGCACCGCTTTTCGGGTGGCGCCTTTGCACGCCTGATTCGCCAGCTCTCGCCTGGGGGTTATTGAACTATCAATCTTTTTTTTGCCTCCGGGGAGGCTTATATAGAGTCTGCTGGTGCAAGCCAGCTATGGCGATAAACGGGCGACGTAATAAGCCATTCGGACCCGGGGGCGGTACCCGGCGCCTCCACCAGGTTTCAGTCCGTGACTTTCGAGTTTCGATCGGATCTGGGCTTTGGACTGAAACGTGGCGGGGGCGAAATAGGCTCGACGAGGGTGTAAAGGTCGTACTTTCGCTCGGCATGGTATCCGCCGTTATCGGGCCAAACCATATAGTTGCCAACGACAACTATGCGGAGGCACGTCTCGCTGCGTAGTCAGCGCGATAGCCTAAAGTTCAAGTCCTAACCTCCTCGCAGGGGTTAGGCGCGGTTTCGGAGGGCACCGGGCAACAGAAGCCCTCCACTTTCGATGACGGGGTACTGCCTCACGTCATGGCAGAAGACGAAATCAGATACGACCTTCTCACGCAGAATGCCCTGCGCGGCGTGGTCCATGATGTCCTCACCCAGGTGCAGAGCACGGGCCTGCCTGGCGAGCATCACCTTTACATCGCCTTCGATACGGGCGCCGAAGGCGTCTCCATCTCCAAGCGCCTGAAAGAGCAGTATCCGGAGGAGATGACCGTCGTCCTCCAGTACCAGTTCTGGGACCTCATCGTGACGAACGAGCGCTTCGAGGTGAAGCTGTCCTTCTCCAACGTGCCCGAGAGGCTCGTGGTGCCTTTCAGCGCGGTGAAGGCGTTCTACGATCCGTCGGCCCAGTTCGGCCTGCAATTCGGTAAGCCCGGCGCGGCCAACGACTCGGCGCGCCAGCACATGGCCTCCGCCATGCCCGATCTCGTCGAGACGGAGGAGGCGCGGAGCGCGGCGGAGCCGGCCCCGGAAGAGGCAGGCGAGGCCCCGAGCGGCGAGGTCGTCATGTCGCGGCCGCCGGCAGAGGTCGTACAGCTCGACCGTTTCCGCAAGAAGTAGCGAATAGCACTCAAGCCGCCGGCGCTGGCGCGCGCGCCATGCGCGGCTCGTTGGACTGCGTGAGCGGTACGTTCATCTCGACATAGAGACCGACGGGCCGGAAATCGACCTTGGTCTCGCCGCCGAGATTGTGGCGGATGCCCCTGTCGATAAGCTGCATACCGAAGCCGGTTGAGCGCTTTGGCGCCGCGACCGGTACGCCCCTCTCCTCCCAGACAAGAAGCAGGCGGTTGCCGCGTGCCGTCTTCCAGCTCACCCCGAGCTGGCCGATGTTCTGGGACAGCGCCCCGTATTTCACGGCGTTGGTGGCAAGCTCGTGCAGGGTCATGGCGAGGATCGAGGTGCATTGGGGCGGCAGGAGCACGTCGGGCCCCTTGATGACGATTTTCGGTCCGCCCTCGCGGCGATAGGGGTCGAGCTCACGCTCGACCATGGCTTTCAGGCTGGCGCCCGACCATTGGGACTCGAGCAGAAGGTCATGGGCCCGGTGCAAGGCTTGCAGGCGCTCGGCGAGGGTCTGCGCCATGATTTGCGCTGGCTTGGTAGTCGCCTGACGGAGGCTCGCCTGCACCAGCGACTGGACGATGGCGAGTGCGTTCTTGACGCGATGATTGAGCTCGCCGACGAGCATGGTCTGGCGCTGCGCGGTCCGCCTGCGCTCGGTGACATCGCGGAATACGAGCACAGCGCCGGCAAGCGAGCCGTCGGAACCGATGATCGGCGCGCCTGAGTGCTCCACGGGCAGTTCCTTGTCGTCGCGGGTGATAAGGAGCGCGCCGGATTCGAGGCGGGTCACCTCGCGCTCGCGCAACGCCTTTAGCGCCGGATCATCGACAGACTTGCGCGTCGCCTCGTCAATGACGCGGAACACTTCCCAGATAGGGCGCCCCCTCGCCTCCGCCGCCGACCAGCCGGTCAGCTGCTCAGCGACCTTGTTGAGAAGCAATACGCTGCCGTTCGGGTCGGTGGCGATCACGCCGTCGCCGATCGAGCCGAGCGTGGTCGACAGCCACTCGCGCTGGCCGCGGAGCTCCATAAGAGCTGCGTTGCGGTCGTAATCAGCGCGCCGCACCGCCCCGATCGTGGTCCAGGCGAACACGGCGAGCACGATGATGCTCGCCACGGAGAAGATCGCGAGCGTTGCCGCGCTGTCGTAGAAGCTCTGCACCTCGGCTTGGCGCGCGAACCAACCGATCACCAAGGGCAGCACGAGGATGCCAGGCAGAAGCCGGCGCAGCATCTCTCCTGCCGGAGACCGTTCCACGATCGCGGCGGCAATGCCGCGCTCGGGCGACGCGGCAAGGAGCCCCACGGCCAGAAGCGCCGCGCTCAACGCGCCGTAGACCGACATGGCTGTGAATGGGAAGGGGTAATAATGGGTGGCGACGCCATAGGCTTGGCCGGCGAGCACGATCAAGACCTGCGCCAGCATGAGCAGGGCGATGAATTGGCTGAAGGCGGACATTGCCTTGCCGCGCTTGGCGTAGATCAGCGCGAGGCCGAACAGGACGAGTGACCCGGTGACGCCGAGAGCCGCGTGGACGGATTGTCCGCCAGAGTCGGAACCAGGCGCGATCGCCTCGGCCGAGAGCAGCAGCTGACCGAGGCCGAGATCGATGCCCATCAGCTCCTGAGCGAAAACCAAAAGACCTGCAGCGACGAGGACAAAGCCGATCACCCGGGCCAGCACACGGAGCCGCCGGAAGGTGAAGCACAAGAGCCCCAGCCCAGCGGCGATGATCCCAAGGGCCGCATTCGGCGTCATGCCGGCAAGGCTCGGGAGCGCGTCGTCCAGCCCTGGAATGATGTGCAGCCACATGGCCAGCACGATCTCGCCAATGACGCAGACGAGCACCGCGGCAAGGCGCGCGAAGGCGACAGACAGGCCCGCCCCGCGCGGTTCCGGCAGCGCCATTGATGCGGAGGTCTCCGTCACTCGCCGTCCTCGCCCCCCGTCCCGGAAACCCCTGAGGGAAGCGGCCTGGGTGCTCCACGGTAGAAGGCCGATAGAAATATCTTCACAACGAGCCCGGTTCTCCCACCCTTGTGCGCGATGTTATAGCCTAGGCCCCAAACACCCGATAGCCGTTCGGCGGAAGCCCTAGGATCTACGGGCCGCTTGGACGCGATGACTACCAAAAAGGGAATTACAGACATGCCTCTAGCCGACGGCCCCCAGTCTTCCGCTTCAACCCGCACTGAAACCGATGCCTTCGGACCAATCGAGGTCCTGGCCGACCGCTATTGGGGCGCGCAAACCGAGCGGTCCCGGCAGAACTTCAAGATCGGCGACGAGCGGATGCCGAAGCCGCTGATCCGCGCCATGGCGCTCGTGAAGAAGGCTGCGGCGCTGACCAATCTCGAGCTCGGGCGCCTCGATAAGGACCTCGCGGAAGCGATCGCCACGGCGGCAGACGAGATCGTGGACGGCAAGCTCGACGGTCATTTTCCCCTGGTGGTTTGGCAGACTGGCTCTGGCACCCAGACCAATATGAACCTCAACGAGGTGATCGCAAACCGCGCCAGCGAGCTCTTGGGCGGCGTGCTCGGCACCAAGAAGCCGGTTCATCCCAACGACCACGTCAATCTCGGCCAATCCTCCAACGATACCTTTCCCACGGCCATGCATGTCGCCGCCGCCGAAGAAATCGCCTATCGGCTCAATCCGGCGCTGTCCCGCCTTTATCAGGCGCTGAAGGACAAGGCTGAGGCGTTCCAGGACATACTGAAAATCGGACGCACCCATATGCAGGACGCCACGCCACTCACCCTGGGCCAAGAATTCGGCGGCTATGCGGCGCAGATCGACCACGGTATCGAACGGGTAAAGATGTCGCTTCCCGGGCTTTACGAGCTTGCCCAAGGCGGCACGGCGGTGGGAACCGGCCTCAATACTCATCCACTATTTGCCGAGACCTTCGCGGCGAAGATCGCGGAGCTGACGAAGCTTCCGTTCGTCAGCGCCGAGAACAAATTCGAGGCGCTGGCTGGCCACGACGCCTTCGTGTTCACCCACGGCGCGCTCAACACGGTGGCCACCTCGATGTTCAAGATCGCCAACGACATCCGGCTGCTGGGGTCGGGCCCCCGCTCGGGCTTCGGCGAGCTTCTCTTGCCGGAGAACGAGCCGGGCTCGTCGATCATGCCCGGCAAGGTGAACCCGACCCAATGCGAGGCGGTGACCATGGTCTGCGCGCAAGTGATGGGAAACCAGACGACGGTGAGTTTCGCCGGCAGCCAAGGCCATCTGGAGCTCAACGTATTCAAGCCGGTGCTCGCCTACGCCATGTTGCAGTCGATCCGGCTCCTGGGCGACGTCGCCGACAGCTTCACCAGGAACTGCATCGTGGGCATCGAGGCCAATCGCGAGCGCATCAAGGAGCACATGGAGCGCTCGCTGATGCTGGTCACGGCACTCACCCCGCATATCGGCTACGACAAGGCGAGCGAGATCGCAAAACATGCGCATAAGCGCGGCAGCACGCTGCGCGAGGAAGCGGCACGGCTCGGTCATGTCAGCGAAGAGGACTTCGACCGCCTGGTGAAGCCGGAGGACATGGTCGCACCCAAGACGTGACGCGCTTCTCGCCTATGACCAAGGCCCGCAACAAGCGCTCCCTCACCATCGCCCGGCACCGCACGAGCGTGTCGCTCGAAGAGCCGTTCTGGACGGCGCTCGCCGACATCGCGAAGGCGCAAGGTAAGTCGATCGCTGGACTCGTCAGCGAGATCGACAAGAGGCGCAGCGAGGGGGCAGACGAGGCAAGCCTGTCCGCTGCCATTCGCCTTTACGTGCTGGAGCGGGCGAAGCGCGACGCGCTTTAGAAGCCGCCGCCGAAAATGCTGTAGTTCTTCTTCCAGTCGTCCGGCCTTGCCTTCCGGCGGCGATGCCGCCGCGGCGCCGGCGCAGGCGCTTCGGCAGCCTCGGGCGCGGCATCGGCCGCGGGCGCGGTGTCGGCCGCATCCGGGTCGGCCGAGATGATGTCGGCGATCGGATCGGTCGTCGTGCCGTCAGGCGCGATCTGGGGCTCGTTCGGGATCAGGGCACTGGGAACGGCAGACGCCGTGGCGTTGGCCTCGGCTGACGCTTTTGCTTTTGCCGCTGCAGCTGCTTTCGCTTCTGTTGCAGCTTTCGCTTCGGCCGCAGCTCTCTCTTGTGCGGCTTTCGCGGCGGCGGCTTTGGCCTCGGCTTCAATTCGTACCTGGGCGGCCCGCTCGGCCGCGGCCTTGGCTTCGGCGGCGGCCCGTGCCTGTGCGGCTTTTTCGGCAGCCGCCCTCGCCGCCGCCGCAGCCTCGGCCTCTTGGGCCGCCCGCGCCTCGGCCGCGGCCTTCTCCTTCGCCGCCTGCTCGGCGGCGGCCTTGGCTTCCGCCTCGATCTTCTCTTGGGCCGCGCGCTCTGCGGCAGCCTTCGCCTCGGCCGCAACGCGCTCTTGCGCTGCTTTCTTCGCCGCCGCCAGCGCTTCCGCGGCGGCCTTCTTCTCGGCGGCGGCCTTCGCTTCCGCCGCGGCTTGGGCCTCGGCTGCAGCTTTCGCCTCGGCAGCCGCCTTGGCTTGCGCCGCAGCCTTTGCCTCGGCAGCGGCCTTTGCCTCCGCTTCGGCTTTGGCTTCGGCTTCAGCCTTTTCGCGCGCGGCGCGCGCCGCTTCGGCCTCGGCGGCCGCTTTCTCGGCCGCGGCCTTCTCCTTTGCCGCGCGCTCGGCTTCCGCAGCAGCTGCGGCGTTCGCTGCAGCATCACCGAGCGGCGGGACATTCCGGCCCGTCAGATCGAGCGTCTCGAGACGCTCCACGTCCTCCTGCATGCGCCGGATGGTGAGATAGCTTTCGATGGCGGCCGTATCGACGGACGGCGAGATGTCACCCGCATGGTCGAGCGGCCCCGCGAACACCACGCTCACGGGCGGCACGTCTTTGCTTCCCGGCCCGGTGAGGCGCATCTTCCACTCGCTGTCGAGCCTGAGGCTCGCAAGCTCCACATAGGCGTTGACGGTCGTCGCGGCGTCGGATGCGACCAGGGCTGTCGGCGTCAGCCGCAAGGTGCCGTTCTTCACGTCGAAGGCGAAGGTCGCGGGCGCGTATTTGTAGATGCCCTTGGTGAGCGTCTCGCGCACGGTGCGGGCATCGGCGGCGATCTCTTCCTTAGTCGCTTTGATCTTGGTGTTGGCGGCCGTCGCGGCGACGCGGCGAAGAGGCCCGGGGTTCAGCGCGAGAAGCATGCCCGGGCCGAGCTCAAGCGTCCCCTTCCCGCCCAAGCCGGCGACGATG
>Ga0307446_1000685_pt1 | contig 11520 bp, 5 predicted proteins | sample SalMarSW160320MG_FD_202141 | JGI IMG/M metagenome (GOLD analysis project Ga0307446, IMG submission 202141) | Salt marsh sediment microbial communities from the Plum Island Ecosystem LTER, Massachusetts, United States - SW1603-20 | ecosystem: Environmental > Aquatic > Marine > Intertidal zone >... | reverse complement strand
CAACCGACCCATCGTGGCGGCGCTGCGGGAGTTCTTCGGTCGCAGCCAGCTCAGTCAGTTCAAGGACCAGGTGAACCCGCTCTCGGAGCTGCGGCACAAGCGCCGCATCTCGGCGCTGGGGCCGGGCGGCCTCACCCGCGAGCGCGCCGGGTTCGACGTGCGCGACGTGCACCGCACGCACTACGGTCGCATCTGTCCGATCGAGACGCCAGAGGGCGCCAACATCGGCCTCATCACGTCGCTGGCGAGCTTCGCGCGGGTGAACGAGCTGGGCTTCATCGAGGCGCCCTACCGCAAGGTCGTGGACGGCAAGGTGACGGACGAGGTCGTCTACATGACAGCCCACGACGAGGACCACTACGTGGTGGCCCAGGCGAACACCGTTCTGAACGACGACGGCACCTTCGCGACCGACACCATCGTGGCGCGCAAGGTCGGCGACCCGGTGTTCGCCGAGCCGGCCGAGGTCGACTTCATGGACGTCTCGCCCAAGCAGATCATCTCCGTGCCGACGTCGCTCATCCCCTTCCTCGAGCACGACGACGCCAATCGCGCGCTGATGGGCTCGAACATGCAGTCGCAGGCGGTACCCCTCATCCGGAGCGACGCCCCGTTCGTCGGCACCGGCGTGGAGGAGCGCGTCTCGCGGGACTCCGGGACGGTGCTGCTGGCCCAGGAGGCCGGCACGGTCACCTTCGTGGACGCGCGTCGCATCGTCATCGAGTCGCCTGCGGGGGTGGAGCGCGAGTACGCCCTGACGCGCTTCCAGCGCTCCAACCAGAACACCAACCTCGATCAGCGCCCGACCGTCGACATGGGTCAGAAGATCGCGGCGGGCGACGTCATCGCCGACGGTCCCGCGTCGCAGAACGGGCGGCTGGCGCTGGGGCAGAACATCCTCATCGCCATCATGCCGTTCGACGGCTACAACTTCGAGGACGCCATCGTGCTGTCCGAGAACCTGGTTCGCAGCGACGTCTACACCAGCGTCCACATCGAGAAGTTCGAGAAGGAGGCGCGGGACACCAAGCTCGGTCCGGAGAAGATCACGCGCGACATTCCCGGCCTGTCCGAGGCCGCGCTGCGCGACCTCGACGAGGACGGGGTGGTGCGCATCGGCGCCGAGGTGAAGCAGGGCGATATCCTGGTCGGCCACACCAGCTTCAAGGGCGAGAAGGACCCGACGCCCGAGGAGCGTCTGCTGCGCTCCATCTTCGGCGAGAAGGCGCGCGAGGTGAAGGACACCTCGCTGCGCGTGCCGCCGGGCGACGGCGGCATCGTGCTGCGCACCGTGCGCTTCAAGCGCGGCGATCCCGGCGTCGAGCTCAAGCCCGGCGTGCAGGAGATGGTGCGCGTGTACGTGGCGCAGAAGCGCCGGCTGATCGAAGGCGACAAGCTCGCCAACCGGCACGGCAACAAGGGCGTGGTCGCCAAGATCCTGCCGCCCGAGGACATGCCCTACCTGGACGACGGCACCCCCGTCGACCTGGTGTTCAACCCGTTGGGCGTGCCGTCGCGCATGAACCTCGGGCAGATCCTGGAAACCCACCTCGGTCTCGCCGCGCTCAAGGACGGCGTCTCCTACGTGACGCCGGTCTTCGATGGCGCCCGCGAGGACGAGATCAAGCAGAAGCTCAAGGAGGCCGCGGGGCGCGACATCGAGGCGAAGGTGGCGTCGGGATTCGAGCCGGACCGGCGCGAGCTCGACGTGCACCGCCGCGCCGCCAAGCTGGGCATCATCCCGCCGGAGCTCGAGCCGCACGACGCCGAGCGCGCACTCGCCATGGCCGGCAAGGCAGTGCTGTACGACGGCCGGACCGGCGAAGCCATCGACGCACCCATCGTCATCGGCATCATGTACGTGATGAAGCTCTACCACATGGTGGAGGACAAGATGCACGCGCGCTCGACGGGCCCGTACTCGCTCATCACACAGCAGCCGCTGGGCGGCAAGGCCCAGTTCGGGGGGCAGCGCCTGGGCGAGATGGAAGGATGGGCGTTGCAGGCGCACGGTGCGGCCTACACGCTCCAGGAGATGCTGACCATCAAGTCCGACGACATCGACGGCCGCAACGCCGCCTACGAGGCCATCGTCAAGGGGAACGACGTGCTGGAGCCCACCATCCCCGAGTCGTTCAAGGTGCTGGTGAAGGAGCTCCACTCGCTCGGCCTCGACGTCCGCGTCCTCGACGACGACGACAAGCCGGTCAGCATGTTCGACGAGAGCGGGCGGCACTGGTGAGCGCGCCGTTGATTCGCACGCCACTCAGCTCTGGAGTCGCGAAGGGATGCCGATGAAAGACCTGCGAGAGTTCACCCGCGTCCAGATCCAGATCGCGTCACCGGCACGCATCCGGGGCTGGAGCTACGGGGAGATCACCAAGCCCGAGACCATCAACTACCGCACGCTCAAGCCCGAGCGCGACGGCCTCTTCGACGAGCGCGTGTTCGGCCCCGAGAAGGACTGGGAGTGCTCCTGCGGCAAGTACCGCGGCCAGCGCTTCGCTGGCAAGGTGTGCGAGCGCTGCGGCGTGGAGGTCACCAAGTCGACGGTGCGCCGCTACCGCATGGGCCACGTCGAGCTGGCCACCCCCGCGGCGCACATCTGGTACGTCAAGGACATCCCCAGCAAGATCGGCTCGCTGCTGAACCTCTCCACCAGCCAGCTCGAGCAGGTGCTGTACTTCGCCAAGTACATCGTCACCGACCCGCAGGGCGCGCACATGAACGGCCGTCCGCTGAGGCGGGGCGACCTGCTGACGGACGACGAGTACCGTCAGCTGCGCTACGGCATGCAGGAGACCTACACCGTCTCCGGAGGCGAGGACGCCAACGTGGCGGACGGCGAGCAGGTGGAGCAGGGCCAGTCGTTGGCGAAGGGCGTCAAGTCCAAGCTGGCCGGCATCGCCCAGTACCGCTTCCCGCGCAAGGTCACGCTCGACTACCGCGAGGCGCGTGACGGCCGCCTGGTGCTCCCCAAGAAGGACTTCATCGAGGAGGAAGACGGCTACAAGGGCGGGCAGCCCATCGCCGAGCTCACCGCCGACGTGGCGGTCAAGAGCGAGGACGAGGGTGTCGCCGAGCTGCTCCCCATCGGCTCGGGCGGCGGCATCCTGATGATCCGCGACGTCGACGACGACGAGGTTCGCTACGCCTACCTCATCCCGGACGGCATGGAGCTCGTGGTGGGGGACGGCGAGTTCGTCGAGCAGGGCGACCTGCTGGCGAAGGCCGCCAGCGGCGCCACGCTGGCGCTCCCCAAGGACGCCAGCGCCAGCCTGCGGGCCAGCAAGGCCAAAGGCAAGGACGTGACGGCCACGCTGCGCGTCGAGTGGGCGCGCCGCGAGGAACACGAGATCAACCCCACCATGCACGTCCTGGTGGGCGACGGCGCCGAGGTGCGCGCGGGCGACAAGGTCGTCGGCGCCATCGACGCCGCCCAGGAGATCGTGGCGGCCGCCGACGGGACGGTCGGCCTGTCGTACCCGGCGAGCATCATCGTCTCGCGGGCGCGCGTCTACCCCTACGAGGACGAGCCCATCGTGGTCAACGGCGACCGGGTGCTGCCAGGCGACGAGCTGGCCGACGAAGGGCGCCTCAAGTCCGATATCTCGGGTCGGGTCGAGATCGATCTGGTCCGGCGCCAGGTAAGGGTCATCGAGAGCTACGACTTCGAGGCCAAGATGGGGGCTGAGGCGATCGGCGAGCTGCTGGCCAGCCTCGACCTCAAGGCGCTGGAGGCCGAGCTCGCCGAGGAGATGAGCTCCCCGAGCCGGCACAAGCGCGCCAAGGCGCGCAAGCGGCTGGAGATCGTGCGCGCCTTCCTTGAGTCCGGCAACGATCCCGCCTGGATGATCCTCGAGGCCGTGCCCATCATGCCGCCCAGCCTGCGGCCCATGGTGCAGGTCGAGGGCGGCCGCTTCGCCACCAGCGATCTCAACGACCTCTACCGGCGTCTCATCAACCGCAACAACCGCCTGAAGAAGCTGATGCAGCAGGGCGCCCCCGAGATGATCGTGCGCAACGAGAAGCGCATGCTGCAGGAAGCGGTCGACGCCCTGATCGACAACGGCCGCCGCGGCAGCGCCGTGGTGCACCCCGGCTCCGACCGCCCCCTCAGGAGCCTCACCGACCTGCTGGGCGGCAAGCAGGGGCGCTTCCGGCAGAACCTGCTGGGCAAGCGCGTGGACTACTCGGGCCGCTCGGTCATCGTGGTCGGGCCGCAGCTCAAGCTTCACCAATGCGGCGTGCCCAAGCGCATGGCGCTCGAGCTGTTCAAGCCGTTCCTGTTCAAGAAGCTCGAGGAACGCGGCATCGTCAGCAACATCAAGAGCGCGCGCAAACTGCTCGAGCGCTACCGCGACACCCGGGACGAGATCTGGGACGCTCTCGAGGAGGTCATCCAGGACCGGGTGGTGCTGCTGAACCGCGCGCCGACGCTGCACCGCCTCGGCATCCAGGCGTTCGAGCCGGTGCTGGTGGAGGGGCAGGCCATCCAGCTTCACCCGCTGGTCTGCGAGGCGTTCAATGCCGACTTCGACGGTGACCAGATGGCGATCCACGTGCCGCTCTCGGTCTACGCCCAGTCCGAGGCCCGGCTGCAGATGCTCTCGAGCCACAACCTGCTCTCGCCGGCCCATGGCGACCCCAACGTGCAGGCCAGCCGCGACATCATCCTGGGGTTGTTCGTGCTGACCCAGGTGCACACCGGCCACCGCGGCATGGGGCGCGAGTTCGACACCCCGGAGGCGGCCTTCGTGGCCTTCGACGCCGGCGAGCTGGACCTCAACTCCAGCATCCAGGTGGCGGGCGATGCCACCAGCGTCGGCCGTCTGCGCTACCGCTTCGCCAACGTCGACGAGGCGCTGCTCGCGGTGGAGAACGGCGAGATCGACATGCAGGACGTGGTGAGCGTGCGGGTCGACGACGGCCACGTGGAGGAGACCAGCCCGGGCCGCTGCCTGTTCGCGCGCATGGTGCGCGAGACGCTGGCCGAGGGCGGGGTGGAGCTTCCTCCCGGCATGATCCGCTACGACACCGCCTACGAGAAGGGCGCCCTGCGCGACCTGGTGGTGGACTCGTTCAAGCGTCTGGGCATCGAGCGCACCGCGGCGCTGCTCGACGGCCTCAAGCAGTACGGCTTCGAGCTCTCGACCACCAGCGGCATCACCATCGGCATCGACGACGTGGCCATCCCTCCCAAGAAGCAGCAGCTGCTGGCCGACGCCGAGAACAAGCTCGAGCGCATCAACACCGCGTTCGAGCGTGGCTTCGTGACGGAGCAGGAGCGCTTCCAGCAGGTGGTGCGGCTGTGGAACGACACCACCGAGGCGGTGAAGGACGCGGTGTTCGAGAACTTCCGCGACAACATGCCCTTCAACCCGCTGTTCGTCATGGCGCAGTCGGGCGCCCGAGGCAACCCCCAGCAGATCCGTCAGCTGGCCGGCATGCGAGGCCTCATGGCCAAGCCGTCGGGCGAGACCATCGAGCTGCCCATCCGCGCCAACTTCCGTGAGGGCCTGGACGTGCTGGAGTACTTCAACTCCACCCACGGGGCGCGCAAGGGGGGCGCCGACACGGCGCTCCGCACGGCGGACTCCGGCTACCTCACCCGCAAGCTGGTCGATGTGGCGCACGAGCTGGTGGTGCGCGAGGACGACTGCGGCACCGCCGACTTCATCGGCATCGCGCTGTACAACCCCGACGGCCGGCCGCGGCCCCGGAGCCACCTGGAGATGAGCCTCTACGGCCGGACGCTGGCACTCGACGTGACCATGGGCGACCTTCACCTGCCTCAGGGGCACACCCTGATGAAGGAGGACATCGCCGCCATCGCCAAGCGCGTCGCCGACACCCCCGACGTGCGGGAGATCGAGGTTCGCAGCCCGCTCACCTGCCAGACGCGCGCCGGCGTGTGCCGTGCCTGCTACGGCCTCGACATGTCGACCATGCGGCCGGTGGGGCTCGGCGAGGCGGTCGGCGTCATCGCCGCGGAGTCGATCGGCGAGCCCGGCACGCAGCTGACCATGCGCACCTTCCATACCGGCGGGATCGCCACCAGCAGCGACATCACCCAGGGCCTTCCGCGCGTCATCGAGCTGGTCGAGGCGCGCAAGCCCAAACTCAAGGCCATCATCAGCGATCTGGACGGTGTCGTCTCCATCCAGGAGGACGATGAGCGCTACCGCGTCACGGTCGCCTCGGAGGACGGCGAGTTCAGCCGAACCTACCGGATCGACAAGGGCATCCGGCTACTGGTTCGAGACGGCGACCGCGTCGAGGCCGGCGATCAGCTCACGCGCGGGGCCATCAACCCCCATGACCTGCTGGAGTCGCGCGGGCCGGCGGCGGTGCAGGCCTACCTGGTCAACGAGGTACAGCGCGTCTACCGCGGCCAGGGCGTCAGCGTGCACGACAAGCACATCGAGGTGATCGTGCGCCAGATGCTCAAGTACGTCGAGATCCTGGAGCCGGGCGACAGCGAGTTCCTTGAGGGCCAGACGTTGGAGCGCTTCGACGTGGAGGAGGCCAACGACAAGCTCCTCGACGAGAGCAAGACGCCCGCGTCCTGGAAGCCGGTGCTGTTGGGCATCACCAAGGCGAGCCTGTCGACGAAGAGCTGGCTGTCGGCGGCGTCGTTCCAGCACACCACCCACGTGCTCACCGAGGCCGCCGTGTCGGGGAAGGCGGACAACCTGGTCGGGTTGAAGGAGAACGTCATCCTTGGCCGGCTCATCCCAGCCGGTACCGGACTGGATGCCATCCGGCACACCCGCGTGGCCGACGAGCGCATGTTGGAGAAGAACCGCGAGGCCGAGGCGCAGGTGGTTACCACGCCGGCGCGGGCGGCGGCCGAGCAGGAGCAGCGGCCCGAGGCCTGATCGCGCCGGGCGAGCGCAGGTCGCACCCTGGCGGGGGCCGGCCGGTGGCCGGCCCCCTTCTCGTGGCTGCTAGGCTTGTCTCACGATGGAGCGACGCGCGTCGGAGGAGCCGCAGGCTGCCGGTGAGGGGGGAGCCTTCGTCCTCGCTTTCGATCCCGGACGCAACCTGGGCGCGGCTTGGCTCGACCGCGACGGCAACGTCCTGCGGCAGGCCATCCTGACGGCAGGCGATCTCGAGCGCCTGGTGCTGCCGCCGGACGCGGTGATCCTGGTGGGCGACGGCACCGGCAGCGCCGCCTTGGTGGCGCGCTTGCGCGCGCTGGGGGTGGAGCCGCAGCTCGTCGACGAGGAAGGCACCACCTTGCGGGCGCGTGAGCTGTACTTCCGCGATCATCCGCCCCGGGGCGCGCTCCGGCTGCTACCACCCGGCATGCGCTCGCCGCCACGAAGCATCGACGACTACGCGGCCGTGGCGATCGCCAGGCGGTGGCTGGGGCGAGCGAGGCCAGGGACGCCAGGGACGCGCTGAGCCCGGGAGCGTCGCGCCGCTGGAGTTGCCTGCGCCGCGAGACCCTGCCTCAGGCGGGCCTGCGGGCGCGCAGCATCACCAGCGGGAAGAGCCAGGCGCTGCCGGCCGGCAGCGGCACCTCGTCGATGCCGTCGATGACGAAGCCCGCCTCCGCCACGGCGCGCGGGGTGTCGCGCCCGAGGTGGCAGCCGCGGCCCTCCAGGCGGTTCCACAGGGGGTCCAGGACATCCTGCACCCGTCCGACCCAGGCGGCGGGGTGGCGAACGTGCTCGAGCAGCCGCAAGCCGCCGCCGGCGACCAGCACGCGGCGCGCCTCGCTCAGGACGCCTGCCGGGCTGGCCACGCTGCATAGCGTCAGCTGCGCCACCACCGTGGCGAAGCTGGCGTCGGCGAAGGGGAGGTCGTGGGCGTCGCCGGCGACCACGCGGATGGGCGGGGCGGCGCTGGAAGCACGCTCTGCGGCGGCCCGGCGGAAGTCGGGCTCGGGCTCGAGCGCGGTCACTGCCACCCCCGCAGGGTAGTAGCGGAAGGAGGTGCCGGGCCCGGAGCCGATCTCCAGCACGGGTCCCGCCACCTCCGCCAGCAGCGCCCTGCGAGCTGCCGCTACGCCGCCGCCGTCGATTCTGGCGATCACACGCTCGTAGAGCCGCGCCGGGCCTCCGGCCCGCCTCTCCAGCCAGTCCCGCAGCACCCGCGTCGCCACTCCCTCCACGAGAGCGGGCCGGGGTCGACCCCGGCCCACCGGCGTTCCGCCTCGTTGGCTCGCCTGCGACGCTAGCGCGCGCCGCAGCCGGCGTCAGTTGAGCTCGTCGTCCTCGCCTGCATCCATCAGCGCACGGGCTTCCTGCACCGGGACGCTCAGCACCGCGCTGATCTCACCGGCGAGCAGGCGCAGGGCGCGCCGGTAGGCCTGCCTGTCGAGGTCCGGGAGGCCGCGCTCGAGGTCCCAACGGCGTAGCTCGCTGCCGAGCGTGGCGATCTGGTAGGGGTCGCCGCTGGTGAGGATGTCGGTCACCTTGCGGTGCCGTGCCGCCCACTGCTTGGGCAGCGTGATGCGCCCGTTGTTGAGGCGCTCCAGCACGCTCTGGACCTCCTCGCTGGTGAGCGCCGGGCGCAGCCCCGCTTCCTGAGGCGCGTGCACCGGCACGTACGCGCGCGAGGTGCCGTTGGGGAACTCCACCTCGTAGTAGTCGAGATCGGCGCCGGCGATCGTCCGTACCGTGGTACCGGAGACGATGCCCACACCGTACGGTGGAAGGACGACCTGGTCACCGCTCTTGAAGGTCTTGCTCTGTTCTTTCAACGTGGCCTGCTCCCTTCAGCCAGGGTTCATGCACAGAGAAGCAGCCGCTCAGCGAGGCGGCCAGCAATTGGAGAAGTTGCTGTGTCTGGTGTGAGAGATCGCTTGTCGGACGACGTAGGTGGCTCCGGCAAGCGCATCCACGTACCGTATTCTAGCAGATCATGTTCCTCATTGCACGTGAACTCGACGGGTCGCTGGGAGGGCCGCGACGGGCGGCGCGCAGCCTCAGTCGCCAGGCACCTCGGGGGGCGCGGCGCCCGCGACCGGCGACTCCGTCGAGCGCACCGTGAACACCACTCCGAGCAGCAGGATCGACGCGCCGACGAGCGTCAGTGAGGACGGAGCCTCGCCGAAGATGGCGAAGGCGAGCAGCGAGGCGCCCACCGGCTCGAGCAGGGTGGTGGTCGCCACCAGCGTCGGGTCGAGGTGCCGCATGGCGTAGTTGATGCCGTTGTGACCCACCAGTTGCGGCACCAGCGCCAGCAGCGCGATCCAGCCGAAGCTGGGCAGGCCGTAGTCGAGGTAACCCAGGCCGAACAGCGCCGGGAGGGGGACCAGCACCGCGGCGGCGAAGGCGTACGCCACCCCGGCGTAGGCGTCGAGCCCGATGCCGGAGAGCTGCACCTGCCGGCCCAGCAGCAGATAGCCAGCGGCGCTGGCGGCTCCCAGGAGCGCCAGCGCGTCGCCCAGCAGAGGAGCGCTGCCGCCGCCCAGGTCGCCGAAGCCGATGATGGCGGCGCCGCCCACGGCCAGCACCACCCCGATCACCACCGAGAAGCTTGGCGCCTTGCCGCCGAAGAGCCATGCGAACAGCGCGACCCACAGCGGCGAGGTCGTCACCAGGGTGACGCTGGCCGCCACCGAGGTGAGTGACAGGGAGGTGATCCAGGTCGCGAAGTGGAGGCCCAGCAGCGCCCCCGCGATCAGCGTCAACAGCAGAGCGCGGCCGCGCAGCGGCGTGCGGCGAACCCCTCGCCAGGTGACCGGTGCCATCGCCAGCGAGGCCAGGACCATGCGGTAGAGAGCGACCACGACGCCTGGCGCGTTGGCCAGCCGGATGAAGATGGCGGCCAGGCTGACGGCGGTGATGGCGGCGGTGAGCACCAGCGACACCCGCGTGGTTCCCGTCGGCGCCATGCCCGCCATGCTACCGTGCGCGCCGTGCTCAGGCGCCGGTGCCGGCCTCTCGCCGCACCAGGGAGAGGGCCAGCAACGCCCATCCCGCGATCATGAGCAGCCCTCCGACGGGCGTGATGGCGCCGAGCGCCGTCACGCCGGTCGCGACCAGCAGGTAGAGGCTTCCGGAGAACACCGCCACCCCGACCAGCAGCAGGAGCGAGGCCAGCCGTGCGCGGGTGGGCAGCGCGCCGATCAGCAGCAGGGCGAGAGCGTGGTACATCTGGAAGCGCACCGCCGTCTCCCACACCTGCAGCCTGTCGGCGGAGACCATCCCGGCGAGGCCGTGCACGCCGAAGGCACCGAGTACCACGGCCACACCCGCGAGGCTCGCGCCCCACGCCGCGGCCGCCCGGGGGTCGAGGCCCATGCCTCGCTGGTTCACGCTTCCCGCCATGGTCGTTCCCTCCCGCGGACCGATCAGGCCGATCGCGCTGGCGGCGCATCCGCGCGTGCGCTGCCCCGGCCCGCCTCAGCGGCCGCCGGAGCTGCCGCCTCCACCTCCGCCTCCGCCGCCCCCGGCCGAGGAGCCACCCGAGGAGGCCGAGGCGGACGCCGCGGCCAGAGCGCTCGACATCGACTGCACCGCCGAGGCCATCCCCGAGAGACTGGTGATGCCCGACCCCGGGTGCACGCCCAGCCAGGCCCCGCGTGCCAGCAAGGCGCCCTCGTCGACGCCCGCCAGCGGCGCCGCGCGCGCCAGCGTCTTCAGGTAGCGGTCCGCCACGCCCAGCGCGGCCGCGTAACAGTAGTAGCGGTCCCACAGCCCGAAGAAGTCGAGGGGCGCATCCTTCATGCGGGTGTAGTCGGTGAGCGTTCGGCGGAAGCCTTGCCAGCCGTAGATCTCTGGAGCCAGCTCCTCGCGCCAGGCGGGTAAGCTGGCGGCGGCGGTGGCCGCCAGCGCCAGCGCCAGGCCCGCGCCCACCGCGAACAGCACGCGAGCGCTGCCGAGGGCGAGCGCGGCGCCCCCGCCGAGCAGCAGGCCGGCGAGCACCGCCAGCCCGCCCCACCTGCGGGTGGCGGCGCGGCTGGCGCGACTGACGAGCCCGCCGCCGCGCCGGTCCTCCAGCCAGGCTCTGACGCGTTTGCCCCACGCCCGCACGAAGGTCTGACCGTGCTGGCGGGAGTACGCCTTGAGCTCGCTGAACTCCAGGAAGTCGGGGTCGCCCCGGCGGTGGGTCTTGGCGGCATTGCGAAGGTAGCCCAGCACGTCACGCTCGAACGGTTGGAGGTCGTCCTCGGACCGTGTGGGGTCGAGCCGCATCTCGAAGCGCCTCCCTTTGGGCGCGAAGGTGCCGAAGCCTCGCCGTGCCAGGTCCATGATGGTGGCGAAGAACGCCGGCCCCATGGAGGAGCTGTTGAAGGTCTGCATTCGCATGGCCGTCACGGCGGCGGGAGGCAGGTCGCTCGGCGGCTCGAACGGATAGCGCATGGCAGGCACGCGAGGCTCGCGGCCGTTGCGAAGGTAGGCGCGCCACACCCCCGCGGCCAGCCAGAGCAGCAGCAGCAACGGCACCAGGCCCCAGAGCCAGTGGGAGCGGAAGCGATCGAGCGCGCGGTTGCGGCGCTGGACGCCGGCGACCCGCAGCTCGTCCGCCAGCAGCCGCTTCATGCCCGGCTGCGTGCCGTGC
>Ga0307446_1000683_pt1 | contig 11531 bp, 10 predicted proteins | sample SalMarSW160320MG_FD_202141 | JGI IMG/M metagenome (GOLD analysis project Ga0307446, IMG submission 202141) | Salt marsh sediment microbial communities from the Plum Island Ecosystem LTER, Massachusetts, United States - SW1603-20 | ecosystem: Environmental > Aquatic > Marine > Intertidal zone >... | reverse complement strand
AAGCCGACCCCGAAGCCGACCCCGAAGCCGACACCGGCACCGACCCCGAAGCCGACCCCGAAGCCGACCTCCACCTCGGCACCGAAGTCCACGCCTGCGCCCACCCCGAAACCGACCCCGCGGCCGACGCCGGCGGACACGCCGCAACCCACGGTCTCACCGCTGCCTCACGGCGTCCTGGAGCCGGGGACCTCGCCGGGATTGACGGTACCGGCCCTTGTCACTCCGTCCCCGGATGGCAGCGGCGCCATGGCCGCCAGCGCGGCACCGTCATCCAGCCCTGGCCCGCTCACCGGTGCCGTTCTCCCGGGCGATCCCGGTTCGACGGGCGGTGGTCAGGGTGGGCCCGGTGGGAGCGTCGGTAGTGGCGGAGGATCGGGTGGCGGCGCACATGGCCCGTTCGGCGACAGCTCAGCCAGCAGCCTCAGCGGCCCTGCTTCGATCCTGTCCGTGCTGGCTGGCGTGATGCCGACGGCGGTCGTGACCACGGGCGGCGTGACGATGCTGATGGCCTTCCTGATGTTCGGCAAGCGCCGTCGCGACGAGCTGCCCACGGCGCCCGATGACGTGCTCGCTGCGGCCTCGGCCACCGGCAGCGGCATCGTGCCCAACGCCCGGCTCGCAGGGTCCGAGTCCATCGTGATGCCCCGCGCCGCGGATGCCAAGCAGGCCGTCCGGGCAGCCATGGGCGTGGTGGCAGCGGACCCGGACGTCGATTCGAACCTGCCCCGCTGGCGGCGCCCATCCCTCATGCAGGCCCGCAAGGCCGACCCGCTTAGAAGCGTGTCGAGCGACGTCCGGCTCTCGTTCGAGGGGGATGTCGGCGCCGCGGTCGACGGCATGGAGCGGCGGTTCATTCGCTACCGCCTGGTCAGCCTGCTCGACACCCCGGACGAGGTCAAGGGCATCGAGATCGGGGTCCTCGACGAGGGCGACGAGGTCGTGCTCATGGAGAAGCGCGGTACCTACTGGCGCGTGCTGTGTCCCAACGGCCAGGAGGGCTGGCTCCACAAGATGACCCTGGGCGATGTGGTCATCGACGCCTCGACGGCCAGTCGCGGCAGCTGGACGTCGGGCGACGACGGTCCGGGCCCAGGCGGGTTCGAGGACGTGCTGCGCGCCTATACCGAGCGCAGGCAGCAGTTCGGCGAGGCCAACTAGTTCCCGCGGGGCCCGGCACCGCGCTGAGCCCTGGCCACCCGCCCGGCGGTCGATCCCGACCGCGGAGCCTCCGGCGCCTTGCGCAGCACCAGGATGTGCTGGTGGGTGATGTTGGGCACGAACGAGCGCGGATAGCCGTAGGGCCGAAGCCTCGTCCCCGCCTGGTACCACGCGATGTCGCCCTTGGGAACCAGGCCCGCCTGGTCCGCCCGTGCAGCGAGGTCGGCCGCGGTGAACAGGTACCGACCGCCCTGGTACGCGTCGCGCACGATCAGGACCGCGTAGCGACCCGGACGGAGGACGCGCCGGAGCTCGCCCAGGACGCCGCCCATCGCGTCGAGATACGCCGCGTAGTCGGGCAGGTTGGCCAGATCGCCCTCGAGCTCGGACACCATCGCGTAGTCGGTGCGGCGATTGGCGTGCGTCCTGGCCAGCCGGCCGCCGGCCATGGTCATCGGGAGCTGGACGTTGTAGGGAGGGTCGGTTGCCACGAAGTCGACCGAGGCCTCCGGGATCGCAGGCAAGAGCGCGCGTGCATCCCCCAGCCGCAGCTCGAGCGCCGATGGATCGAAGGTGCGCGGACCGCCCGGGTCCGCGGCGCCGAGATCGGCCAGCTCGGGGCCCAGGCCGTCGCGCTCGGCCCGCAGCGCGGTCACCGTGTCCGCGAACACCCTGGCCCAGCGGGCGTCGAGCTCGATCCCGATCGCCCGCCGAGGTCCTCGGGCGATCGCCGCCCCCAGGAGCGTCCCACCGACGCCCGCGAACGGATCGAGCACGAGCCCCCCGGTGCGTGTGAAGAACTCGATCAGCCGGGCCATCAACCGCGGCGGCTTGTTCGCGCCGTGAGCCCGGCGCCGATCGTGCCCGAGCTCGGAGGGGTACGCGGTCGTCCAGACCGACTTGGTGAAGTACAGCCACTCTTCGCCGGACAGCTCGTTGAGCTCGTTGGCAGGATGAGGCTGACGTCGGGGCTGCACGGGCCCAGCGTACCCGTCCTCACCGGCGCGAGGCTCGATGCTACGGGCCGGATCGCGCGCTCGTGGCGGTCGCGGCCATCTCTACAATGCGATCGATGCCCAGCAGGGTGGTGAGCCGCCGCTTCATTGGTCGCGAGCCCGAGCTCGCACGGGTCGAGGCCGCCCTCGACTCGGCAGCGGGCGGTACGGCGACGACCGTCGCGATCGCTGGCGATGCGGGCCTCGGGGTCGGTCGCTTCCTGGACGAGGCGCTCGAGCGGATCTCGGCTCGAGGGCCCGCTGCCCCGCTCGTGCTCCGCGGCCGCGCCACCGGCCCGGTGGATCCCCCGTGGGCTGCGGTGCTCGAGGCTCTGGCGCCGCTCATCGCGTCCCGACCACGCGACGAGGTGCGCGGGCTGCTGGCACACGATGCGCGGCCGATCCTGCTCGGGCTGCCGGGCATGACCGAGATCGCTGCGGACGTATCCGGGCAACGCGCCAGCGAGCTCGCGGACCCGGAGCGCCGGCAGCCGAGGGCCCTGGAGGCGCTGTTGCGATGGCTCGGCCGGGTCGCCGCGGAGCGACCGATCCTGCTCGCGCTCGAGGACCTGCACGTTGCCGATGCGGCCACCCGCTCGTTCGCCACCTTTGTCGCCCGGATCGCGCGCTCCGAGCGCATCTGTCTGGTCGTCAGCTATCAGACCGATCGGTTGACCCGCGAGCACCCGTTGCGCGAGAACCTTGCGATCATCGAGGCGGGCCTCCGGCCACCGACACGGATCGACCTGGGACCCCTCACCAGACGCGAGATAGCGGGCCTGATCGAGGGTATCGAGGGCGAGCGGCCGTCAGCGTCGATCGTGGTCCTGGTGGCCGAGCGATCGGCCGGTTCGCCGCTCGTGGTCGAGGAGCTCGTCGCCGCCCGCCGCGAGCTGCGCAGTACCGCCCTGACTGGCACGCTCGCGGATCTGGTCGCGGCACGGCTGGCCCGGCGATCCGCGGACTGTCGGCACGTGCTGCGGCTGCTGGCCGCGGCAGAGCGCCCGATGGATCGTGGGCGCCTCCTGCGAGCCGCCGCGGCCATCGGTGTCCCGCCGGCGAACGCCCTTCCTGGCGGGGACGATCCGTCGCCCGCCGGCTCCTCGCCGCGTCGCGCAAGTGGCGGGCTCGCCGGGGATGTCACCGGAGGGCTGGCCGAAGCGATCGAGCACGGGTTCATCCGCGGTGAGCCGGACGGGCGGATCGAGGTCCGCCATGAGCTGGTTGCGCGCGCGATCCTGGCCGATCTGCTCCCGGGGGCGAGCCTCAGCTACCGCGCCGCCGCGGCGGAGGCGTTCGAGGACGTGCCCATGGTTGCCGCCGTTCACTGGCGGACGGCCCATCGCCTGACCGAGGCCCGCAGAGCCGCGATGGAGGCTGGCCGGCTCGCGCTGCGCCTCGAGGCGCCACTGGACGCCCTCGCCGCGTTCGAGCTCGGGCTCGACCTGCCGGCTCCCCCTTCACCCCTTGTCGCCGAGGCAGCGTCGACCTTCTCGCCTTCATCGACCTCATCGCCCGGCCCGGCCGCCACCGCGGCATCGGACGCCCCAGTGGCCGTGAGCGTCCCGATCGGATCGGTGTCGGCAGAAGCGGCCGGTACGTCGCATGGAGAAGGCGGCCCATCGCGGCGGCTCGCGTCGACCGACGATCCCGACGTGATCGCTCAGCTTGCGGCACAGGCCGCACATGCGGCCATGCGACCGACCCGGGCCGTGGCCTACGCGGAGAACGCCCTGAGCGCGTTGGTCGACCATCGCGCACGGATGGCCCACGCGGTGCTCGAGGCACAGCTCGGCCGGTACCGCCTGGCGGCCGGCGACGCGACCGGCGCCACCCGGGCGCTCCGGCGCGCCGCGGACACGGTTCCCGCCGGCTCGTCGATCTGGCGCGCGCGCATCCTCGCGCTCCTCGCCCAGGAGCGAATGATCGCCGGGGCGTTCGCCGATGCCGAGCGCGCGGCGACGGAGGCGCTCGAAATCGCCCGCCGCATGGGAGCCGAGGCCGAGCCCGAGGCCATCCACGCGACGACCACGCTGGCCGTCGTCCGCGGCTGGGGCGACGAGCCGGAGACGGCGGTCCCGCTGCTGGAAGCGGCCCTCCAGCGCTCGAAGGCGCTGGGTCTGGTCGAGGAGTGGTGGCGGGCAGGGGCGAACATGGCCGTCGTGCTGGAGCAGCTGGGTCGATCTCGCGAGGCGGTCGACCAGGCGTTCCAGGGCATGGCCGAGGCGCGGGACATGGATCTCGATGCCGTGTACGGGAACCTGCTGGCCGGGAACGTGGCCGGCGTTCTGGTGGACGTCGGTCGGTGGTCGGAGGCGCGCGAGCTCAGCCTGCGGGCGCTGGACTGGAGCCCGGCGGGCATCCCGTTCGTCAACGCGATCCTCAACCTCGTGATCGTCGAGATCGAGTCCGAGTCGGGAGAGGAGGCCGGGCGCCTGCTTGGCCGCATCCTGGTCGAGCTCGAGACCGGCGGGGATCTGCAGTTTGCCGTCCCCGCCTGGCAGGCGACCGCCTCGTACGCGATGTGGAGTGGCGACCTCGCCGACGCTCGCCGCGCGGCCGAGCGAGGCTGGGCACGCCTGCGGGGCACAGAGGACTGGGTCCTCGTCGCCCGGATGGCAGCCACCGCGCTCGAGGTCGAATCGGCGATCGTCGCCGAGGCGCTCGAGCGGCGCCGGATCGGGGACGTCGCGGCATCCCGGGAGCGAGCGGGTCGGATCCTCTCCGAGGCGGAGACGACCGTCGCCAGGGCGCGTGCCGAGGGCGACGGCACGCGGCGGGGCGAGCCCGAGGCGAGCCTCGCGACCGCTCGAGCGTTCAACGCGCGCCTCCACGGACGGGACGATCCCGCGCGCTGGGCGGAGCTGGCGGCCCGATGGCACGACATCGGGGACCCGTACCGGGAGGCGAAGGCGCGCTGGCGGCAGGCCGAGGCAATCATGGGCGCGGCGGCGGCGGGTGGCGGGCCGGGGACCAGGGCCCGGACGGACGCGCGCGTCGTCCGGGTGGATGCTCGGGAGCCCCTGATGGACGCGGTCGCCCTCGCGATGCGGCTCGGTGCTCGGCCGCTCCTGCGTGAGCTGCGCGAGCTCGGGCATCGTGCGCTGATCCAGCTGCCGCCCGAGGTGGACGAGCTGCTCGCCCGCCCGGCAGTCGCCCGCACCGACCAGCGGGCGGAGGTCGCGCCCGGGCCGGTCGCCGAGGTGGCTCCGGTGCTCGCCGGGCGGCCAGCCTCGCGCGCCGCCGCGGGCGGCGACACGTTCGGTCTGTCCCGCAGGGAGCTCGAGGTGCTGGCGTTGATCGCTCGCGGTCGGACCAACCGGGAGATCGGCGACCGGCTGTTCATCAGCCAGAAGACCGTCGGCGTCCACGTCGGCAACATCCTGGCCAAGCTGGGCGTATCCGGCCGGGTGGAGGCCGCCGCGGTGGCGATCCGGCTGGGTCTCGAGGAGGGCCGGACCGGCACGTTGGGCCGATGATGGAGGGACGCCCGATCTCCTGACCGGCGGATGCCCGGTCGCGATCCTCCGTCTGCCGGGCCTTCTAGGCGGCCGTCGTCGTGACCTCGGCCGCCTCGGGCCCGCAATCCGACACCGTCTCGACCGCGACCTCGGGGCTGTCCGGCGAAGGGGCCCGGTCCATCTCGTGCCACACGGGGAACACGAACGGGGCGAGCGTCGTCACGAGGTACACCGCGCCGGCAAGGGCGAGCGCGCCCTGCAGCCCGAGGCCGTCCACCAGCACCCCGCCGAGGAGCGCTCCGAACGGGATCCCCGCCCATGCGGTCGCGCCGAGCGCGCCGAGCACGCGGGTCTGCAGATGGCGGGGCACGCGCTCGTACTCCACGGCGCTCAGGATCGGGTTGATCCCCCCGGCACCGAACCCGGCCACGAAGGTCATCGCCAGCACCGGCGAGACGGACGAAGCCGCGGCGAGCACGAAGAACCGAGGGCCGCCGGCCAGGAGGAATCCCCATGCGTAGGCTCGTCTTCGTGGCAGCCGGGGTCCGAGCCAGGCCGTCGACCCATTGCCGATCAGCGCTCCCACGCCCATGGCGGCGCCCATGAGTCCCAGGACCAGGGGGCTGCCGGTCGTCTCGTTGGCCCACACCGGCGCGAGCACCGACGAGAACGCCTGGTCGAGCAGATTGGTCACCAGCACCATCAACGCGATCCCGAGCAACAGCCGGTCCGCAGCGAGGTGCGCGAACCCTTCGCGGAGCGAGGCAAGGTAGCCGGTGCCCTCGTCATCCGGGACGCCGTCGCCTGACGGGGCAGGACGTGGCTGCGCGGCGCGTGGCACGGCAAGGGCAACAACCGCCGCGGACACGGCGAACGTCGCCGCATCCACGGCGACCACGGCGGGAGCAGAGGTCACGGCGATCAGCACTCCCCCGAGCGGTGCGCCGATCATGCTCGCGGCGCGGCTCACGCCGTCGTACCAGCCGCTGGCCCGTTCCAGCGGGGTGGCGGCCGCGTCGGCCAGGCCGGGAACCAGGACATGGCGCGCAGTGTCTCCCGCTCCTCGGGCGGCGCCGGCCACGGCGACCAGGGCCGCCACGGCTCCCAGCGACAGCCCGTCGGTCAGGTACAGCACGGGCACCAGCGCGAAGGTGACGGCCGCGATGACGTCGGTAACGATCGACGCCCTCCAGGTCCCGAGGCGGTCCACTATGGGGCCGCCGAGGGCCTGGACCAGCACGTAGGGCACCATCTCGGCAAACACGACCAGCCCGGTCTCGCCGGCGCTGCCCGTCGTGACGAGCATGAACCACGGCAGGGCCAGCATCGACATCCGGGTTCCGAGGATGGACACGAAGTTGGCCGTCAGCAGGCCGGCCAGCCCCCGGCGGGACGGGGACGGCACCTGATCCAGGGCGGTGTCATGCATCAGCGTGCTCTTCGGCAGGGCCCGGAACGGGAGCGACTCCGGACGCCGCAGGCAGGACCTGGAACTGCAGCACCACGCGCTGCGCGTCGGGCGGGTCGGCAGCCCGATCGTCCGGGTCCTCGCGGCGATAGCGCACGGCCACGGCCTCGAGCTCGGCGATCAACACGCGAGCCTCGGGCAGGGTCAGCCGCAGCATCAGGTCGCTCATCGTGAAACCGTCCCGCCACCCGGGACCGAGGTCGTCCTCGATCGTGGCCAGCCCGCTGATCGACGACTGGACGCGGCGCGCATTGGCGTCGGCGACGATCCGCAGGTACTCCTCGCCCAGCGCCTGGCTCTCCTCATCCGCGTCCGGTGACTGGTCGAACATCGTCGTCCGGTGCGCAGCTCGCCAGTACCGCTCACGACGGCCCGTGGTGCGCTGGGCGTCCTCGAGCACGAAGCCATACGCGGAGAGTTGCCGGAGGTGGTAGCTGGTCGCGCCGCTGGACTGCCCGGTGCGCACGGCGAGCTGGGTTGCAGTCGCCGGCCCGTCGACCCGCAGCAAGCCCAGCAGCTGCAGGCGCAGCGGGTGGGCCAGCCCACGGAGGGACCGGGCGTCCGGCGTGACCACATCGTCCCGCCTCGGATCGAAGGCCGTGCCCGGATCGCCGGGGCGGGGGTCAGGGGGTGTCGCGTTGGAGGGGGGCCGCTCGTTCATGGGCCGGAGGATAGACCACAAAGATCATTTTGCATAGTCTGTTTTGCAAAAGAGTCTTTGGGATTGGCCATGAGTCGCCTGATGCGGGCCTCGAGCGCACGATGTGCCAGCGTTCGCTAGCATCGCCACGTTCCGCGTTGCTGCCATCCGAGGTCTTGATGCGCCGCCCCTTGATCGTCCTGTCCATGGTGTTCGTCGCCCTGACCGCCGTTGCCTGCACGGCGTCCGCGGCGCCCGGCTGGACGTACGCACCGCCCACCGAGCCCCCGGCATCGCAGGCCGCGCCGTCCGGCGGGGCGTCGGCTGCGCCGTCCGTCGCCCCTTCCGCCGCGCCCTCGGTCGAGACACCCACCGAGGTTCCCGGTGGTGGAGGTGGAGGCAACGGCACCGTCGTCCAGGTGTCCGCCCTCAACATCGCCTACGAGCAGTCGCAGATCTCGGCGCCGGCCGGGACGGCGTTCACGATCCACTTCGACAACAAGGACCCGGGCGTGCCCCACAACGTGGCCATCAAGGACGCCTCGGGGGCCGAGGTGTTCAAGGGTGACATCATCACCGGGCCCGCTCAGGCCGACTACCAGGTGCCCGCCCTGCAGCCCGGTACCTACACGTTCACCTGCTCGGTGCACCCCAGCATGACCGGCACCCTCACGGTGGGGAACTGACGCGATGGCCCAGACCGCTCTCTCTACGCAGCGATCGCAGCCGGCCGCACGCCGCCGGGTCCTGTTCGGCATGCTCGACGCCGACGGTTGGGGCTGGGCATGGGTCAAGGCCGTGTTCTGGTTCTTCCTGATCATCCTGCTGCTCGGCTACATCCCGGACCGCGCCTACTACATCACCGTCCAGAAGACCGTCGACGTGGGGCTCCTCGCCTGGTCGCCGATCAACTTCTGCCCGCCCTTCGACGAGACGCTGCCTTGCCCGGCGCCCACCGGAGCGACGCTGCCGTGGCACAACGCGCCCGAGCAGATCCGGCTCCCGGCGGGCCGGACGGACGGCGCCGGCGCCGTGATCGGCAAGACCTATTTCTATGCGGGCGGGAGTGATGGCCAGGCGGCCGTCGCCAGCGTCTACGTGTCCCATGCGGTCGGCACCGGCAACCTGGACACCTGGACCGAGGGCCCGGCGCTGCCCGAGGCCCGCTCGGATGCGGCGGCGGTGGCGGTGGGCAACACGCTGTACGTCATCGGTGGCTTCGGCCCGGACGGCAAGCCCACCAACACCGTGTACAGCCTCGCGATCGCGAACGACGGCACGCTGGGCGCCTGGAACACCGAGGATGCGCTCGCGCTCCCGGCGGCCCGCGCCGGCGCGTCGGTCGTGGACGTGTCCGACGGGCTGGTCGTGATGGGCGGCACGGACGGGACGGCGGCAACGGATACCGTCTGGAAGAGCCAGCAGGACAGCAAGGGAGCGCTTGGGGCCTGGGCGCAGCAGACACCACTGGAGGAGCCGAACGTCGACGGCGCCGCGGTCCACGAGGGCAACGTGATCCTGCTGATGGGCGGCACGAATGCGCAGGGGACGGTCGTCGCGACCGTCCAGAAGGGCACGGTGGGCGGGTCCCAGGCAACCGCCGACGACCCCAACGCGATCATCGATCCCTGGGCCGCCAGCGGGCAGACCAACCTGCCCGCCCCTCGAACGAACCTGTCCGCCTTCTCGGCCAATGGCTCGGTCTACGTCCAGGGCGGGTCCGACGGCAATGGGCCGAAGGCGGAGACGTGGTGGGGCGAGCCTGGCGTCAGCGGCGCTGTCACCGAGTGGCACCACCTGGCGCCCACGGATCTGGGTGCGGGCCTGGAAGGGGCCGCGGGCGTGGCGTCCGGGTCGCATGCGTTCCTCATCGGTGGCGCGACGGCCTCCGGGCCGACCAATGACATCGCCCGGGCCAATCTGGCGCCCGAGCCGCCGTTCTTCCAGCTCGGCATCCTGGGAGCGACGATCCCGGCCCTCAAGCTCGACGGCGAGATCGGCCAGCAGATCGGCTACCTGAACGCGGCGGGTGTCGGAACCGTGAACTTCGTCCTGCTGCTCCTGGTCGGCTGGGGTTTCGCCCACAAGGAGCGGGTGCGAGAGATCGTGGCCGCGCGTCGGCGCCGCCGCGACTGACGGGCTCGGGTTTCGCCCGGCCGGTCGCAGCCGCAGCGTCAGCCCGGCAGCAGGCCCTCCCCGGGCTCGACCGGGCCGCGCCGGACCGGCAGGCCCATTCGCATCCAGGTCTCGATGCCGCCGGCGACGTTGCCGACGTCCGCCCAGCCTGACGCCAACAGGTAGCTGACCACGTTGGCCGACCGGTTGCCCGTTGCGCAGATCACCATGACCGGCCGGTCCTTCGGCACCTCGTGCAACCGAGCGCCGAGCTGCGACATCGGGATGAGCAGCGACCCCTCGACGCGGGCAGCCACGACCTCGTCGCGCTCCCGCACATCGACCAGGACGGCGGGTCGGTCCGGATCGTGGTGGCGGAGGTCCGCGTAGAGCGGATCGAGGGCCGGGATCGCCGCGGGTCGGCTCATGCTGGGGTCGTCCTCCGAATGCCCGGGGCCGGGACCGCCTGTCCGGGGTGCTCGAGGCGATCGTCGATGGCGGCCATGAGGGCGGGCACGTCGACCCCCCAGGCGCGCCCAGCGGGTCCGGCGAGCGCCAGGTGGCGTTGGGCGCCGGCCAGGTTCTTGGCGATGCCGGCCGGATTCGCGCGCACCGCGTGAACGTAGGCGGCGGACAGCTTGATCAGGCCCTGGTGGAGCGCTCGCTCGCCGAGATCGTCGGTGCCCATCCAGGCAGGCTCGAGCGCCTCGTGGGCGGCGAAGAAGTCACCTCGCGCGTACGCCTCGAGCCCATCGTCGAACGCGAGCTGTCGCGCCGCCAGCGAGAGTGGCCGGTAGGCCTTCTCGCGATCGCCCTGGCGGATCCGACCTGGGCGCGGGGCGCCGTCCGAGCTGGGCATCAGGCGCGGGCAACTCCGTCCCTGAGGAACGCCAGCGGCAACCTGCCCGCGAACCCGTCCTCCTGACCATGCCAGAACCCGACCGAGTCCTCGCCCAGCCGCCAGCACAGCCAGACGGGCCGGCCGCCGGCAAGGGCGGGGAGATCCACCAGACCGGTCGGGATGTCGCGGAGCATGATCGATCGCTCGTCGAGCCACGCCACGTCCGCCTGCATCTGGTCGACGATCCCTCGCATCCGGAGACGCAGTCGGCGCAGCTCGACGTCGTCGTCGCCCGACTCGGCGGTCTCGGCGATCACGCCCTCGATCACAGTGCTCTCGCGCAACCGGTACGCGTCCCGCAGCCCGACCAGCTCCTCGCGCTGGTCGCGCAGCCGGCCCGCGACCTGCATCAACTCGGGCAGGAGGTCGTTGGCGTCGTCGAGCGAGTAGAACTGCGTCACCGATCGATTGTAACGGCGTCGGCGTGAGGCCTCCGGATCCGGTGCGGTCGCCCGTTCGCCGCGGTACGTGACGACCCTCGCCAATCAGGCGAATAGGGCACTCACCAGCCTTGACGGGGGACTGCGTCGTAGGGCATGGTCAGATCCGCCGCGCGCATTGGCCCCATGGACCCATGGTCTCCATGCCTTTGGGCGCCGAATCTTGGGAGCACCTGAAGGGAGGTTCTCCGCCCTCGATGCCCGCCCTGCACCTGTCTCCGCCTGCCGTCTCTCCGCGCCCGGCCGGTCGCCGTGGCTTCATCTCGCTGCTGGTGATCGCGCTCGCCGCAGCTCTGGTGCTCACCGCGATCGACGCGGCTGCTCCGGCTTCGACGTTCGCATCCACTGTT
>Ga0307446_1000679_pt1 | contig 11561 bp, 11 predicted proteins | sample SalMarSW160320MG_FD_202141 | JGI IMG/M metagenome (GOLD analysis project Ga0307446, IMG submission 202141) | Salt marsh sediment microbial communities from the Plum Island Ecosystem LTER, Massachusetts, United States - SW1603-20 | ecosystem: Environmental > Aquatic > Marine > Intertidal zone >... | reverse complement strand
ATAACCACTAGACCACTGGCCCATGTTACTAATGTAACATAAATATTATTTAACTATAAATTATTATTCACATTTTTCATTTTAATATTATTATTTCTCTTTTCTTCTAACCTAAATGATTTCCTATTTAATTGCACAAGACTGCGTGCTTGAATCCGAAACCATGAAATGACCACGGGGTTAAAAGGATTTTTCATTAAAATCTTATTGTGGTCGTTTGTCGAAGTTCATTCAAAGAGAAACATAACATTTTTTTATCCGTCACTTACTTATACTTGCTGTAACATTAATTTCATTATGCTGACCTCAAACCAAATCATAAAAACCTTAAACGTAAACCGTAAAGAAATTCAGCAATTCGGTGTAAAACGAATCGGCTTATTCGGATCGTTCCGTACGAACAATCAGCACCAAAAAAGCGATATTGATATTCTCGTTGAATTCAAAAAAGGAAAAAAAACGTTTGACAACTACATGGATTTGAAGTTTTTTTTGGAAAAATCATTCGATCGTTCTGTGGATCTCGTCATAAAAGAAGCGGTAAAACATGAGTTGAAACCCTCTATTTTAAAGAGCGTTCGATATGCCACGGGATAGTAAGATATACCTCAAGGATATTCTTCAGGCAATCAAAAATATAGAAGAATATACGAAAGGACTTTCATTTGAGGAGTTTTGTAAAAAACAACTCATTCAAGATGCAGTTATTCGAAATCTTGAAATCATCGGTGAAGCAGTAAAGCATATCCCAGAAGAATTACAAAAGAAATATCCGTCAGTGGAATGGAGGAAAATCGCGGGACTACGAGACATTCTGATTCATGCATATTTTGGTGTTGATCATGATATCGTCTGGGACATTATCAATAACAAGATTCCTGAATTAAAAGAACAAATTACATCAATTTTGAAAAAAAGAAAATAAGAATGTTAGTAAAATCGTGGAAAATATCGTTGAATTTTTCGTCGAAATATTCGTCGATTTTTTCGTCGAAAATCTTGGCGATCAGGACAAGTTCTTAACCACTAGACCACTGGCCCATGTAACAAATATAACGTATATTTAATTTTTATATAACTTTCTATCAATATTATCATTATTAATGTGATTATTTATTCCATTTTAGCTTTAAATTTTAGAGATCCGCATACTCATGGTTAAAACCATGATATAACCACGAGGTTAAAATGATTTTTCATATCATGTTCTTTGAATTAGATCATCCAAACACTAGAAATGGGCCGATGCATTCGCAGCTATGGCAGCACGAATAAGATCAATCAGAGCCTTCTCGTTAACCTCGGCACCCTCGTGGAAGTCAATAGCACGCCTCGTATTACCTTCGAGGCTCGAATTGAAGAGGTGTGATGGGTCTTTCAACGAGGCACCCTTGGCGAAAGTCATCTTCACGACGCTCTTGTACGTCTCACCAGTGCAGACCAATCCATTATGAGACCATGCAGGAATCCCCCACTTCCATTCTTCAATGATTTCGGGATCGGCTTGCTTGATGAGAGCACGGAGGCATGAGAGCATCTCGCCTCGCCAGTCGCCAAGCTCCTCGATTCTCGCATTTATCATCTGAGACGGGGATTCGCCCTTCATTTTCCGTTCGCCATTTGTTTGCTGTTCTTTCGAAGTTTTCACCATAAGTCTCATCCACTGTGACAATTTTACAATCTGGGTTCCTTTAAAAATATATGCTCCAATATGGAAAAAAATCCAGGGGGTTCAAATCCCTTCCCCTGTACTTTTTTAAATTATTAATAACCGCCCCAAGATTTAAAACAAGATAATAGATATTTAATTTTGAGGAGAAAATGAATAATCCCGGGAAAAAAATATTCTTGATAGGCGCATGTATTTTAATCATATATGGGATTTTTTTGGGAGCAATAGGTCTATACGAGGAATCTGGAAATCTAAGTTTTACATGGTGGTTTGCTCGATTGACCCTATTCGTAACAATATTTTCCGCTACCTTATTTCTTGGTTTATATTTTCTTAAACAAGAAAAATGATTGTCTAAATGTTCTAAAATATACGAAATGTTCACAAATCAATTCTTTTTATGTTAACAGGAGTAAATCATCCTCTGTCAGCGAATATCATGCCGGTAAATTGGTGATGGCAGTAGAACTCTTTTTCTGAAAAAACAACACTAAAAAGTGCTTATTGCCATTATAAGCACTCATGTGAGGTGATAAAAAAGTATGGAAAAACTCTACGCAGGATTAGACATCCATAAAGAAAAACTTGCAGGATGTATCATGGATAAAGATGGAACCATCACCAGAGAACACACCTTTCCATCTTCAAAAAAGGCACTGGAACGATTCCTCAATGGTATCCCCAGCTCAGATATCACGATCGCGATAGAAGCATGCGGACTGTGGAGAGGAGCACATAGACTATTGACAGACATGGGATATCAAGTGAAACTCGCAAACCCGAAGAAGACACATGACATCGCATGCCAGAAAAAAACCGATAAGGTCGATGCGAGAATCCTTGCAGACCTTCTTCGAACCCATTACCTCCCCGAGGTATGGATCCCTGATGAACAAACCCTGCACTTCCGGGATCTCACACGACATAAGGCCACCCTCACCCGCCTGAAAACACAAGTCCAAGGGAAGATACGAGGATACCTCCTGCGAAAAGGCGCAAAGTATGGGAAACTCTCCAAAGAAGAAACATTAGCAACACTCACAGATGACCCAGATATTAACAATCTGATTCAGGTGTACCACAGCGTGAAACAGGAGGAAAACGAAGTGATGCGACGAATCAAAAAAATCGCACGAAACAAGAAAGAAACCACCATGCTCATGAGCATGCCAGGGATCGCAGAATTCTCATCACTCATGATTCTCGCAGAAATCGGCGATATACGACGCTTCTCCTCCCCGAAAGAACTCGTGAGCTATTCCGGCCTCTGCCGCGGGATATACCAATCTGCCTCAACGGAGCGATCTGCCCCTAACACAGCAGTGAACAAGTGGCTGAAATGGATCATCTACGAATGCTCCGGCAGAGCAACCATGCTTGACCCACGATTCCAAGACTATTACTACAAAATCGAACAACGGAAAGGATTCAAAACCGCACGAAGAGCCACCGCACGAAAAATGCTCACCATCATCTGGCACATGCTTGCCAACGAAGAACCCTACCATGTTGCATAAAAATAATGATTTCCGAGTCCTCTATTGGACAAAAAATATTGAGGGCAAGGGCACCCCCAGATTTGAACTAGGCCTATTTTGAGCCTCTACTTGGTGATTGGGGGTCCTTCAACCACTTGCCAAATTATGCCCCAACATTTGGGAGCATCCAGGAATGTTTGTGGATTAAGCCCCTTGCCGATAAAAAGATAAACGAGGTGAATATTAATGTAACGAACAGAAAGAGAGTTCTAAGGAATGTTCAAATCCCTTCCCCTGAACTAATTAATTACCGTGAATTTACTGGCAAATTTGTGCTCCCTTCCCGACGGAGCATATTTTCACTTTTTTCCAGGAGAAAAAGCAAAGAGGTTGAAAAAGTGAGGGAAGCACGAGTTTACTTGTAAATCGTACTACACTGGTAGATTCGTGTTCACTTCTTGATTGTCCCAAATCCCGCAGGGAGAGATACAAAGAAATATGGAAGGATGTGGGGAAAAACCTTAAATTAAAGCTCAGCTTATGGTTCTCATATACATTTCAAGAAGAAAAACAAAAGCAACAAACTGTCAAAACGGGAGTAGTAATTTTAATTTTGAGGAGGTGAAAAAATGAATCTTTGGCCCTTGGGATTACGACTTATGATAGGGGGGATCATCTTAATAGCTGTAGGCCTGTTCTTATTTGCTTTGAAGGGTTTTACAATAGTGTTAGCTATATCCATTGTAGGAATGATATTGCTTCTTGTAGGATTTATTCGGAGGCCTAAAAAGAAGAATTAACATTACTTAAGGGTAAGGGGTTCTGAAGTGCTTAAACATCAGATTTTGATGAGTTCGGAGGTGAATTCAACATAATATTCGAAGATCTGCTTGTATTCGGTTCGGTCATGATCGTGGCATGGTTCCTTATCATCTACAATTGGCCGCGCCTGCTTCTCTATGTGTACAAGAGAGCGATCCTTGTGAAAGGGTTCGGCGAAGGCCCAATCCCGATCAATACGCTCTATTTGGAGCCACAAAAACTCTTTGCAGAGCCCATAACTTCGCAATCTTCTTCGAGCTCGAATTTGATGACTGTTGGTGTGAATCACGACACACTCGCTATGGGCGGCTGGCTAGACCTCAGGAAAGGACCGCAGGTCCTGCACGTTCCCGACATGAAAGGCCGTTACTACAGCGTGCAGTTCACTAATCCGTCGAACAATACAGTTTTTGCCTACGTCGGCAAACGGGCCACGGGAACCAAGGCGGGCGACTACCTCATCACGGGGCCGAAATGGAAAGGACAGGTACCGAGCGCCATGAAACAGATATCCTCGCCGAAGAACTCGGTGCTGGTTATCGGTCGGGTGCTCGTAGAGAGCGATAGCGACCTGTCGACTGCTCATCATCTCGCCGAACAGATACGGCTCACACCGCTAAACCAGGAGGGATCGCTATGAGCAGCAGATCATTTTCTCTTCTTACCGTCCTTATCGCCGTGGTATGCGTCTATTTCATCATCAATGCGTTCATTGTAAATCCCACTTCAAGAAATGTGCGTAATGACGTGATTCAAGGTTTCTTCATCGGTTTTGGGCTGGCGTTTATCACGGCCCAAGTCTATGCGAGGATTAAGACTTCGAAGGTCAATGGCTGGACTACAATGTTCGGATGCGGCGAGCCCGGTAATGGCTTTGTGTTCAGAGCCGCGTGCGCCCAAGTATTTCTTGGCCCGATCAACGTACCGAAGGAGGCGATGTACTGGAAGAGGGACGTCGATGGTGCGGGTCATCCGCTGTCCGGGGACCACGACTATGTCATGCATTTCCCAGCCGGACAACTCCCACCGAACAATGCGTTCTGGTCGCTGACCATGGGTGATGCGAGCAATCATTTCGTACCGAATTCGTTAAATCGATACAACGTCAGTGACCGCTCAGGCCTCGTTCCGAATGCTGACGGTTCTGTCGACATTTACATCCAGAACGCTGCTCCGACGGGTCATGAATCCAACTGGCTGCCCGCACCGACAGGCAAGTTTAACCTCTGGTTGCGAGTGTATATGCCCGGTCAAACCATCCTGAACGGTGAGTACAAAGTGCCCCCCGTCGTGAAAGTGAGTTGATGCATAATAAATGATCAGTTACTGGCAAATTCGTGTCCTCCTCCCGACGGAAGCACAATAAAAAAAAAAAAAGAAGAGAAGAAAAAGTTCGCCGATAATACCGACGCTTTTGTGGGCGCTTTTTTTCACTTCATAACCACTAGACCACTGGCCCAGTATGTCTTATTACGCGTAGCACAGGGTTACCATGCGCTTAAGAATATCGAATATCATTCCCCCCCTATGATTAAATTTGTTATTAATTTTTTCTTGTTTTTTATTTTTAATTATGTGAGCAAGATATAATAAGGTTCATTTCTACTTTCTTTAATAAATACATATAATAACAAAAAAAAAGCATATAAACCCAATTATCCATTAATATATATGTATTTATATTATTATTAATCCCTTGGGGGATCTTACTAGTATGGAAAAAATGGATGGTAAATCAAAACAGAATATGAAGACAATTGGTGCTCTTTTAATTGTAGTAGTTTTAGTTATTTCAAGTGTTTTTGCCTACTATGTATTTTATTATAAGACAGAAACTAAAGCTGAGCAACCTACCTCACAGATAATTGATACTCGAGTTAGCCCCCTCATTAGTCAAGGCTTGAATGTAGAGATTTTAAGAATTCGTAATCGTGGTCTAATGGATAAGATGCTAAAAATAGGAGGTAATGATTGGAAAAATCCCCCAAGTTTTTATTGGAAGGTTATTGTTGATGGTAAAGAAGATAGTAGTCTTGGAAGTGTTGGACTCGGTTCAAATGGCTTATATAATATGTGGGATACCATGGGACTTGAAGGCAGATGCGGTTTTAAAACAAAAGATGAACAATTAACATCCGATGTTACTATCATCATCTATGAGAGAGAAAAAACGGGTTTTCTTGGGCGTAAAACAACAGATGTTGAAAAACAAAAAATCAATGTAGTGTATGATTATCGTACTGGTCACTGGTCTGGCGATGATGATTTAAAAGATAGTGATGAGTACGGTCATGTTCGAGGGGAAATGTATGATGTTTGGTTCAATGTATATCAGGAGTGCTATAGTCATGATTATATTCCATATTGGATGAAAGTAAATGTATATCACCTTGATCCAACTAAAGATTATTCAAACTATGATCCGAACAATGATGGTATCCCTATACCATGGGATTGGAAATGGGGGTATGACCCGTTCGCCTCTGATAACCATACACAATGGGATCCAGATTGTGATGGTTTAACAAACCTACAAGAGTACCAAGAGGCGAAATGGTTTGCAGATCCATTCCAACCAGATATATACATTGAAACAGATGGAATGCAAAAAAGTAGATTCTTTGATGTCCAACATATTTTCTTTAAAGAAGCACAACAAATGTTAATAGAAAGATTTGCTCAACATAGAATAAATGTCTATATTGATGATGGCTGGCCAGATGGACCAAAGAATGGTGGGGGAGAAATGGTACCTTTCGTTAAAGAAATTTTAGATCCTCCTGGCGGTCAGCAATTAAGCTATTATCTGCATAATTTTGCTGATGAACGAAAAGGAATTTTCCATTATTTACTCATGGCTAATCAAGCAGGATATACTATGCCTTCAAAATTTAATTGGTATGATACAATGTTAGTTGGCAATAGCCTAAAAAATGATATAAAATTAAAATATGCTTTTACTAAAAGACAAATGATTGTAACAGTAGCAGATGGAGTGATGCATGAGCTTGGGCATGAGTTAGGACTAATGCCTGAAGAGTTTAAGGGCGTTGATATAAGTCCTACCACTGTTAGATATCCAAGTATGCCAAAAAATGAATACAATAACTACCTAAAGGAATATTACAGCATAATGAATTATTATTATATCTACGGTGGTATTGTTGGAGGCTCTCAAGTAAGAAAGGCCAGAACTTTATTCGATTACTCAGATGGATCCAATGGTCCACCCTATGATCAGAATGACTGGGAACATCTTTATCTTCCGACCTTTAAAATAAATTATATAACATATGAACAAGCATCAGATAAAAGCTTTGAAGATGTTGAACTAGTTCTTAAACAGGTAAATATTACGTCAAAAGACTGGGCTTATAACGTGAATTTAACACAACAATATAATAAAACAAACAACAACCTCAAATATTTTGATACCATAGGATTTGATTTTAAAGTGTTTGAGTATAATGGTACAGATTCAAATCAAAGCGGAAATATTAGGATATATGCTAGACCACAGGTTTATCCGACATATACAATGTGGTCATTTATAATTCAAGGAAAAGTAGATAGCTCCAATAATATCAAAATTTATTCACAACAAGATCAAATCAATCAGGTATTAAAACAAATCTCTGAAAACGAGAAAAACAATAATAACGATTAACGACAGATAGTGATTTTAGAATAATTATCGATACAATTATCATAAGATAAAATCCTTTCTTAATCTCCAGTGAATGATTGCATCACATTTTTAAAAAATTAGTTTTATCGATTATATCAGCACCGTATACGTCATCCCACTCGGAAAGGCAGTATAAGACAATTTAAAGGGAGAATCAATTATATTTTCATTGACTTGTGTTGAGAAAAAAGTCAGCATCTGAGTAGTGCCAGGTTTAATTGTTTCATCGATTCCACCTCCAGTTAGATCTATGACGGTACCATCCAGTGCGATTAAATACGTATCATCAACCCAACCTATCTTTTCTTGATTATTCTGAATTGAGACATTCACAATGAATTGTCCATTTTCCTGATGCATCCCTAAGACAGTCACCGCGATATCCTTTGTCGGCGGTGTGTAAAATACAAAGAGTAAGACGATAAGAAGAACGATAATAACTATTGCGACGACACTACTAAAAATCTGCTTTTTTCTATGAGCCTCAGGCATACGGACTAAAGCAATATCTCGTTCTCTTAATAAACTTATTCTCCCTTAGAAAACAACAAGGAAAACCATTACGAGAGAACTGAGATTACAGGCTGGCCAACAAAATTGATATACTTCTTTCGAGTTCAATAGGATGGACTCACCTATGATTAAAAGAGTGTTGATTTCAATAGGAGACAACGGCCTAAACGAAAATGTAACACGATATGCTGCACGGGTTTTTCCGTTAGCACAATTTTTCGTAATCAGCGTTGTGAATACCTATGAACGAGGGATTTCCTTAACCGATTTGCTCTACAAGGAGCTTTCATCTACAGCAAAAAAAGAAATCGAAAAAGCGACACAAATCCTCCACGAAGAAAAAATTACGAATGTTACAGCGACAGTCCTAGAAGGATTACCTGGGAAAGCCGTTGTCGGCTATGCGAAAAAAAATAATATTGACCTCATACTCCTCTATATAGACAGTAAAAAAGCTCAGGCATCCTATTACAAGATGGGATCAACCACAAGAGAAATCATAAAAAACTGCCAAACACCGGTTATGACGGTTACCACCGAAGTAAATAAAATACCAATCAAGAAAGTACTGTTCACAACCGATGGAAAGAAAAAATCCCAGCGAGCTAAAAACTTTTCCTTATTGTTTTCATCGTCCTATAAAGCAACATTAGAGGTTTTGCATGTATTTCATCAAAACGAAAACGATAAGCACGCGATGAACATCTTAAACGATATCGAATGGAAAGCATCATTTGTCCACGTAGAAGTAAAAAAATCGTTAGAACAGGGTAATGTGATAGAAAATATATTAGCCCATGCACAAAACAATGATGTGGTCATCATGGGTATCGAGAGAAAAATTCTGTTATGGCATATCCTTGGACGTATCACCCAGACGGTAGTCACAAAACCCTCTGTCCCTGTGATATTGGTTCATTATTTTAAAGAAAAGAGGTCCACAAAGTGACAATCCCGCAGATAATAACCCTCATTATATTTATTGTAAGTTATCTGCTTATATTCAGTGGAAAGCTGGAAAGAACTGCGGCCGCTCTTTTAGGATTATGTTCCATGGTTGCCTGTGGATATCTCTTTGGTTTTACAAATTTCGAAGAGATCTTAACGAATGTAGACTGGGAGGTTGTCATTCTTCTTTTTGGGATGATGACCTACGTCGGGGTGATGGCAAAAACCGGTTTTTTCAGATACATAGGTGTCAAAGCAGTGCAGCTGTCAAAGGGAAGACCCGGGTATGTCCTCCTCTATCTTACATTAATTACCGCGTTTGTGTCAATGGTCGTTGATAATGTTACGACGGTTTTGCTGATGATCCCATTGACCATTCAAATAGCTGAAATACTAGAGATCAACCCGATCCCTATCATGCTCAGTGAAGCGCTTCTTTCGAACATCGGAGGTGTTGCAACACTTGTTGGTGACCCACCTAATATCATGATTGGGGTCGCATCAGGATTCTCATTTAACGATTTTATTGTCCATTTACTCCCACCCGTACTCCTCTCTCTTTTGTTATCATTATTGTTAAGTAAGATTGTGTATCGCACATGGCTTCAACAGAGAGGAAAAAACCCTGAAAAATTATTAGAGTTAAATCCTAAGGACTACATTACAGATAGGAAAAAGATGAATTATTTACTGATCGTATTGGTAGGGATGATCATCTCTTTTGTCCTCGGAGGACCAGTTGGTGTTCCAACAGCATACGTCGCTCTGGCTGCAGGAGTAATAGCCCTTCTGATCTCCATGGAAGACCCCGCAGAAGCATTTAAATCAGTTGAATGGCCGACACTGGTATTTTTCATCGCGTTATTTGCCTTGGTTGGAGGGTTAACCGAATCTGGTGTCCTTGCATTATTCGCCCAGGGCATCCTCTCCATTCATGAAAACCTCATTATCATCGCTTTACTAGTGTTATGGATCACTGCATTGCTCTCAGCTGTTGTTGATAACATCCCGATAACAGCGGCATTCATCCCGGTTGTCTCAGTAATGGCAGCTAGCTACCATTCAGGGCTTTTATGGTGGGCGCTTGCAATGGGTGTTGGCATCGGTGGAAATTTGACTTATGTCGGGTCGTCAGCTGGTGTGATTACCATGTCGCTCTCAAAACGACATGGACAAACAATCACCAACAAAGAGTGGTTACGCTTTGGTGTGCCGGTAGGATTAGTTGGTCTAACGGTGTGTTCCGTTTTCCTCTTCTTCTTATAGAGGAGAACGACATATTTCTTTTTTTAAATGTATACATTCAAACTAAAATTATTATAGCAATGAAGGTGAATGCGATTGAAAAATCAAACACAGGCGTAAGGCACATTCTCATGTGTTTTTTTTTTTAAAAAAAAAATAACCTAAAAGCTAATCGAAAATTATTGCATAAATTCCTCATAGATTTCAGAAGTCTTTCGTGCAATAATGTCCCAGCTGAACTTTTGAATCACTTGTTCTCGGGCATTGCGTCCCATTTGAGTACGTCGCTCTTTTGATTCCAAGACCTGTTTGATACCCCATGAGATATCAGCAGGGTCATAAGGGTTGACATGTCGGCCGCATTCCTGTGCCCCAGAAGGGATAACCTGCTCCCTCATTCCATTTGTCCCACGAGCCCCTACCACCACTGGTTTTGCCATAGACATTGCTTCGGTACAGACTATCCCAAACGGCTCATACAGAGAGGGAAGAACAACAACATCACTCGCGGCATAATGCAGTATCCGCTCATCTTCATTTACAAATTCATTTCGAAGAATAACCTTTTTTTGTAACCCCAGGTCCTGTATCATCCTGCGAATATCGGTTTCCATGTCACCAACACCAAGGAGCACCAATTTTGTGTGAGGAAACTCCTTTAAGACAGTTGGCATTGCTTTTACAAGATTATCTGCTCCTTTCACTTTTACAAGCCGACCAACAAAAAAAAGCAGGGTATCATCAGGAGTAACCCCATACTTTTTTTTCAACGCGGCCACATCATGCTGATTGATACGGTCCAAGTTATATTTATTGGGGTCAACCCCATTCCAACAGACACGGATTTTTTCCGCAGGAAACCCAAGGTGGATTAACTCGTTTTTCATCGCATTTGACACGGTGATGATACCATCCGCGGTTTGCCCCCCTTCAAATTCAATGTGTTTTATCGTCTGTGATCCTCCACCAAGGGACCTACCCCCTTCTGTCGAATGTATATGAAAAACCAAGGGAATCTGTAATTCCTTTTTAGCAATCATTCCCCCGATGATTCCTAACCAGTCATGGCCATCAATAATATCAAAGAATCTCCCATCTGTTCCCCCTAAAACGTTCACAAGCTCTGACGCCGAGGCGATGTTATAGCTGATGACGTCAGCAAAGAATTTGAAATGAGACCCCCATGAGCAAACAT
>Ga0307446_1000678_pt1 | contig 11563 bp, 7 predicted proteins | sample SalMarSW160320MG_FD_202141 | JGI IMG/M metagenome (GOLD analysis project Ga0307446, IMG submission 202141) | Salt marsh sediment microbial communities from the Plum Island Ecosystem LTER, Massachusetts, United States - SW1603-20 | ecosystem: Environmental > Aquatic > Marine > Intertidal zone >... | reverse complement strand
CCTTCCGCGGGAGTTGGACGAGAGTGCGATGATCGACGGTGCCACGCCGCTGCGGGTCCTGTGGTCGGTGATCATTCCGCAATCGTACCCCGTGATTGTGGCGGTGACGGTATTCCATATCGTGTGGGCCTGGAACGATTACTTCACCCCGCTAATTTACCTCACGTCCAAGATGGATATGCAGCCGGTCTCGGTGGCCTTGGCCCGCTTCAATGGGATGTTCGGCCAGCGGCCGGAGCTGATCCAGGCCGGCGCGCTCGTGACGCTGATCCCGCCGCTGATCCTGTTCGTCGCCGCCCAGCGGTTCTTCGTCCAAGGTATTGTTATCACCGGGGTTGAGAAGTAAATCGGAACGGGAATCCATCCGGGAAGACCGCCGCCTTCCGCGCACCGTTTTCCAAACCCGCGGTCCACACGCTTGAGATGAGCATTCCGGCCGCGGAAAACCGCGAACGGGTTTTCCGAAGGACGTACTATAAAATAGAGCATTGGGAGACATAGCAATGGAGACGACCACCGTTCGAACACCGAGCATAAAAAAAGCCCTGTCGCCCATCCTGGTGACGGGGTTTACCGCTTTGCTGTTGATTGTGTACCTGATCCCGTTTGGCTATATGATCATGACGTCCCTCAAGACGCAGGCCCAGTTCACACTGCCCAACGCTCCGATCTGGCCGGTGGCTCCTCCCACGTTTGTTGTTCCGGAGGAACTCCGGGGTACCTTCACCGTTCAGGTGAGCAAGGTGGGAACGCTGGTCGAGGAGACGGTCAATTACCAGGCAATCGCCGGTCAGAAACTCGAAGTCTACTCCGTGCCGATGCCGGATGGATCGATCCGGTCCGCGGGGCTGATTAAAGGATACCAAAAGGGGAGCATCTTCATCGACATTAAAAATCCCGCCGCCGATCCGATTGTGTGGAACGGCGGCTCGTATAAAGGCCTGCAGCGGCCATGGGTCTTCTCCCCGGCCTGGGAAAATTACACGGAAATGTGGAATGCGCTTGACTACCCGCAAGTGTTGTGGAACACATTCTTTTATGCGTTCTCGACGACCATCGGGGTGCTGATCTCGTGCGTCCTGGTGGCGTACGGGTTCTCACGCTTCCGCTTCCCGTTCCGGGATCTGCTGTTTATGCTGCTGATCTCGATCATGTTCCTGCCCCAGACGGTTACCATCATCCCGACCTTCCTGTTCTTCACCCAGATCGGCTGGGTGGGAACCTGGCTGCCGTTGATCGTCCCGTCCTTCTTCACCAATCCTTACGACACGTTCCTGTTGCGGCAGTTCTTCATGACCCTGCCGCGCGAACTCGACGAATCGGCGATGATCGACGGTGCCAACCCGTTCCAGGTTCTGTGGTCAATCATCATCCCGCAATCCTACCCGGTACTGGTGGCGGTGACGGTATTCCACATCGTCTGGGCCTGGAACGACTATTTCAATCCGCTGATCTACCTCTCAACCAAGGTGGACCTGCAGCCGATTTCGGTGGCGTTGGCGCGCTTCAACGGGATGTACGTCCAGCGGCAGGAACTAATCCAGGCGGGCGCGCTCGTCACCCTGATCCCGCCCCTGATCCTGTTCATTGCCGCCCAGCGCTTCTTCGTCCAGGGCATCGTTATCACCGGGGTGGAAAAGTAGTGCGCCATGGCGGATCGGTTCCCGGTCGCCGCAGTAATTTCATAGGCTCACCCGCTCAGCCTGACCTTCTGTCAGGCTGAGTTTGTTCTGCCGCCGGATACCGAAGGAACGGTGGACCGGTTCGCGTGAAATTGCTCGGCGGTGCATGCGGTTCGCAGGGATGCCGGACCGTGGAAAGGACGTCGTTGGCATGGCCACGAAATCCAAAAAAAGCACAGCCCGTGGAGCAACACGGAAGAAGCTGACAACCCGCCGAAAAACCCCGGTCGCGCGCAAACCCGTCCGGAGCGTTCCCGCCCGGCCGGCTCCTGCCCGGATCAACCCCCAAGGAGGCACACCCGCAGCGGCGCTGGCGCTTCCGGCGCCCGATGAACAGCGCAAATCGCGCTTTGCCAAGGCGATCCCTTCGGTTCTACTCACCACCTTCACCTCAATTCTGTTGGTCGTGTTCATGATCCCCTTCATCTACATGGTCATGACATCGCTGAAAACACAGGCCCAAGCCACATTTGAAAACTCGCCGATCTGGCCCGTGCTCCCGCCCAAATTCCTGCTACCGCAGGAAACGACGGGAACCTTTACCGTGCAGATCAACAAGGCGGGTACGGAGGTTGAGGAAACCGTAAATCTCGCGGCGTTTGCCGGAAAGAATCTGGATGTCTTTTCGGTTCCGATGGAAGACGGCACGAAAAAGAGTCTGGCGATGCTCAAGGGGTACCAGAAGGGAAGCATCTTCATCGATCCGGCCGATATCGCCGCCGGACCGGTTGTTTGGAACGGGGGGTCGTTTAAATCCCTCAACCGGCCGTGGGTCTTCTCCCCGGCCTGGAGCAACTATGTCGACATGTGGAACGCGATTAACTACCCGCAAGTGCTATGGAACACCTTCTACTATACGTTCACCACGACCATCGGGGTGCTGATCTCGTGCATTCTGGTGGCCTTTGGATTCTCGCGCTTCCGCTTCCCATTCCGCGATATCCTCTTCATGCTGTTGATCTCGATCATGTTCCTGCCCGGAACCGTAACGATCATCCCGCAGTTCCTGTTCTTTTCACAGATCGGATGGGTGGGGACCTGGCTGCCGCTGATCGTCCCGGCCTTCTTTGCCAACCCCTACGACACGTTCCTCCTGCGGCAGTTCTTCATGACCCTGCCGCGCGAACTCGACGAAAGTGCGATGATCGACGGCGCCACCCCGCTGCGGGTCCTGTGGTCGGTGATCATCCCGCAATCCTACCCCGTGATCGTGGCGGTGACGGTTTTCCACATCGTCTGGTCCTGGAACGACTATTTCGGCCCGCTGATCTACCTATCCACCAAGCTCGACATGCAGCCGATCTCGGTGGCATTGGCCCGCTTCAATTCGATGTACGGCCAGCATCCGGAACTGATCCAAGCCGGCGCGCTCGTCACCCTGATCCCGCCCCTGATCCTGTTTATCGCCGCCCAGCGGTTCTTCGTCCAGGGCATCGTCATCACCGGCGTGGAAAAGTAAAACCGGCCGGGACGGGAACGGATCCGGATTCGCATTTCGGCTTCATCAGAATAATCCGGGCGGCCGCATGGGTCGCCCGGATCACGTTTTCGCCGGTTTATTCCACCGCCAAGTTTTTTATTTTCAGCCGTTTCCGAGATCGGAAACCCGTCAGCCTGAGTTCGTCGAAGGGGTAATACAATCAGAGTAAGATGTTCCGCTGCGACCAGCAGGACAGTGATAAATTCCTTACTGGAGAGAAAAATGGACACCCACCACCGCTTCCGAACGCTATCACTCTGCGGCATCCTCTTTTTCCTGACAGCCTGCCAGCCGGAATTCGCCACGCTGACCCCGACGAATTATCCGTCGGGGGTCTTTCTTATCGATACCGCCTCGGACCTGGGAGAGATCAGCCCTTACGTGCTGGGTACGAACCATGGCCCGTGGGCGGACCTGGGTGTGAACAACATCGAACCGGCCAAGCAATCCGGAATCACCTTCCTGCGCTGGCCGGGCGGCAACTGGGGTGACCGCAACGACATCACCACCCGCCAAGTGGACAACTACATCGCCCAGGCGAAGATGATGAACGCCGAGCCGAGCTTCACCCTGCGGCTGCCGGGCAGCACCCCGGAAGCGGCCGCCGGATGGGTTCGCTACGTGAACGTCGAGAAGCAATACGGCGTGAAATACTGGAGCATTGGGAACGAACCCTCCCTCTATGAAGCGGACACCTCGCTCGGAGACCAGGCGATGGACGCCATCGCAGCCGCCAAGCGCTGGCGGGAATTCGCCCAGGCGATGAAGGCGGTCGATCCGACAATCATCCTCTATGGCCCCGACACTCACCAGTTCAACGGGGATCCGGCCGTGGATCCGAAGGATTCGGAGGGCAGGGATTACCTGCGCGAGTTCCTGAAGCTGAACGCCGACCTGGTGGATATCGTAACCGTCCACCGCTATCCGTTTCCGTCCTGCCGGACCTGCGGAACGCCGTCGAAGACGGAATTGCTGGCGAACACGCCGGAATGGGACGATATTATCCCCAGCCTGCGGCGGGTGATCAAGGAAGTGACCGGAAAAGACATGCCGGTCGGGATCATGGAATGGAACTCGAACTGGTCCAACGTCTCCGGAGCGGAAACTTCGCCGGATTCGTTCCTGGGCGCGCTGTGGACGGCGGACGTCCTGGGGCGCATGATCCGCCAGCGCCCGGAGTTGCTTGCGTATTGGACGCTGAAAGCGGGCGCCTCGGGCGCCGGGCACGCGCTGATGTCCTCCTATGCCATCCGCCCGAGTTACTATGTGTACCAAATCTACAAACGCTTCGGGAACCGGCTCCTGGCGGCGAACGCCGACGACCCGATGGTTTCGCTTTTTGCCGCCAAGCGCGATGATGGCGCGCTGACGGCGATCTTCGTCAACCGCGGCGACGCGGCGGTAAACATGGTCCTGCAACTGGAAAAGGGGGACGCGTACACGCTGGAAGAAGCGTACCTCTTCGACGCGGCGCATAATGCGGAACCGGTGGATCCGCCGGGATTTTCAAACGGAGCACCCGTGGAGCTGGGCCCGCTTTCGGTGACGCTTTGGGTGTTCACGGCAGGGTGACGGCACAGGATCCTTCCCGGCCGGAATGGATATAGCAATGAAAAACGCCTCTTCAGAAGGGGCGTTTTTTTTCATATCGATAATGAAACCGGCGCGGTCATCAAGACCGTGCCGGTCTTTTTTAGAAGCGCGCCTGCTATTTGGTCGTGAACTTTGCCAGCGCGACTTGCTTCTCCGCCAACTCGAGCAGCTTCTTCATCCGTGCAACGAGCGGTTCCTGCGGCGTGGATTCCAGATCCGTAACGGTGGCCTTAAGCGCCGCGACGAAATTCTCCGTCACTTCGGCCGCGCGGTCGGCCAGCATGCGCTCGGCCAGTTCATCATTTTCCTGGCCAAGCAGATCGCGGACGAAACGCAGTTCCGGGGGCAGGGAATTTTCCAAGGCGGAAAGAATCTTCGTTTTTACTTCCTCCAGGCGCTGGATGGCGTTCTCCTGCTTGTTGCGGCGGGCGCTTTCCAGATTCGCCTCGAGCACCGCGAAGAACAGGTCGTTGCATTCCGGTAAGTGTTCCGCGACCGCCGCATCCAAGTCCGGCGCCTGGAGAATGCTCTGCAGGAGACCCGCGGTGAGGTTCATTTCCGATTGCATCGCCTGCTGCACGCGCTGGATTTCCTCCAACGCGCGGTCGCGGATGGCCGTCAGCCGTTCGCGTTCGGCGCCGACGGTTTTTTCCAGCGTTTCCGTGAAGCGCTGGAAGAACGCGTAATCCATCACCTGCCAGGCCAGCGCGGCCAGCGCGGTCACACGGTCAAGGGAAGGCGCCGCGGCGACCAGTTTTACCAGCGCGTCCAGGCTGAACTCCTTGCCCAGCACCTCCAGATCCCGGGCGGCGGTTTCCAACTCTTCCTTCTGGGCCAGCGAGCGTTTTCCGGCCGAGGAGTGCTGGATGACCGCATCCCTTGTCTGCAGGGCCTTTTCCGCAAAGGCTTTATCCTCCTGGGCCGCCGCCGAGTGCGCGATCGCGCCGAGCAGCGCGAGCACATCCGAATCGATCCGCGCGTCCTGTTCCCGGATGAGGGCGAGGCGCGCATCGGGCTCGGCGTCAATCAGCTCGCGGACCAGTTTCGATTTCGAGCGCTGCGCCTCGAGCATCTCCTTGGTGATCCCGTCGGCTTCGAGCACCCGTTCCATCAAGCCCTGTGCCGTGAGCACCGCCTGGGGGCGCAGAAGATACCCTTTGCGCTGTTCGGCCGGCAGGGCGTTGACCACCTGCTGGGTCAGCCCGCCGAGGATTTTTTCCTGCTCGAGCGGCGCAAGCCGCAAATCGGGCGGGACGAAGGTAAGGAGCAGTTCCTTGGCCGGGTCGTGGTATACGAGCGGCGAAGCCAGCGTGCCCTGAAAGCCGCAGCCGGGGCACTGGAAGAAATTCAACCGCCCCTGTAGCAGCCGCTGTTTGGATCCGGGATCGCGCCCGACGTCGATCACCTGCTCGATAAGCGCGGGCTGCGGGGTTCCGCAGGTCGGACAGTTAATGGTTGTTTGAATGGCGGGCATGGGTACCCTTTCGCGTGGGGATGATGCATTCTACCCGGGAGGGGTGTTCTCATCAAGCGGGAGGAAAAAAAACGACAATCGACGATAGACCATCGACCATGGTCGTGTGGTTCTATGGGGGCCTTTGTTCTTGGGATCTTTGTAGGGTGGGTTGGGAAAAAAGAAAAGGACTTTATTATGGGATGTAAATCCCCAACCCACCCTACAAATTGCATTATGGTGAATAGGTTTTATAAGCAAACATACCTTATGCAGCGGTTTCCGGCGCGCGGGGCAATGTAAATGACGCCCGGGTGCCCCTGCCGGGCCGGCTTTCGATCCAGATCCGGCCGCCGTGCGCTTCGACCACCGCTTTCGCCAGATACAATCCCAGCCCGGTCGAATACGTACGGCATGTCCTTTTCCGCGATCCCGAACCCCTGATCCTCGACGGTGACGGTCACTTCCTCCGGGGCCGCCGCGCCGCGGATCGCCACCGGCGATTCCGGCGACGAATATTTCACTGCGTTGGATACCAGGTTGGTGATCACCTGGCTGATCCGCTGCTCATCCGCGGAGACAACCGGAAAATTCTCTGGAAGCTCCGCGCGGATCGTGCGGCCCGGGAATTGCCGAGTGGCGCGTTCGGCGACCCGCGCGGCCAGCCGGGGGATGTCCACCTCGCCGTAGTTCGGCGAGAGCCCGCCGGCCTGCAGGCGCGAGGCATCCAACAGGTCATCGATCAACGCCGCCAGGCGGTCGGCTTCCTCTTCGATCACGGTGAGAGAATCCGCGATCACGTTCCGATCCCATTCCACATCCTCGCGGCGGAGGGTGCTGGCATAGCCTTTGATCAGCGCCACGGGGGTTTTCAGTTCATGGCTGATGATTGAGATGAATGTATCTTTCATCTCCTCGGCTTCACGGAAGCGGGTCAGGTCGTGCATCCCGATGACGATGTTGAGGAGATTCCGTTCCTGGGTGAACACGGGCGCGTAGGTCACCCCGACGGAAAGCGGCCCGCCCGCCGCGCGGACCAGGTCCGCCTCCAGGTAAAGCGTTGCCCGGTCCGAAAGCGGCCAGCCGCCGGCTTCCGCCTGGGAAAGCGTGCGCCCGGTTTGCACCGCGGAAAAGTGGAGCACGTCGTCGTGCAGGGCGTTCACGGCTTTTTCGCGGGAGACGCCCGAGAGGCGGGAGATCGCGCGGTTGAAGCGTTGGATGCGGTTGTCGGGGCCGAGGATGGCGATGCCCTCGGCGGATGAATCCAGGATGGCATCCATCCGCTGTTTTTCCTCGCGCACGAGAGCGAACAGGCGCGCATTCGCCACCGCCACCGCGGCTTGATCCGCGAAGGATTGCAGCAGCGCGCGCTCATCCTCGGTGAAGCGCACCGGGCCGGTGCGGAAAATATACGCCGCCCCAACGACCGTCCCGCGCGTCACCATCGGCAGGCCGAGTGACGCCAGCCAGCCGAGCGAGGCCGTGCGGGTGAGCTGCCGCAGGCGGCGGTCGATTTCCGGAAGCAGCGTACGCTGCGGATCGCCGGTCGGCGGGATCCCGCGCAGGATGGTCTCGAGCGATTTCAGGAAAGCGGGTGCGACCCCGACCGAGGCGGCGATCCGCCAGGAGGCGGTATCCGTCAGCCCGCCTTCGGGCAGCGCGATGATGCCGGCCTGGCCGTTGAGGATCTCGACCGAGCTGCGCAGGATCTTTTCCAACACCCGGTCGAGGTCGAGTTCCTCGGTGATGGTGCGGATGATTTCAAGCAGGGCGTCGCGCTGTTGGATGCGGTAATCGGGAAGCATGTTCCGCCTATTCGGAGGTGTGTCGCCCATAAGGGGTGGCGGGACGAAGCCCGTGAGGGAACTCTACGGCGATGGTCGATCGTCTATGGTCCATCGTCGGGAGTATACCGGTCTATCGGAAGGGGGGCAAGCATATCATTTCACTTTCCACACTCCAACAAGTAGTAATTTTACAGATCCCATGAAAGGAGATATAGAAAGTAAATTCGCGGTGGAAGGATTATTCGGAAAGCGCAACGCGCAATCCTCGCTTGCAGGCGCTCTCCGATAAGATGACGCAGAAGCAGGCACCGGTCTCCGCCGTAATGTTTCGGCCGCGGACAAAGTATAATGAATCCATTGTCGTTCGGCTGGCCATTTGTGGATACCGCCAGTTGCAGCGCGGCTCAGAGGAACCATCCCCTTCGGTCAAGGATGCGCCGTATGCGGTTTCAAAAAAGGTTTCCCCCTCTCTCCCAAACAAATCTGATCATCATCGCCGCATCGATTTTCAAAATTGCCATTCATATGTTCGCCGCGCCGGGATACGGTTTTTTCCAAGACGAATTGTATACCATCGCGCTCAGCCGCCACCTGGCATTCGGGTATGTGGATCTGCCGCCGTTCGTTCCTGCGCTGGTGGCGCTCAGCCGCGCCCTGCTGGGAGAATCGATGTTCGCCCTCCATATCGTTCCGGCGCTTGCCGGTTCAGCCACACTGATCTTCGTGTGTCTGATAACCAAGGAAATGGGCGGTAAATCCTTCGCCGTAGCGTTGAGCGCTTTGGGGTTTCTGTCCGTTCCCATATGGATGGGTCTCGATTCCATTTTCTGCTACGACTGCATCGATCAGATGGTCCTGGCCGCTTTCCTGTTTGCATTTGTCCGGTTCCTGCGGACGGGCAACAAGCGGCTTTGGATCCTGCTGGGTATTCTGGCGGGCGTCGCCGGCATGACCAAAATGACGATTTTATTTCTGGGCCCCGGCTTTCTGGTTGCGGTGCTGTTTTCAAAATACCGCAAGGACCTGATAACTCCCTGGCCGTGGGCGGGAGCTGCGCTTTGCCTGGTCATTGTCTCGCCGTATATTTTCTGGCAGATGGCCAATCAATGGCCGACGCTTGAATATTGGCAAAATTACGGGACCCTGCGGGTATACGATGCTTCGATCGGGCAGTATTTTAATAATCTTCTCGCATACATGAATCCATTGCTTCTACCCCTGTGGGGGATCGGGCTATACCGTGTCTTCCGCCGAATGGAAGGCGCAGAGTATGCCTCCTTGGGTCTGCTCTTTCTGGTCACCGTAGCTCTGATGTTTTTCTTGCACGCGGCGGCCAGGCTGCTTGCGGAACTTTTTATTCCGCTTATAGCGGCCGGCTCTATTTTTTTTGAGGAAAAGTTAAGCGGAATCCGCCGGGGGAAAGCGGTGAAAATTGCTTCCGCGGCCTATCTGCTGGCGGCGGGCATTTATGTCGCTCCTTTCGTGCTGCCCATCATTCCGGCGGAATCCCTGCCCGCCTTCGCAAGTTCGTTTAAATCCGTTTTAATCCCAATTAGGGAATTCAATGGAAGTGCCTGGCAATTGGCCCCGATACTTTCCGGCCGGATCGGATGGGAGGAATTGGTTCAGGAGGTGGCCAATGTTTACAATGAACTTTCTCCGAAAGAGCGAGCCGTGGCGGGAGTTTTTACCGATTGGTACATGCAGGCCGGCGCGATCGACCAATTCGGACCTCAATACGGTCTCCCCCATGCGGTTAGCGGATCGCTGACATATTATCTATGGGGTCCGGGATATACCTGGGAAGTGATGCTTATTGTCACCGACAAATCGAATGATCTGGCCGTTTTTTTCGAGGAATGCGAACTCAAAGCTGTTGTTAAACACGAATATGATGTGCCGGTAGGGCATCCGCATATTTATGTGTGCAGAAAACCAAAAGTGCCGGCGGATGTGATCTGGAGCAGCCAAAAACTGTACCGCTGATACCAAAAACAACACCGAGCAGCGTTTTCGCCGGGATAATCTTCGGCCGCGGGCAAAGTATAATAAACATGGTCCGGCCTGGCCGGTATGCGGCTGAGCCGCCGTTCGTTGGACCGACTGGAAAATCCCTCCCGCGGATGGGAACGGGCATGTCGTGCGCCGGATTATCCGGGCGTATGGGTTTACCTTGCAGACATGAATCGAGAGGCAAAAATGCGGTTCGGTTTTACCATCTGGCCCGCCATCCTCCTGGCGGCGGCCGGTTGCAGCGGAAGCGCGCCTTCCTGGACGGCGACTCCGGATAGGGAAAGCCTCATCCCCACGGACCATGTGAAAATAACTCCCAAGACGGATATGTACCCGCCTCTATCGCTGACCGATGAATACACAACCCCCGTCCCCTTGCCCTATCCGGTGAATACCCTCGGGGCGGAAGACTCCGCCTTTGTGTTGCCGGACGGGAATACCCTGTACGTCTGGTTTACGCCGGACGCCAATCGGCCCGCCGTGGAGCAGGCTCTCGACGGCGTGACCGGCATCTATGTTTTCCGAAAAGCCGGCGACGGGTGGGGCCCGGCTGAACGCGTGACATTGCAGGATCCCGGCAAGCCTTCCCTGGATGGATGCGGATTTGTCCTGGGAAACAGAATTTGGTTTTGTTCCGCGAGGGAAGGCCATACCGGCATGCCGTGGTATACGGCCGAATTCGTCGACGGGGCGTGGCAAAACGTGAAACTTGCGGATTTCCGTCCGGAATACGAAGTGGGCGAACTGCATATCACCGCCGACGGGCGGGAGATGTATTTCCACTCGGCCCGGCCGGGCGGGAAGGGGGGATACGATATCTGGCTTTCCACAAAGGTGGACGGCGATTGGCAGGAGCCGGTAAATCTCGCCATCCTGAATTCGCCCGACACGGACGGTTGGCCGTTTATCTCGCCGGACGGGAACGAATTATGGTTCACGCGCCAGGTCGGTCATCTGGAACTCTGGCGTTCGAAAAGGGGAGAGAGCGGATGGGGCGAACCCGAAAAGATGTTTTCCCCTTTTGCGGGGGAAGCTTCGATGGATATCCACGGCAACATCTATTTCACGCATCATTTTTATAAGGATAATTTCATGATCGAAGCCGATATTTATACGGCACACAAGACGGGTTTACTCGCGAATGCCTGAGGCCGGCAGGGTCATGGATTGGATAAATTTTCGTGTACGGGGGTAAAAAAGGCGGCCGGCCGCTTTGCCGCAATCACAGGGATTGTTGACCGGGAAATAAAAATGAAACGATGGAAAATACTCCTACTCGCCTTTTTCGCGCTTTCCGTGGCTTGCGTGGAATCGCCCATCGCCGCAACACTGACCCCGTTGGCGCCCTCCGCTGCATCGACGATCGCCCCGGATGCAGAGGAATCCTCGTTCACCATCGCGCTTGAGTATGCCATTCCCGGACTCGCCGCAGCCTATGCTCCCACCCATGTGACCTACGCGAAGCCTCAACCCATCTTCGGGATGTGGGGACTGATCGAAAAAAAGCCCGGCGAATACAATTGGGAACCGCTGGACAACCTGGTGGCTGAATACC
>Ga0307446_1000677_pt1 | contig 11572 bp, 18 predicted proteins | sample SalMarSW160320MG_FD_202141 | JGI IMG/M metagenome (GOLD analysis project Ga0307446, IMG submission 202141) | Salt marsh sediment microbial communities from the Plum Island Ecosystem LTER, Massachusetts, United States - SW1603-20 | ecosystem: Environmental > Aquatic > Marine > Intertidal zone >... | reverse complement strand
TTCGTAATTATAATTAACCACGAAAAAACAGATAGAAAATGAAAACAAAAACATTCCTAAACAGGACCAAGCAATGCAACAGAGGTAGTACTGCTTATCAAAAAGTATTCAATCTTATGCTGGGTACACGAAAAAACGCTATGTCCGGGATTTCTCTTGTACATAACGTGAAAAGAGGACGCTATAGTCACTATGTGAGCCATGAAATGGCCGTAAAATGGATTATGATTGAGTTGGGATTGAAAGAAGGAGTTGATTACGAAATCTTCAACGATGCACCACGTGGTGGAGTAATTGGAGACAAAATCCGTCTCACATCTTACGGATGTAATAAGCTTGTTCTAGATTAACGAAAAAACAGATAGAAAATGAAAACAAAAACATTCGAAAACAGGACTAAGGAATGGAACAGAGATTGTGAAGCTTACCGAATTGTGTATGCACTTATGACTACTTCAAAAAAAAGAGCCATGGAGGGGATACCTCTTACTCATTGGGTCAAAACGAGTACATCCGGGCATTATGAGTATTACGAGTCGATTGTGAAGTGGATCATGTATGATATTGGTATGAAATATGGAATTGATTACGAAGTATTCAATGATACAATAGAGGGGTGGGCAGCAAATGATAAAATCCGTCTAACACCACAGGGTTGCAGAAAGCTTATCCGGGATTAACCTCAAAAACACATAATTATGAAGCTTCAAACATTTGAGCGAAGAGTAGGATTGACTTACAAATACGTAGAGGCGTATACAATTGTTAAGTCTTTTCTAACGAAGTCAAAGTACAAACGTGGCTACACAATTAACTTATTGAGGTGTGTATATAGAGAGGATCAATGGGTGTATACATGGTATGGAGATGAGGTAATCAGAATATTGAGCTTAGCTGGCTTTCGCTTAGACATTGATTATAATATTGTCAACAATCTAAAAATGACGAGATTATCAAGACACCATGTGAAACTCACAAAAATTGGCCAACGCAAACTAATCACAAATTAACATTAACATAAAAGAAAGGAACAAATTATGAAAACAAAGAGATCACAAATAATAACGGATTGCGTAACAGTTGACTTTGTATGCAGATTGTACCCCTTGGGGTTAACAACTGTAAAAATAGTAATCATGGGTGGTTCGGGCGGTATAATCAATACATTTGATTATATTACTGTCTCTAGATGTACAGCTTATTTCACATCTGATTATGTCGACAAAGATCATCCTATACATATAGATGGTCAAGGTATGCAATACACTGTATGGAAAAATAGTGAATTCATGGAGCCCTTCACACTTCAAGACATTATTGATAGATTTGAATATTACAAAATGATTGAAAACGAATAATTTACAGCTATGGAAAACACAGAGAAACAAACGAATTATGTAGTCAACAAGCTCCAGGAGCTTGTTATTATGAAGTATATACAATTATCCGCTAAATTCAAAAACAGACGAGTCGACACATCGGGATTAACTTATAAAGAAATAGCAAAAAAAGAGAGAATCAATAGATTGGTATATATTGACGACGTATTCGATGTAAGGTTCAAGATAATGGATCGTGAGTATGAAGTATACATTGTCAAATGGTTTCAGATTAATAACAAATACAAGACAGATGACCAGGTGAAAGAATTACGTGATAGACTATCAGTACAAGGAGAACTTAATTTTGATGAGTTATGAAAAATCAACTTATAGAGTTCGTTGTGGAGATAATTAAGAACCCCACAACATACCCATTTTCGGTAATCACAGTGGACTATGTGTCGGTCAAGTTCAGGTTCAACGTAACTGAAGACGCTACGAACGTATTAGAGGCTTATGTGAGATTAATACGTGAAAAAAATCTTAAGATAGTCAATATGCAGGCAGACACACAAATCACCATAACAATCAATTGATCATGAAAAAAGCGGTATCAAAACTAACACGATTGTTTGTATTGAAGCAACTCATAGCAATTATGTATAGCGATAGTACTTGTATTTGTGAACTCCACGAATATGAATATAGTTCACCTGATCTAACTGTTGAAGTGCTTGAGCTTTCTCTTGGCGATGAATTGGACATACTCAATATAGCTAAGAATTTGGATTTGGAGGTACATTTGAGTGTGGACATGGATAATCAATGCATACTAATCAAAATATTCTGACATGACATCATATTCAAAGTCATACTACGAGAAAAACAAGCTTAACCAACTAGCTTACAACAAGAAGTGGAAAACTATCAACAGGGAAAAGTACCTGTTGACACAAAAGAAGTACAATGAAAAACGGCGACAACGTCGCATTAGCAACAAACAAAACAGTACAAGTATTAACAATTAATTAATTAAAAAATGGTAGACTTCAAAAAGCTCTATGAAGAGGCAAAGAAAAAAGGTACGCTCAAACAGCGAACTCCTGAGTTCATCAAATTCGAAACCCCCGGCCAGATGGTTATTGGTGAGTTCGTGTCAGCAAACACCGTCAAATCATCACTGAATGATGGTAATTACAACCAGTACATTTTTCAGACCGACAACGGCCTTGTAAAATTCTCTCTTGGTGCAGCCAGCGATGGTGAACTTGAGGCTGTACTAATACAGGGTTGTATATATGCTATTGAATTCCTGGGCAACGAAAAGATTAGTGGCGGTCGGTCTGTGAATAAGTTCAACGTTGTTGAATTTGACGAATTATCTACAGCTGAAAAAAATGGCAAAAAGAACGACAAGAAACAAGATCAGGGTGACGACGACAAGGGCAATCAATGATATGAAGGCTTCGGCTGAATCACTTGAACGCGCCCAGGAACACCTAGCGTATGTGGCTGCGATGGCGAATTATAACTCAGCATTCATTAATAAGCATTTGCCCAACATCATGGCTGCAAACAAGGCTCTAATTACCGCTATAGAATTTTTCTATAGCGGGTTATAACGATGTTAACTTTTTTATAGTAACCCCTCTTAGGAGGGGTTTTTTCTTTCCGAAATCAAAAAATAATATAATCATGCCAATCGAACGAGCAATTGCAAGAACTATAATGTCCAGGCTTGTAGGGTCAGGATTGTCACAAAACCAAGTATTTAACCTTATACGGCAAGCAGGTGCAGGATACAGAACATCTAATATGATAGCTGATTTTCGCCAGATCACAGGTAGGTTCACGAATCAATACTATGTTGAAAAACTTGGAGGTAACGAAGTTGTAGGACGTGATATAATGGTCGAGACCGATCTCGGAATTGATCGAAAATACCGGGTGTATGGAAAAATGACATACTATGACGAGTTCCAGGACGAGTATTATGAAGAAACTAAGTCGTTCTATACAAACGACTTAGCTAGTAAGGAAGACTTGGAAAACGCATTCATAGGTCATTATTATGAACAGTATTATATTGAAGGTACATCAGTGTTAGGTTTCAAAATTACAGCCGTTGAACACAACACCGGTTACAACTATTAATTAAGCTATGATAGCTGAAAGATACAAAGTAAGCGACAAACCGCTCATGCCGCTTACTTCAAATGAAGTCCCATCTTACTTCTTGTTTTTGGACATTGAATCAAAGCAAAAATATAATGAAGACATAGAAGTACACACCTTCGACATTGCCTGGACGTGTCTTTGGGACAGAAAGCAGAAAGACAAGAAAAAACAATACACCTGGCACTATTTCAGGGATGGTGAAACCATGCTGAATTATATAGCATCAACCGTGGCAAAACTTGGAAAACTTACGCTGCTTGGTCATAATGTATACTTTGATTTGCAAGCATCAGGTTTTTTCAGCTACTTCACCGAAAAGAAATGGGTGCTTGACTTCGTATATGACAAAGGGTCTACGTTCATTTTGAAAAGCACAAAAAACAAACAATCAATTACAGCACTATCTACAACGAATTGGTTTTCGTTTTCCCTGAAAGAACTGGGAAAGCTTGTAGGGCTTGAAAAAATGGACATTAATCTTAATGAATGTTCTATCAATGACTTGAAAAAGTACTGCAAGAGGGACGTTGAGATCATAGTTCATTCAGTCAAATATTACATTGAATTCATACAAAAAAACAACTTCGGGAAGTTCTCATTCACAAAGGCATCACAGGCATTCAATACATACCGCTATCGTTTCCTTGAAGAAAAAATACGCATTCATAATGATGAAACAGTTATCAAACTTGAGAGACAAGCTTATATGGGGGGACGTACCGAATGTTTTTGGCTTGGAAAAGTTCCAAGTAAGAACTTCGTTACATTAGACATTAATTCTATGTATCCCTTCGTAATGAAGAATTACGATACGCCTATAGCTCTATCTGATTATTATAATACACCTTCAATTGATGACCTGGTAAGGGTTATAGATCGCTTCATGGTGATAGCGGAAGTTACGGTCAAAACAAAAAAACCAGCTTATGCCGTTCATCACAACGGCAAGACAGTTTTCCCAATTGGTGAATTCACTTGTTTTCTGTGTACCGAGGGAGTTAAGTATGCTCTTGAAAATGAACATATTACAAGTGTCATACAAATGGCGATATATAAGAAGGGAAGACCTTTCAAAGGTTACGTTGACAAGGTCTTTTCTGTCAGATCAAAATACAAAAAAACAAATAATAAGGTAATGGAAAAACTGTCAAAATTCATGGCTAATTCGCTGTACGGTAAGTGGGGTCAGAAGTACCAGATAGAAGAAAAGCAGGCTAAGGACGGCGTTCACGATTATCATAAGGAAGAAATATTAGACTTCACAACCGGGTCTTGGGTCACACGAACTCACCTTATGAACAGGATTATTACGAAAACCGGCGAAATAGAAGGTAGACTAGCATTTGTAGCAATATGCGCACATATTACCGAATCGGCCAGGATGTTATTGTGGTCGATGATTGAGAAAGTAGGAACTGACAAGGTATTGTATTGCGACACGGATTGTGTTAAGATAAGAAAAAAACACATGTATCTGATTGAAAACATGATAGATAATGACACAATAGGAAAACTTAAGATTGAAGACGAATCAAAAGAATTGACAATTTGCGGCAACAAGTTCTATGTCACAGAAAAAGAAACTAAGCTGAAAGGTATACCCCGCGATGCTGTTGAGATAGAAAAGGATCATTACCGTTTCAGGGTCTGGCCGAAAATGACCTATCACCTTAGAAACGGTATTATTACAGGTTATCACAGGAATGTTGTGGAGCGAAAAGTCAAAATAGCCTATGACAAAGGAATAGTGCTTAATTCAGGCAAGATTATACCGTTCACTTTCCCTTTGGAGGAGTAACACCTCTCGACGCCTCAGCTGCTTTCTTCACATTTTCAGCCGCTTCCAATGCCATCAAAATAGATTGTTTCCGCTTTTCGCTGGCTTCACGTAATTTTGTAATTGGGTTATTCATGATTTTTTGTATTATTACTTCTTATAATGTTCTGATACATATATGTCTGCATATTTTTGTGCGTACCCCATATTTCTAAGTTCTGCAATGTATTGCTCTTTCGTTAACACTCCATTTTTCGCCCATCTGTCCAGGTCTGCCTTTGTTGGTGCGCGTCCTTCGAAGTTAAGATCGCCCTTAAGGTCTTCAAGATACAATTGTATATGCCGGAATGCAAATCCCAGCTGTTGCATGGTTTCAATGTACTCGTTTTCCTTAATTATTCCGGTCATAAGAAACCTGTCCAGGTCGCTCTTAGAAGGTAACCGCTGGTATTTGTATAATTGTATTGACCATTGATCCATTAGCGCATTAACCTTGTCACCCAACAATCCGGCTTTGTTCAGGGTATCCCTTGTTTGTGTCTCACTTATCAGTCCGAGCAAAAATTGTTCCTTAAGATTATTGATCTGAATGTCCTGAATTTCTTTCTCCCTGTTGAACTCTTCGAGAGTAAGATAGTAGTCGGCTATCTGCTCCGAATAGTCGCTATCCTTAAGTAATTGCAGTGCGTCAGCCCTTGATATAAGACCTTCACGGTAAGAGGTAAGTATAGTCGACTTTGTTAAGTCCCTGTCATTCTGTGCATTGTACTTAATTGTGAAACTGGCCATCTTAAGAGCGTTCTCAGGGCTATAACCATTAGCTAAGTAAGCTTTGACAAGCTCGTCGTCGCTTAGATCGCCTGTCTCGTGCATTCTGCGCACATCGACCCTAGCCAGTGGATTATAAGCTATCTGGGTAAGTTTTTCACGCCAATAAGGAGGTATCTCAACTGTCTTGAATAGCACATCCAGGGTGTTCCAGTCAATTACGCCCCTGTGAAACATTTCGAAACCCATCTCCAATGAAGGTTGATTCCAGTGAGCTATCCAATATTTTCTTGCCCAGTCTTCGCTAATACCTTGCTGTTTGAGCCATTCGACCTGCTCTGTCGGAAATTCCTGGTTCAACCCCAGCTCTTCATATATGTCAGGCTCAAATGCTTCATGTGCAACCATTGTGAACAGGTCAGCTGGTGGCGGAAGCAATGTCCAGGTTTGTATAATTTCTTTAGTCCGAGTATCCGTGTAACCTAATTCCCTCATACGTTCATACATGAGTTCCTGTGAAATTATGCCTCTAAGAAAAGCTGTACGGATAGTTGATTCGTCATACAATTTGTACGCTGACAGAACTATATTGTCGATCTGTGTATCATCGTAACCGAACTTCTTCATCTCCTTTCGGTTTTCAGTCGACCTGGTCGGGTCGATCATCATTGATCGAACAAGGAATTCAACAGGAGCCGGGTTTGGTGTTGACTTTGCCAGGTTTTTGTACTGAAATTCTAGTGATGCTATGTCATTGGCTGAACTCATCCATTTGAAAAATAGCGAGATAGGAATTAATGCTTTCAATATGCCTGCTACCAATGGTTCTTGTCCAGGCACTTGTTTCAGGAAGTCGGCTGTTGATTGGTCTATCTGACCAGAACTAGCCCAGCTATCACATTTTTTCTCCCATCGTGAAGTTTCCTTCACGTCCTGAATGTCGTATACAGCATCCAGCATGGCTTTCATCTGGTCGGGTGTGTAATGTTTCTTGTACGCCTGGAAAGCTTCGGCAAACTCAACCATTTGGTTGCGCGTATTTTCGTCGATTGCTTGTTTTTGCTTAGCCATAATTGTATTAATTAATGTGATTAATAGTCACCCACAAACCAAGTTTCATGGGGTTCAGCTACTATTTCGTCCGAAATTGGTCTCTTAATTTCTTCGATACCCAAAAAACCAGGTGACGGCGGAGGATTTTTCAGTGCGTTCATTACCGTGTCGAGTTCAGCGTACCTATCAGACATAGATTGTGTTTCACTCTCCACCTCCCTGGTCAATTCTCTTGAACTGACGTCGTCAATCATTTGCTCCTGGTTTATACGAACGTAATCGGGTAAGTTGTCGACACCTAGTAGCACGTCACCAGGATGATCTATCTTATCGGTGATGTCGGATAGTTTTTTCGAGTACTTGTCAATGACATTGTTCACCTCGTCCAGCTTCGTTGATAGCTTAGATAGCTTCGGTATTATGTTGTCATTAATCGCTGTGTCAGCCGCATTGAGAGCATCATATATGGCTTGCGGTATATTGTCTTTGATGAAATCCGGCAAGCTTTCAGCAAATTGATTAAGTTCCGATGTTACTGTGCCAACAGTTTCAGCAATATCCTGGACTTGTACGACACTATTTTCGACCGTTGAAAATATACCTTCCCATTTTTTGCCAAGAACCCGGTTACTTTCATCCTTATAGAAAAATAGTTTCTCATCGAACCACCTCTGGGGGTCGTTTGACAAGTTCGTAGCTTGCGCTGAAATTGTCTCAAGTGACTGAATAGACGTTGTCATCCATTCCGATGTGAAGTCATCTTCATCCCACCCCAACATAGCGCCTGCAACGTCCTTACTTGCTTGCATGGCATTCATGAAGTGCCGTATGCCGTCAGCACCTATACCTATTTGTTTTGAGAAATCACTTACCGATTTTGCTGCCCTGTCAATTATGCCTCTATAGCCTGGTATTAGCTCTATAGCAATCTTATGCAGGGAGTGAAGCACCTTGAAGATTTTCGTTTGGGTAAGAGTTTTCACAAATTTCACAATCCACCCTACAACCTTCACTATACCTGTGATGATAGCGACTATTCCGGGCGAAGCATGAAAGTAAGCACTGGCAAGGTGGTATTCAGCATTCTTGGCTATGTCTACCACATGTCTTGCTATCAGCGCGTCATTACCGGCTAATGTTAATTCTGTTTGTTTCTCAACAATTTCAATATTTGAGTTAGCTTCGTCAACCAACTCGTTAATTTCGGCAGAAACTGTATTGAAATGTCCATAAATACCCGCAAGCGTACTTTCAATGTTACTAGCAGTTTTTTCATAGTTCATGATGTTCGTTTTGCCAATATTCCGTGTGCTTTCCTCCCCCAGGCTAATTTTTCCCTTAGACGAGTCGTATCAAATCCAAGCTCGTCCAGATCGTCCAGATCGGCTTCGGCCGCATCCAGTTGGTCTTTCATGTCGTCTATGTTCTTTTTTGCATCCGGTGTCAGCTTTGACAGCGGAGCGACTTTGTTGTTTGTTGTTGCCATAATTAATTAATATTAAGTTAGTTACATTACAACTGACATAACATCAATTGTTGTGGACGACCCGTTAACGCAATCATAATGGCTTGCGCTTCCAACCAGATCAAATCCCCAGAATCGAATTGTATCGGATGAAGTCTTGGTGACTCTATTCACTATTATGATTGCCCCCGACGCATATATACATCCATGACAATGATATGTACCAAGTTGTTTGTTCACATAAGTATCGAAGTCATCGAATACTTCATTTTGAGTTACGCTAGTTCCTGACAATGTGTTAGCTACTAATAATCCTTTTTGAAAATAACCTGTTCCCGCAGCATTCAATATAGGTAATTCAGGGTCACCTACCATTCTGACTTGATTATCCGTGTCATCCAATACAAGAAGACTACCGCAAAAATTGTAATCACCTGTTGCCGAATCACCTGTGTTCTTAATGTAATTATCGGCTGTACTTACAGCACTTACAGCTTCGGCATTTGTATACTTGGTATGATGAGCTGACGCGTTTGCTGCGTGGTCATAAGACCAATTGGAATTAGCTGCTTTCCCTGTCTCCCCGTTTGTCGGGTTTGCTTCCAAATTTGCCTGAAAGACGCTAAGCGCCTCACCATCAGTATATTTTGCATGGTGCGCAGAAGCGTTAGCTGCATGATCATAAGACCAATTTGAATTAGCTGCTTTTCCTGTTTCACCATTTGTCGGATTTGCCTCCAAATTAGCCTGAAACACACTAAGTGCTTCACCGTCAGTATATTTTGCATGATGTGCTGACGCATCGTTTTCATGGTCATAAGCCCAGCTTGAAGTCGGTGCTTTCGTTGCTATGTTTGTCGGTGCAGCTTCAAGATTAGCCTGAAAGACGCTAAGTGCTTCACCGTCAGTATATTTTGCATGGTGTGCATCGACGTCGTTCTCATGAGTATAAGCCCAAGATGAAGTAGGTGCTTTCGTTGCTATGTTTGTCGGTGCAGCTTCCAAGTTTGCTTGAAAAACACTAAGTGCTTCGTCATCACTATATCTGACATGGTGATCTGATTCACCTATGTCCGTTAAGTCATTGTGTTTCATCGTATATGTACTTTTTTGCCAATAATCCGTCCATCCTGATGCCATTACGTATCCTCCCCGTTATTTTCGTTTTCATCTTCTTGAGATTCACTGTTTTCCTGTGATTGTTCGCTTTCATCTTCTTGAGTTTCAATGAGTTCTTGCGGTATCTCAGTCTGCAATGTCTCAACAGCATTTTCTTTGATATTTTCTTGCTGTGAAATTATTGTTGCAAGTATCTCGTTGAACTTGTCCCATACTATTGAGGGTAAGTATCTTGCCATGAATGCCTCAACGCTTGCAATACCAACCCTGACCTGTATTGTGTGTTGAAAGGTGTCATCATCGTTCCACGTCTTAATTCTTAGAGTGTACGGTGGATTAAGTTTCATATACAAATCATCATACTTCACAACTATCCCATCACCTCGCAAACTTTGGTTGTAAGTTGCCGGGAACATTTGATAAGCACCGTCAAATAGTTGTACGTGTACCAATCCTGCACAGCCTGACGGAAATTCAAACTCAATTAACCATATAAGACCTTTTGTGATAGCCATATCTGTAGCTATCGCATTACTCTCATAAGTGTTTGCTGGGTTTGTTATAGTGGAAAAATAGATCATGATTATTCTCTTTTCCAACCGTATTGAACGGTAAGTTGTTGTACACCTGTGCCCATTGATACATATAGCCCCTTCTTAGTGACAAGATAAGGTATGAATGTGTATAATTTTGATTCGCCGTCAGGAACTATAATTGTACATATAAGGTCGTCACTTGTAGATTCACCGTCATAGAGAGACACCGTGTTATTAGTGGTATCTTCACCGTATAAGATTATCCCTGCCGCACACACCGGCGTTTTTGAGATTATCCTACTTTCCGTAATTACTTCCCATGTAATTTCCATAGCTCTAATAAGATCGGAATTGCTGGGCAAACAAGTATCCCGTAGCAGATGCCGCACCGGTTATGTCAGCCCTTAATTTTCCGAGTCCTCTGGGGTCGAACCAGTCACCCTGCGTAAGCTTGTCGCCTGTTGGTATCTCATATACGCAATGAGGCACGTAACCTCTTACATATATTTGTACATTAGCGCTGCCACTATCAGTAATCACATTCAACTTACCACCATCGCCATTGTACTGCGCAAATGAATGAGTTCCGGCTGCAGCTGCCCATTCCTGGCAAAAAGCTGTGACTCTTGTAGTTGGTGCAACATAGAGGTAAGTTGTGCTTGTGCCGGCTGTGAAGTAGTAATGTTCTTCCACAGCTGGATACATGTTGAGCAACGTACGTTCAATGTCCTGAATTCCATGATCATAAGGTACTCTCTTGTCCTGATCTTCTGACAGTTTGAAGTTCGATACGACCTGGTTAGGTTCTGTCCCCGCTACGAATGGTCGCAAATATATACCACGGTACGGATAGTCAGTCGGCATATCCGTGTAATTGTGCGTCGATGCAGCAATTGTGTACTCCTTAATCTCCTTCGCAGTGAAAAATCCTTGAGGAGATATCGTTTTTTCATCAAACAGATTCGCCCAGACCGTCAAATACACTGTAGCTGGAGCATTTGCACCGGCGTCTATGTCCAGCCCAATTCGCAACCTGGGATTGGTGAACTTAGCCGGGTCGAATGCAAATATCTCATCGAACAGATATCGACCGAAATTAATTCCCACATATCTACACTCACTCCCACCAGACAACGCATAGTTGTAATTACTCCTGAACTTTCCCATGTTGTCATACCAGTCCAGGGCTTCTGCTTCGTACCCATCTAATGACCATAGCACATCTGATCCGTCGACTATCTCGATTTTTGTAAGAATAGCCATTGGGTGTGCTGTTTGAGTTGCGGACGAGTTGACCGCTTCCAGACCAATTACAATATTCGAACACTGTGAATTGAAATCTAGATCAATGATC